>Cebus_capucinus_imitator_PRJNA485217_SSR056__coassemble_833_pt1 | contig 14543 bp, 13 predicted proteins | sample Cebus_capucinus_imitator_PRJNA485217_SSR056__metabat2_low_PE_012 | metagenome-assembled genome bin Cebus_capucinus_imitator_PRJNA485217_SSR056
CATCGTAAACACCCTTTCCGACCAAGGGTGTTGCAACGTTCGCTAGAATCCGTCGGAAAGCGCGCCGCCAAGGGGGGGGCTCCGCCCCAGACCCCGCGGGGCGAGGCCTCTCCGCCCGAGGGCCCGACGAGGCCCGGTTCGCCGACATAACCTACGCGCGCGACCACCAGGGCCGGCCCTGCCTCGCCGTCGTCATGGACGTGTGGAGCCGCAAGGTGGCGGGCCGGCCGGTGGCCGCCCGGATCGCCGCCGAGCTCGCCGGCGACGCGCCCGGGATGGCGGTGGCCGGGCGAGGCCCGCCGGAGGGGCGCGTCCGTCACAGCGGCCATGGCCCGCGGCACGCCTCGCTGCTGCCGGGAAAGGCGATGCGCGACCACGGCGCCCGGCCCTCGATGGGCTCGGTGGCGAGCCCCTGGGACAACGCGGTCACGGAGCCGCCCATGGGCATCATCGAGAGCGAGCGCGCGCACGCGAGGGCCTTCGCGAGCCGCGAGGAGGCGGCGCTCGAGATCTTCGAGCGCGGGCGCGGGCACGACCGCCCGCGGGCGGAATAGGACCTGTCAACGAAAACGGGGCAGATTCAAGATTCAAGATTCTAGGCGATGGCCGCTTTCTCTGGCGGTCAGCCGAAGCGACGCTTACACCAACTTTGGGGACACGATCGTCGGCTCCTTCCAACAGCTACATACAACAATAGATGCTAACAGTCTTGTGTGGAATACGAGCCGTTGTACCTGAGCGGCTACGGGAGCGGCGGGAACCTATTTTCGAAGGAGAACTTTGGTAATGCCAGCTATTGCCGCGGGAACGCACGCGGACATAATTGCGATGTTGATTCCATTCATATCGAATGCGGTAATATAGTGGTCAGCAGCGAGAACGATGATGCCGAAGGCGAAAGCGTTGATGATGATCTGGGTAATTCCGTCTCGCATGATGAGGAGGGAGTCGTTTACGTAGAGTAGGATTGCGATCGACGTTGTGGCTCCAAGAACGTATGGGAATATCCATAGGTAGGGCTCTATATTGCTTCCGTAGACGAGTTCAAACAGAGGCCCGCCTATGATGGAGAAACCGATTATGATTATTGACATGCATGCAAGTAGTAGGCCGAGTACCTTGAAGAAGCTCCTCTTGAAAGCTGGGACACCTCCATTTTGCAGCGACCCTGCTAGGGTACCAATGAGCGGGCTGTAAAGATAGGTTGCTCCTGCCTGGATAAGAACTGCGGGCGTAGCAATGCTGGCATAGATGCCGAGCAGCTCCTCTCCCTGAACGATTCCAAACCGTTGACGAGCAATTGATACAATTGAAGTGGCGAGGAAATTGGCAACCACAGGGAGAAGGCAAGCTTTTGCAAGGGATGAGGCTTTGCTGCGGCGGATTAGGGGTTTAACAGGGCCGAAGCGTCTTGCATGCGGCAGGTCGTAGCAAAGAGTATTGAGAATGCCGGCGGCTGCCATTGCTAGGATGGCAATTACGAGGTTATTCGATGCGAGGAGCCCAACGACGAAAGATGCCGTTGTGCCAAGTCCGCGAATAATCTGGGAAATACCTATGTAATCCATGCGTCCATGTTTCTGGTTTATCCCATGGATAACTTCAACAAATGATTCGTCAGTTTTGAAAATGAGGTAAGCGAGCGTTGCGAAAATTGACAGGTTACCGGGAGACAACACGGCAAGGTATACGAGTGAAAAACTCATGCCAGCGAGAAGAGTGATAATCCGAAAGCCTGCGTACTCGGAGTCGCTGAACTCGTTTGCAAGGTCCGACATCTGGTAGGTTCGTACTTTGAATAATGCAATTGAGGCGTGCATGTTCCCTATGCTCATCGCGAAAGCAAGGGCGCCCGAATACTCGAAGTTATTAGAAAGGGTGACAACTAGAATTGTGAGAAGCCATTGGGATCCAAGGTAGAAAACGTTTCCCACGGCGTTCCATATGGTATTCTTCGCCACGCTGAGAGGTGCGGGCTGGTCCTTTTCTTTCGCTGACAAGCTGCTTTCCTTCTGGTCTGGTTTACATCCATGAGAACCTATTTGCTACTTTTTGCAATAGAGAAGAGCAAATAGAGGCATCAGGTGGAGTTTATCGAGTGCGCTCATTACGGGAAGTGCAAGCCTGTTCACGAATTTTTCCGAACGAATTAACGGGTCGAATACTGAGAGATTGAGGTTATAGTTATGTTCCTTCAACCATGGGAACACCTCATGATACACCTCTGTGAATCGGTCGTGAGTCGCGTCCCGGCCGGAGAACAGGAGGTACCATACTGCGTACCTGTAAATGAAGTAGCGGAATAGCGGGATATTGTCTTTGACGTCGGAATAGAGCTCGTCTAGCGCGTTAAGGAGAATGAACGGGTCGCAGTCCTCCTTTAATCCAATCTGTTTGGTGTTGGACACCGACTCGCTGTTTGAATACCAGTTGTAGCCGATGTAGTCTAGGCAGTGAATTGAGCGAGCGAGCTTATATGCCGCGAGGTTGAAGTAGACGTCTTCTCCTAAATTGGTTTCCAGAAAACGAACGCTATCGTGGAGAAGTAGGTCCCTCCGAAAGATTCGAGCCCATGGGGCGTTGATCTTGTAGGGAGTGTAAGAATCGTCGAATGCGTGGACTTCAAACAAAGTCCTCTTTTCGGTGGTTCTTCGGTAGCCAGTGATAAAGATGTCTGCATCCGTGGCTTCGATGCCGGCTACAAGGGTCTCTATGTAGTCGACATCAAGATAATCGTCATTGTCGACAAACATGACGTATTTTGTGCTTGCTTCATAGATTCCGCGATGCCTGGTGGCGCACACGCCTCTATTCTCCTGCGTAAGAGCTCGGAAGGTGTCGGGATATTGGGTTTCGACTGCTTGGATCGTAGACAGAGAGTCATCAGTCGAACCGTCGTTGATTAGGAGCGCAACGAAGTCTTTTCTTGTTTGCGAGCGCAAACTGTCAATGCACCTGTGTATGTTGTCGCCAGCATTGTAAACGGGGACGATAACGGTGACTAATGGATCGGTTTTACTCACAGATATACCTTTCAGGCGTTCGCTCACTTGGCTTGAGCCATTATAGACCGTACGTGTTTGCGAAACCTTGAATATCAACTTCATTCGAACACCTCCCACATTCATCCGTACCTGTACGGATGAATGTGGGAGTCCGATCTCCCGGGGCTGGATCGGCCGGCCCCGGGAGATCGGAGGACACCATGTCCGGAAAGAGCGGGAAGGGCGTCGCGAAGGAGGTCCCGAGAGCCTACGGCAGGCTCACCAGGCACGAGCTGGACACGGTCCAGAGAATGCCGGGGCGCAGGGCCTCTTGCAGGGAGATCGCGAGGGAGCTGGGCAGGTGAATCTGAGGCCGGGAAGAGGTGCCGGGCGGAGAGCGGAGCATGTCCTCCGGACCCATCGAAACATATCTCCACCGTTCCTCCAACTGGGAAAATGCCGCACCTGGGGCCCGGGAGAGGTCTCGGGTGTGTTCGGCTAACTGCGGGAACGGCCTATCCGCTCAATGTGATCGGCTGAGATCGGAAATTAATCCGTCTTTGCGAAAGGCGTTCTCCTGGTTGCCCTAGGTTGCAATACTCTGTGGTTCCCATCGTCTTCACAATTTCGTGGCAGCACGGCATATAATCGAGTGTCATCAATTCCGACCACACTGGAGCAGTTGAATGGTATTCGCGCCAACCGATCACACCTTTGCGCTTTGCGCTTACAAGGAAAGTGCTTTTCTTGAAGACTGCCTTAGATCGTTACTTGCGCAAACTGTAAAGACGAACGTGTTGATTGCCACTTCGACTCCGTGCGATGCAACGCGTGAGCTTGCTAAGCGTTATTCCATCAAGTTGCACGTGCGGGATGGAACGCCCGGGATCGCTGATGACTGGAATTACGCGGTAAGCTGCGCCAGCACTTCTCTTGTCACCATTGCGCATCAGGACGATACCTATGAGCCTGAGTACGTGGCCCATCTTCTTTCTGCCGCGAACAAGGTGGACAGCCTACTCATCTTCTTTACCAATTATGGTGAGTTGAGAGGTGGAAAGAACGTTGATGACAATCAGCTGCTTCGTGTGAAGCGCATGCTTCTCTCTCCAATAAAGGACGGAAAGCACTCGTCTTCGTGTTGGCTTCGTCGCCGCATTCTTTCGGTCGGGTCGCCCGTGTGCTGTCCTTCGGTGACGTTGAATATGGCCAACTTATCAACTGTCCCTTTCGAGAAAGCCTTCAAGTGTGATTTGGATTGGGATGCTTGGGAGCGATATTCGAAGCTCGATGGTGACTTCTACTATGATTCTAAGGTGCTTATGCACCATCGTATTCACGAGGAGTCTGAAACTACCGCATTAATTAAGGACGACACGCGAACGATGGAGGATTTCTCCATGCTCTGCAGGTTTTGGCCTAGACCTGTCGCACGGTTGGTCAATCTTCTTTACGGGAAAAGTCAGGCCAGCAATGACTTGAAGGAGGCCGAGTGAGCAAGGTCCTTGTTATTATTCCTGCCTATAACGAGCAGGACGCTATCCTCGTTACCGTGAACGCCGTGGTTGCCGCTGGTTACGATTACGTTGTCGTCAACGACGGCTCCAAAGACAAGACACTTGCAGTATGCCGTGATAACAACCTAAACGTTCTCGACCTTGCGCATAACCTGGGTATTGGTGGTGCAGTGCAGTGTGGACACAAGTACGCCCAGCGCAACGATTACGATATTGACATTCAGGTGGATGGTGACGGGCAGCATGACCCGTCGTACATTTCCAAACTTGTCGCCGAGGTTGAGGCCGGTGCAGACCTTGCCATTGGATCCAGATTCCTGGAGGTCAACGAGGGCTTCCAGTCGACGTGGCTTCGACGGGTGGGCATTACCTGGTTTGAGAAGCTTCTAAAGGTCCTTACGGGCGTAACGGTGACCGATGCCACATCTGGCTTTCGAGCGTGCGGTCGCAAGGCAATCGCGCTATTTGCCGATTCGTACCCTATCGACTATCCGGAACCTGAATCCATCGCACTTTGTCTCAAGCGCGGTCTCAAGGTCAAGGACGTTCCCGTGGAGATGCGCGAGCGCCAGGGCGGCCGGTCCTCCATTGGAGGTTTGTCTAGTATCTATTACATGATCAAGGTTACCATGGCGATTTTGATTGTTTCTCTCACCGACCACGAGGGGTGATTGCTGTGACGTTTGTAACTCAGGTTATCGCCGCGATTTTTGCGGTCGTGTTTTTTGCCTACGTTATTCGCCTGGTGTCCAAGGGCAAGCTCTCCTTACGGTATTCCTTCTTCTGGCTGGCCCTGTCGGTGGTAATCCTCATCGTCGCGATTTTTCCCGGCTTCATTGGTGCAATCGGCGAGCTCTTTGGTTTTATGCTGACTACGAACTTCGTGTTCTTCCTCGGTCTGTTCTTGCTGCTGGCTTTTTCTCTCATGTTGAGCGTGGTTGCAACCAAACAGGCTGCCTGTATTAAGAACTTGACACAGAGGCTGGCTATCGTGGAAAAGGAAGTTCAAGATCGTTGCTGATTGCTTTAGGCGAGGTGGTTTAATTGGAATTTGGGGTGAGTGTGGATTTGGATTTGAAAAAAAACCATACGTTTAAGCAGATGGCTCTCTATGCACTTGCTTCTATAGCTCTGGTCGTGTCCGAGTTTGCTCTGACACTCCGGTTTGCGGCTGGTATCGTGAGCTCGGTCGCTTTCGTCGGTCTGTTCGTCCTGCAGGCGTTTATCCTGCTCGGGCTCTTTATCGCCATGTTCCGTCGGGTTGGCAAGCGGCGTGAAGCGGTTTTTGCTCTCATCGCAATTCCCGCTGCTACCGCCTTCGCGCTGTTCTTATTACCTGCACATGCACCTGATGAGGCCGCACATATCGCACAGACGGTCAACTTGTTCGCGCGCGGAACATCCGGACATCTCGTACCCGAGGTGTTCTCCCTCGAAAGCGCCGACTATCCCGGCACTTACGCTGCTGCATATGCTGCCGTGCACAGCTCCTCCGCTTGGGATGACGTTTATCTCTGTACGCGTAATCTGTCGAGCTATCTGCCCCATCTCTACCTTGTCCCGTATATCGTCATGGGGCTTGGCCAGGTGCTCAGCGCACCGGAGTATGTAGCCCTATTGGCTGCTCGCGTTGTGAATGGCTTGATGTTTGTCGGCATCGGTTATTGGGTTGTCCGTACGCTTCCTTTCGGCAAGACTTCCGCCATCGTTTACCTGCTCAACCCCATCTTACTTCAGCAAGCTTCCTCTCTCTCGGCAGACTCCCTGGTTATCAGTATTAACCTTGCTTTCTTAGCATATTTCCTGAGATGCCTGAAATCGGGGTGCGAAAGCAGACAGCAGATATTTCTGCTCGGGGGCCTTACGCTTCTATCGATGCTCTCCAAATTCGCTTATGCGCCGCTTGTCCTATTGTTTATGTTGTTTCTGCGGCATAGGACTTCGGGTAAGCGACTATATGCCTTGTATGCCGGTATAGCCGGGACGTGCATAGTGGCCGCAGTCTTTCTTATTGTGTTTTATCATGGCTCTTTCATGCCTGAAGCGTTCGAGTTGCTACGCGCTCCGCTTGAGTTTGTCAAGGTCTTCGTCAAATCTGTCTGGGTGATGGGCACGTTTTGGTTCGAGTCGTACGCTGGCTTCAACCTGGGAGCGCTCAATATCAACCCTTGGCGCATTGCCTGTTACCTCTACATGTTCGTGCAGGTTGCGGTGCTGTTCTACAACGACGATGCCGAAGAACCATTCCTGATCTTTTCGGACAAGCTTGTGATTGTCATTATCTCCCTCGTCGAGTTCACCCTCATCATGCTCACTATGCGTGGATGGACCCTAACGGTGGATAACCGTTCCGACATAATTATGGGTGTACAAGGTCGCTATTATCTCCCATTTGCTCTGTTGCCGATGCTCTGTCTGGTGAAACCCGCGCATCCCCTATCGAAGGGCAGGGTGCTCTCGGTGGCCTCCGCTTGTATAGCTATGGTGCTCGTCATTGACATCATGTGCTTTATAATGGCCTTTCTTCCGTATTCAGTCGCTTAGGAGTTGTCATGCCGCGCTTGTCTAACCTCATCGAGGGGTTATCCTACACCGTTACCGAGGAGGGCGTCGTCAACGTTCTGCCGAAAGCCCGGAGGTTAATTGGTGATAAGGTTCGAGAGCGGCGTGCCCGTATGGATGCCGCTCGTGAGAAGCATGACAATTCATATGTCGATGTAATGTTTATCAACGGATGTCATCCAAGTGTGCCCCATCCCATACGATACCGTGTCGTGCATCAAGCCGAGCAGCTCCTCGCTGCGGGAATGTCTGTTACAATCGTCGACGCGTGGAATCTTAAGCGCGACCATCTTCGTCACGCGCGCACTTTTATCATCTTCCGGTGTCCGCTTACCGATGAGGTTGAGAGCTTCATTCTGGAGGCTCGAAAGCTTAACAAGCGTGTTATCTACGATATCGATGACTTGGTCATTGACACTGCGTATACAAATCAAATTCCCTATGTTATGGCCATGCCCGCAGACGAGAAGGGTGGCTACGACGATGGTGTCGAGCGCATGGGTGCTACGCTTCGTCTCTGTGATTGTGCCATAACCACCACGGAGGCCTTGGCTACGGAGCTAAAGAAGTTCGTTCCGCGCGTGTACATCAACCGCAACACCGCTTCGGAGCTCATGCTCTCGTACTCGGAAATTGCTCTTCGTCGCCGGGATGTGCTTCCCGGGCTGAAGCCCGATGCCGTTGCGCGCTCAGAGCGCACGGCGTATCGCCGAGCGATCGCGCGCCGTTTGGCGGTAGAAGCTACTGGGGAGGTGAGAATAGGGTTCTTTAGCGGTAGTATCACGCACAATGCCGACTTCGAGATGGTCCTTCCAGCTATTGTCAGGCTTATGGATTGCTATCCTCAGGTAACCCTACTCCTGTTCGGTGAGCTTGATCCTGCGGGCGAGCTTGCCCGCTTCGGAGAGCGAATCGTAGTCAGGCCCTTCTGTGAGTGGCGTCGGCTCCCCAATCACATTGCGTCTTGTGACATCAACATCGCTCCGCTCGAGGATACCCTTTTCAACCGTGCAAAATCCGAGAACAAGTGGGTTGAGGCTGCTCTAGTCAAGGTGCCGACCGTTGCCAGTGGAGTCGGTGCGTTCGAGGAAATGATTGAGGACGGTGTTACTGGCATTCTCTGTAAGAGCGTTGATGAATGGTACGCTGCGCTCGAGCGTCTCGTTCTTTCCAAGGATGAACGTGCAAGAATCGCGGAGGCCGCGTACGAGCATTGTAAGAGCGCATGCACCACGGTTGGCAACGCGGCCAATATTGCGAACATCATTCGCCGGGAGCAGACCGAGAACGTTGTCTTCGTCATGCCGTCGCTCAAAACGAGCGGTGGCGTTCTCGTTATAATCCGCCACGCTGCAATGCTGCAGGATGCTGGCTACGATGTGATGTTCGCGAATACGGACGATGAGCATGAGTGGCTTGATCGCCTGGGTCATACCTTCCCTGTCCTAAACAGAGTTGTGCCATCTGGGATGATCGAGAGATGTCCCTTCCTTGCATCAATTGATGTTGGAGTCGCGACGCTTTGGGACACCTTAGACTTCATAAGACGCTACCCGAGGATGCGTCGGCGTCTCTACCTTGTTCAGAACCATGAGACGGGCTTTCTGTCCGTAGGCGATCCGCTCCGCGCCGTCGCGAACTCTACCTATTTGGAGCCGTATGGTGTTGAATACCTTACCATTTCCGAGTGGTGCCGCCATTGGCTTAAGATTGCTTACGGGCAAGATTGCCGCTTCGCACCGAATGGTATCGATACCGCAGCCTTCCCGGTGATCGAGCGTGATTTCTCCTCTAGTAAAATTCGTATCCTTATCGAAGGGGATTGCAATTCCGAATATAAGAACGTCGATGAGGGTTTTCGCATCGTAGATAAACTCGATAAGAGTCGGTTCGAGATTTGGTATATGAATTACACGGGGGCAACGAAGCCTTTCTACCATATCGACAAGAACGTGGGTGCCGTGCCGCATGACCAGGTTGCCGCTGTTTACCGTGCCTGCCATATTCTGCTTAAGACGAGTATCCTTGAGAGCTTCTCGTACCCTCCGCTCGAGATGATGGCGACGGGTGGTTTTGTGGTTGCCTGCCCGAATGGCGGCAATGAAGAATATCTGCTGGACGCTGTCAACTGTCTGCTCTATCCTCAAGGCGACATCGATGCGGCCGCTATGGCGATTGAGCGTATCGTTTCCGATGCCAGGCTGCGCGACGCCCTCGCCGAGGGCGGCAGAAAGACTGTGGCTGCGCGCGACTGGTCGGCGCTTATCGAAGCCGTTGTTGGCCTGTACCGCTGATGGTGCTGTCGGATCGCCTGCGGAGTCTAGTGCTTGCTCCCGCGAAGGATGCGACGTGCGCACTCTAAGAGTCTCCAGCCTTTGCTGTTGAGAATCGCGCTGAGTCCGTTTTCCAAGCGTTGGTACTCCTTCACGAGGGCGAGGTACTTCGACATTTCGTTCTGGTAGAGCTCCCCCAATTCAAGTGACTTCTCATACCAGCGCTGGGTATCTGCCTTGTAGAAGGAGATTTCCTCGACATAGGTTCGCGCGGTGAAGTCTAGTGTGGGCCACCGCCGGTGGAGCTCGTTATAATCCATGGGCGGGAGTTCTTCGATGTGTTCAAGGAATTGCTCAAGAAGGACATCGCGATGGAAGTGGCTCTCGGCGTATTTCTTGAGTACGGGAGAGCTTACAGCTGCAGACTCGTATCCGTCGATGATGACGGTTGGCAGATTACCCGGGTCGAGAGGAGAGGCGGGCAAATCCTTTGGGGCGAAGTTGCATTTGAAGGTGTAGTCGATATTTGCTGCGGTAACATAGCCCCATGCAACATTCTCGTCGTACAGAAACACGGGGATGCCTAGGGCGAGCGTGTTGAATGCCGTCTTCCCGATGGTGACAATCAAGTCGTACCGGGCGAGCAGCTCAGGGGTAATTGGGATATAGGTGTGGTGCATTCCGAAGATGTCTACAGAAATACCCAGCCTGGCGAGCTGGCTGGGGAGTTGATCGATTTCCGATGGTATATGGTTCGAAACGATTGCAACCCTTCTCAGGGATGCCGTCGGTTGCCTGACATACTCAAAGTATTCGCTCCCCGCCGAATTTGGATATATGTATGATTGTGATGTATCGAACCCCAGCTCGGAGAGCTTGGTGCGCGTCAGTTCGCTAACGACTCCGTTCAGGGTGAGGTCGCGGTAGTACACGGGAGGGGCGTCGATGGGTATCTTGTACCCCACGGCCTCGTAGTAAACATGGGTCGCTTCAATTCGCTGTGTGAACAGGATGTAGTCAAGGAGTGGTCGCTGGCGGGCGATGATGAGATCGAAGTTCCGCGCAGCGCTGGGGATTGAATCGACATCGAAGATGGTGATCTCAGAAGGGAATATATCCTTCAGGGGGGGGCTGCCTCAAGCGTGAAGACCGAGACTCTCCAGCCGCGCTGGAGTAAGGAGGTCGCCTGCTCTAGCGTCGCGATTTCCGACCCTGCGAGGTTCTTCATCGTAACTGAGGTAAAGAGAACGCTTGGCATATCGTCCCTTTCGCGCGGCGGTTTGTGCTTTCAATCATAGTGATGGTCTGCGCAAATATTATAGCGACTCAGGGCTCGGTGACGATGCATGGTGGGCTCTTGAGTTGAGTTCTTGGCGGACGTTGAGTTCTATTCGATTTCGTGCTATCTGTGTAGCTGCGTTTTTTTTGGGTGCTATATTCGGGGTCTGCCTTCGCCTATACTGGAAAAGTATATGTAGACGATTTCTAACGGGAGTTCATGCAATGAAAGGCATCATCCTCGCGGGCGGCAGCGGAACGCGCCTGTACCCGCTCACGCTCGTCACCAGCAAGCAGCTGCTGCCGGTCTACGACAAGCCCATGATCTACTACCCGCTGTCCACGCTCATGCTGGCGGGCATCAAGGACATCCTGGTCATCTCCACGCCGACCGACCTGCCCAACTTCCGGCGCCTGCTGGGGGACGGCTCCCGCTTCGGCGTGAGCCTCTCCTACGCCGAGCAGCCCAGCCCCGACGGCCTGGCGCAGGCCTTCATCATCGGCGAGGAGTTCATCGCCGGCGAGCCCTGCGCGCTCGTGCTGGGCGACAACATCTTCTACGGCAACGGCCTGTCGCGCCACCTCAAGCGCGCCGTCGAGGCCGCCGAGCGCGAGGGCGGCGCGACCGTGTTCGGATACCACGTGGACGACCCCGAGCGCTTCGGCGTGGTGGAGTTCGACCGCGACTTCAACGCCGTCTCCATCGAGGAGAAGCCGGCGCACCCCAAGAGCTCCTACGCCGTCACCGGCCTGTACTTCTACGACGGCCGCGTGACCGAGATGGCCAGGAGGGTGGAGCCGAGCGCCCGCGGCGAGCTGGAGATCACCGACCTCAACCGCATGTACCTGGAGGACGGGTCGCTCTCCGTGGTGACCCTCGGCCGCGGCTACGCGTGGCTGGACACCGGCACCATGGAGTCGCTCCACGAGGCGTCCGAGTTCGTGCGCTCCGTGGAGCGCGCCCAGGACCTGCCCGTGTCCGTCCCCGAGGAGATCGCCTGGGAGAACGGCTGGATCGACACGCCCGCCCTCGAGGCGGCCGCCGAGGCCTACGGCAAGTCCGTCTACGGCGGGCACCTCAAGCAGGTCGCCGCCGGCGCCATCAACTCCAGGAACATCGACTACTGGGAACATCAGGAATAGGGGAGTACCACCTTGTCCGAGAACTTCGAACCTAAGAACATCATCGTCACCGGCGGCTGCGGCTTCATCGGGTCCAACTTCGTGCACTACGTGGTGAACAACCACCCCGGGGTGCACGTCACGGTGCTCGACAAGCTCACTTACGCCGGCAACCGCGAGAACATCGCGGGGCTTCCCGCCGACCGCGTGGAGCTCGTGGTGGGCGACATCTGCGACGCCGAGCTGCTGGACGAGCTCGTGCCCGGCCACGACGCCATCGTGCACTACGCCGCCGAGTCCCACAACGACAACTCCATCGACGACCCGGAGCCGTTCCTCCGCACCAACGTGGAGGGCACCTTCCGCCTGCTGGAGGCCGTGCGCAAGTACGGCGTGCGCTACCACCACGTCTCCACCGACGAGGTCTACGGCGACCTCGCGCTGGACGACCCGGCGCGCTTCACCGAGGAGACCCCGTACCGCCCCAGCTCCCCCTACAGCTCCACCAAGGCGGCCTCCGACCACCTGGTGCGCGCCTGGCACCGCACCTTCGGCGTGAGGGCGACCATCTCCAACTGCTCCAACAACTACGGCCCCTACCAGCACGTGGAGAAGTTCATCCCCAGGCAGATCACCAACATCCTGGACGGCGTTCGCCCCAAGCTCTACGGCGACGGCAGGAACGTCCGCGACTGGATCCACACCGACGACCACTCCAGCGCCGTGTGGACCATCCTCACGAAGGGCGAGATGGGCGAGACCTACCTCATCGGCGCCGACGGCGAGAGGTCCAACACCGACGTGCTGCGTGCGATACTCACGCGCATGGGCAGGCCTGCGGACGACTTCGACCGGGTGCGCGACCGCCCCGGCCACGACCGCCGCTACGCCATCGACAGCGCCAAGCTCCGCCGCGAGCTGGGCTGGAGGCCGGCGCGCACCGACTTCGCCGAGGGCCTGGACCAGACGATCGCCTGGTACACCGAGAACCGCGCCTGGTGGGGGCCCGCCAAGGCCGCCACGGAAGCGCGGTATAAGGCGCAGGGACAGTAGACAGCAATTGATTCTTGGAGCTACCGCCCGCCTGGGTGCGACGGCTCCCGCGTACGCGACACACCTTCCTGGCCCGTGCGCGGTGCGCTCTCCTTGGGAGCATGGGGATGACCCCTGGGGAACTCACCGCGCACGGGCCGGGTTTTGGAAAGGAACGGCCCACATGGCAGAATTCGACTTCGAGAAACGGCTCACCGTCACCGAGACCGGCATCCCCGGCCTCAAGGTGGTGGAGCTCCCCGTCCACGGCGACAGCCGCGGCTGGTTCAAGGAGAACTGGCAGCGCGAGAAGATGGTGGCGGCGGGCATCCCGGACCTCCGCTTCGTGCAGAACAACATCTCGTTCAACGACAACAGGGGCGTCACGCGCGGCATCCACGCCGAGCCCTGGGACAAGCTCATCTCCGTGGCCACCGGCTCGGTCTTCGGCGCGTGGGTGGACCTCCGCCCCGGCGCGGGCTTCGGCCGCGTCTTCACCTGCACGCTGGACCCCTCGCGCGCCATCTTCGTGCCGCGCGGCGTCGGCAACTCCTACCAGGCCCTGGAGGACGGCACCGCCTACACCTACCTGGTGGACGCCCACTGGTCTCTCGAGCTCAAGGGGACCTACACCTTCGTGAACCTGGCCGACCCGGGGCTCGCCATCGAGTGGCCCATCCCGCTGGGGGAGTGCGAGCTCTCCGAGGCCGACAGGGCGCACCCGATGCTCGCCGACGCCCTGCCCATGGCGCCCAGGCGCACCCTGGTCACCGGCTGCAACGGCCAGCTGGGCCGCGCGGTCCGCGCGCTCGCCGAGGAGCGCGGCCTGGCCGGCTCCTTCGACTGCTGCGACATCGACACGTTCGACATGTCCGACCCGGAGGCCTATACGAAATACGACTGGTCGCTCTACGGCACGGTCATCAACTGCGGTGCCTACACCGCGGTGGACAGGGCCGAGACCCCCGAGGGCCGCGTGGCCGCATGGAGGGCCAACGCCACGGGCCCCGCCCTTCTCGCCCGCACCTGCGCCCAGCACGGCATCACGCTCGTGCACGTGAGCTCCGACTACGTCTTCGACGGCACGGCCGAGCTCCATTCCGAGGACGAGGCGCTCTCGCCGCTGTCCGTCTACGGCCAGACCAAGGCGGCCGGCGACCTCGCGGTGGCGGGGTGCCCCATGCATTACATTCTCCGCAGCTCCTGGGTCATCGGCCGCGGGCGCAACTTCGTCAAGACGATGAGGGCGCTGTCAGACCGCTGCGCGGATGCCGGCGACGCCCTGGAGCAGGTCACCGTGGTGGACGACCAGGTGGGCCGCCTCACCTTCACCGAGACCATGGCCGCGGCCATCTTCCATCTGCTGGGCTACCGTGCCGGCGACATGGAGCCCACGGCCCCGGCGCCCTACGGCCTGTACAACTGCACCAACTCCGGCGACGCCGCCAGCTGGGCCCAGATCGCCGCGATGGTGTTCGAGCGCGCCAGCGGCAACGGCGACAAGGTACAACCGGTCTCCACGGCCGACTACTACGCCAACGCCGTCGGCCCCGTCGCCCCGCGCCCGGAGCACTCCGCGCTGGACCTCTCCAAGCTCGAGGCCACGGGCTTTTCGCCCGCGGACTGGCGCGAGGAGCTCGACGCGTATATGGCCGAGCTGATGGCTGAGTAGCCAACATCCGTATATTCAAAGTTCCCCCCCCGGTTTGGCGGCTGCACGAGACGGATTCTAGCGAACGTTGCAACACCCTTGGTCGGAAAGGGTGTTTACGATG
>Cebus_capucinus_imitator_PRJNA485217_SSR056__coassemble_861_pt1 | contig 13640 bp, 13 predicted proteins | sample Cebus_capucinus_imitator_PRJNA485217_SSR056__metabat2_low_PE_012 | metagenome-assembled genome bin Cebus_capucinus_imitator_PRJNA485217_SSR056
TCTATCGAGGAGGGCGTCCTCGGGGGATTCTTCGGCAAATCAAACTACTACCCGCAGATCTTCCGTGCGCTGTGCCTGCATCTGGGAGTCGATGCGTCCACGCCGTGGAAGGACCTGCCCGCCCGCGTGCGCCGCGTCTTTTTGGACGGCCTGGGCGACAAGAAGATGCGCGTGGACTACCATACGCAAGACGGGCGCGACACGCACTGGTTCACCAAGTACTCGGGCGTGCGCAACATCCTGTACGAGCGCTACATAGAGACCACCAACGAGAACACCAAGGCCAAGCTGGAGAAATACATCCGCGAGGAGCCCTGCGGCGCCTGCCACGGAGCGCGCCTGCGGCCCGAGATGCTCGCCGTCACGGTGGGGGGCAAGTCCATCTACGATGTGTGCTGCCTGTCCTGCCGCGAGGGACTGGAGTTCTTCGAGGCGCTCGAGCTCACCGAGCGCCAGCAGTTCATCGGCGGGCGCATCGTGAAGGAGATCTTGGAGCGCCTGCGCTTTTTGGTGGATGTGGGCCTGGACTACCTCACGCTCGACCGCGCCTCGGCGACGCTCTCGGGCGGCGAGGCCCAGCGCATCCGCCTGGCCACGCAGATCGGCGCGGGCCTCATGGGCGTGCTCTACATCTTGGACGAGCCCTCCATCGGCCTGCACCAGCGCGACAACGAGCGGCTCATCGCCACGCTCGAGCGCCTGCGCGACATAGGCAACACCGTGATCGTGGTCGAGCATGACGAGGACACCATCCGTGCGGCGGACTACGTGGTGGACATGGGGCCGGGTGCCGGCGAGTACGGCGGCAAGGTCGTGATGGCGGGTTCGCCGGAGCAGATCATGGCCTGCGAAGACTCGCTCACGGGCGCCTACCTCACCGGCAAGCGCATGATTCGCGTGCCCGAGCACCGCCGTAAGCCCGGGCGCGGGGCCCTCAAGATCACGGGGGCGAGCTGCAACAGCCTCAAGAACGTGACCGCCAAGGTGGAGTTCGGCACGTTCACCGTGGTGACGGGCGTGTCTGGTTCGGGTAAGTCGAGTCTCGTGACCGATACCATCGCGCCCGCGCTCACCAACCTCATCCATCGCTCCGCCCGCCCGGCGGGCCCCTACAAAAAGCTCGAGGGCACAGACCAGATCGACAAGGTCATCGACATCGACCAGTCGCCCATCGGTCGCACGCCGCGCTCCAACCCCGCTACCTATATCGGGCTGTGGGACGACCTGCGCGCCCTGTTCGCCAGCGTGCCCGAGTCCAAGGCGCGAGGCTACTCGCCGGGCCGCTTCTCGTTCAACGTCTCGGGCGGCCGCTGCGAGGCGTGCAAGGGCGACGGCCAGATCAAGATCGAAATGCATTTCCTGCCCGACATCTACGTGCCGTGCGAGGTATGCGGCGGCAAGCGCTACAACCGCGAGACGCTCGAGGTCACCTACCGCGGCAAGTCCATCAGCGATGTGCTGGACATGAGCGTGACCGAGGCGCTGGCCTTTTTTGGCAACATCCCGCAGATCAAGCGCAAGCTGCAGACCCTCTACGACGTGGGTTTGGGCTACGTGCGCCTGGGCCAGCCCGCTACCACGCTTTCGGGCGGCGAGGCGCAGCGCGTGAAGCTCGCCAAGGAACTGCACCGCCGTCAGACGGGCAAGACGTTCTACATCTTGGACGAGCCCACTACCGGCCTGCACTTCGACGACGTGCGCCAGCTCATTGACGTGCTGCAGCGCCTGGTCGATGCGGGCAACACTGTGCTGGTGATCGAGCACAACCTCGACGTGATCAAGGTGGCCGATCGCATCATCGACATGGGCCCCGAGGGCGGCAACGGCGGCGGCACCGTGGTGGTCTCCGGCACGCCCGAGCAGGTGGTCATGTGCGAGCAGAGCTACACGGGCAAGTTCCTCGGCCCCATTCTGGAGCGGGATCGCGCCCGTCAAAAGCTGCTGGACGAGCAGGCGGGGGAGTAGGGAAGAGCCTCGTGCGGGCCTTTCGGTCCGCGACTTCCTCACGCAGACGAACCAGCGCAACATCGCGAGTTTCGACGACCTCAAGAGCGTGTGGTACGAGGAGAACGGCTCGCTCACCATCATTCAAGACGGCGAGGAGCTGCTCTCGATCGTGGTGATCGAGGAGGGCCGTATCATCCCCGACCAGCTGGCCGCCATCGGCAAGGACGAGGCCTGGCTAGTAGACGAGCTCACGCGCCGCGGCTTCTCAGGCCCCGAAGCAGTCTTCGCCGCCGACTACCACGACAACATGCTCTGGGCCTACGGCTACTATGCGGCGCGGGGTCTCAAGGTCCTCGGTAGATTCAGTGCCCTTAATTGGATTCCCGCTTATCAGGCGTCGCGTTCTAACACGCTGCTCGCCATGTCATGCACGAGGTCGTCGACCCAGGCGACCTTGGGAAACGACTCGTATTGTGCGAGCGCGCCGTTTTTAAAGGACGCGATGAGCCTGAGATATTCCGTGTTGTCAAACACATTTACGTGATCGCATAAGGGAATAACGCGTCTGAGGTTCTCGGCAGATGATCGAGAGCGTCGGATTACGTCTTCACGTGGAATGTCGTGACCACCGTGCTCGACTCTATTTTGAACACGCGCAAGTGCGATCTCGGGGGTCGCGACGCCAACGTACTGGATCGTGACAAGATAACCGTTTTCCTTTGCGTTTTGAATCGTTCGCATGATGGTGCGGCCCGAAAGGGTCGACTCCCGGTTAAATGATGTTCGTGCCTCGAGGTGGCTTGCGACCAGATGCACCGCCTCTTTGCCGGCCTTGATCTGGTCTCCTGTGCTTGCAGGATTCCAGCCATGGGATACGAGGATTTCGTCGGGGTTGACGCGTGGCAAATCTTCATCGGCCCCGTCCCGAGTCCATACTTTCGACTTGTACAAGGTCGATTTTCCCGCTCCATTTACTCCTGCGAAAAGGATGTACCGAGGAGCCTGCCCGCCCATCAGTACACCCCCTGCTCAATCATTTCGCGCTGTTTTTGCTGCAGGAAGAAGCTGGCGACGCTGGTATAAAAGCTCCGCTCTTCCTCTGATTGCGCGAGCTCGAGAAAGTCGATATCGAAGCAACCCGTGAGATGCTCTTTACATTGCTCGTATAGCGCCCGGGTGATCGCGATCTCTGTATTCATATTTGATCGCGCTGCCTGCATGTTCTGAGCATGGCTCGCTTTCGGCCGTCCAGCCGTGGGCGCTTTGCGCTTGCGTTCTCGGACCGAGCTCTCATAGACCATCCAAGATCGACCGAGCTTTTCACCGCGGAGCGCACCGGAGTTCAGCAGCTCCCGTACTCTCGTCTGCGTGATGCCGAGTTCCTCGGCAGCTTGTTTGGTGCTCAGCATAATACCTACTTAAAGAAAAGGTTCCAATTAATAAGAATTATAGAGTGCCGAGAAAAGCAATCAAGGCAATCGCATGCCATTGGTATCCGATACCATTGGGTATCGATGATGAGGGGAGGGCGTGTGAGCCTGCTGTTGATTCGTTTGGGCGGCGCGGCGGTGGCGTACGGCGCGTGGATGGGCGCTATCTATCCCGCGGGCGGCTTCTTTGAGCGCCCTTGCGATGATGGCTTCATATCGGCGCGCTGTGAGCTTCCCATCTACACCTGGACGCCGTGGGAAGGACATTTCACATCTGATGAACTCGAGGCGTTCAACCGCTTTCTCAAGGCGAACGCACACCTTATCTACCGGTGCGCCCGCGGAGGGATGGCCCTCGTTGCCTAGCTTGTTTCTCACCCATGGCTACCGTGTCTACTTTTGGCCGAACAAGGCACCCCCGCCCATCTATGTTCACGTTTGCAAGGGCAAGCCTACGGCGAATGCGATCAAATTGTGGCTTTCCCGCGACGGCGGTTGCTTGGTAGCCAACAACAACGGGAAGATCCCCCAACCCGAGCTCAACGAGCCGGTGGATATCATTTCGGCGCAGTTTGACTACATTTGCGATTACTGGAACGAGTTCTTCCAGGTAGATGAGATCTCCTTCTTCTGCTAGACAACGTTGTTATAAAGCGCATCGTAGCTCTACGGAGCGTAGGTAGCGTATGCGGGCGGGCTCGGGCAGACTGTTCTCGTGCAAAGGAATGCGAGACGAGGAGAACCTATGAGCAGCTATATCTCGGCGGAGACCATCCGCGCCCTGCGCGAGCGGCGCGGGCTTACGCAGCGCATGCTGGCCGAGCGGCTGGGCGTGACCGATAAGGCCGTGAGCAAATGGGAGGTGGGCCGCGGTCTGCCCGACGTGGCCCTGGTGGAGCCGCTCGCCCGCGAGCTGGGCGTTTCGGTGGCGGAGCTCTTCACAGGCGACGTGCGCGAGAACGCCAACCGCGCCGGCAACATGCTGCGCAGCGCCTTTTACGCGTGCCCGGTGTGCGGCAACGTGATACATGCGGTGGGAGAGGCGTCCATCTCGTGCTGCGGTACCGTGCTGCCGCCCCTGGAGGCCGAGGAGCCCGATGAGGCCCACGCCATTGACGTGCGCTGCGTGGAAGACGAGTGGCTGGTGACGCTTAACCATCCCATGATCAAGGACCACTACCTTAGCTTTATCGCGCTGGTCACGCTCGATGGCGTCTACGTGCGGAAGCTTTATCCCGAGCAGGCGTCGCACACGCGCATCCCGGGCGGACGCGGGCGCATCTTCGTGTACTGCAACCGTCATGGGCTCTTTGAGGTGCGCGCACCGCGACCCACGGTGAACCGCGCTGCGGTGGACACGCACGCATAGCAGATGAGATGTCGGGGCGCGGCGCGACACGGCAGCGCCCCTGGTGAGGAGAGTGACGACTATGGACGAGAACCAGAAAAAGCAGGCGGTCCGCGCCTGGAAGCTCCGCAAGCCCGACTACGGCGTGCTGCGGTTTTACTGCCCGGCGACCGGGGAGACGTTCCTGACCGCGACCAACGACACCAAGCGCGGCTTCAACCGCCACACCTTCCAGCTGAGCGCGCACGCGCATCCCAACAAGCGGCTGCAGGTGCTGTGGGACGAGCATGGCCGCGAGGGCCTCGAGCTCACGGTGGCGGCAGAGTTGGACTACGACGACCCCACCGAGGATCAGACGGAGATGCTGCAGCTCCTGCTCGAGGAATGCCTTGCCGCCGAAGAGGGCGCGCGGCTACTGTAGGGGCCGCGCGGTTTTCTCGGCATGAGGCGCATGCGCTGTTGCCGGATGGGTATAAAGCCGCGGTACCGCTCTCATTTTTAGGAGGTTCCCATGGATACCAGCTACGAGCTCTTTGTCATGACCGGCTGCCCGTTTTGCCGCAAGGTCACCAGCTACATGGACGAGCACGGCATCAAGATCCCGTTGCGCAACGTGAGCGAGGACCCGGCGGCGCGCGAGGAGCTGGAGCGCGTGGGTGGCAAGGTGCAGGCCCCATGCCTGTTCATCGACGGCAAGCCGCTCTACGAGTCCAGCGACATCGTCGCCTACCTGGCCGATCATTTCGCGTAAGGCTGGTTGCACGACCGTTCGCGCCGCTACGCCAGTTTCTTGGCAACGCCCCCGAGCGCACATTTCGCGCCCGGGGGCGTTTTCATGTTGAGATGAGTAGGGGGACAAGTTGCATGTCGCTTTTAGACGAGAAGCCCTGCTCGCAGCGATTATTCGTTTAAGAGCGACATGCAAGATGGCCTCTCAGGTTCCGGGCGCTTTGGAGTCGGAGTTCTCGGCAGCGAGATAGATGTCGCTATTATTCGAGAAATCGTGCTCGGGGGGGGGCTTTTCGTATAGAGGCGACATGTAAGACGCTGCAGCGGCGAATATCGTTGCCGAGTAGACTCCGCTGCAGCTAGGCTCTCTCGGTAAAAAGTTCTCTGATGAGAACTTCTGCTAGACACCCCCAGGGGGTGGGGGTATGATACGGATTGCAACCGATAGAAAGGAGCCCTCATGGCTCATGAGAAGTTCAACGTGGGCGGCATGACCTGCGCCGCGTGCCAGGCGCACGTGGACCGCGCCGTGGCCAAGCTGCCTGGCGTGGAGTCGGTCGCCGTGAACCTGCTGTCGGGCTCCATGGCTGTGGACTACGATGAGGCACAGCTCACGGCCGATGACATCTGCTCGGCGGTTGACCGGGCGGGGTACTCGGCATCGCCCATGGACAGCGCCGCGATCGGCGCGAACCCCGGCACCGCCGCCGCGTACGCCGCCCGCTCGGAGTCCCCCACCAAGAGGCTCGAGGCCGCGGCCGACGCCATGAAGGCGCGCCTCACCATCTCGCTCGTCTTTTGGGTCCCCCTGTTCTACCTGGGCATGGGACACATGCTCGGCTGGCCGCTGCCCGGCGTGTTCACCGACCACACCCACGCCATGACGCTCGCGCTCACGCTCATGTTCCTCACCATTCCCATCGTGTTCGCCAACCGCGCGTACTTCACCGGCGGCTTCAAGTCGCTCGCGCACGGCGCACCCACCATGGACGCCCTGGTGGCCATCGGCTCGGCCGCGAGTCTGGGCTGGTCGGTGTGGGCCATGTACGTGATGGCAGATCAGCTGGCCACCGGAGACGTGCACGGCGCGATGATGACCGGCATGGACAACCTCTACTTTGAGAGCGCGGGCACCATCCTCGCGCTGGTGACGGTGGGCAAGTACCTGGAGACCCGCAGCAAGTCCAAGACCGGCGGCGTCATCGAGAAGCTCATCGACCTGGCGCCCAAGACGGCCACGCTGGTTGGGCCCGACGGCACCGAGACCCAGGTGCCTGCCGATAGCCTTGCCCCCGGCGACGTGGTGCTCGTGCGCCCCGGCGAGTCGGTGCCGGTGGACGGCGTGGTGCTCGAGGGTGCGAGCGCCATCGATGAGAGCGCGCTCACCGGCGAGAGCATCCCGGTGGAGAAGAACCCCGGCGATACCGTGTCGGCCGCGACCATCAACCGCACGGGCAGCTTCACCTTCCGCGCGACCCGCGTGGGTGCCGACACCAACCTGGCAAAGATAATCCAGCTGGTGGAGGACGCCAACGCCACCAAGGCGCCCATCAGTCGCATGGCTGACAAGGTCGCCAACGTCTTTGTCCCCGTGGTGATCGGCATCGCGGTGGTGACGTTCGTGGTATGGATGGTGCTCACCGGTGACGCCAACGAGGCGCTCACCGCGGCCGTGGCCGTGCTGGTGATCAGCTGCCCGTGCGCGCTGGGCCTGGCCACGCCCGTGGCCATCATGGTGGGTACCGGCAAGGGCGCCGAGATGGGTGTGCTCTTTAAGAGCGCCGAGGCCCTGGAGACCTTGCGCTCCGTGGACACCGTGGTGCTCGACAAGACCGGCACCGTCACGGCCGGCAGGCCCGCGGTGACCGACATCCTGCCTGCGCGCGGCGCGGACGGCGCCCCCGTGATGTCCGAGAAGGCCCTGCTCAAGCTCGCCTGCGCGCTGGAGCGCCAAAGCGAGCACCCGCTGGCCGAGGCCATCATGGACGAGGCGGGCAGGCGCGGGATCGTGGCGCGCGCGGTGGTAGACTTCAAGGCCGTGCCCGGTCGCGGCGTGCAGGCCCGCGAGGGTGTCAACGTCGTGGCAGCCGGAAACGCCGCCTTTATGGCCGAGTTGGGCGTCGCTATGGACCCCGGGCTGGTTGCCGGCTTTGCCCGCGACGGCAAGACGCCGCTGTTCTTCGCTAAGAACGGCCAGCTCGCGGGCACCATCGCGGTTGCCGACGAGCTCAAGCCCACGAGCGCCGCCGCCATCGCCGCCTTGCGCGAGCTGGGCGTGGGCGTCACGCTGCTCACCGGCGACAACCGCCTCACCGCCGAGGCCATCGCGCGCCGGGTGGGCCTTGCCGCGAGCGACGTGATCGCCGACGTGATGCCCGCCGACAAGGAGTGTCATGTGTGCGAGCTGCAGCAAGCCGGTCACCGCGTGGCCATGGTGGGCGACGGCATCAACGACTCGCCGGCGCTCGCCCGCGCCGATGTGGGCCTGGCCATTGGTGCCGGTGCCGATATAGCCAAGGAGGGCGCCGACGTGGTGCTCATGCGCAGCGACCTTACCGACGTCGCGCGCGCCATCGAGCTGTCCCGCGCCACGATCCGCAACATCAAGCAGGACCTGTTCTGGGCGCTGTGCTACAACGCCGCGGGTATCCCGCTGGCCGCGGGCGTGTTCTTCCCGCTCACGGGCTGGCAGTTGTCGCCCATGTTCGGCGCGGCGGCCATGGCCTGCTCAAGCCTGTGCGTGGTCTCCAACGCGCTGCGCCTGCGTGGGTTCAAGCCGCGCGTGGCCAAGTAGGCACGCGTCCGGCATTGTATGCGGTCGCCTTTTTTGGGCGGCCCCGCATCCTGCCCATATTGTTGTAAGCTGGTAGATAACATTCTGCCGAGAACCCCGGGCTCGCGGACGCACTCGCGTGCCCTTGCGAAAGGAGCGAGATATGCGCTACATCATCAAGACCGAGGGCCTCATGTGCGGCCACTGCGACGCGTCCGTGGAGACCGCGCTGCTCAACGTCGCCGGCGTGACCGAGGCCGACGCCGACCACGAGACCCAGACCATCGAGGTCGAGACCGACGGCGAGCTGGACACCCAGCTGCTGGCCGACGCCGTGCACGTCGCCGGCGACAAGTTCCACGCCCTGTCCGTGACCGCCGCGTAAGGGCCTGCGACCAGGTATTCTCGGCAGCACGCACTTCTTGGCAACACGAGCGCAAAGGAGGTCGCGCCCATGATGGCAGACCACGACAAGGTCATGAGGCTGCTCAAGACCGCCCGCGGCCAGATCGACGGCATCATGAAGATGGTCGACGAGAACCGCTACTGCATCGACATCTCGACGCAGCTCATGGCCACCGAGTCGCTCATCGCGCGCGTGAACGCCGACGTGCTCAAGGCCCATATCGAGGGCTGCGTGCGCACGGCCGCCGAGACGGGTTCGCCCGAGGAGAAGGCCGCCAAGATCGCCGAGATCGAGCGCGTGATCGACAAGCTCGCCAAGTAGACTGCCGCGACGGTGGTTCTTCCGCCTTGCGAACGGCCATCAAGCACAACCGGGACGCACGAATGCCGCGCGCCCCGGTTTTTCTTGCCGAGGATTCGCAAGGGCTTTCGGGGACCTCGGCATATCATCCCGTGGATCCCTAAGGGCTTTCGGGGACCTCAGCATATCATCCTGTGCTCAAACAGCGCTGACGCGAACTGCGCGCGGGACGATATACCAGGGCCCTCTGCAAGGGTCTCGAAGCGCGGTGGCCATCCCGCATGTCGCCTCTATACAACTAATCGCCTCAAGCGCGATTTCTCGTCTAAAAGCGACATGCAGGGTGAGTGGGGGAGTGCGATGTCTGTTTCATGTGCTCTGACCTTGTAAAAGAATGCGTTTCATTTCGTCAAACTTGGTGTATCAAAGGTGGCTTGTGTGGGTAGAAGCGGCTTTACATCTTTCTCGAGCGCTTGGCATGGGAGCATCTTGTTAGAAGCGGGGACATATGGGACGGCATGCGCGACACATCTATGACGACCTGACCGTCCACGCTCATGAACAGGGGCTTTTATGTCATGCCGAGAATCCTGCGCAGGCGGCGGCGCTTCAGCGGGGCCTTCGTGCGGGTGATCTGGTACGACCCATGCGCGGGCTGTATGCCCGCAAGGAGTACTGGGCCGGGCTCGCCGACGATCCTGCTGCCCGCCATCTGTGCTTGGCGCGCTCGCTTGCGATTCAGCACCCTACCTGGACGTTCTGCTCGTATACCGCAGCGCTGCTGCATGGGTTTCCCGTTGGATACCACTTGCTCGACGAGGTACACGTTGTGCTGCCCCCGAGTGCGCATGCGCGCTCGCGTGAAGGCCTGGTCCAGCATGTTTCTCGGCATGAGATACAACATGTCGAAGTGAGCGGCGTTCGTGTGACGCCGGCGATTCAGGCGGCTGCCGATTGCATGCGCGCGGCCCGGCTGCGTGACGCCTTGCCAATCGCAGACGCGGCTCTGCGTGCGGCGGGGATTCCGCGCGAGGCATTTGTCGCGTGCGTCGCGGTGTACGCGCGGGGCCGTTGCGGGGTCGATCGCGCCCTGCGCTGCGCCCACTATGCGGACGGCTTGGCCGAGAGCGGGGGAGAGTCCGTTGCTCGCGCGGCCATGATCGAGGAGGGGTTCCAGATTCCGCGGCTTCAGGTGGAGTTTGCCGATCCGCTGAATCCCGGGCATGCGATTCGCGTCGACCACCTGTTCACGCGGCATGACGGTTCGCTTGTGGCCGGCGAGCTCGACGGCATGGGCAAGTATCTTGACGAGAACCTGCTGGAAGGACGCTCCACGGCCGAGGCGCTCGTCTTGGAGCGGCAGCGCGAGTCGCATATCAACGCGCTTGGGATTCCGGTTGCGCGCTACCGCTACAAGGACTTGCAGGAGCCCGGGAGGCTTGCGGCGGTCTTGGATGCGTTCGGCGTGCCGCGCGTGTCGCGGCGCGAGCGCTCGCGGGAGATCCCGGCGATGTCCGCCCAGCAGGTCATCGACGCCTTCAACGCCTATCGGCCGATCTTGCGCTGCGACATTGCGCGCTATGGTGCCCGCGCGGCGTAGCCCGGCTGCAGAGTGGGCGGGCCGTAGGGACGGGCGTTTGAGACAAAGGGGCCGCGGCGTCTTCGCTGTCCCGTGCGGAGAATATGTTGCTTGAGCGCATCCCGCGCACAGGCCAGCATCGCGCCGGCTGCGGGCCCGTTTCCTTATGAAACGCGAAAAAGTTGCGATGCCGTGTTCTCGGCAACGGTCATTGGGGCAAAATAGATGCATTGGGCAAACGAGACATCGCGAACGCAAGGAGCGAGAAGCGTATGAACGACTTCATGAACGGGCGCTACGGCGCGGACGACCTCACCACGGCGCTGGGCATCCTGGGCATGGTGTTGGCCTTTATCGGTACGCTGGCCAGCTGGAAGTGGCTTTCGCTTTTGGGCCTCATCATCGTGGTGGTGGCGCTGGCCCGCGCGTTGTCCAAGAACCACGCCGCCCGCGAGCGCGAGAACGCGATGTACCTGGAGCTCATCGCCAAGGTTCCGGGCCTGGGCGAGCACATGGGCGGCCGTGCGGGCGCCGGTGCCGGCAAGCCGCGCGCGTCGATGGGCGATCTCAAGCGCCAGGCCTCAACGGCTAAGAAGATGTGGAAGGATCGCAAGGTCAAGGCGTTCCTCAAGTGTCCCACCTGCGGCACTACGCTCGCGGTGCCCAAGGGCAAGGGCCGCATGATCGTGACCTGCCCCAAGTGCAAGACCAAGATGGAGACCAGGTCGTAAGCACGCGGGATATATCGCTACATCGAGCCGGGACGCATTGCGCGCCCCGGCTTTTTTGTGCCGAGCGAGCGGGGCTGAGCGGGCGTCTTGCATGTCGAAACTAGACGAAAACACGCTGCTGCATGCGCTTCTCGTCTAAAGGTGACATGCAAGGCGCTTGAAAACATTGCGCTCGTCGAGAAGTGCGGGCTGGAGAAGGATCGCGTGTCGGCTTTATACGAAAAGATGTCATGAAGAGCGGTTCTCGTCTAAAGGTGACATGGAGCTTGCCCGAGGGCATTTCGATTGCCGAGGATAGGGCCCGCGGGCATATCGCATGTCGTCTTTATAACATGTCGTTCTTTAGACGAAAAACCGCTGCAAAACGCGCTGTTCGTCTAATTGAGACATTGAAAGGAGCTGGCTGCTCCGCATGCAGAAATCCCGTGAGGTTTGCATGCAATCGCTTTTCCCTTGCCGAGAATCCTGCTCGCCGCCCGTATACTTTCCCGAGGCGAGAAACCTGCTCCATCGCTCGCGTACGGCCGGATGCCGCGCATGCGATTCGTCACAGGCGCGACCCTGCTCTTCGCGCTTCACATCCTAGCTGTATAGATCCCGCGGGCCCGCGGGCGCTTGCTCGGCGCGATCGTTCGTCTGAGCGCCGCCATGCGTGCCGCCCGCCTCAAAAAGGAAGCGTGCATGAACCTTTCCGATATCGATATCAAGTCCGTCGAGGAGACCGTGGCCGAGGCCATGGCGTCAGACCTGGACGCTGACGCCGCTGACGCCGACTGCGCTGACGCCGCGCCCGCCTTCTCCGACCTGGGTCTCTCCGATACCCTGCTCGACGCCGTGGCCGACCTGGGCTACGAGGCCCCCACACCCGTGCAGGCCGCCGCGATCCCCGAGGTGCTCGCCGGCCGCGACCTGCTCGCCGCCGCTCAGACCGGCACCGGCAAGACCGCCGCGTTTCTGCTGCCCGCCATGGACCGCCTGCCGCATGTGAAGCGCGCCCGCGGCAACAAGCTCCAGCAGGGCAGCGGCCCGCGCATGCTGGTGATCACGCCCACGCGCGAGCTCGCCCAGCAGATCGAGGACGTGTGCCACAAGATCGCCGGCCAGACCGGCCACTCCGCCGTTACCGTGGTGGGCGGCGTGTCCTACAACCCCCAGCGCAGCGCGCTCAAGCGCGGCTGCGACATCCTCATCGCCACGCCGGGCCGCTTGGAGGACCTCATCTCCCAGGGCGCCTGCATGCTCGACGAGGTCGAGGTCCTGGTGCTCGACGAGGCCGACCGCATGCTCGACATGGGCTTTTTGCCCGCGGTGCGTCGCATCGTGCAAAAGACGCCGGCTACCCGTCAGACGCTGCTGTTCTCGGCTACGCTCGACGAGTCCGCGGTGGGCTCCATCACCGATCTGGTGCGCGATCCCGCCCGCGTTGAGATCGCGCCTGCCACGGCCACGGCGGACACCGTCGATCAGTTCTTGCTGCCCGTCTCGCTGGAGGCTAAAAACGGCATCCTGGCCCAGGTGCTCAACAAGTACGGCAGCGAGCACGTGATCGTGTTCTGTCGCACCAAGCGCCGCGCCGACACGGTGAGCCGCCGTCTGGACCGCGCGGGCATATCGTCGGCCGCGATCCACGGAGACCGCAGTCAGGCCCAGCGCGAGCGCGCGCTCAAGGCGTTCCGCAACGGCACGGTCGACGTGCTGGTGGCCACCGACGTGCTTGCCCGCGGCATCGACATCACCGACGTGCGCTACGTGATCAACTTCGACGTGCCCGAGGAGCCCGTGGACTACATCCACCGTATCGGCCGCACGGGCCGTGGCGGTGAGGTGGGCTGGAGCGTCACCGTGGTCACCGAGCAGGATATCGAGGAGTTCTTCGATATCGAGGCCTTGATGGGCAAGACGGCCGACCTCATGAGCAAGGATGACCTGGCCGACCTGGACCGCGGCGCGCATCCCGTGAAGGTCGACCCCAAGCGCGTGCCCAAGGACCACGTGGCCGGCAAGAAGGAGCGCAAGCGCCGCCGCGACCGCATCGCAAAGAAGCTCGCGGCCAAGTACGGTGACGCCGCCCCCGCCGATTTTCGCGCCGGCAAGGGCAAGTCCGCGGGCGGTAAGGGCAAGACGGCCGGTAAGGCCCAGCGTGACGCCGATGCCAAGAGCGCTGCGCCCGCCGAGCCGGCAGGGGAGAAGCCGGAAGAGGTCTTCGCTGCCGAGAAGGCCGCCCGCAACGGCGCCACGGCCGAGCAGCCCCGCGAGTCGCGCCGTACCCGTGCCCGTCGCCGCGATGCCGACGCCGCCGCGCCCGAGCGTACCCGCGGCCCGCGCATCGCCGACGAGGCCGTGGCCGAGGCGCCCAAGCCCTCGCGCCGCAAGCGCAGCGGCCGCGTGCGTGTGCGC
>Cebus_capucinus_imitator_PRJNA485217_SSR056__coassemble_863_pt1 | contig 13588 bp, 11 predicted proteins | sample Cebus_capucinus_imitator_PRJNA485217_SSR056__metabat2_low_PE_012 | metagenome-assembled genome bin Cebus_capucinus_imitator_PRJNA485217_SSR056
CCGTATCGCCGAGGCCGCCCGACTCACCGCCGAGGCCGCCAAGAGCAAGCACCGTCGCCGCCAGCCCCACCCCGCATGCCGAGATCCTGAACGATTTCGCCGCCCCCGCCTTGAAGAAGCAGGGTATCGAGCTCGTGGTGAAGGAATACACCGACTACATCCAGCCCAATCGCGACACCACCTCGGGCGCGGTTGACGCCAACTACTTCCAGCACATCAACTACCTGGATAACTACAACAAGGAAAACAGGACCGACCTGGTCTCCGTGGGCCTCATCCACTACGAGCCCATGGGTATCTTCGCCGGCAAGTCGAGCGACCTCGAGTCCATCGCCGACGGCGCGGTGGTCGCGGTTCCCAACGACCCTACCAACGAGGGCCGCGCGCTGCTGCTGCTCCAGGACCAGGGCCTCATCACCTTGAAGGACAAGTCCAACCTGGAGGCCACGCCCAACGACATCGCCGACAACCCGCATAACCTCACCTTCCAGGAGGTCGAGGCCGCCGCGGTGCCGCGCACGCTGCAGTCCGTGGACTTCGCCGTGATCAACGGCAACTACGCCATCGAGGCCGGCTATCACGTGAAGGACGCGCTGGCGCATGAGCAGAGCGGGTCTGAGGCCGTGAACCAGTACGCCAACATCATCTGCACCGCCGCCGACAAGGAGGATGACGAGACGGTTCTCGCCCTGGTGAAGGTGCTGCAGAGCGACGACTTCAAGGCCTACCTGGAGGAGAACTACGACCAGGACGTGCTGCCCGCGTTCTAAATGCGGCTCGCATAGAGATGCCGCCTCACGCCCCGGTGACCTTTGTCGCCGGGGCTTTTTTATGCGGACGATGCGTGATGAAAGCCGTCCTCGCCGCGTCTGGCGGGAATCGGGCCATGCCGCGTGAGGGCACCGGCGGCATTTTGCGTTGCCATGTCGCGCAAAAGGGCTATACTAGCCCACGACATACGGGGAGCTGGGGCATCGGCCCGGCTGAGAGGAGCGCGCCGTCGCGCTCGACCCGCGACCTGATCCGGGTAATGCCGGCGTAGGGACATGGAATCCTGGCATATGCGAGGGCCCCTACGGATACGAGGGGCCCTTTTTCATGGGTCCGGGAAGGAGACTGCCATGGAGGCAGGAGTCGCGATCCAGGTTTTACCGCAGTACGTGGACGGTGATGAGGAGGTCGTGCGCATCGTCGATGAGGCCATCGCCTACATTCAGCGCGAGTTTCCCGACGCGTACGTGGGGCCCTTCGAGACCGCCATCCAGGGCGATCTTGCGCATTGCATGCAGGTGGTCGAGGGCGTGAACCGCATCTGCGTTGAGGCGGGCGCGCCCAAGGTGGCCACCTACGTGAAGATCTCCTTCGCACCCCAAGACGGCGTGCTCACCACCGAGCAGAAGATCGGCAAGTACCACGCGGACGAGTTCGCCGATGCCGAGTAAGCCGCGTTCGGACGCGCCCGTCACCGGCGACGCGCACAGCGGCATGGGATCGGGCACCCTGGCGCTCGCCGCGCCGGCGGCGGTGCTGCTGTTGCTTGCGGCATGGCAGCTTGTGTGCGAGCTGGGTCTTGTCCCGAGCTTTATGCTGCCGAGCCCCGTGTCCGTGGCAGCCGCGCTGGCAGGGGAGTGGCCCCTGCTTGCAAGTCACGCCGTGACCACGCTCGCCGAGGCCGCGAGCGGCCTTGCGCTGGGCATCGTGTTGGGTGCCGTTGCCGCCGTGGTGATGGATCGCTTCGAGGTGCTCTACCGGGCCTTCTACCCGTTGCTCGTGCTCACGCAGACCATCCCCACCGTCGCCATCGCGCCGCTGCTGGTGCTGTGGTTTGGCTACGGCATGGCGCCCAAGGTGGTGCTCATCGTGATCACCACCTTCTTCCCCATCGCCGTGGGCCTGCTCGGCGGCTTTCGCTCGGTCGACCCCGACCAGATCGACCTCATGCGTTCCATGGGCGCGAGCGAGCTGGCGATCATGCTGCACGTGAAGGTGCCCGTCGCGCTCCCGCAGTTCTTCAGCGGCCTTAAGATCTCGGCCGCCTACGCGGTGGTGGGCGCGGTGATCGCCGAGTGGCTCGGCGGCTTCTCGGGCCTGGGCGTCTACATGACGCGCGTGCGCAAAGCATACTCGTTCGACAAGATGTTCGCGGTGATCTTTCTCATCAGCGGCATCAGCCTTTTGCTCATGTGGGCTGTGGAGCGGGTTCGCCGCCTGCTCATGCCCTGGGAGCGCGCGGTGCGAAAATAGCGCCTTTTGCCGAGGAGCCCGGCTTGTTGCCGGTGCTCCTGGGAACGGACATCTTGGCGCCGTGCTTCAAAATCAGCCTTCCTATTGATTGGATTTCATTATGTTTGATATGAACAAGCTCATGGTCGCCTCCGTCTCGCGCCGCGTGGCGCTCGCTGCGGGTGGCGCGGTGGCGGCGGCAACGCTTTCCGGCTGCGCGGGCAAAGGCGGCGAGCAGGGCTCCTCGTCCGGCTCGGCAGCTGCCGACGCCTCGGGGCTCAAGAAGGTCATCTTCGCGCTCGACTGGACGCCCAACACCAACCATACCGGCGTTTACGTGGCAAAAGAGCTGGGCTATTACAAGGAGGCGGGACTGGATGTAGAGATCGTGCAGGCTCCCGAGAACGGCGCGGACTCGCTGGTCGCCGCCGGCCAGGCCGAGTTTGGCGTGAGCTTTCAAGACAGCATGGCCGCCTATGTGGCCGGTGACGACGCCCTTCCCGTCACGGCGGTGGCCGCCATCATCCAGCACAACACCTCGGGAATCATCAGCCTCGCCAAAAACGGCATAACCTCCCCCGCAAAAATGGAGGGGCATACCTACGCCACCTGGGAGGCGCCCATCGAGCAGGGCATGATCAAGAGCGTGGTGGAGGCCGACGGTGGCGACTACTCCAAGATTGAGATGGTGCCCTCCACGGTGACCGACGAGGTGAGCGCGCTTAAGACCGAGCAGGTCGACAGCATCTGGATCTTCTGGGCTTGGGCGGGCGAGAAGTGCAAGCTCGCGGGCCTGGACACAAACTACTTCGACTTCGCGGGGCTGGACTCCACCTTCGACTACTACACGCCCGTGATCATCGCCAACAACGACGTGATCTCAAGCGACTCCAAGACCGTCCAGGCCTTTGTGGATGCCACGCGTCGCGGTTACGAGCACGCGATCGAGGACCCCGACGATGCTGCCGACATCCTGCTCAAGGCCGCGCCGGAGCTGGACCGCGACCTGGTGGTGGCATCCCAGCATTATCTGGCCGATCAGTACCAGGCCGATGCCGACACGTGGGGCCAGATGGACCAGGCGCGTTGGGACGCCTTCTATGCCTGGGTGGCGAAGCAGGGAATCGCCGAGGATATCCCCGCCGGCGCCGGTATGACCACCAAGTTCGTGGCGTAGCTGCGAGCCGGCAGCGCAGGGGGCCGCAGGGGCCTTGGGGCAAAAGGAGAAGCCATGTCATCTTTGCAGGTAGACAACGTATCCCAGGTCTTTGGGGACCTCACGGTCCTGGAGGGCGTGAGCCTTGAGGTTCCCTCGGGCGAGGTGGCCTGCCTGCTGGGCTCCAGCGGATGCGGCAAGACCACGCTCTTCCACATCATCGCCGGGCTTGCCGCGCCCGTGGGTGGCCGCGTGCTGCTCGACGGGCGCGACGTGACCGGCGCACCCGGCCAGCTCGCCTACATGTTGCAAAAAGACCTGCTTCTGCCCCATAAGACCGTGATTGACAACGTGTCGCTGCCGTTGGTGCTCAAAGGAGCATCCAAGCGCGATGCGCGCGAGCGGTCGCGGGTTCTCATGCCCACCTTCGGTCTCGCCGGTACCGAGGAGCGCTGGCCCGCGGAGCTCTCGGGCGGCATGCGCCAGCGCGCGGCGCTGTTGCGCAGCTACCTGTTCAACCGCGACTTCATGCTGCTCGACGAGCCCTTCAGCGCGCTCGACGCCTTTACCAAGGCAGATATGCATACCTGGTTTTTGCGCATGGCCGCCGAGGTGGGAACCACGGCGCTCGTGGTCACGCACGACGTGGACGAGGCCGTGAAGATCGCAGACGCGGTGCATGTGATGCGCGGTGCCCCTCAGGCGGGGGTGCCCACGCATATCGTGGGCACCGTCAAGGTCGATCGCCCGCGGTCCTCACGTGAGGGTTTTGAGCTCTCCCCCGAGTTTCTTGGCTATAAGCGGAGGATCTTGGACCTCCTCGGCCGCTAAGGCGAAGGGTAACGCGGCTGCCCGCTTTTTGCAGGGGGGGTGCCAGGGCGGGCCAGCGCGTGGTCTGCCGCCCGGCATCCCGCTACCCGTTGCGGGGGATGTGGGGCGGGCGAGCGGTTCGGCCTGCTGCCCGGCCTGCTGCCCGGCGTCCCGTTACCTGACGCTCACCGCCAGACGGCTGCCCTCTTTCCTCCCGTGAATCGAAGTCATACTCATCACCATATTTTTCCGCGAAGTCATACTCATCACCGATATTTGCCTCAAATCGGGATCTTATCGGTGATAAGTATGACCTCGCTGCAAAAACCGGTGATAGGTATGACCTCGCTGCAAAAAACGGTGACGAGTATGACCTGGCTGCAAAAAAACGGTGACGAGTATGACTTCGATCCGGTGGGCGGCGTGTCTCGGTGAAAAGGCGCGTGAGGTCTGCTGCTCGTTGCGGGAAGGATGCCGAGACGGGCATGCGCGGGCGATTTTGCGGCCGTCTCCTCCCACTTTGAACCACTTGTAAACCAGTTGAAACAATTTTCTTGAACTTTACGGCTGAGTGTTCACATGTGTCCGGGTTAGTGGTAGTTTACTGCGTCGAACATAGACGCGGTTAACTTCTTCCACACCCGGGTACCGCCCGTGGTGGGGCGGAAGTTGCTCCCGTATCTATGCAGGTTGGTTTGAAATCGAAAGTTAGGTGAGTGCATGTCAACACCTCAAGCTCCCGCGATGCCGCTGTCCATGGTCCATGCGGGCGAGACCGTCTCGGTTACGCGCGTGAAGGGCAACGACGATATGAAGCGTCATCTCCAGGAGCTCGGCTTTGTCGAGGGGTCCGAGGTGCACGTGGTCTCCAACAGCGGGGCCAACAGCATCGTGATGATCAAGGGCGCGCGCTTTGGCTTGGATGCCAAGGTCGCCTTGCACGTGATGACCGTCGCTTAAGCGTTTCGATCTCAAATAACTCGGTAAGAAAATACGAGAGGGGGACAAATGAAGACACTGGGAGATGTGGCCGTGGGTGATTCTTCGACCATCGTCAAACTGCACGGTCAGGGGTCGCTTCGCCGCCACCTCATGGACCTGGGCCTTATCAAGGGCACCAAGTTCACCGTCGTGAAGGTCGCTCCGCTGGGCGATCCCGTCGAGATCAACGTGCGCGGCTACGAGCTCTCCATCCGCAAGGAGGAGGCCGCCATCGTCGAGGTGCAGTAGTTGGCACCGAGCATGTCTATTTGCGCGGGTAGAGTTAGAAAAATCTAACTTACTGTGGGCCAGCGGGGGATACGCGACCCAGCGCAAGAGAAGGAATGCGGGCACAACCACTCGCCCGCCAGATGTTTTTGGAAGAAGGATCGAATGGCGTCTTCACAGCTTCATGTCGCGCTTGCGGGTAACCCCAACTGCGGCAAGACGACCCTCTTCAACCTGATCACCGGCCAGAACGGTTACGTTGGTAACTGGCCCGGCGTCACGGTTGAGAAGAAGGAGGCCAAGCTCTCGTCCGACAAGAGCGTGACCATCACCGACCTCCCGGGTATCTACTCCCTGTCCCCCTACAGCCCCGAGGAGGTCGTCTCGCGCGACTACCTTATGAGCGGTGAGCCCGACGTGGTGATCCAGGTGGTCGACGCGACCAACCTGGAGCGTAACCTCTACCTGGCCATGCAGGTCGTCGAGACCGGTCTGCCCGTGGTGGTCGCCCTCAACATGGTCGACCTGGTGGAGAAGAACGGCGACAAGATCGACACCGCCAAGCTCTCCCGCCAGCTCGGCGCACCGGTGGTGCTCATCTCCGCGCTCAAGAACCGCGGCGTGGACGAGCTTTTGGCCGAGGCGAAGAAAGCCGCTGCCAACAAGGCCGCTGTGAAGCCCAGCAAGTTCGACTCCGCCATCGAGGACGTCCTCGCCAAGATCGAGGGCCTGCTGCCCGCGAGCGTGCCGGCCGCCAAGCGCCGCTACTACGCCGTCAAGCTCTTTGAGCGCGACGAGGCCGCAACCAAGCTGGTGAACCCCACCAAGGATTCCGCCGACGCCATCGAGAAGCTCATCGCCCAGTGCGAGGCCGACTGCGACGACGACGCCGAGTCCATCATCACCGGCGAGCGCTACGCCGTGATCGCCCACATCATCGACGAGTGCCTGAAGAAGGCGCCCTCCAAGATGAGCACCTCCGAGAAGATCGACCGCATTGTCACCAACCGCTGGCTGGGCCTGCCGATCTTCGCGCTCATCATGTTCCTGGTGTATTACATCGCCATCTCCACCATCGGCACCGCCGGTACCGACTGGGTGAACGACAACCTCTTCGGCGACGGCTTCGAGCTGTTTGGCCAGAGCTTCCCGTCCGTGCCGAGCCTCTTTGAGGGCTGGCTCACCGCCGCGGGTGCCTCCGACCTGGTGATCTCGCTGGTGAACGACGGCGTTGTCGCCGGCGTGGGCGCCGTGCTGGGCTTCATCCCGCAGATGTTCGTCCTGTTCGTGCTGCTCTCCTTCCTTGAGGACTGCGGCTACATGGCCCGCGTCGCCTTCGTGATGGACCGCGTGTTCCGTCGCTTCGGCCTGTCCGGCAAGTCCTTCATCCCCATGCTCGTCTCCACGGGCTGCGGCGTTCCCGGCGTGCTTGCCACCAAGACCATCGAGAACGAGAAGGACCGTCGCATGACCGTCATGACGACCACCTTCATCCCCTGCGGCGCCAAGCTCCCCATCATCGCCCTGCTCATGGGCGCCCTGGTGAACGACGCCGAGGCCACCTGGATCTCCCCGCTGTTCTACTTCCTGGGCGTCGTCGCCGTCATCGCGTCGGGCATCATGCTCAAGAAGACCAAGATCTTCGCCGGCCGCCCCACGCCCTTCGTCATGGAGCTGCCCGCCTACCACATGCCCTCCATCCGCTCTTGGGCCCTGCATGTGTGGGAGCGCGTGAGCGCCTACATCAAAAAGGCCTTCACGATCATCTTCGCCTCCACCATCGTGGTGTGGTTCCTCTCCAACTTTGGTAGCTTCGAGGGCCAGTTTGGCTTCCTGCCCGCCATGGACGGCATCCCCGAGGAGTTCACCGACTATTCCGTGCTGGCCATGCTCGGCAACCTGATCGCCTGGATCTTCGCGCCCCTGGGATTCTCTACCTGGCAGGCGACCGCCATGTCCATCACCGGCCTGGTGGCCAAGGAGAACGTCATGGCTACCGCCGCGTCGCTGTTGCACCTGGCCGACGCCACCGAGACCGATCCGTCGCTGTGGCACGCCTTCGCGGCGATGTTTCCGCAGACCGGCGCCATCGTGGCCTTCGGTGCCTTCAACCTGCTGTGCGCTCCCTGCTTCGCCGCCATGGGCACTATCCGCGCCCAGATGCAGTCCGGCAAGTGGACCGCGATCGCGCTGGGTTACGAGTGCGGCTTCGCTTGGGTCGTCGCCCTCATGATCAACCAGTTCTATCTGGCCTCCACCGGCGTGTTCAGCATCTGGACCGTGGTCGCCGTGGCCTTCGCCTCCGCCATCATCTTCCAGCTGTTCCGTCCCATGCCCAAGGGCGCCATGGGCGAGGAGGAGTAGGCGCCGCGTCGCTTGCCAACCCGCGCGCTCAAAACGCAAATCGAAAAAGCCGTCTGCCGTCGTGCAGGCGGTTTTTTTGATGATTCGATTACGAGCAGGGCTTGTGGGCATGCACCGAGTGCGCAAGGGGTAAAGTTAGAGACAGCAAACAGCGAGCGCGCCGTAGCGCGCAGTACTCGAGGAGCACGTGTCATGAGTATCGTCGACATCATCATCTTGGGGCTTATCGCCGTGGCCTTTGTTGCCGTGTGCCTCTACGTGAGGCGCCACGGAAGCTGCGGAGACTGCGGGAGCTCAGGCTCCTGTTCGGGGAGCTGCGGCTCTTGCTCTACGGGCAGCTGCGCCGCTTGCCAGGGCGTCGATGCCGTCGCGAAGAAGCTCGCCCGCGGCGTGAAGTAGGGCAGAAGCGCCCTCGTTCATCCGCGTTCGCTACCCTTGATGAAGCTGTGGCCTTAATGCCTTGTCGGTCTTAGCAGCGAGGGTCTTTGTGCCCCTCCGTCGCAATCCCGCAGCGAACTGAGGAATCGGTGTAGCAAAACCCCAGGTACAGACAGCGGCAATGTGCCCGCACGGAGTACTCGCCCAATCTCGTTCTGTCTGTACCTGGGGTTTTACGGAGTCGATTCCCAGTCTCGCGAGGACGCGACGGAGGGACGTAAAGACCCTGGCCGGCGGGCCCTGCGGCATCAACCTCCCCTAAGACCGCGCTCTCGGGCTCGTGCATATTCGGTAGGGGAGCGCGACTGGCGCGTCCGGTGAAACCGCGCCGAAACAAAGCTATGCGAAAGTGGGCAGGTACCATATACCGCTGAATCAGAGAGGGCCGCCCTATGGATCAGCAGCAGAATATCGACTTCGTCCTGCGCACGGTCGAGGAGCGCGACATTCGCTTTGTGCGCCTGTGGTTCTCCGACGTGCTCGGCCGCCTCAAGAGCTTCGCCATCAGCCCCGAGGACCTGGAGGTCGCCTTTGAGGAGGGCATCGGCTTTGACGGCTCGGCCATCGAGGGTTTCGCGACCCCCGACGAGGCCGACATGCTCGCCTTCCCCGACCCCTCTACCTTCCAGGTGCTGCCTTGGCGCCCCAACCACGACGGCGTGGCGCGCATCTTCTGCGACGTGTGCACGCCCGACCGCGAGTTTTTCGGCGGTGACCCGCGTGAGGCCCTTCGCCAGGTGTTCTATCGTGCCGAGAAGCTTGGCTACTTCCTTAACGTGGGCGCTGATCTGGAGTTCTACTACTTCGCCAACGAGAAGAGCCCCGAGCCGCTCGACGAGGTGGGCTACTTCGACCTCACGCCCGTGGACTCCGCGCGCGATATGCGCCGCTCGATGGTGCTCATGCTCGAGAAGATGAGCGTGCCCGTTGAGTACACCTACCACAGCTCGGGCCATTCGCAGCACGGCATCGCGCTGCGCCACGCCGAGGCGCTCACCATGTCCGATGCCATCATGACGGCCAAGCACGTGATCCGCCTCGAGGCCTACGACAACGGTATCCACGCGTCCTTCATGCCCAAGCCGCTCGCCGACGAGCCCTCCAGCGGCATGTTCCTTCACCAGTCGCTCTTTAACAAGAAGGGCGAGAACGTCTTTTACGGCGAGGACGACGACAAGTACCACCTCTCCGCCATCGCCAAGAGCTACATGGCGGGCATCCTTGAGCACGCGGCCGAGATCAGCGCCATCACCAACCCCACGGTGAACTCCTACAAGCGCCTGGTCACCGGTGGCGGCAGCGTGCCGGCCTACGCCACCTGGGGCCTGCGCAACCGCTCCGCCATGATCCGCATCCCCATCTACAAGCCGGGCAAGCACCTCTCCACCCGTATCGAGCTGCGCACGCCCGATCCTATGGCCAACCCCTACCTGGTGAACGCCGTGACGCTCGCCGCCGGTCTGGACGGTATCGAGCGCGGACTCACCCTGCCCGCCGAGGGCACGAGCGAGCTGCTGTGCCTCTCCAAAAAGGAGCTCGCCGCGCAGGGCATCCGCCCGCTGCCCCGCTCGCTGCGCCAGGCGCTCGACATCTTTGAGGACTCCCAGTTTATGAAGGACGCCCTGGGCGAGCATATCCACAGCTTCTTCCTCAAGAAGAAGCGCGAGGAGTGGCGCCGCTACGAATCCACCATCAGCGAGTGGGAGATTGACCACTACCTGGCGAATTCGTAGCGCCGCGTGCGATCTGCCTGCGTGTGCGGGCACCTCGCGGGGATTCTTGGTAAGATTGGCTAATGTTGCAAGGGAGGTCCCATGTCCGAGAAGAACGTGCTGTTCATGGCCCGTACCACCCGGTTTCATGAGTTTGCCCGGACGCTGACCACCACTATGGGCGCCGAGGTCTTTGCCGCCACGCCCGATTCGCCGGGCGCAGCCCACGATTTCGACCTGCTGCTCCTCGATGCGGACGGCATTCGCGCCGACCGCCTGGAGTCCATCGCAAAGTGGCTGGAGGAGCGCGGCAACATCCCCATGCTCCTCATCGTGGACGAGGAGTCGCTGGCAAACCTGCACATGCCCGCGCACGCGCGCGCCGACTTTATCTGCAGCGGCGGCTCTGAGGAGGAGCTGGAGGTCCGTGCCCGCAGGCTCATGGGCGAGGACGACCCGTTCTCGGCCGAGGATATCCTGCATGTGGACGGCATGACCATCAACCTGGCCACCTACCAGGTCTATCTGGACGACGAGCCCGTGGACCTCACCCTTATGGAGTACTCGCTGCTGAGCTTTTTGGCCACGCATCCCAACCGCGCCTACAGCCGCGAGGTGCTGCTGCACCGCGTGTGGGGCTTTGAGTACTGCGGCGGCACCCGTACCGTCGACGTGCATATCCGCCGTATCCGCTCAAAGGTGGGCCCTCAGATCGCCGGCCACATCACCACCGTGCGCGGCGTGGGCTACCTCTTCAAGGACTAGCTCGCGCACCCAGGCACCCCATCTTGGCCTTCACTCGTCGGTCGCCGCCGTAAGGCGTACTCCCTCCTCATTCAGGCCAATCTGGGGCACCTGGGCGCGCGAGCTTTGCTCGCAAGCTGGATTTCTCATCCAGAGCCGCTCGGCATTGCACCGGGCGGCTTTTTGATGCGGATGAGCAAAACCCTCGCCAGCCGTATTCTCAGTATCAAAAACGGGGCCCGCACCGGTGAGTGGTGCGGGCCCCGTTGGCCGTTCTATGCGTCGTCGCTTACTGCTGGTTCTGACCGCCCATGAGCTCGCGCAGGTACTCCAAGAGTTCTTCTTGGGTCATGCCGCTCCCGTTGGCGTCGCCCTGGGTGGAGTCCTGGCTCTGGCTCTCCTGCAGGCTCTCGTCGCTACCCAGCTCTACCTCGACCTTTTGCTCCTTGCCGTCGCGCATCACCTTGAGCGTCACGGTGTCGCCCACGTCGTAGCCGCGCAGCGCGATGATCAGGCCGTCGGCGCTCGTGATGTCGGTATCGTCGATCGCGGTCACCACGTCGCCCTGCTCAAGGCCGGCGCTCGCGGCGGGGCCGCCATCAACCACGCTCGCCACCAGCGCGCCCTGGCTCGCGTTGCTGTTGTTGGACAGCGCGTTCACGCTGGAGAGCGTCACGCCCAGGTAGGGGTGCGTGGGCGTCTTGCCGTCGATGATCTGGTCGGCGATCTTTTTGGCGTAGTTCACGGGGATCGCGAAGCCCACGCCCGAGCTGGAGCCCGAATAGCTCTCGATGATGGAGTTGATGCCGATGAGCTCGCCTGCGTCGTTCACCAGCGCACCGCCGGAGTTGCCGGGGTTGATGGCGGCATCGGTTTGGATCATGTTGGCGTAGATGGTGTTGCCGCTCGTGGAGCCCATGGCGGTGGAGCGGTACAGCGCGCTCACGATGCCCGTGGAGACGGACTGCTCGTTGCCAAACGGGCTGCCTATGGCCATGACCCACTCGCCGACGGTAAGGTCGTCCGAGTCACCGATCTCGATAGGGGCGAGCTTGGACTCATCGACATCCTTGAGCTTGATCACCGCGAGGTCGGAGCTGGAGTCGCTGCCCACGAGCTCGGCCTCGTAGCTCTCGCCGCCCATGGACACCGCGATCGCCGTGGCGCCCTCAACCACGTGGTAGTTGGTGAGGATGTTTCCCTTCTTGTCGAGCACCACGCCCGAGCCGATCGACCCGGAGCTCTGGGAGCTCTGCTGCGTGATGCCCTGCGAGGTGCCGCCCGTCTGCACGGTGATGGATACTACCGAGGGCAGCGCCTTGGCGCTCACGGCCTCGGCGAGCGTGGTATCCTCGGAGTCGATCTTGATGTGCTGCGTGGCGGAAGAGCCCGTCTCCCCGGCTTGAACGGTGGTGTCGCTCACGTTGAGCGCGCCGGTCATCACCAGGGCGATCACCAGCACGGCGCCCACCGCCAGGCCGGCGAAGGATGCCAAAAACACCGGAATCTTCTTGGTGCGGGTCTTTACCACCGTGTGCTTCACGGTCTCGGTCACGGGCGCTGCCGTAGAGGGGACGTAGGGGATCTGCCCGGTGCGTGCGGTATCGTTGGCGGTCCCAGATGAGGCTTCGCGCGGGGTCGCCTCGACCTCGACGCGCGGGCCCTCGCCCACGCCGTCCGGCCGCTTGGGGGTCTTGTCGTCCATGATGGTCCTTTCGATGCCTTGCATGACGCCTCACGTTGTACCCCACGGCGCGCCCTTGCGTCCACCTCTTTGGGAGTCCTTAAGCAAAATGCAAGCCGTGGCGTACGTACGCAGCTGGGTGGGGGCTTTGAGCAGGCTACGCAGCAGGGGTTCTTGCAGCTAGAAACCCTCGGATTTTCAGCTTTATACCAAGGTGAGAATAAAGAAACGTGTTCAAATGATGGACGAGCAACGCTAAAATGAATCTCTGTATGTATCGCGAGGGTGTGGGGTAGCGATGCTTCCCCGCTTGACCCAAACGGTTGAAGAGGAAGAACAGGAAGGGGAGAGATGTTCACTCTTCACAAGACACAGGGCGGCGTGCATCCGCCCCAGTGTAAGGACATGCGGGATTTCGCCTGCACGTCCATTACACCTCCCGCGCGGGTGCGAATCCCGCTCAACATGCACATCGGCGGCCCGTGCAAGCCGGTCGTCAAGCCCGGTGACCATGTGTACATCGGTTCGCTCATCGGCGACGGCCAGGGGCTCTACGCGCCCATCCACGCCAGCGTCTCGGGTACCGTGGTCTCCACAGACGAGGAGAGGCTGCCCACCGGCGCGACCGCCCATGTGGTGGAGATCGAGTCCGACGGCAAGATGGAGGCCGATCCCAACCTCAAGGCGCCCACCTACAGCACCAAAGACGAGTTCATCGACTGCGTGCGCGCGTCGGGCACCGTGGGTCTTGGCGGCGCGGCGTTTCCCACGTGGTTCAAGATGCGCGTGCCCGAGGGCAAGAAGTTCGAGTTCCTCGTCATCAACGGCATGGAGTGCGAGCCCTACATCACGAGCGACTACCGTCAGATGATGGAGCACGCCGACCGCGTGATCGACGGCGTGCACCGTATCGTGACCGCGCTTGAGATCCCGGCCGCCGTCATTGGCATCGAGGATAACAAGCCCGAGGCTATCGAGAAGCTCGGCCAGGTCGTCGCCGCCAAGGGTTACGGCGACCACATCGAGGTCATGGGTATTCCCACCAAGTACCCCGCGGGCGGCGAGAAGGTCCTCATCCACGCCACCACGGGCCGTGACGTGCCCGCCGGCGGCCTGCCGGTGGATGCCGGCTGCCTGGTGATGAACGTGACCACCGCCTCGCGCGTGGAGCACTTCTTCCGCAACGGCATGCCGCTGGTCACCAAGACCATGACCGTCACCGGCGACTGCGTGAAAAACCCCGGCAAC
>Cebus_capucinus_imitator_PRJNA485217_SSR056__coassemble_872_pt1 | contig 13396 bp, 11 predicted proteins | sample Cebus_capucinus_imitator_PRJNA485217_SSR056__metabat2_low_PE_012 | metagenome-assembled genome bin Cebus_capucinus_imitator_PRJNA485217_SSR056
CGCGACGCCGTCCATCCCAGCGGACGGTGAGGCTCCAGCGACGACGCTACCTTCATGAGCGGGCATCGCGGCGTTAGTCGCGGCACTATAACGCGCAGCGGACGTTGAAACGCCGCGAGCTTCCTTGCCCATCTTGGCGGAGCCAAGGGCGTGGGGCGCGCTGTTTTCATTCTTGGCAGTCATCACGTATACCGCCTCTCTTCCAGAATATGAAGCACGGTTGGCACCGCCATCCATGCAGCGAGCGGCACATAGCCCCACCAGGGGACCAAGCAGCTCATCGTGGGGTAAAACACAAACTGCGAGGTAGCGATGTATGCGAGCAGGCAGCATGCGGTCCCGCAGATGAGCAGCGACGCCAATGCGATGGCATCGGTCGCCGTGAAGCGATAGCGTGTGTACGTGGTCCGCCGAGCGCCCGTCGCCCAACCGCGGGCGCGCATGGCATCGGCCGTTTGCAGGGAATCCTCCATGGCCCAACCCATCAGCACGCTCGAGGCGCGCAGGCGCTCGCGCACCCGGTTTACCGCGGAACAACCCGGAACGCGCGTCGCTGCCTGAACCTGCGCTATCACGCGCCCCTGACGCACGAATCGCGGGATCAGGCGCATGCACATGCTGGTCATGAGCGAGATGGTGGGCGCGATGTTCCCGGCAAGGGTCATGACCTTATCAAATCCCAGAATGTCCGCCGCCGCGCCAAACCATAGCGTGGAGGCAATGAGCAGGCCGCCCATGCATGCACCGTACGCGAGGGCCTCCAGGTAGATGGCGCGTGGGCCCATATGCAGCACTTCGGTGGAGCCAGACGCGACAAAGAGCGGGTTCGCGAGGGCCACCAGTAAGATCACGGGCAGCTGCCATCGGAGCTGTGCGAACGCCGTCGCGGGCCCGCGCGCGCAGCATGCGTACGCAAACGCCCCGGCCAGCGAGATCGCAACCGCCACGGGATGCAGCGAAAACATGGTGAGCCCCAGGGTAATAGTCAGATAAACCGCAGGCACCGCGGGATGTGACATGCAAAACGCCGTGTACCGCGCACGCCTCATAAAACCCAGCCTTTCCGCAAGCCCGTCCGTCTAACGGGTATTCATAGTACCGTTATGCTAGGCGCACGTGGGCAGACAGCCTCAACCGGGTCCAAACGCCACGCCGCGAAGCGACGCGCAGCCGCCGCAAACCCCCAAGCGGCATGCGCGCGGGCCTTTTTGGCCTCCGCAAGGCCTTCTCATTTCAAACTAATCGACTTTGGTGTGAGTTTTTCTCGTCCAGCAAAGTAGAGCCCAAACCCAATAAAGAAAAAGCCCAGGTACAAGGCTTGGACAACAATTCAAAAACGCGAACCTACTTGACCATGCCGCAAAAACCCACACCAAAGTCGTTTAGTTTTTCCCAGGCTCGTACGGACGGCTAAAAAGCGCCTCATGTAGCGCTTCCCGTCGCCTTAAAAACGCCGGCGTTCGCGGCTTTAGATCCAAGCCAAACTTCCGCGCGAGCACGGGAAGAAGGACGTCCAGCTTCTCAAGGTCCGAAAGTTGATCGTAGGTGACCTCCATAACGGAATATCCCATGGATTCCAGCGCAAGCGTCCTGCCGTATCCTCCGCGATCACCTCGTCCATCCACGTGATAGGCAATACCTTGAAGCTCAAGGACGCCGCTTCGCTCGTCCCAAAGCTGATCTGCATAGCAGCACGACTGGTGCGCCAACGCGCTCGACGACGCATCGAACGTGATCCGGCGATTAAGCGTGGGGCGCCCCAACGCCTCGCCGCCCGTCCACCTGTCCGCGCAAAGCAGCAGGGCCGCATAAACCTCTAAGGGCGAGGCCGCACCCGGCAGCACATCCTCCAAAGCGTTTTTCAGCGCCTTTCTCCCATGGCACCCCGCAGCATCATCTGCCTGACGGCGCAGCTCATCCACCGTGCACAACGGAGGCCGTTTCCAGATATCGGTTAGACGCCCGGCCGTCGAATACGCGGGCTGCCATTCGCGCGCGCCCTCGCCCGCGGCATCGTAGTTCCCCAGCGCGACGCCCCGCTCGTCCGCATACCCCGAAACAGCATTGCGGGCGCTTTGCGCAGAAGAGATGACGCCCCGCGCTTCCAGGTCGCTTAAGATGAGGTCAACGCGTTTGTTGCGGGGACTGATGGTAAAGATGCCGCAGGCCTCGTACGCAATCTTGAGCAGCGAGAATCGATCGAGCTGCGCGGCGAGGGAAAGAAGCAACGCCGACGGCGTGAGGACATACAGGCCGCCGCCGAGGTCACGCGCATCCGACAGGTCAAAACCTTTGGGCAACCGGTGAGGGCGCATATAGATGTCGCTGGCCCGGTCGGCATTGTCAGTCATCACCTCAACCGGCAGGGAGAGGCCTTTAAGATCACAAAGGAGGCGCTGGCGAATCGACCGATGGCCCTCGCGTGCATTCGCCCGCACCGGACGAAGAAGCAACTCGACCTCGGCGTCGCCTTGATGGCGCTCGCGCAAAAAGACAGGATCCATCCATCCGTCACGAACCTGCGGCGGAGTGCGCCAATACTCCCACGCGGACAAACCGCAAATAACCACCACGGCAATCACCTCGCACTGTGCAAGCGACCAGGCAATAAACCTATCACGGAGCGATGCGGTCCAGGCAGTCCTTTGGGGGACCGGTATCTGGAAGGCCGCAAGTGGTCGGGCGGGCATGGATCATGTCGCCGGCAGCCAAACCACGACCCCGGCGTCCTTAAGAACATGCACGACCGCGACGGCGCACGCAAGACCCCCATGCACAAGCGCATCCACGACGCCCCCCATGGATGCGCGCCAAAGACAGTTGAACCGCACGCTGACCGCCCCATCCATCGACGGCGGGCGGTCAAAATAAAACTAATCGACTTTGGTGTGAGTTTTTGGCCATACGCAAAGTAGAGCAAAAAAGCGTTTTAAGAAACCAGCAGGTCAAACGCTTGCCCATGCGTCTAAAAGCGTCCGTATACTTTACCAATCCTCTAAAACCCACACCAAAGTCGATTAGTTTTGTCCAGGCAGGCAAAATTCATGGCCAGACCGCCCTCGCCCGGCAAAGATCGCCCGTTCACCTGCGGGCGAAACGGGGCCGTAACAGAATGAAACTCATTCTTGCTTGTAATACTCCACCATAGTAAAGTGTTTGCCGCGGAAACACCACATAGGGATATCTTTTAGGAAAGGAAACCATCATGTTCAAGGACAAGCTCACCCGCCTCGCCGCCCCCTTAATGGCCACCGCCACGCTCGCTGGCGCCGTCGCCCTCACCGGCTGCGGCGGCTCGCCCGCCGCGAGTTCAGGCTCTACCAAAGCGTTAGCCGAGGACGCCTCGGCCGCCGCGACCAAGACCCTGATCGTCGGCTTTGACCAGGCCTACCCGCCCTACGGCTTTGTGGGCGACAACGGCGAGTTCACCGGCTTTGACCTAGACCTCGCCAAAGCCGTCGCCGAAAAGCTGGGCTGGGACGTGAAGCTCGAGGCTATCGACTGGGACGCCAAGGACACCCTGCTCGACAGCGGTGCAATCAACTGCATTTGGAACGGCTTTACCATGGAGGGCCGCGAGGACGACTACACCTTCTCCGACCCCTACATGCTCAACGAGCAGGTCATCGTGGTGAAGAAGGACAGCGGCATCGCCACCTATGATGACCTGGCCGGCAAGAACGTGATCACCCAGGCCGACTCCGCTGCCGAGGAAGTGCTCAACGGTGACAAATCCAATCTCAAGGACAGCTTTGGCGCGCTGGAGACCCGCCCCGATTACAACACCGCCTTTACCGAGCTTGAGAGCGGCGCCACCGACGCCGTCGCCTGCGACCTGTCCATCGCCCAGTATCAGATCAACGCCAACCCCGACAAATACGAGCAGCTCAGCGAGCCTCTTTCCACCGAGAACTACGCCGTGGGCTTTAAGAAGGGCGACGTCAAGACCGCCAAGGCCGTGACCGACGCCCTGAAGGAGCTCTACACCGACGGCACCGTCGAGCAGCTGTGCGAGAAGTACGCCAGCTACGGTCTGTCCTTCGATAACTGGGAGCTTAAGTAACGCACAAGGCTTTGGGCCTTGCAGCCTCGCGGCGGGGCCCCCGTCGCGAGGCGTCTTGCTGTATGCGGCAAGCAAGTCTTCCCGCTCCGAAGCCCTCTCGCCCCATCACCGCGACAACCCGCGAAAGGAACCTGATGAACATCCAGACCATGCTGCAAATGCTGGCAGAGGGCTTTGTGGTGAGCCTGCAGATCTTCTTCCTCACGTTGGCGGGCTCGCTGCCGCTGGGTATTCCCATCGCGCTCGCCCGTCTGTCGCGCACGCGCCCCATCGCGTGGGCAGCCCGCGCGTTCATCTCGGTGCTTCGCGGCACCCCGCTCATGCTGCAAACGTTCGCGGTCTACTTCGCGCCCTACTACGTGTTCGGCATCCAGCTTACACCCGCGTCCAAATGGCAGGCGTGCATCGTTGCGTTTATCGTGAACTACGCGGCCTACTTTGCCGAGATCTACCGCTCGGGCATCCAGTCGATTCCGCGCGGCCAGTACGAGGCGGCCGAGGTTTTGGGCTATTCCAAGACGCAGACCTTTATGCGCATCATCTTGCCGCAGGTTGTCAAGCGCATTCTCCCCAGCCTGGGCAACGAGGTGATCGCCCTGGTAAAGGACACGTCGCTGGCGTTCTCCATCGGTGTGGCCGAGATGTTCTCCACGGCCAAGGCGCTGGTCGCGGCGCAACGCACCATGATGCCGTTCGCCATCGCGGCCGCCTTCTACTGGGTCTTCAACTTCCTGGTCGAGGTGATGCTGGGGCGCATCGAGAAGAAGATGTCCTACTACCACGACTAACTCGGCGCCCGTACTGCCGAGAACCACGGGTGGCAACCACGCCCAACCACCTATCGCATTTGACCGCACCCGCTCCCAGGAGGACCCCATGACCCAGGCACGTCACGTTGTTAGGCTCGACCACGCTCGCAAGGCTTTTGGCACCACGCAGGTGCTGCGCGACATATCGTTTGAGGTAAGGCCCGGTGAGGCGATCGCGATCATAGGCCCCAGCGGCGGCGGCAAGTCAACGCTGCTTCGCTGCTGCACGCTGCTTGAGCGCCTCGACGGGGGGGCGCTCACCTACGGGGACGTGGCGGTGGCTACGCCCGCGAGCGACAAGCCGGGCGGGGACGCGACCTATGGCAACAAGGCCGTGCTCGCCCAAGCACGCCAGCGCTTTGGCCTGGTGTTCCAGCAGTTCAACCTGTTCCCGCACATGACGGTGCTGCAAAACGTTATGGACGCACCATGCGTGGTCCAAAAGCGCCCGCGTGCGCAGGTTGAGCAGGAGGCCCGCGCGCTCATCGCCAAGATGGGACTCACCGGCTGCGAGAACAAAGTCCCCTGCGAACTTTCCGGCGGGCAGCAGCAGCGCGCGAGCATCGCCCGCGCGCTCGCGCTCAAACCCCAGGTCCTGTTCTTCGACGAGCCCACAAGCGCGCTTGACCCCGAGCTCACCGGCGAGGTGCTCAAGGTCCTGCGCCAGCTCGCAGCAGAGGGCACGACCATGGTGGTGGTCACGCACGAGATGAGCTTCGCGCGCGACGTGGCCGACCGCGTGATCTTTATGGATGGCGGCCGCATCGTGGAGGAGGGCCCCGCCGAGCAGGTCATGCTGTATCCCGTCGAAGAGCGCACCCGCGAGTTTTTGGGCAAGTACGAGGGGTAGTCGGACGGTTTTCGCATCTTTTAAAGGGCAGCCGAAGCCGCCCGTATCCGGCATCGCGGGCGTTTGCCGCATCCATGGAACGCGAATGTGCCCCCGGATCCCCCATTAAAATAAAACTAATCGACTTTGGTGTGGGTTTTAAGCGATAACCAAAGTAGACCTTTATCGAACGATAAGAAACCAGCAGGTCAGAAGCTTGCCGGTTTCTTTCTTTTTTAAGCCTAGTCCGCACTAACGTAAAAACTCACACCAAAGTCGATTAGTTTGAAATTCCCCGTCACCCTAGGGCAATCGATATGCGCAAAAGGAGTCAATCGGGGCTGCCCGGGCACTTTGAGGACGCGCGGTGTGATTAAGCTACCGCATCTAAACCCAATTTCAGGCTTAGACAGTTGAGGGCGGGGCCCAAACAAAGAACGACGCTCCGATAATGCATCGGGGCGTCGTTCTTGAGCACGTAAAAAGAGGGTTACTCGCCGTCGACGGAATTCTCGTCAGGCACGGCAGCACTGTTCTTACGGCGTACCACGCCCAGGGCGCCAAGCGAGGCGCCAACAGCCGCGATACCCGCGGAACCCAAGGCGACCATCGATCCCACATCGCCTGTCTTGGGAAGCGCGCTCGGCTTCTCGCTCGAATCGGCCTTACCGTCCTCGGCGTCCTTTTGGAAGTACGCAACCAGCTCCATGTCGACCGTCACCGGTGTTGAGAAATCGAACGGCTCACCGTTAAGGTACCAACCGACAAACGAGTACCCCGAGACAAACGGCTCCTCGGTGGGCTGAACGATCTTGCCATCCTTAACCACCGAGACGGTCTTGAGCACATCGCCACGCACCTTGTACGTCACGGTGAAAGACGCCGGAGCCACCTCGTCTGGGTCGGTATCAACGTCCTTCTGCTCACCAGCGACGCCCGCGCCGGCCCCCGAGTTATCACCAGACCCGCTGCCGGCCCCATCGCCTTCCTGGCTGCCCGCACCATTGGATGCCGAGGAATCAGAGCCGCTGCCGCTACCGCTGGCCGAATCATCACCGGTCGAACCGTTGCTCGCAGAGCCGTCAACAGAGCCGCCGGTATCGCCAGATTCACCCGATCCCGCAGAGCCGGAACCATCACCGGTCGAACCGGAATTGGAACCGGAGTCGCCGCCGTTATCCGTTGAGCCGGAACCCGTCCCAGACCCTTCGCTCGCGTTGGAATCCGAGCTATCGGAACCGGACTCCGCATCACCCGAGGCAGATCCGTTGCCTCCGCTCTCCCCAGAGCCGGCTCCAGCGCCGTCGTCGCTCGAATCGCCGGATCCGCCGTTCTCAGTCGAGCCAGAACCCGAACCCGAGCCAGAGCCCGAACCAGAATCACCGGTACCCTCGGACCCACCCGCATCGGGTGTCGAAGGGGTGCTCGGCGTCGAGGGCTCGCTCGGCTTCGACGCCTCTTCCTCCGCGCGGTGCGCCGCGATGTAGTTCAAGCATGTATCCTGCTCGCGCTTGTACCGGTTCACGTAGCCCTGCGCGTACTGGCTGGAACTGCCGGCTCCAGTGCTGTAATACGTCACCACGGCACCGCACAGCGCCCGCACCATCTCCTCGTCAGTCATCGACTCGGAAAGCTTCGCCGCCGATAAGAACTTCTCCACACCGCCCGAACCAAACAGGTTGGTCATGCCCCATGCCAGGCCCTTCACGCTGTCGTAGCGGCTGGAAAGATCAATCCCGTACTTGTTGGCAAGCTTCTGCTCAACCGGCAGGTAATAGTTCGCGTAGCCATAACCGTCCTGCAGACGCGAGAACTCGGTGGGATCGGCGTTGTAGGCGGCCGTCCAAGCATCCTGCACCAACTGCCCCAACTCGGTAAGCTTGCCTGCCTTGTAGTCGTACATGGAACTACTCGAGCTCATGACCTCGGCTTTGCGGTCGATCACGGCCTTGAGCATGGAGTACTTGCTCGAGTTGTACGAGTAGACCTGCTCCATGAACGGCACGAGCGCATAGCGGCGGTCGAACTGGTAAAAGCCCAGCGCGTTGTACCCGTCGCCTGCCGAGAATCCCAGGTAGTAGCGGCTACCGCTCTCGTTTTGCGCAAAGTACTTCATCTCGGCCGACAGGCTCATGGGCGACAGGCTCGCCGCGCGCGACGAGAACAGGCTCAAAAACGAGGCGACCAGCGACGGCTGGTTGTCATCGGCCTCGTACACGTCCTCACGCTCGACGACCTGCACATCAGCGTCGGCCACATCGGTCGCGCCGGCATCTCCTTCCGAGGAATCCGCGCTCGATGCGTCATCGGCATGAGCGGGTGCCGGACTTGCGAGCACGGGCATCGCGACGGCACCGAACGTGAGCGTCGCCGCAAGACCGGCGGCGATCGCCTTATGACGGGGGTTGACCATGGCTCCTCCTGGTTCTGGCTACCGCGGTCACGCCGCGGCGCGGTGGTGTGAATAAAGTACGTTTGCGTCAGAGCCGCAAATAGAGGTATACCCAGTATGACAGGCAGATCAAACCATCGCAATCCAGCATTTTCTTAAGCTTTCCGTTGCCGAGGATCCCGCGCCCAACCGCGCCTGCCCACAGAGCCACCCGTCACGCCGTCGCAGAAGCGTCCTCCCCCGCCGCATCAGCTGCCGCCTTGGGTAACGCGGCGTCACGGGGCATCTCCACCACGCCCACCTTTCCCACGGCGGTAGCCAAGTCCTCGTCGGTCGCGATCAGATCCGACAGGGTCACCAGCTTGTAGCCCTTGGCGGTAAGCCCGTCGATGATCCCCGGCAGCGCCGCCACGGTCTGCTCCCAGGTAGACGCATTATCGGTCAGCAGCACGATGTCGCCGCTGCTCACCGAATCCACCACGGCACTCACCACGGCATCGGCACCCGGCAGCGTCCAATCGCCCGAATCCACGTTCCAACCCACCACGGTGCTCACCATGTCCATGGCGTCGCACCAGTTTTGGTCCGAGAACTTGTTGAACGGCGGACGCACCAAAGCGGTCTTCACCCCGCCCGCCTCCACGGCGTCAAACGCACGCGACAGCTGGTCGCGCAGGTCGCTCGCATCCAGCTTGGTCAGGTCGGTATCGGTATAGGCGTTCACACCCACCTCGCAGCCGGCCTTGGCCACAGCGCGCACCGCATCGGCCTTTGCCGCGGCAACCTCGCCGCTCATAAAGAACGTCGCCGTCGCGTCCTTCTGCTTCAAAATCTCAAGGAGCTGCCGCGTGCCGTCGCTCGGAGCCTCGTCAAAGGTGAGCGCCACATACTTGCCCTTGCCGTCCGGCGAGACGTTGCGAGCGACCACCACGCAATCCTGCACGTTTTGCACCACGCCGCGGTCGACCGTCTTGCCCGAGACCTTGCCGGTCCACACCTCGCTGCGCCCCGACACGCCCCAGGTCTCCACGTAGCGAACCACGCCCGTACCTTTAACGGTAAGCGAGGGCTCGATGGCGGTCGCCGCCACGTCATGCTCCTCATAGACGTCCTCGCCGTCCTTCACCGTGACCTTCTCGCCGCCCGCAAGCTCACGCGTGCCAAACTTCGACGGCTTCACGTGCTTTCCGTCTACGATCACGTGCGCGCTCTCGCCTCCGCCCTTGGTGAGCACCTTGTCATCGACCGCAAGGAGGTTTCCCGCCTTGAGATTCAGCTCCGAATCGGCCAGCAGCTGCTCCACCGTGGATCCAATGCGCACGCTGGTCTCATCACCGTTGACCGTTACGGTCACGCTGCGGTTCACGTACCAAATGATACTCGCCACAAACAGTGCGAACGCGCAGCCCACCGCGATGAGCGCGTAGGTGCGCCGCGAGCTGTCACGGCTCGAGGGTGCGCGGCGCCGGCCGTTCGCCGTGCGACCAAACCCATGCGAATGGTTGAGGTAGGTCGCCCCCGGCCGCCGCTGAGCACGACGGCGCCCCGCCGGCAGCTGATTACTCGCTCGCCTGCGGGGCGTGGGACGTTTGTTGGTGGAATAGGAGGTGGTGTATCTAGGCAAAGTGTCTCTCAGCTTCCATCACGGGCGCATGCGATGCCCGGCTATGAGCTCTTTCTCGCCGCCTTGGCGGCCTTCGCGGCCCCTGCAGCCTTCCCGGTGCCCCCAGCTGCCTTCGTGGACCCAGCGGCCTTCGCGGCCCCTGCGGCCTTCCCGGTGCCCCCAGCTGCCTTCTTACCAGCGCCTTTCGCCGCCGAGGAGCCCTTCTTCTTGGTCGAACCCGTTCCCGCGGCCTTCTTGTACTCGCTGGCAAAGCCCGCGAACATGCCCTTGGCTCGACCCAGCTGCTTGCCCAGCGCGCGGCTGCCCGCATCCACGGCGACCGAGCCCTTCTCGTCCAAGGCACGCGCCCCGCGCCTGGCGGCAGCCTTGGCCTGCACGCTCATCTCGGCTGCGCGGGCCGCGGCACCGCCCGAGAGACCCAGCTCGGCGGCGGCATCATCGACCACCATGTAGCCCTCGTGATAGCCGCGCATAAACTCGGCCGGCATCTCGGTCACGCCCAAAAGCGCCGTGGCGGCTCCGCTCGCGGTAAACGAGAAGGTGCTCACCCGGCCGGTCTTGGTGTTGAAGTTCGCATCGCTGCAATAGCCCAGCTTCTTGCCGCTTCTCGTGCGCACGTCCATGCCGGTCCACACCAGGCAGGCATCCAAATCAAGACCCAAGCGCTTCACGGCAGCGGGGCCGCACGCGTCGCGCGCGGAGCCAACCACCAGGTTCTCCCCCACCACGTCGAGCGCGTCGAGCGCCACAAACAGATCCGGCTGCTTGATCATACCGACAACGTCGGGCTGCTTGACCAAATAACCCACCACCCGGCGCCCATCGGGGGAGAACACCGGGTAGTTGATCTTGCCGATCTTTTTGGGGTCGCGCTCGGACCCGTCCTTGCGAACGCGCTTGTCCTCGGGCGGCATGCGGTACACGCGCATACCGCTAAGAGCGCTGGCGAGCATTTAGGCCTCGGCGGGCATATCGGCGGAGGGAACGGCGGTCTCCACCACCACGTCGGCAGCAGGCGTCACGTCGCCGCCGGCGATAGCGTCGTTCAGCTGCTCGCGCAGCTGATCCATGCGCTCGCGGGCCAGATCGACCTTGGCGCGCAGCTCGTCGGTGGTGGCGTCCATCATGGGACCAAAGTCGGTCACGGCGCTACGGGCCTGGTCGACGCCCTGCTCGTACATGTCGCGGGCGCTATCCCAGGCATCGTTGGCCATGTCGGCGGCCATCGCGCGGGTCTCCGCACCCGAGCGCGGAGCGATCATCACGCCGATCACGGCGCCGGCGGCAGCACCCAGCACGGTACCGGCGACAAATCCAAGACCCTTACCCATATCAAAACCTCCCTGGTTGGCAACGCGAGCGTTGCATCTCGCCGCGATGCGGCAACAATGGCTGACTATTATACCCGCCCCGCACGGCATGCGCGGTGCCAAGGCGGGCAAGCGGCCGAGTTACTCGGCAGCGGGGGCATTCTCCGCCTCGGCGGGCTCCCCCTCCACAGCGACGTCCTCGACCTCGAGCTGCTCGGCTTCCTTTGCCTGGGCCTCCTCGGCAACCGGCTTCTCGTAGCCCGGCAGGCCCGCCGCGCCGCGCAGGCTCTCCACCAGCGCGCGCAGGGCCGCCACGGTCCCAGGAAAATCGGGCGCTTGCTCTTCGGCGTGCATAAAGGCCCATTGCATCATAAAGACCGCGCTGGACAGCGCACCCACGGTGAGCGCATCGTCGGGACAGGAGAGCTCGATGTCAAAGAGGCGCTCGTCCACCGGCACGGGCAGCGTGCGGCCGCTCACCACGTCGCCAGCGAGCCCGGTCTCGTTCATGATCTCGACCGTGAGGTGCTCCAGCAGGTGCGCCACCTCGGTGTCGCCCATGCAGTCCTGGAAATGCTCGCCGGCATCTCCCAGGCAGGCGTGCTGCGCGATGGCGGGCGCCAGGTAGTACACGCGCGCCGTGGCCTCTATGTCCTCGCTCGTGCGCAGGGGTGCGCCGGGGTTCACCAGCACGCGGGCGGTGAGCTTTTTGGCGCCCACCGTGATTTTCATGATGTTGAACATATCAGCCATATCTAGCTCCTATTCCTCGGTCGCACTCGCGCTTGCGGCGGAGTCGGCTTGGGTCGCGGCGCCTTCGGTCTCGCCCGCCTCCGCAGCCTCGGCCTCGGGGTCGGGACCGATCACGCGAATGAGCGAGATGCGCTGCCCGCGCATGCTCTGAACCTTGAACTTGTACCCATCGACCTCAAAGACCTCGCCGATGCTCGGCACCGAGCCGCAACGCTCCAAGATCCAGCCGGCCACGGTCTCGTACTCGTCGCTCTCGTCGATAGGCCAGCCCATATCGTGTGCATCGTCACAGCTAAAGCGGCCGTCGACCAGCCACTCGCGACGCGACAGGCGCGTGAGGTACTTGTTGTCGGGATCGAACTCGTCCTCGATCTCGCCCACGATCTCTTCCACGATATCCTCGATGGTGATGATACCGGCCGTTCCGCCGTACTCGTCCACCACCACCACGATCTGCTCGTGCGCGGTCTGCATCTCGGAGAGCAGCGGCAAGATGTCCTTGGTGTCGGGCACAAAGGTCGCGTCGCGCACAAAGCGGGCCACGCGGTGCTCGTCGGCGCCGTCGTCCTCAAACACGGCGCGCATGAGGTCCTTGATGTAGGCGATGCCCACCACCTGGTCGGTGTCCTCGTGGTAGACCGGCACGCGGCTGTAGCCGGTCTTGAGCATGAGCTGCATCACATCCTCAACCGTGGTGGTGTCCTCCACCATCTCCACGTCCACGCGTGGCACCATCACCTCGCGGGCAACGGCGTCGCCCAGGTCAAATACCTCGTGGATAATGCGCTTCTCCTCCTCGAGCAGGGTGTCCTGCTCGCTGATCATGTACTTGATCTCCTCCTCGGAGACGTTTTGACGATCGTCGGCGCTCTTGATGCGCAGCAGGGCCGAAAGGCCGTTGGCGCTCGCCTGTGTGAGCCACACCAGGGGCTTGGCAAAGCCGCGGAAGGCGCTGATGGGCCCGGCCACGCTTTTGGCCATACCCTCGGCGTCGGCCAGGCCTATGCGCTTGGGCACCAGCTCGCCGATCACAATGGACAGGTAGGACACCACGAGCGTGATCACTATAGGCGAGGCCACGGGCGCCACCGCGCTGATCGCGCCGATGCCAAAGCTATCGAGCCAGCGGGTGAGCGGGTCGGACAGGGTGTTGGACGACACGGTCGCCGAGAAGAAGCCCACGAGCGTGATGGCCACCTGGATGGTCGCGAGAAAGTCCGTGGAGTCGTTGGAGAGCTCCAGCGCCTTGACCGCGCGACGATCGCCCTCTTCGGCGTCGCGCTCCAAGCTCGCGCGCTTGGCGGTGGTGAGGGCCATCTCGCTCATGGAGAAGAATCCGTTGAGCAAGGTGAGCAGGAACGTCGCAATAATCGAAATCGCTATGTCCATGGGGACGAGTTAAACCTCCAAAGGTCGCGGTCCCAGCTGGACGCGCCCGGCCATGTTGCCGAGAACCCCGCGTCCAAAAGATATAAGTTTCAATACTATACCCCACTTGCGAATTCCTTTGTCCATTATCCGCTGGACAACCAGCCGCCCACCGAGCCGTTGGGGGCCGTGAAGGCGGATTCTAGCGGTGGATGCAACACATGCCGCTAAGCGGCCGCCTCTATCAG
>Cebus_capucinus_imitator_PRJNA485217_SSR056__coassemble_879_pt1 | contig 13265 bp, 15 predicted proteins | sample Cebus_capucinus_imitator_PRJNA485217_SSR056__metabat2_low_PE_012 | metagenome-assembled genome bin Cebus_capucinus_imitator_PRJNA485217_SSR056
AGGCCTGCGCGGTGTCGATGTGGCGGTAGCCGGCGGCGACGGCGCAGCGCACGGCCTCGGCCGTCTTCTCGTCGTTCATGAGCCAGGTACCAAAGCCCAAGACGGGCATGGCGACGCCGTTGGCAAGGGTGATGTTGTCGGAAACGATCACGGGGCTGCCTTTCTCTCGGTTGCACCGCTATGGTAGGACCGGGGCGGACGATATGTACAATGCCCATTTCGACTTGCTCACATGCTGAATATGCATACTCTGAGCGGTCATCCCAAGCCGCATCCTCGCCCTTGCGCCTTCCAGTACGGGCTACGGGCGCGTGGGGTTCTTCACGTCGGACTCGTATATGGCGATGATGTCCTCGTCGGTGCGGTTGCCGCGTGGACAGTTGCCCGGGGAGTTTGTCCACCTGCGTGGACAAACTCCCCGGGCAACTGTCCACGAAGAAAAGCCCGGAGGGCTCCCCTTCGTTCGCAAGCGCGAACCATGGGAAACCCTCCGGGCATGTTTTTTGCAATGGGAAGCCGTTCGCCTTCGGGCGTTCGCGGCAACCCCTCGCCGAGCGTCTACTTGCCCAGCACGGAGATGCGGACCTTCTCGTGAGCGCCGTCGGTGCGCTCGGCCTCGTCGATGAGGGCGATGGCGTAGTCGGCGTACGAGATCACGGACTCGCCGGCGTCGTTGAGCGTGAAGTCCTCACCGGCCAGGATGTATTCACCGGTGCGCTTGCCGTCGGCCTGGAAGTCGGCGGCGGGGGAGATGTAGGTCCAGCGCACGTCGGTCACGCCGCGCAGGTGGTCGAGGGCCTCCTGGTGCACGCCCGCCACGAGCTTGAAGGACTCGGGGAAGTCGGGGCCCTGGGCGACGGTCAGAGTGTGCTCGGGGTTCACGTAGAGGCTGCCCGCGCCGCCCACGACGATAAGACGCACATTGGTGCCGGCGAGCGTGCTGCTGAGCGCCTTCGCCGCGTTGGGGATCGCGGGCGCGGTCTGCTCGTCCCAGCCGCCCACGGCGTCCACGACGACGTCGAAGCCCTCGAGGTCGGCGCGGGTGATGTCACACGCGTCCTTCACGACGACGTTCTGGGCGGCCGAGCGGTTCTCGCCTTCACGGTTAAAAGCAGTGACCTGGTGGCCGCGCTCGATGGCCTCCTTCACGACGAGCTGACCGACCCTACCGTTGGCGGCGACGACTGCGATCTTCATGTTGCTCTCCTTTGAACGAGCCGGGATGGGGCCTGTCCCCGTCCCTCTTGACAAGTTAATCATGCAACCTCAACATGCTATAGGAAAGTAAGCACTTTAAAGTGCTGTAGGTACCTGTTGGTAACTATCGAGGTAGGAGGCACAAATGGTTGAGAAAAATTCTATGGCAGATCTTCCCGCTTGCCCGGTTGAGACCACCCTCACGCTCATCAGCAGCCGCTGGAAGGTGCTTATCTTGCGCGACCTTCTCACCGGGACCAAGCGCTTTGGCGAGCTTCAGCGCACGGTGGGTCACGTGAGTCAGAAGATGCTCACGCAGAGCCTGCGCCAGATGGAGGCCGACGGGCTGGTCGCGCGCACCGTGTATCCCGAGGTGCCGCCGCGCGTTGAATACTCGCTCACTGAGCTGGGCTTCTCGCTCAAGCCCGTGCTCGATGCGATGTGGGCATGGGGCGAGTCCTACAAGCGCGAGGTGGAGGGCTGTCCGGCGGAGAAGTGACACAGGGTGGACATTTGCCCGGGGAGCTTGTCCACACATCCACACCTGACGAAGTGTGGACAAACTCCCCGGGCAAACGTCCACCCTGCTCGTTACTTGTGGTATGGCTCGCCGCGCGAGATCTTCTGCGTGCGATAGAGCTGTTCGAGCAGCACCACGCGGGCGAGGTTGTGGGGCAGGGTGATGGGGCCAAACGAAAGGGTTTCGCTCGCCCGGGCGCGCACGGCTCGGCTCACCCCGTCCGACCCGCCGATTACAAAGGCAAAATCGCTCGTACCGCGCAGGGTGAGCTCGTCAAGGCGAGCAGACAGCTCCTCGCTCGAACGCTCACGGCCGTCTATGTCGAGCAACAGCACGTGCGTGCTGGGTCCCAGCGCATCCAGCACGGTGCAGATGGCGGTGCCCTCCTTGTCGCGTGCCGCCTCAACGCCTCCCGCCTTGGCGGGGTCGATGTCGGCGATCTCGCGTACAGAGGTCTTGGCGTAGGGCTGCAGACGTTTGAGGTACTCCTCGCACGCCTCCTTCCAAAAGCGCTCCTTGAGCTTGCCCACGGCAACGACGGTGAATCTCATGCGTCCTCGGTTTCTCTCGGTATCGGTCCTTTCATTGCGAGCATACCGCAGGTGTGGACAAACTCCCCGGGCAAGTGTCCACTCATCGTGGGGCGGCGGTCACCTTTTGGATGAGACTTCGACTCACGCCGGTCACACGTTCGATTCGTCGCAGCGTGAAGCCCGCTTTTCTCAGTGCGATAAGGATGCGGTCCCGATCGCGTTTAGTGAGAGAGGTGACCTCGGACGCCCGCATGTTAAATTCGGCTTGAATGTAGGCCCTCAGTGCATCGTCTGAATTGGCATGCGCCGTGGGAACGTCCATGCCGCTTGCACTGCTTGGCGTCATGAGGAAATCGCGGAGAGCGTCAAGACTGCCGAGCATCTCGACAGCAACATATGCTTCGACGATGCTCCGGGCCTGGCCATATTCCCCATAGCTGCTCCAACGGTATTGATCCGGAGCCCCCAAGCCCGCTTTAAGCGGATTTTGCACGATGTATCGCAGTGTCGTGAGGTACTGTTCGTCGTCGGTTATGGGCTCGGAGCGAAATCGCGCCTGAAACAACGGGCCGGTGCGTTCGTATTTGCTGTTGAAGTGAACCGCGTAGGCAGAGTTTAGGTTTCGGCAAAAATCGCTGAGCCTGCCTGAGCCGTCGTGCACCAGCAGATGGTAGTGGTTGGACATGAGACAGTAGGCGTGAACCTCGATTCCGCAGCGCTTGGCGCACGATGCGAGGACGACGAGGAAGGCTTTGCGGTCCTCGTCGTCCTCAAAGATCGTCATAAGGGCGACGCCTCTGTTCATAACGTGGTAGAGCCCGGAATCGGATTTGATGCGTGGGACGGACATGGGTGCCTCCTGACCGAAGGGTTTTTCGGTCACCTCATCTTCGCCCGCTTTGCGGCTTTTCGCACGGACGATTCCGCGAGCGGAGCAAGTTGTCCATCAAAGGTATGCATCCGTCGGCGTGGACATTTGCCCGGGGAGTTTGTCCACCAGACCAGCACATCGCGGGTGGACAAACTCCACGGGCAAATGTCCACACGATCAGGCGAACAGTTCGCGCAGAATCCGGGTGAACTCGCCGGCGTAGGCATGCTCGCGGGCACGCGGCCAAAAGGCGTAGTAGTCGCTGTGGTCGTGCACGAGCCGGTCATGATCAGCGCCTTCGCCCGCGGGCGCCATCATGGGAATGCGGCGCAAGACGGTGCCCGGGTCTTCGTGCTCATTGCGCGTGCCTATGGGTAGAAACCCCTTGTTGCCGGCCACCATAAAACGCGCCTGCTCAAGGCTCTCGGCACGGATAAAGTCGCAGGGGAAGCCACGTTGATCTCGGTAGTACGCGCGCTCGGCATCTTCCTGTTCGGGCGGGCACACGAGAATGCAGGTCTCCCCGGCAAGGTCGTGCGCGGTAACGGAGCTTTTGGTGGAAAGGCGACTGCCCTCCGATGCCACGACGTAACCCCAGCTGCGCACCAGATGTACGTTGTTGAACTCGGGCGAAAGCGAGCGTCGGCGGTTGCTGAAGACCAGGTCGAGCGTGCCGTCGAGCATGCCGCGGTAGAGAGCCTCATGCGAGTCGGCCGTGACCTGCACGTCGATATGGGGGTGGCGGCGCGTGAAAGCGGCGACGGCGCTTGCGATCTCCCAACCCTCGTAGCGGTTAAGGTATCCAAAGCGCAAGGTGCGGGGCCTGCCGTAAGAGATGTCCTCCACCTCGTAGCGCAAGGTCTGGGCCGCGTCTAGAAGCGCGGCGCCGCCCTGGGCGAGGTGCATGCCCGCGGGCGTGAGGGAGAATCCGCGCCCGCATCGCTCGACAAGCGGGCAACCTAGATCCTTCTCCAGAGCTTTTACCTGCTGCGATATTGCTGATTGCGAGACATGGCATACCTCGGCGGCGCGCGTGAAGCTCATTTCGCGAGCTACGGCGCAGAAGAGCTCGAGCTGGCGCAGGAACATGGTTACCTCCCTTGGTTGGGTGTGCTGATAAGTATAAGCAAAACTTATCAATAGTCTGCGGAAGTTGAATTGTTTATACAGACGCTCTGATGAATACTCTTCTCGAGACGTAACGGAGTGGACAAACTCCCCGGGTAAATGTCCACTCGTTTTTGCCAGACGTGGACAAACTCCCCGGGCAAATGTCCCCGGGCAAATGTCCACACCACACACCATGAAAGGAAGAATGATGAAAGACGCGAACACCTGGCTTATCACGGGCGTGTCCTCGGGTTTTGGTCGCGAGCTTGCCACCCAGCTGCTCGCCGCGGGCAAGACCGTCGTGGGCACGGTGCGCCGAGCGGAAGCTGCGGCTGACCTTGCCGACGCCTACCCCGAGACGTTCGACCTCCGGCTGCTCGACGTGCGCGACGTGGCCGCGGTGCGCCAGACCGTCGATGCCGCCTGGGTGCGCCATGGCCGCATCGACGTGGTGGTGAGCAACGCCGGCTACGGCCTGTTTGGCTGCGCGGAGGAGCTTACCGACGAGGAGGTCGACCGCATCCTCGAAACCAATCTGCGCGGCTCGATCGCCCTCATCCGCGCGGCCCTGCCGCATCTGCGCACCCAGCGCGGCGGCCGCATCGTCCAGATCTCCAGCTACGGCGGGACGGTCGCCTACGCGGCCAACAGCATGTACCACGCCACCAAGTTCGGTATCGAGGGCTTTTGCGAGAGCGTGGCGCAGGAGGTGGCGCCCTTCGGCGTGGGCGTGACCATCGTTGAGCCGGGCGGTGCGCGCACGGAGTTTCGCTATGGCAGTGCGCGCGTGGCCGAGCTCATGTCCGAGTACGAGCATGCCCACGGCTTCCTCGCCATGCTCGACCCCGCAAACGGTCTGGCACCCGGCGACCCGGCGCGCATGTGCGAGCGCATCGTGGAGAGCGTGGCCGTAGAGCCGGCTCCCTTGCGCCTAGTGCTGGGCCGCCGCGCGCTCGACGAGTCCATCCGCGTGGCGGCTGAGCGCCTGGAGGCTTTCGAGGCCCAGCGCGCGGTTGCCGATTCGGTGGATTTTGCACCGGGCGAGTAGCGAGGCTGTCGTAGGTATCGAGGCCGGCATCTAGGGAGGAGCAACATGGAAAAGCGGAAGATGGGAAGCAGCGGTATTGAGGTCTCGCCTGTTGGAATGGGGTGCATGGGGCTCACGCACGCGAGCGGCGACCCCATGGACGATGACGTCGCCGTGCGCGTGGTGCGCGAGGCGTACGAGATGGGCTACACGTTTTTCGACACGGCCGAGTGCTATGTGGGCGAGCGGACAGACGGCAGCATCGCCCATAACGAGGATGTGGTGGGCGCGGCGCTGGCACCCGTGCGCGACCAGGTGGTGATTGCGACCAAGTTTGGCGTGCGTCACACAGGAGAGCGTTCGCTGGCGCTCGACAGCTCGCCGGCCACCATCCGCACGAGCGTGGAAGGGAGCCTGCGCCGCCTGGGCACCGACTACATCGATCTGTACTATCAGCACCGGATCGACCCCAAGGTGGAGCCCGAGGTCGTGGCCGAGGTGATGGGCGAGCTCATCGCCGAGGGCAAGATCCGCGCCTGGGGCATCTCGGAGGCGGACGAGGACTACCTGCGCCGCGCGAACGCCGTGTGTCCCGTGGCGGCCATTCAGAACCGCTACTCTATGGCGGCGCGCTGGTATGAGGACATGTGGCCCGTGTGCGACGAGCTTGACGTGGCCTACGTGGCGTTCTCGCCGCTGGCCAACGGCCTTACGAGCGGGGTGTACAACGCGAAAACGCAGTTTGAGGGCGCGCAGGATTACCGCGGCATGATGCCGCAGTTTGGCGAGCGGGGCCAGGCCGCCGCCGCGCCTTTGATGGCGATGCTGGCAGAGCTTGCCGTGGCGCACGAGGCTACGAGCGCCCAGATCTCACTGGCGTGGATGCTCGCCAAGAATGAGCGGTTGGTTCCCATCCCCGGTAGCCGCAAGTCCGAGCGCCTGCGCGAGAACCTGGCTGCCGCCGAGGTGCGGCTAGGTGCTGCCGAGATCGAGCGCATCGACGCGCTGCTCGACACCTTGGACATTCCCGTGTTCGGCGGTCACTAGTGTGGACAAACTCCCCGGGCAAATGTCCACTCGCTCCCCGGGCAAATGTCCACTCGCTTTCGCCAGACGAATATGACTTAGACGAAATAGATATTAGAAATGTTCACTGCGCTCAGGTACGCTGGATGCGTACACCATTAAGAGGGGAGACACCATGAGCAAGGTTTTGATCGTTGAGGGCAGCCCGCGCAAGGGCGGCAACTCCGACGCGCTGTGCCGCGAGTTTGAGCGCGGCGCCGTGGAGGCGGGGCATGAGGTCGAGAAGGTCTACCTGCGTGACCTCACCATCGGAAACTGCCGCGCGTGCGACGCGTGCCGCAAGATGGGCACGTGCGTGCAGAAGGACGACGGCAACGAGCTGATGGGCCGCATGCGAGACGCAGACGCGATCGTGCTGGCAACGCCGGTGTACTTCTACTCCATGAGCGGATGGATGAAGACGGCGATCGACCGCATGCTGCCGCAATACACCGAGCTCGCGGGTAAGACCTTCTACTTCATCGCCACCGCCGCCGCGAGTCGGACCGCCATGATGCGGACGATGGACGCGCTGCGTGGCTTCACTGACTGCATCGACGGCGGCACGGTCGCTGGCGAGATCTTCGGCGCCGGTGCTTGGGAGAAGGGCGCCATCGAGGGCAACCCGGCGCTCGTCGAGGCCTACGAGGCAGGCCGCGCCGTCAAGTAGGACATCACGACAAGACGATAGAGCGAAGCTGTACGGGGTTCTCGGCATCATGGACATTCTCCCCGGGCAAATGTCCACGATGCCGAGAACCCCGTGTTGTCGGCGGAGTGGCTGGCGGCTAGCGGATGAAGTTCGTGCGGGCACCGCGCTCGGTCGTGGGCAGTTCCACGCCGGCGGCGCGCCCAGCCTCGAAGCAGCGCATCATCCAGATCATGTTGCGCGCGAGGTTGCGCATGGTCTGCAAGCCCTCCTCGTCCTGAGCGGCATCATCGGCGACCGCGCCGTGCACCATGTTCCAGTACGTGGAGCCCGCGACGGGCATCTGCGAGATACCAAAGTACTTGTTGAGCGCATCGAGCGAAGCCGTGGTGCCGCCGCGACGGGCCACCGCCACCGCCGCGCCGGGCTTGAAGCGCAGCACGTCGCCGCGCTCACCGCCGCCGTTGGCGTAGAACGCGCGGTCGAGGAAGGACAGCACGCGCCCGGAGGGGTGCGCGTAGTAGACGGGCGTGCCGAAGACAAAGCCCTCGGCCTCGGCCGCGCGGTCGAGAAACTCGTTGACGCTGTCGTCAAAGACGCAGGTCCCCGTCTTGGAGCAGTGGCCGCAGCCCATGCAGTCTGCCATGGGCTTGGCTCCCAGCTGGAAAATCTCGCATTCGATGCCCTCAGTCTCAAAAACCTTGACCATCTCCTCGAGCGCCGCCATGGTGGTGCCGCGCTTGTGGCTGCTTCCGTTCACCAAAAGAACCTTCATGTGCATCCTCCCTGCGGTCGTTGGTGCTTGAAGTAAGTATGGCCCGCCGCTCTGCGCGTGTCCAGTGAGTGGACATTCTCCCCGAGTGAGTGGACATTCTCCCGGGGAGTTTGTCCACTTTCCGCTTTCCCCACGGGTGGACAAACTCCCCGGGCAAATGTCCACACTGGAGCTTGACTTGGAGCAAGGTCCAGATTCGAGAATCGACGACCTCAACCGCAACGGTTTCAAAGTCAGGGAGAAAGGACACACCATGCCCGCGATTCACCTTCAGATCGGCAAGCTCGACATCGACCAGAAGCGCCGCCTCGTGAAGGGCATCACCGATGTCGCCTCCGAGGTAACGGGCGTCCCCGCCGCCGCGTTCTACACGTTTATCGACGAGTACGAGCACGACCAAGTGGCCGTGGGCGGCGAGCTCATGTCCGACCGCACCGCATGATAGGCCTGCCCAGCGCGACCGTTCGCGAGTTTTGTCTGCCGAGAAGATAAGCCCTGGGTCGCGTGCCTGTATTATCCTGAGTACGCACGGAGCGCTGCCGGTAAAACGACGCAGCGTCTACGGCAGGGCTGATGTCTCGACGCGATCGGCAAGAATTGCTCAAATGGGGCGGCAACATATGCACGATTTGCACAAACGCTGCAGGAAAAAGTGCGATTTGCACAAACCGATCATGCCGAAGATCTTGCTCCGAAGCCTTTTACCTGCGTAAATGCTGGAAAGCCGAGATTCTCGGAATGAGCGTTTGCGCAATTTGCGCCGCTTGCGACGACGCGAGTGTGCACCTCGCTTCCTTTTCGCGAGCTACGCGCATCTATCTTTTTTAGCGGAGCCGCCTGTGCAAATCGAGCGCTATGCGACGGGGAAGGGTAGCGAGGTGGCAGCGACGCCCCGGTCGCATTGCTCAGCGGTATAATCCCTCCGGAAAAATCGGAGGGAAGGGCCTTTTATGTTGACGAAGATCAAGGACATGGCGCCCGGCGTGGCCCTGTGCACCGCCATCGCTGTGCCGGCCACCTGGGCGGGCATGCAGCTTGAGGTGGTGGGTGCCCCGGTGTTCGCCATCCTGGCGGGCATGGTCATCGCGCTCGTATGGCCGTGGGGCAGGCGCGCCACCGCCACCCCCGGCATCGCTTTCACCAGCAAATACGTGCTGCAGGCCGCGGTGGTGCTGCTGGGCTTTGGCATGAACCTGGTGAGCATCCTCGCCACCGGTGCTCAGTCGTTGCCCATCATCTTGTCCACCATCACCACGGCGCTGGTCTCGGCCTACGTGCTCGCGCGCCTCATGCGCGTGCCGGCCAAGATCGCCACGCTGGTGGGCGTGGGCTCCTCCATCTGCGGTGGCTCCGCCATCGCGGCTACGGCTCCGGTCATAGAGGCCGATGACGAGGAGGTGGCGCAGGCTATCTCGGTGATCTTTCTGTTCAACGTGGTTGCGGCGCTGACGTTTCCGGCGCTAGGCGGCATGTTCGGCCTTACCAACGAGGGATTTGGCCTGTTCGCGGGCACCGCGGTGAACGACACGTCCTCCGTCACGGCTGCCGCTGCCGCATGGGATGGCATGCATGCGGGTGCCAACACGCTCGATACCGCGACCATCGTCAAGCTCACCCGCACACTCGCGATCATCCCCATCACGCTGGTCTTATCGCTTTGGACCGCGCGCCGTCGTCGTCTGGCGGGCGAGGAGGGCGCGAGCACCTTCAGCCTGCGCCGCGCCGTGCCCACCTTCGTTGTGCTCTTTGTGGTGGCGAGCGTGGTGACCACCGTGCTCGCCCCGCCCGCAAGCGTTACCGTCCCGCTCAAGTTCGCGAGCAAATTCCTCATCACCATGGCTATGAGCGCCATCGGGCTCAACACCGATCTGGTCAAGCTCGTGCGCACGGGCGGCAAGCCCATCACGCTCGGCGGCATCTGCTGGGTTGCCATCGCTGCGGTGAGCCTGGGCGTGCAGCGCGTGTTGGGCATCTGGTAGCGCGGGATCAGCGCGCCAAAAAAGAGGCGACCCGGGGTTCTCGGCAGGCGGAAAAGCAGCCTAGAGCCCGGGATCGCTTTTTGCTATACCGGTATGCAGATCTGTTGGCATCGAAAGCCGAGAAGACAAGCGCGCGCAACCCAATGCGCGCGTTGGTTTACGCAAGGCGGATTGGATCTCCGTGGGGGAGATGGGGCGGCGAGGCGTTAGCCTGGGCGCTGCCATCTCGAGCGGAGGACTGGCGCCCCGCGCTCGCCTCGTTTACGCGCGGCGGACCATCTCCTGATAGCCGGTGCCCCAGGCGGCCATGCTCTCGATGATGGGGCGCATGGACTCGCCCGTCTCGGATAGCGAGTACTCCACGCGCACGGGGACCTCGGGATAGACCGTGCGCACGATGAGCTCGTCTGCCTCGAGCGCTTTGAGGTTCTCGGCGAGCGCCTTTTCGGAGATGCCGGGGATGGAGCGGCTCAGCTCGTTAAAGCGCCACGGGCGGTCGAGCAGACGCTGGATGATAAAGATCTTCCACTTGTTACCGATGAGACGGATAGTGGTCGCTACCGGGCACGGCGGTAGCTCGTCTTTGGTGAGCATGTGGACCCCAATCGAGCAACTTTCATTTTGCAGGTAACTGTCAGACTAGCATAATCGCAGGTTGGCGGTACCTAACCTTAAGGTTAGCTCCTAAAAGAATAGTGCCTTCTTTCGCATGGCTGCCCGGCGCACGACTATGGTCATGGCGCACTCCAAGGGGGAGTGCAGGACAGAAAGGAGCTCGCGATGAGCACTCTCAACAACGTCGCTATTTGGAACACCATGGTCTCCGGCGGCTGCGGCACCGAGGACCCCAAGGGCTTTGTAGCCGTCTCCGGCGGCTGCGGCACCGAGGACCCCAAGGGCTTTGTAGCCGTCTCCGGCGGCTGCGGCACCGAGGACCCGCAGGCTTAAATCAACTCGCAGCTGGGTGCGTGCAGTGCCCGACGACTGCCGAGCGTGCCGGGCGACCGCGAATCCGTTACCTGAGCGGTCGCCCGCCGCTTTTTCCCATGCAATCCTTTGCCGTCACATCCACTCCCATCGAACGAAGCCCAAGATGGCCACGATTACCCCTCACGTCCATGAGAAAGGACCTCCCATGAAGCCTGTGTTCGCGTTCCAATGGCACATCACCGACGAGTGCGACCAGCGCTGCCGTCACTGCTACATCTTTGCGGAGGGGGCCTGCGTGAAGACCAAGCGCATGAGCTGGGAGCAGATTCAAAAGGTGCTCGCCGATGCCGAGGATATGTGCGAGAAGCTCGGTCGCACGCCGTATTTCTACCTTACCGGCGGCGATCCCATCTTGCATCCCGATTTCTGGCGCCTGGCCGAGCTTTTGCATAGCCACGGTCACATGTGGGCAGTCATGGGAAATCCTTTTCACCTCACGCCCGCGGTGTGTGTCCGCATGAAGGAGCTGGGTTGCCGCAAGTACCAGCTTTCCATCGACGGGCTCCAGGCCACGCACGATATGTTCCGCAAGCCCGGTTCCTTCGCGGCAACGCTCGAGGCAATCCCCATGATTCGTGAGGCGGGTATCTGGTGTGCGGTCATGAGCACCGTCTCCAGTGTGATCGCAGCGGAGATTCCCCAGCTCATCGACCTTATGGCGCAGATGGAGGTGGACGTGTACGCGTTTGGCCGGTACTGCCCTACGAGCGGGCAAAAGGCCGAGGAGTTCCACATCTCGGCGGCGGCGTATCGGGAGTTTTTGCTCGCTTGCCAGCAGCGCATCGAGGCGCATGAGACGGCCGGCTGTCACACCACCTTCCAGCGCAAGGACCATCTGTGGACACTGCTCGAGTACGAGCAGGGCAAGTTCCAGTTGCCCCGTGGCGCACGTCGCGGCATGGTCTACGGCGGCTGCCATTGTGCCATTTCTCATCTGACCATCACGCCCACGGGCGACGTCTTCGCGTGCCGTCGCATGGATAGCTGTGTGGGCGATGCGTTTGAGCAGCCGCTGGAGCAGATCTTTCTCGGCGCCAAGATGGAGGAGCGCCGTCAGTTCGACCGCTTCTCCAAGTGCGCGCGGTGTGAGCTGGCGGGTGTTTGCCGCGGCTGCCCCGCGGTGGCCGCCGGCTACTCAGGCGGCGATATGTACGCGCCCGACCCCCAGTGCTGGAAAGAGATCGCGGACGACGCGCCGGCATATTTTGAGTAGGGGGCCTTCGTCTGAGGGGGCGTTCTTCCCTGTCGTCCTGGGCGAAGGCGTTCTACGTCGTAGTCGAAGGACCTCCCGACTTGCTTAAGGCTATTGGCCTTGCCCGATGTTTCCGCCCGCCCTAGAGAGAGGAACCCAACATGTCCCAGTCCATCCCGTACAAGATGCGTGCCGTGGTGATCGGCGGTATCACTGCCGGTGCCGATGTCAGGTTGTCCACGGTCGATGCGCCCCAGGTGGTGCCGGGGCGCGTGCTCATTCGGGTGCGCGGCTTTGGCCTCAATCATTCTGAGCAGATGCTGCGCCAAGGAGAAGTGCTTGAGCCCTATATCAAAAAACCGTGTGTTCCGGGCATTGAGTGCGTAGGCGAGATCGCGGATGCGGGCGATGCGGATTTTGAGGCGGGTCAGCCCGTGGTGGCACTCATGGGCGGCATGGGCCGCAGCTTTTGGGGCGGGTATGCCGAGTACGCCCTGGTGCCGGCAGACCATGTGTTCGCGCTGCCGCAGGCGCTTAGCGAGCGCTTCTCATGGACCGAGCTCGCCGCGATTCCCGAGACCTATCACACCGCCTGGGGCTCGCTCACCGAGGGACTGCAGCTCCAGGCGGACGATACCCTGCTGGTGCGCGGTGCCACATCTGCCCTGGGTTACGCTGCGGTGCAGCTTGCTCGGGCCGTGGGTGCCCGCGTGATCGCGACCACGCATCGTGAGGAGCGCTTGGGAGAGGTGCGCGAGATGCTGGGGCTTCCCGTCGAGGAGGCGGAGCCGGTGAATATGGACGAGCGCTGGGAACCGGTGATGGACGCATTTGCCGGAAGCTCGGAGTTCTTGGCATCGCATGAGAATGCAGCTGTGCTGGACACCGGCGAGCTTGTGGGCAAGCTGGACGACTACCATATAACCAAGGCCCTTGAGGTGGTGGGCCCCCGTACGCTTCTTGATACCCTGCGCTGCGTTGAACGCCACGGTATCGTGTGCAATACCGGCGTGCTGGGCGGCGTGGAGGAGTTTCACGATTTCGACCCCATCAAGGGGTTGGTGAGCGGGGTGTACCTCACGAGCTTCTACAGCAACCGCCCCACCGATCGCGGCATGGCGGAGCTGTTTGACTTTATCGCGGAGCACGATCTGCGCCCGCAGATCGCCGCGGCCTTTGACTTCGACCACATCGCTGATGCGCTGGCTTTGCAGGATGCGGGCGGTATGCACGGCAAGATCGTGGTTACAATGTAGCCCCGCGCTGGTTGCACCCCCCCCGTCGGTATCATGGTCGATGAGACGGATTCTAGCGGTGGATGCAACACATGCCGCTAAGCGGCCGCCTCTATCAGTCT
>Cebus_capucinus_imitator_PRJNA485217_SSR056__coassemble_882_pt1 | contig 13205 bp, 9 predicted proteins | sample Cebus_capucinus_imitator_PRJNA485217_SSR056__metabat2_low_PE_012 | metagenome-assembled genome bin Cebus_capucinus_imitator_PRJNA485217_SSR056
CTCTTCTCGGCGCCCGCGGGCTTGACGGTGGGTTTGGCCTCAGGCTTCCCGTCCTCCTTGAAGGCACCAGGGTCGGCCTTCACCAGCACGGACCTGGCACGCTCGATGCTCTCGCGCAGGGCTTTGACCGCGGCGTTGACCTCATCCTGGGTGACGTCCTCGTCGTCCATCACCTTCCGGGCCTCTGCCACGGCCTCGTCGCGAGCGGCCTCGAAGGCCTCAACGCTCGCGGGGGTGCAGCCGGTCGTGTCCACGGCCCCTGCGTCCCGAATCGCAGCATCGAGCCCGGACTTGTTGACTGGGGTAACCACGACGTCCTCGAGGCCGTCGATGGCCTCCTCCAGCGCGGACGCCGCCTCGTCGACCTCGTCCTGCGTGGCGCCGTCCTTGGCGGCGACGGTCTTGGCAGCCTCGAGAGCAGCGCGGAACGCAGCCGCGGTCCCCTCGGTCTTGCCTTCGGTCGAGGTCTTCTCGGCAGCAGCGATCAGCGCATTGAGCTCGCCCTTGTCCACCGGCTTGGTCGGAGCTTCCTCGCCGATGAGCTTGACGTCAGCCCAGTCCGCATGATCGGACCATGTGTTGACGTTCTTCTCCGCAACGAGCTTAAGTTCCTTCGCGCCTTCCGGGATATCGATGTCAAAGCTATGGCAGGCGGTGTCGAACGTCATGAGTCCGCTCTCGCCAACCAACTTGCCGTCCACATAGACCTTAAAGTACGCATCGGGCTCCTGGGGCTTCTCACGCGTCTCGCGGTCGATGCCCACCTTGGCCGTGAACTTCTTCACGCCCATACCCTCGATGTCGTAGATGATCGTGGAGTCAGCGTGCGTACCGATACCCTTTTCGAACGTTACTTCCTTCTCACCATCATAAAGCGTCAGCGTGTTCTGACCGCAGCTCTTGTCCTTGGTGACCGGGTTGCCCGCATCACCGGAGGCAGCGCTCACCCAATCCATATCGGAGAGGTATACCGTGCTATCCACCGTCACCGCGAGCATGTAGGTATTAGTGGTGTCACCATCACTCACCGTGATGGTGAACTTGTTCTCGCCTTGGTAAAGCTGGACCTCTTGCGAAATCGCGCCCTTCTGGGTCTCGCCCAGCGCCTTGCCGTCGCGGAACAGTTGCAGGCTGGACACGCCATCAGATACCTTTGCCGAGATGACCTGCTTGGCACCCATCGTGGAGGCAACGTAATCGAACTTGCCTTTTTCGATGCCCATCCTACTCTTGCCAAGCGCGAGCTCGGACAGCACGGCAGGAGTACCCACCGCGCGGTCGACCACGAAGCGATAAGCCCTGGTGGTGATGCCGTCGGCAGCGGTCACGTCGATATGAACCACGTTGCGCGCATTGTTGAACGTGAGGGTGTCGCCAGCCTTGACCTGAGAGCCGTTGAAGGTGGCGACAGCAGTCGCTCCGTTCGCTGCGGCGAAGTTCAACTCGGCGCTCTTGGTCGCGGTGGTCGTGAAGTAGAACTGGTCGGTACCCGAAAGCGCGAGCAGGTCACCAAGGGAGCCGGACACAAGACTCGCGTCCGAAGACTTGTGCTGGGAGAGGTCGCTCGTCTCGCCGCTGGGCGTCTGGGCCGTCCCCTCACCCGTCACCGTCACCTTGGCGGACGCGCCGTCAAAGCGGCGGCCATTGGCGAGCACGTAGGTGGAGATGGTAGCTTCACCAGCCTTGAGACCGGCAACCTTGCCGTCCTTATCAACAAACGCCACGCTGGGGTCGCTGGACTCATAGAGCACGGCGCCGGTCTGGGCCGTGTAGGCGTTGGCCTTGGCAGCATCTCCGTCGGCAACGGTGGTCGTGGAATTGTTCGCGTTGGTCACAGCAGCGTTCACGCCGGGATCGTACACGTTGCCCTCGATCTTGGTGCCTTCGCAGTAGCTAAACCAGTAAAGAACGTTTGCGGCGCTGCCGTCATTCTTGACGCCCTTGGACACCGAGGCGGTCGCGCCGAGGCTCTTCTCCTCCCCCACCGTCAAGCTGAGAGAATCGTTCGCGAGCGTGACCGTATCCTTGGGATGCTGACGGTAGATAACGTTGTTCTTTATGGTCATGTTCTCCACGCTCGTGGCGCTGACGGAGCATCCGCCCTCGGTGAAGATCGTGTTGTTCTCGACCAGTACCTTCTTATGCACGCGGTTGCCCGCAGCACCGTTGGAGGTGGGGTTGAAGTGGATGGTGTCCTGGCTCCCGTTGCGCAAAAACGTGTTGTTGCGAATGGTCACGTCCTCCGTATGACCAGACTCGTACCAGTTGTTCGCGTCGCACGAGATCTCGATGCTCGCCATCGCGAGGCCATCGAACAGGTTGTTCTCGATAACCACTTGCCCGCGCGTGGTGCACAGGATGCCGCGCGTGGGGGTCTCCTGGAACGTGCAGCCATGGATATGAACGCTGGGCGTGTAGGTGATGTCCTCAACGGCGTAGTTCGTCGTGATGTCGCCATGCAGTGGTTTGTCGAGCGTGAGGATGGCCCTGGTCAGGCTGTTCAGGCTGCCGCGACCGCCCTTGCCGTCCGGACCATCGTACTTAGTGACGGTATAGGTTTCACCATGCTGAACGAGCGAGGTATCATAGAACTGAACCTGATCGCCCTCGAAGTAATTTTGGAAACCGGCGGTCTCGTTGTGCTTGAACTCGACCTCAATCTGGGTATCTGAGATGCGGCGGGTGATCTTCATGAACGTGCCATGGACGTTGATGGGGTCGTCGTGCGGGTTATGGAAGTCGCAGTCAACCGCCTCAATTTTCCCCTTGCATCCGCTCATCTGCATAAAGTCGGCGAAACCGGCAGTAGTGCGCCCGCTCGATGCAGGAGCCTCAAAGTCCACGTTGTCAAACGTCAACGTATCGGAGCTCTGGCCCACGATGCCAAATCCATGCAGGTAATTGAAATGCACGTTACGAAGCGTCGAGTTCACGCTCTTCCACAAGAACACACCGGGATGATCGCGCGTGGTATCGCGCATCTGGAAGCTCACGCCCTGAGACGTCTTAAGCTCGCTGGCCATGTTGTTGTAGGTGAACTTGAGGCGGTTCTTCCCCACATCCTCGATGCTCTCCACGCTCTGGAAGATGGGATTGATCGTCGTGTCGCCGCGCCACGTCAGACCCGATTTGGTGTCGTTGCGCTGCGTGTAGGTGAGTTTGTTGTTGGCGGTCCAATACGTCTTGCCGGTGTAGGGGCTCGTATCGGAGGACCACTGGACGCTGCTGCCGCTGACCTTGTAGTTGTAGCACTCGGGCACATAGATGGTAGCGGTGTTGCCCTCGACCTTCTCAACCGTGAGGTCAATCACCGTGGGAACCTGGAAATCCACGGTGAGGTTGGTGAACGTGACGTTATTACAGTCGATGGCTGCAAACGTTGTCATTTTTCCATGGAGCATAAAGGTTGAACCCTTGCCGTCCACAGTCACGTTCTCGGCGTTCTCAAGCAAGATGCCGATCTTTTTCATCTTGTAGGCCTGGTTTTGACCTACCGTGTTGGAAACGTAAAGTTCGCGTTCCTCGGCCTTATCGGGATAGATGTCATACCGGCCCGTAGGGAACACAATGGTTGAGCTCTTCCCCTGCCGGGAAAGCTCCTCGGCCTCATCAACGGCGGCGATAATTGCCTCCGCACTGTCTTTTCCGCTGTTAGGCTCCGCGCCATAGTCGGCGACGGAGATTACGGTACCTCCTCCCTCATCTGCAAATGCGGCTGCAGGGGGGGTAAGCGGCGCTGCCAACGCCGTAAGCAATCCCAGAGCCACGATGAACCTGGTTGGCTTTCTCATGTGTTCTCCTTTGTACGATGAGACCTCCGCATGAATAGAACCATCTCATCTGAACACACTCTTTGAATACAGCTTTCACGAGCATCTCGATACTCGGCAGACGGTCGCTATTAGCTCGCAAATGGCAACGTACTCATAGGCGATTACCTACTGTTTTTCTCATACAGAAAAGTACTATTTATTCAAGCTGATTCTTTGCCGGACTAAGGAAAAGTAACAGGTGACGCCGCAGATTGTCATTGTTCGATTGCTGTCGTCTTCAGCAGCCGGCACTCGGCACAGGCGAGCTTGCCGGTCTCGTCGATCTCGGTGAGCAGGTTCACACGGCGCTCGTGACGGCCGCCCTCGAACTCGGCATCGAGCCACTCGTCCACGATCATCTTCGCGAGCTCGGAGCCCACCACACGGGCACCGAAGGCTAGGATGTTGGTGTTGTTGTGCTGGCGGGAGAGCTTGGCCGAAAAGGGCTCAGAACACACCACGGCGCGCACACCGGTGACCTTATTGGCGGCAAGCGAGATTCCCACGCCGGTGCCACAGATCAGGATACCCAGGTTAACGTCGCCATCGACCACGGCACGCGCGACCTTGTAGCCCGCGATGGGGTAATCAAAGCTCTCGGTGCTGTCGGTGCCATAGTTCACGACCTCGCAGCCGCGCTCCCTGAGGTGGTCGACGATGATCTTTTTAAGCTCGACGGCGGAATGGTCGTTACCAATACCGATCTTCATGCTAATCTGCCCTTTCACAACGAGGAAAACGAGTTCTAACCAAGTGTAGAGCATAGGATGGTCGCGCAGTGGGGCAACATCCAGTCTCTCTACGCCCGCATATGCAGGCCGCGGGTACGGTACTTAGCGCGCGCCTGCGCCAGACAGTCGTAGTGCCCCGTGTTGTGCGCATCGCTCGCTATGTAGGTGTACATCATCTCGTCAAACATGCGCTGCGCCGGCTTTTTCTCACGACCCAGCCTACCGCCAGTCATAAAGTCCGCCGAAGCCTGCAGTTTGCAACCCATCTTCATGAGCCTGCGCGCGACCTCTATATCCTCCTGGATCGCATGATAGCGCTCGGGATGCGCGATGATCACCTGATAGCCCATGCCCTGCAGCTCGAAGATGGTGCGCTCGTACTCCTGAAACTCCAGCTTGCCAGCCCGTGTGGACAGCTCGAGTAAAAACTCGTTGGAATTATCGAAGTGCAGGTACTCGGCCCAGTCCATCCCCAGGTCCATGAGCTTGGCGTGGTTCACCTCAAACCCCATTTGCAAGGGAAAACCGTCCGCGTGCGCACGCAGCAGCTCATAGGCATCCCACATGGCGTCGTAGTCAAAGTAGGGGTCTCGGCAATGCGGCGTGCACACTATGCTGGTCACGCCCGCACGCTTAGCCGCCTCGAGCATGTCCAGGCTCTCATCGAGCGTTTGCGCGCCGTCGTCAACGCCCGGTAGAATATGGCAATGGATGTCGCGCACGATGCACCTCCACGTACAAACTGCTATCCGCCCCATAATAGTCGAGCGCCCCGCTCAAAACGAACGGAACGCTCAACGCTCAAGCACATCTCATAGGTAGCGACGGAACAACGGCACCGCGGCCACGTATATCATGCCGAGAATCCCGGCTCGCAAGCGCTACCGGCGTGCGAAACGGCTCCCGCCCTGAGCACTCGCGGCACCGCCCGCAACCGTAGCGACGGGCTGCGGAACGGCCGTGCGCTTCGCGGGCGCGGCCGAAGGCTGGACCAAGACCTCCTCCGAGGCGCGGAGACGCTTGCCGTCTTTGTTGTAGTACACGTAGTAATACTCGCTGGACTCGGTCTCGCAGCAGTTCATCACGGTACCCAGCACGTTGACCTCGGCCTTGCGCAGCTGCTCGAAGGCGTTGAGCACCTCGTTGCGCTTGGTGAAGTTCTCCCGCACCACAAAAACCACGCCGTCGCACAGGCGCCCCACCTCGGCCGCATCGACAAAGGTTCCCACAGGCGGGGTGTCAAAGATCACGTAGCGGAACTTGTCCTCAAGCTCGCTCACCAGTTTTTTGAAGCGACGCGAGACGATGAGGTCGGCGGGGTTGGGAATGTGCGGCTCGGAATCCAGGAAGAACAGCTTGTGCTGGCTGGTCTCCACCACGGCCTCCTCGAGCGTCATCTGACCGGAGAGCACGGCGTACAGACCGCCGCGCGAATGCGAACCGATCATGTCTCCCATGGAACGACGGCGCATGTCGCACTCCACCAGAAGCACGCTGGAACCGCCGGTGGCGATGGCCTGCGCGAGGTTGAGCGCCACGGTTGACTTGCCCTCGTTGGGCGTGGCCGACGTGATCGTGATGGTCTGCACCGGCTTATCCACGCTGGCGAAGCGGATATTGGCGAGCAGGGTCTTGGTGGCGTTTTGGACCGCGAGCTTCTCGACGCCCTTCTTCTTCCTAAGCATTGGTTACTTACCGCCCTTCATTGCGGGGATGCGGCCGATCACGGGCACACCGAGCAGCTCTTCGGCGTCCTCGGCGTTGCGAACACGGGTGTTGAGCATATCCATGAGCACCACGATGGCCACGGCCGCAAAAAGGCCGGCCATAAGGGCCACGGCGATGTAGAGCATGCGGTTGGGGCCGGACGGCGCGGTGGGAGCCTCGGCACGGTCGATCACGTTGATGCTGTCGGCCATCTTGACCTCCTGCGCCACCTCGGAGACCTGCTCGGCCATGGCGTTGGCCACGCGGGCGGTGGCCTGCGGGTCGCTGCCGGTGACCGATAGGGTGATCACACGCGAGGTGGTCTCGCTGGAGACGCTGGTCTTAAAGCCCTTGAGATCCTCGAGCGACAGCATCTTCGCGGCACCCGAGGTCACGGCATCGCTGTCCAGCAGGGTCGCCACGTCGTTGGCGAGCATCTGCGAGGCGGTGAGATCGGAGTAGTTGGAGGTGGTGGCCTCACCGGTGGACGACAGGATGTACATGCTCGTCTGCGCGGTGTAGGCGTTCTTCATCATGGTAAAGCTCGCCACGGCCATCACGACGGCGCACAAGATGGGGAGCACGATCACGAGCTTAAGGTGCTTCTTAAGCAGGTGAAGCAATTCGAGCAGGGTCATAAGACATTAGCCTTTCAGCCGTGTTGCCCGCCGAGCAGCAGCGCCCGACGGTGACGTCGCATAATCCTTTAAATGATAACCCCTGCAACGTAGGTTGGCGGTCTAACCACCAAACCTACAGTGTACAGGGGTCTAACTATTTGCACTCTCCCCAATCCGCGGCAAAACAGGGTGCGCGGGCGGCGAGCGAGGATGGGCTGAGGCTACTCCACGGTGGTATCGCCCGTTTCAGCCTTGGTCGCAGCCTTCTCGACCGGCGTGTAGAAGGTGTCCACCACCGTCTGCTCGACGGACGACTCGTCCAGGTAGTACTCCATATAGGTCTCGCCCTTTTGCATGGTGCCCGTGAGGGTGCGCAGGTCGATCTGGCCCACACCGCTGCCAGCGACCTTGGTAGCCAGATAGGAGAACTCGTCAAAGCCCAGGTTGGTGACCGAATAGGAAAGCGCCGTATTGTACAGGCTCGCAAACGAGCTGATGTCGGCCGCGGTCGCGTTTGAAAGCAGCTTGGCTGCGAAGGCCTTGAGATACTGAGCCTGGCGCTCCTGGCGCTTGAGCGACGAGGTATCGTCGGAGGTATCGCGCCAATGCAGGTAGTCATAGGCGTTGTCGCCCCACAGCGTGATGGTCTGGCCCTCCACCACGCCGCTGTTGGGAATGGTCTGCAGCGCCTGGACCTCCACACCGCCAATGGAATCGTTGATGGCGGCGATGCCCGTCATGTCGATAGCGAAGTAGTAGGCGATGGGCACGTTGAGCAACACGCGCGAGATGGCGTCGGCCTGGCGCTGGGCGCTCACCGGGCCGCCGTCGCCGTAGCCAAACTGCAGACAGAGCTGCTGGGTGACCTGGCCCACGTAGGCATCGCCGGCGTACTGGTCCACGGTGACCATGCTGTCGCGCGGGACCACCACCACATCGATCTCGCCGGTCTTGGTGTTGAGCGCCGCGACCATGTTGGTGTCGGACTGACCGGCGCGGCCCTGCGAGCGCGAGGAGTCGGTGGAGTCAAAGCCCAGGATCGCGATGGCCACGATGTCCTTGTTGCGCTTGTAGGTCTGGCCGCTGTACTCGATGGTGTCCTCGGTGTCCTTGGCTTTGTCATTGGCAGCCTGGGCCACCTTCTGCTCGCCCGCCTTGACGGAGCTCAACAGGTAAAAGCCGGTGCCACCCACCACAGCACCCAGGACCACCACAATGACCGCCAGCACCTTGAGCACCTTCTTGCCGCGGCTTTTCTTGCGACGGCGGCGAACGCGCCTAACGCTGGTGTCGCCATGGGCAAGCACGGGCAGGCCTTCGTCCTCGGCAAGCGCGCGGGAGACGCGAGGCTCGGCGGCGGGCTTCGCAGCGGGCTCGGCGGCGGGCTTCGCGGACGATGCCCCCTCACGCGCCGCGACGGGATGAGTCACGGGCTTCTGAGCGAAGTCCTGCTGCTCGGGATCCTTTGGCTTGAAGTGCCTACCGGGTTGGCTGGTCATCGCGCAACACCCCCGTCACGATGTAGCGCACCGACGATGAGTCGCCCGACAGCACGCAGGTGGACAGCTGCAAGATCTTGTCGGTACCCGCGGTGAGCTTCACGCCCTCGCGCACATTGCGCTTGAGCGAGCTGGGGTTGAGGACACTGTCAAAATAACCCTGCAGCGTGGTGGCGTTGGAGAAATCGAACGAGTTGAGGATGTGACGGTTGTCGTACTCATAGGCCGCTACCACCTCGTACGTGAGGATGTGGCCAGGCGTGTAGACCGTGAACTCCTTGTTCTGCGCGAAGAAGTCCGCGTCCTCAAAGTTGTGCAGGTCATGGAAAAACAGGTTGGAACCAGCCATCACGTGCCCGTACACCACCGTCACGGGATCCGAGAAATCGGTGCTGTTGGCGCTCTGGCTAAACAGCGCGCCGGCGGCGGAGGGATTCTTGTCCTGGTCATGGTCCAGGTAGAACAGGTCGTCCTCTGTGCTTTGCAGGATAGGCAGGTTGACGTCGGTGTTGGGGATGGTGATCCAGGCGTAGATGTCGGGGTTCTCGACCTTGAGCGAGTTGAAATCAACTGGATTTTGCGGCAGGTCCTCGCTCGCATCAACCTGGGACGGCACGTCCGTGTTTGCCTGGCGCTCCTCCTCACGCGCAAGGTCGGCGTTGACCTTGAGCACGTAGGCTCCCCCCGCGATGGCCACCACGGCGAGCACGCCGGCGACCGCGTAGAGCAGCTTGGATTTCTTCTTGGCGGCGGCAGGTGCCGCGGACGCCTGCGGGGTGGCGGGGCCCTGGGCGGCGGGTGCCGCGGACGCCTGCTGGGCGGCAGGCACGGATGACATATGAGACATATGGGTGCCGTGGGCGCCCGCACTCTCGGCAGATGCCGAGGCGGCGGGCTTCAAATGTTTACCGCGCGCGGGAGCGTCCCTGAGTTCGTCAGCCATGCTCGGACTTCCTTATCGATGTGGAGACAATGCTTACGCAAAATAAAAAAGGAGGAAAGGCGCGAACCTTCCCTCCCTTGATTGTAACGCTCAAAAAAAGCGTTGATGCCTTAGTTGTCCTTGCGGGCAACAACAACGCAACCAGCGGCGGCCACGGCAGCGGTGGCAGCGACGGCAGCCACGGCAGCGGTAGAGACACCGGTCTGCGGGGACTTGGCGCTGTTGTCCTTCTTGTCGGCGGAAGCGGTGGTACCAACGGTGGCCTCGTCCACGGCGATGGTGAAGATGGACAGACGATCGACGGTGATGGTCACGGAACCGTCAGCGGCGACGGTAGCGGTCTTCTCCTCGGTATCACCGTTGTCGTGCTGGATGAACACCTTGACGGTGGCACCGGCGTACTTCTCGCCAACGGAGAAGGTCAGCTTGACGTTGGTGGCACCCTCGCCCTTGACCTCAAAGGAAGCGAGAACCTTCTCGGTAGCGGTGAGCTTAGTGTTGCTGGCCTGAGCGGCAGCCTGAGAGACCTTGAGGTCAACGGGGTTGCCCTGGGCATCGGTGGCGGTGGCGGACAGGGTGGTGCCGGAGACCGTCACGGTCGCAGCGACCGGGCTGGGGGCGGCGGTAGCGACCATGGGCGCGGCAGAAAGCGCGACCACAAGGGCACTGGCAACAGCAAAGAACTTCTTCATTGTTTCCTCCATTTGCGAAGAGTACGTTTTGCCTGCAGTTGTTGGGATTATAAGTCCCATGCCGGCTTATGACTACCCTAAAGTCAAGAATTTCAGCTTCGTTTTGCCCTTTTTCCGTAAACGGATCTTTAACACCCCACCCAGTTTGCAAAACCTTCACAACATGGCGCCGCTAGAACCTCACGGTGATGCAGGTACCCCGCCCCGGCTCGCTCTGCATATCGATGCTCGCGCCGTGGTAGAGGGCCGCGTGCTTCACGATAGCCAGGCCCAGGCCCGTGCCGCCGCGCGCCTTGGAGCGGCTCTTGTCCACGCGGTAGAAGCGCTCGAAGACCTTGTCCCGCTCCTCGGGCGCGATGCCTATGCCGGTGTCGCTCACCTGTATATAAGGCCTATCGCCGTGGGTCCCCATCCCACAGGCGAGCCGCACCGACCCGCCCGGGCGGTTGTAGCGCACGGCGTTGCTCGCCAGGTTGTAGGCGAGCTCGTCGAGCAGGCGCGGCACGCCTGTGACCTGCGCGGGCTCGCACGCAAGGTCGATGCGCACCTCCGCCTTCTCGGCAACGCGCTCCAGACGCTGAGCCACCGTGTCCAACAACAGCGCCAGGTCCACCTCCTCGGGTGCGCCCAAAACGTCGACGGCGGTGCGGGCGCCCTCCTCCCCCGCGTGCTCGGCCTCGTCCAGATTTGAGAGAGTGAGGATGTCATTCACCAGGTTGGTGAGGCGCCCGGCCTCCTTGTAGATGCGCTGCGCGAAGTCACGGCGGTCGTCCTCGGCGGCGACCATTCCCGTGGCGATGAGCTCCGCATAGCCCGAGATCGCCGTGAGCGGGGTCTTGAGCTCGTGGGTCACGTTTGCCGTGAACTCGCGGCGGATGCGGTCGTTGTTGGCCAGCACGCGCATCTGGCGCTTGAGCTCCTTGCGCTGCGACTCGATGCGATTGAGCATGGGCTCCATCTCGACATAGGAGGTGTCGAGGTTGCGGATGGGGTGGTCCAGGTCCACGGCGGCGAGCGGCGCGATGATGGCGCGCGACTCGCGTCGGGCCGTGATAAGGGCGGCGACCACGCCCACGGCGGCGAGTGCCGCGACGGGGATGATGAGGGTGGAGAAGATGGTGAGCACGCCGTCTTGCTGGCGGGCCAGGCGCACCACCGAGCCGTCCTCCAAAAGAACAGCCTCGTAAACCATGGCCTCGCCCAGTGTGGAGCTCGCCCGCGAGGATGAGCCGCGACCCGTCTTGAAGGCCTGGGCAACCTCGGGGCGGTGCAGGTGGTTGCCCATGGAGGCGGCATCCTGCTGGTTGTCGTAGGCGGGCGTGCCGTCGGGCTCCACCAGGGTGAGACGGGTGCCGGCCATCTGCAGGCGGCTCATGAGCTCGATGTCGTCGGCGGCATCGTTGAGCGCGGCTGCCACCACCGAGGCCTCGTCGGTGAGCTCGGTGCGGGTTTGGTCGGCCAGGCGTCCGCGCAGGTAGAACGTACCGGCAACGGCAAAGACGCAGACCGTCACCAGACCCACGGCCGAGATGGTCCAAAACACGCGCTTTGAGAGCGAGCGACGGGCAGTCATGCTGCGATCGCCCGTCTAACGCGCGCCCGCGGCGGGCGCGGGGACGGGGTTCTCGGCAAAACGGTAGCCCACGCCGCGCACGGTCTCTATAAGGTGCGCGTGATCGCCCAGCTTTTGGCGCAGGGTCTGCACATGCACGTCCACGGTGCGCGAGCCGCCGTCAAAGTCCCAGCCCCACACGCTGCGCATGAGGGCGTCTCGGCTAAAGACGATCCCCGGCCGCTTGATGAGGTATTCCAGCAGGTCGAACTCGCGCAAGGTGAGCTTGAGCTCGCGGCCTCCGGCGCTCGCCGTGCGATGGCTGGGAGAGAGCTGCACGCCCTGCACCTCGACGGTATCGTTCGCGCCGGTCGCCGCCGCTTGGGCCATGCGGCGGTTCATGTCGCCGCGGCGCAAAAGCGCGCGGCAGCGGCTGGTGAGCTCCATGAGCGAGAAGGGCTTGGTGAGGTAGTCGTCCGCGCCGCCGTCGAGCGCCACCACCTTGTCCAGCTCGGTGTCCTTGGCGGTGAGCATCATGATGGGCACGGTGGCGGTGGCGGGATCCTGGCGCAGGCGCGTAAGGATCTGCAAGCCGTCGGTGTCGGGCAGCATGATGTCCAGCAGCACCGCGTCGGGCACGCGGGCGGCAACGGCGGCCCTAAACTCGCTGTCGCACGAGAAGCCCTCGGCGTCCATGCCCTGCTGGCGCAGTGCGTAGAGCGTGAGCCCGCGGATGTTGTCGTCGTCTTCCACGTAGTAGATCATAGCGCCCTCCCGGTCGCGGCGTAGATGCCGCCCATGATACACGTCTCGTGTAAGCGCGCCGTAAGGGACGCGACGCCAACGGGCCTCCACCCAGCGCCATGCTCACCCGCGCCGCGCGACTAAAAAGAGCGCGATGGCCGGCGTCGCAAGGAGGTCGGAGCCGGATTAAGGGGGTCTGTAATAAAAACTATCGTTAATGCCAGATTTTCAACCCCATCCGCAAAGTAGCGAGCCAATATAGCCTTGCGAATCCTGGGGTTTTGTCGCCGCAACTGGTCCATACGAACTCAAGATGCTCCAAGTTTCTAGCATTAACGATAGTTTTGCGTCCAACCCGTTATCCGACCCCCTGTTGAGGCGGCGAAACGCGTACCTAGACCGCTTTCCAGCGCTCAAGGCAGACTCTCAACGTCGGGAGCCGATGCAGCACCGCTATCGATACGCCAAGACGGGATGGCTGCGAGGCGTAGCGCCGTAGCCATGGGCTGACGCGCGCGACTGGCGCCCAAAGATGCCGTCGCTCTCCCTCGAAATCGAGCTCACGACCGGTTTTAACCACATACGCCCCAAAATGGTCCGCAAGTACAACTTGGGCGCGATAGTCCAAGCGACGTCATACTCACGGATGTTTGAGGTCATTTTTTGGCCCTATTTCGGAGCCTTCGTGAGTTAGTGTGGGCCCCTAGGCGGCCTCCGGCATCGCCCTGCCGGGCAGCTTGGGCCGCATGTCCGAGCACCTGAGCATGATCAGCGCCATCAGGTTGTCTATGTTCCTGAACCCGTAGGCCATCCTCTGCGTGACCTTGATCTTGTTGTTGATGGCCTCGACCCGGGCAGCGGAGCCCCCGGCCCTTGCGGGGGCGGACGGAGAGGACGAGGTCGCC
>Cebus_capucinus_imitator_PRJNA485217_SSR056__coassemble_887_pt1 | contig 13014 bp, 12 predicted proteins | sample Cebus_capucinus_imitator_PRJNA485217_SSR056__metabat2_low_PE_012 | metagenome-assembled genome bin Cebus_capucinus_imitator_PRJNA485217_SSR056
GCGCTCGAAGCTGTGCTTCTGCACGGAGATGATGTTGGGTAGCTCCATGACCCCCGGGATCTTCCCGAAGTTCACGCGCGCGCGCTCGGTGGCCGTCGCGGCCGGGGTGACAGTTGCACTCACCAGGTGTTCCCTCCTTCTTGGGACATGCGGGTGGTTGGGGCTCACTCCGTCTGCCCGCGATCCTCTCATCGCGTACAGACAGAATTCGCTCGTTATCGCAATCTATTAGTTTAGCAGGAGCCTACCGCTCGGCAAGAAACTTCTTGACGGAGTGGCATCTTTGGGGTAGCGAAATAAGTTGCTTGCATATCCCCAGGTAGAAACGATTTTACGAACACCTGTTCATGTGTTTTGAGTGAAGCTGAGCAGTAGCTTTAGCGTGATGGAGTTACTCGGCGAGCTTCTCCACGCGATCGAGGGCGGCGTTGAGCTTTGCTTTGGCCTGAGCCTTCATCTTCTCGGCCTCCTTATGGGCGCGCTCCTCCTCAGCAACCTTCTTCTCAGCCTCGGGGTCGGGTACCACGAGCTCGGCGGCGTCATGCTCCACCAGGGCGAGCGCGCGGTCGGGGCACACCTCGACGCACAGGCCGCAGCCCAGGCAGTAGGCGGGCTCGACCTTAAAGCGACCGGCACCCACCAGGTCGCACGCGTAGACGGGGCACTGGCGCACGCACTCGCCGCACATGGTGCACTTGGCGTAGTCGCACTCGGGCGTGCTCACGCGCACGTTTGCGGCGAGCTCGGGATGGGATTGGAGGGTCGAGAGCACGAGTTGACGGCCCTGCTTTAGAATGCGACGACGCTTTTGCTGCGTCTGACCGCACGCCGTGGAGAGCGTTTTCTCAAGATCGGTGATGCGGTTGGCGTGCGCGCGCAGCTTCTCGGACACGCTCGCCACCGCGGCGGCGGCCGGGTTGAGCTTGGTCACCGCAAGCCCTGTGGAGCGAACGATGCTGTCCATGAACTCCTTGCGCTCGTACTCGCGGCGCTTGCGGCAGGTAAGGTCGCGGGCCTCCACCTCAAGGCCCATGCCCGTCCCGCTCCATTCCTCAGCGGTGGCGATGGCCTCGCCCAGCATCTCCTCGCCGGTGGTGTTACGGCAATGGTCGCATATGCCCAGCGGCAGGTAAACGCTCACGTTGGGATAGTCCGCCAACACCGAGAACCACACCTCGGGCGTGACATCGCCCACGCAGGCGAGCACGACCTCGTTCTCACGCGGTAGACGGCGCAGTGCGCGGGTGCAGGTCACGTAGGCGGTCTCGTGGGCGGCAGCAGCCTCGGCGATGCGATCGTAGAGGCGCTTGGGCGCGATCTTGGGAGATACGAAGCATTCCGTGGGACAAGCGGCGGCGCACAAGCCGCACTTGCGGCAGGCGTCCTTGATCTCGATGCCGCCATCCTCTATGTCGATGGCATTCACCGGGCAGGCGTCCAAACACGCCGTGCAGGAGCTGCCCTCGTGCTTGCACACCAGACAGGGGATGGTGTTGGCACGGGGGGTCTCCTTGTAGTCGGCAGGGTTCCAATGCGGGGCGTCAGGAGCGGTGGCGCCGGCAAGGGAGCTGGTGATGCCGCCGAAGGGGTCCTTCAGTGCGCCCAAACCCTTGCTGATATCGATAATGTCATCGAAAAGATCGTGTTGCTGCGCCACAAGACCCTCCCCTATCACGTTGATTAAGCAACTTAATAAGGATACTCCCCTCTAGGCCGGGTTCTCAACAGCATCGTGTAAGGAAAACGCGCCCAGGCGGAGTGCCCGAGCGCGTTTCCAAGCACGATATCTCAAAACGCAGGCTAGTTGCGCAGGCGCGCCACGCTCACCAGCGCGCACACGACGATGACGGCAGCGATGGCGAAGCTCGTGGAGAGGCCCGCGCCCATGGAGGACGACATGGCGAGGATAGAGCCAAAGACCGCCACGCCTATGCTCGCGCCCACCTGGCGAAAGGTGTTGAAGACGGCGCTTGCGATACCCGACTGTTCGGGCGTGGCACAGGAAAGCACCAAGCCGGACGCCGGCGGCATGGTCACCGAGCCTCCCAGACCCGCCAGGCACACCACGGCCATGGTGGAGTACAGGTCGAGCGTTGGCCCCAGCACGGCGAACAGCACGAGGGCGATGGCCTCGATAGCAAGACCGAACATCATCACGGGGCGCGCTCCCCAGCGGGCCGACGCGCGACCCGCTCCCACGTTGCCCGCAAAGGCGCCGATGGATGAGGGCACGAAGGCCAGGCCGGCGATGAAGGGCGTGAGCTCAAGGCCGTTTTGCAGGTACTGCGTGACCAGGAACACGGTACCAAACCAGCTGAGGATGAAGGCGAAGCCGCAGAAGAGCGCCACGCGCATGCCCCGCGCCTTGAAGAGGCCGAGCGGCATCATGGGATTCGCGGCATGACCTTGGCGCACCACGAACGCAGCGAGCATGACGACGCCGGCAGCCATGGCAGCGAGGATGGCCTGGGCGGTGTAGCCAAGCTCCCCACCCTCGATGATGCCACCCACCAGCGAGACGATGCCCAGCGTGGCGAGAATCTGGCCGGGGATGTCGAAGGGGCTCACCTGGGTGGGAGAGGCGGCGATACGACGAGCGAGCACGAGCACGATCAGGCACACCGGGACGTTGACCCAAAAGACCAGGCTCCAGTGGATGGGCGTGAGGATACCCCCCGCGAGCGGACCTGCCGCCGCCGCGACCGAGCCGCCGCTCATCCACAGGCCCAACGCCCGCGCGCGCTCGGTATCATCGGTATAGGCCTCGCGAATGACCGCCATGGAGGGCGGCAGGACCATAGCCGCGGACACGCCCAGCAACGCACGACCCGCGACCAACATCTCCATGGAGTTGGCGAAGCTGCAAAACACCGAGCTTACGCCAAACGCGGCAGTGCCCGCCACGAACATGCGGCGTGCGCCAAAACGGTCCGAGAGGTTGCCGCAAAAAAGCAGAAGCGATGCGAAGGCCAACGTATAGCCGTCAACGACCCACTGCTGCATGGTCATGGAACCGCCCAGCTCCTGCGCGATGGTGGGTAGCGCCACGTTGGTGATAAGGGTATCGAGGCTGATGAGGAAAAAGATCGCCGAGGAGGCGAGCACGGTGAGCCCGGGCGATGCCTTTTGCGTCTTCACGCTCATGGGAGGTCCTTTCTCTTTTTCTCTCCTGTTCCGCCTTCACTTTAAGCGCGATATATCAGTATGTATAGGACGTATGTTGCATATGTTGTATTTTGTTTGGCTATATGTCTGAAGGAAAGCGGTCAATGCAAGCGTTTAAGATTTCCTTGCGTATGGCAGGGCTTTTGCCCGAGATGGGCATATGCCATATCTGCATGCAAGATATGCAGCATAGGTTCTCATCAGGCTTAAGCGACGCAACTACACTTGAGCCATAGGCATCGAAGAGAAGGGGCCCGCCATGAAGCGCCTGTACCTCATGCGTCACGGCCAAACCATGTTCAACCTGCAAAAACGCATCCAGGGTTGGTGCGACTCCCCGCTCACACAGGCAGGTTGCGACCAAGCGCGCACGGCAGGGCGGAAACTTGCCGAGCGGGGCGTGGTTTTTGATCACGCCTACGCCAGCACCAGCGAGCGGGCATGCGACACCCTCGAGCTGGTCTTAGAGGGCATGGGCGCCGGCGAGCCCGGAAGCACCCAGCCGCTTCTCGCCTACGGCCGCGAACGCGGTATCAAAGAGATGAGCTACGGTGAGCTGGAGGCCATGCCCGAGCGGCTCGCCAACAACGACCCCAAGGCCTGCGAGACCTATTACCTGCAGTTTGGCGGGGAATCCTCCAACACCGTACGCGACCGCATGGTAGCGACCCTCACCAACATCATGGAGCGAGAAGGCCATAAAACCGTGCTCGCCGTATCGCACGGCGGCGCCGCCTTCAACTTCCTCCGCGCGATACAGGACCCTACCGAGGAGCTCAAGTGGGGCTGGGGCAACTGCACCACCTGCATCTACACCTACGAAGACGGCCGGTTCCAACTAGAAGAGGTCATCCGCCCCTGCTAACCGTCTGAGAAAGAAATTGGCCCGGAGGGTTTTTCCCAACTTTTTCTCCTCCGCCGCCCCATCGAGCCTTGAATGTAGGAGCGGGCCGGGTCTTTCCTAAGCAGACAATCGCGCAGGAGGGGCATGCCGAACGGCATGCCCCTCCGAGGAAGTCTGCGTGGAAAGACCCGGCCCGCTCCGTTAGGAATGAAAGGCCTCGTGCGGCTTAGTACATGCCGCCGCCCTGAGCACCAGCGGTGGCCGCGGCAATGGCGTCCTCAAGCTCGGTGTTCTTGGGGATATCGGTCACGGTTGCCTCGGTGATGAGGATCAGCGACGCCACGGAGGCGGCGTTTTGCAGGGTGGTGCGGGTGACCTTGACGGGGTCGAGCACACCCATCTCGATCATGTTGCCCCACTCGCCGTTGGCGGAGTTGAGACCCTCGCCGGCGGGCAGCTCGTTGACCTTGTCGACGATGACGGCACCCTCGTAACCGGCGTTCTTGGCGATGGTGGCCACCGGGGCGGTCAGCGCCTTCTTGACGATGTCGACGCCGATCTTCTCCTCGGGGTCCACGATCTCCACGTCGTCGAGCGCGGGCAGGGCGTCCATGAAGGCCACGCCACCGCCGGCGACGATGCCCTCCTCGACAGCGGCGCGGGTCGCCTGCAGGGCGTCCTCAACGCGGTGCTTGATCTCCTTGAGCTCGGTCTCGGTGGCGGCACCGACCTTGATCACGGCAACGCCGCCGGAGAGCTTGGCCAGGCGCTCCTGGAGCTTCTCGCGGTCGAAGTCGGAGTCGGTGTGCTCGATCTCGCCCTTGATGGCGGCGACGCGGGCGTCGATGGCCTCCTTGGTGCCGGCACCGCCCACGATGACGGTGTTGTCCTTGGAGATGGTCACGCTCTTGGCGGTACCGAGCATCTCGGCGGAGATGTCGGCGACCTTGATGCCCAGCTCGTCCAGGGCGGCCTGGCCACCGGTGAGCACGGCGATGTCCTCGAGCATGCGCTTGCGGCGGTCACCGTAGCCGGGGGCCTTCACGGCGCACACGTTGAGGGCGCCGCGGATCTTGTTGAGCACCAGGGTGGGCAGAGCCTCGCCCTCCACGTCCTCGGCGATGATCAGCAGGCCCTTGCCGGTGCGCTGAACGGCCTCGAGCACGGGCATGATGTCCTGCACATTGGAGATCTTCTGGTCGGTGATGAGGATGTAGGGATCCTTCATCACGGCCTCCATGCGGTCGTTATCGGTAACGAAGTACGCGGAGACGTAGCCCTTGTCGAACTGCATGCCCTCGACGGTGTCGATGGTGATATCAAAGGTCTGGGAATCCTCGACGGTGATTACGCCGTCCTTGCCCACGACGTCCATGGCCTCGGCGATCTTGGCGCCCACCTCGGGGTCACCGGCGGAGATGGTACCCACCGAAGCGATCTGCTCCTTGGTGGAGACGGGCTGAGCCTGCTCCTTCATCTTGGCGACGGCGGCGTTCACGGCCTTGTCGATACCGCGGCGGATAGCGAGCGGGTTGGCGCCGGCGGCGACGTTGCGCAGGCCGTCGTTCACGATGGCCTGAGCCAGCAGCGTGGCGGTGGTAGTGCCGTCACCCACGGTGTCGTTGGTCTTGGTGGCGACCTCCTTCACCAGCTGAGCGCCCATGTTCTCGATGTTGTCCTCGAGCTCGATCTCCTTGGCGACGGAGACGCCGTCGTTGGTGATGGTGGGGGCGCCGTAGGAGCGCTGCAAGGCCACGTAACGGCCCTTGGGGCCCATGGTGACGGTGACGGCGTCGGCCAGGGTGTTCACGCCGCGGGCAAGCTTGGCGCGGGCGTCGGTGTTAAACGTGATGTTCTTTGCCATGATGTGCTATTCCTCCAATTGCTTGGGTGTATCTACCGAGTAACTCAGCAGCCCGGTCTACTCGACGATGGCGTAGATGTCGTCGGCGCGCATGAGGAGGTAATCCTCACCGTCGACCTTGACCTCGTTGCCGCCAAACTTGCCGTAGATGACCTTGTCGCCGGCCTTGACATCGACCGGGATGCGCTCGCCGTTGTCGGCGCGCTTGCCCTCGCCCACGGCGACGACGGTGCCGCGCTGCGGCTTCTCCTGGGCGTTGCTGGCGATGTAGAGGCCAGAGGCGGTCTTCTGCTCGGCGGCGTCGGGCTTGACGAGGACGCGATCTGCAAGCGGCTTGAGACTCATAGTCTTCTCCTCCTTTGGTGCCGCGCGGCCGCGCGCAGGCGCGGTGAGGGCGGCGATCCGTTTACGTACGCGTCTGATGGTACCCATCGAACGAAAGTTATACAACGCGCAAGCAAAAAATCTTATAAAGTTGCGCTTAGATTTTCTATTACCAGTAAACGCACCAAAGATGAGTGGCACCAGCAGAGGCCCGTGCTGCCCCGTCGCAGGGTGTCGTACCGCTAACGCTCGTAGACGCATACACCGCCCACATACGTGCCGAGCACCTGGGTCTCAAGCACCTCCTCGGGCGAGACCGCCGTGAGATCGCGATCGAGCACCGTAAAATCCGCCAGGTAGCCCGGCGCGATACGGCCCAGCTCGCCCTCCCGCCCCGCCGCGGCGGCACTGCCGGCGGTGTAGATACGCAGGGCGTCTGCCATGCAGATGCGTTCGCTGGGCAGCCAACCGCCGGCTGGCTCGCGCGTGAAGGGGTCCTGGCGCGTGACGGCCGTGTAGAGCACGTCCATGCTGTTGGGTGCCGTGATGGGCGAGTCGGTGCCGAAGGCCTGCTCCACGCCCGCGACGAGGTAGCTCGCGAACGGCCACATGATATTTGAGCGCGCAAGGCCCAGGTCGCGCTCGGGGCCGCCCGGGTCCAGCGTGATATGGCAGGGCTGCGAACTCGCGAGCACGCCCGCCTCGCGCAGGCGCTCGATGTCGCCGGGCAGCAGATTCTCCAGATGCTCCAAGGTGTTTCGACCCTGGGTAGGGGCGCCAAAGCGGGCGCTCGCCTCGGCGAAGATCTCTATGGCCTCGTGGATGGCGGCGTCGCCGATGGTATGGATGCGCACCGCATGGCCCCGCTCGGCGGCGGCGAGCACCAGCTTGCGCATACGCTCCGCCGACACGGTGAGACGGCCGCGATCGCCAGGAAAGCGCGGGTTGCTGTAAGGCTCGGTGAGGTAGGCCGTGTGCTGGCTTGAGACGCCGTCGAAGAACTGCTTAAAGCCCGGGGCGCGCAGGAGGCCTCCCACGGTATGGCCCGCGATTTCGAAATACTCGGCATCGCCCCGATAGCGAACCTGCAACATCTCCAAGCGCGTCTGGTCGTCGAGCAGGGTGGGAAATACGTGCACGCGCAGGGTCATCTTGCCCGCCGCGGCAAGCGCCTCGTAGATCTCTTCGTAGATAAAATCGCAGCCGGGATTGGGCATGAGAGACATGTCGCAGATGCTCGTGATACCAAGGGCCGCCATGCGTGCCATCTGCGCGGCGTACGCTTGTTGCGTGCGCTCAGGCGAGAGCCAGGCGAGCACGCGGGGCAAAAGCTCCATGGCCGCCGCCTCGCGCACGATACCCGTGAGCTCGTCGTTCTCGTCCTTTTCGTAGCTGCCGCCCGCCGGCGGAACGCTGTCGCGCGTGATGCCCAACAGCTCCAGCGCGCGGCTGTTGAACCACAGGGTATGCCCATCTCCCGAGTACATGGCGCAGGGCCGAGTCGGAAAAGCCTTGTCCAAGCTCGCCTTGGTGGGCGGCACCGGCGGATCCCAACGGTAATCACGCCAACCTTGCGTGACCACCCAGGCATCGGCGGGCAGGTTTTTCGCAAAGGCCTGCGTTGCCGCCACCAGCTCGGCTTCGCTTTTGCCCATATGCATGAGCATGTAGGGCGAGTTGCCTATGGAGGTATGGTAAAAGTGCAGGTGGGCATCGTGAAAGCCGGGGCATATAAAGGCATCGCCCAGATCGAGCACGTGCGTGGCCGCGGGGCAGGCAGCCGTCACGTCCTCAAGACTGCCCGTGAGCACAATGCGTCCATCCGCCACGGCAAACGCCAATGGACGGGACCCCTCCTCCCCCGCCAAGCTCGTAAACACCCTCGATGAGTAAACGATCAGATCAACCTTATCCATCCCATGCCTCCTTGCTTTGCGCTTATGACATCATAGCGCTGGGCGTTCCGCATCGATCGCCCTTGCGCAAAGCGATCGGACCGCCTCCACCGACTGCTCCAACGTTATGTCCCGGGCAAACGGCGCTACGGCAGCATAGGCATCCCACACTCCATGCATTTCACCTGATTGAACCATCTCGGTGAGAACACGGTCATAATCTTTAAGGTCGACAGGGGCTATTCGCTCGTGGAAAGTTGCCTCTAGTGCCTCATGCAGCTGGCGATAATCTATCCGCTCCCCATATGCTTGGTACAAGGTGAACACGTCATAGTTGTCACGACCACGAGTATTTGCGCACCCACGGGTTAGGATCGTCTCGATCTTCTCGGCAAGAACCGTAATCATGAGGTACGCTACGGCGTCAATAGACCCCTCGTCGAACATCGGGGGATACTCATACCGCTCTTGAGCTGGAACAATTGAATCACCCGTGGTTATATCAATCTTTATCGGAGCATTGATGCGCCCATACTTGACTCTAAGATGAGCTCGCCAATTTGCGTATTGGCCCAAATCATGAATGGGTGAAACCCGTTCAAGCTCATACTCCATATCATCCTCAACAGGTTTTGAACAGATTTCTTCCAACGCATTCACAACGCTGTCTTTATCCATGGGCATCCCCACAACTGTTGCGTCCATGTCCATGGTTGTCCTGCGGGTTATTCCAAGATAAGAGGCAATCAGCAAACCGCCTTTCAGTACGAACACCGAAGCATAATCGCTTTTCGAACGGCGCCTGAGAAAATGTACGAATAGATACATCTGCAGCACCTCTTGGGCGTGAAGCTGGTGGTCCTTTGCATATGCTCGAATCCTGCCCCGTAGACTCGCATCATTTTTAACACTCATGAGCCAAAGACCTCCAAATAGACCTGCAGTTCTCTGCGAACGCCGAGGACGGTGCATATGCGGGAAAGTTCAGCGAGATTTCTGTCCGGTCTATGGAAGTAGCCTGTCAACGTATCATGAACATGCTGCCCGTCAACATGAGACTGACGGCGTTCCTTAATGAGGTCCGCGATGCATCGCTCGGCGTTGTAGCTGGCGAGCATGACGCCATCACTTGCTTCGACCCGAGAGAGCCCCACCTCATATATCTCCGGATTAACGCGATGGATAACAATGCCTGGATATTCTTTTGAGAGCCCATGAGGGTTGTAACCATGGGGAACAGTCACATCGAGCTGAAAGGGCACGCGATCAGAAAGTCCCAATAAATGAAGTGCCGTGCCGTGGGACAAAACGCACTTACGCCAACGCATAATGACTACTGCCGCATAGTCATCATCAAGGTAATCCGGACTGCAATACACTCCACGCGTCAGTTTTTCGATATAGCCGCATGAATGCGCATATGCGATCTCTCCAGGCGAAATTGTGTCTAATAATCAACTTCGAGAAATCCGAGCTTCGGCGAGGCCGCGAATTGCAGACGCGTTATGCTGCCTTAGGCTTGCGGTGGAGTTTGGCGGCTTGGGCTTGGACGGCGGCTCGGGGATTGCCTAGTTGGATACCCATTAGCATGCGGATCACCCAGGAGTAGAACAACAGCACGATGATGGGGATGAGGCAACTCGTGACCACCATCACGGCGAAGCCCTCGATAAAGCCGTTGAGCGCCGTGGGTATGGTTTCGGGCAGCTTGGTAAGCGTCTCCACCCCGCTGGCCACGGCGTCGAACATATCCGTCAGCCAGTTGGACTCACCCTTCTCCTGCTCCTTGGAGGCACTCTCGATCTCATCGGTAGCCTCCTGCGCGTCTGCCAGCGTTTGGTTGATCGAATTCTCGTACGTGTCATCGATCATGTTTGAGACAAACGTACTGGTAGGAACCACCAACACCGCGCAGACAGCGAGCAAGAGGGCCCGTGTGGCGATGTTTCTCAGCCACCATTTGAGCTGATCGCGCTCACCCACCCATAACGCAACGGCAAAGAACGCCAGCGCAGCCGGGATCACGACCTTAAACGCCGTGAACCCAAAGACCGTGAGCAAATATTTCTCGAGATAAATGGCCGCCAGCACAATGAGAAGGTCCGCACTGATGTCCACCAACTTGTTGGCGATGGGCGTGCCCGTGTCGCCAGGAATGACCGAGATCGCTGCCGCCGTGGCAGAGGAGCCGGCGACAAGGCCCATCACCGTGTCCTTCTTTTGGTCGAGCGTCTGGATGGTCTGAGTGTAGGCCGCTGGGTCGGAAAGACGGTTGCCCACCGGGAAAAAGCTCACCAACGTGGCGATGACCAGCAAGGCCGTGATGATCAGGCGGCTGCGGTTGCGCTCCACAAACGACGTTGAGGGACCGGGGCCCTGCGGTGAGGGGCCCGTGGGCGGTTCGCACTCGACAGGGTCGGCCGCCTGGGGAACAAGACGGGTATCGTTTGGCATATCTGCCTCCAATCCAGCAAGGCCGCAAGGGAATTTGCGTGCGCCCATTATCCCCCGCCGCGCAGACATTAAACCGATGGACAGCAGGGTGCCCATACGTGTTAACTCGGTAGCAACCGAGTCGGTTTCCACCGAGTTAACTAAAAATGAATCGCTTCCCGTGGTCCACAACGCAAAGATGCAGACTTTCTGGTCCTAATTGAGTATGGTGCTTCTATAGTTGCACCCTATCGCTATGAGCCCTACCGACCAGTAGCTATGGATGGATAGCTACCGTTTTGTTGTAAGACTTGTCTGCATCCAATGCGGTGATAAGTGATTCCTTAAGCTCTTCAAGCCTATCTTCAGTGCAGGGATACAGCATCAAGTACACATGCTGCCTGTATTTCACATCTGCATAAATGTCGACGTTTCCTTTGCCGCAGGCTTCCGCATAAATACTCTTCCCCAAGTCAGTGGATTCACCGACGTAGATATTCCGGTACATACTGAAGTCGTCGTTCTTTACGGCAGCCCCATAGACTGCGAGAACATAACAGCCACAATAGTTGAGATAATCGATCTCTGATCCAGAAACCGCGCTTGCATTCAGTTTCCAATTCTCCAGGAACGTCGACAAGGGCATTCGAACACCCGCACCATCAAGGATCGCCTTGCGGGCGGCGCGACGGGCCTCCTCCTGAGCCTTGGCATCAAAAGCATCCCTAACGACTGCGCCCGCAGCTCGCACAGCTCCACCGGCGGCATCCGAAACACCCTTAACAAGACCTCCAACCGCGTTGGCGGCGGCATCAATTCCCTGGCTAGCTGCCTCAGGCGCATGTCCTGCAGCCTTTTTCACAAATGGGCCAACAACAGGAGCAACCTTGGGCATCGCATCAGCCGCTTTACGAGCGAGATGCAACGCCTTTGGAGCAACCTTGGCCACTTTTGACGCAGCGCCAGCCCCCGGAATAAACTCCACAGCGAGCTCGGCGATATCTAATACGGCATTCATTGCATCGGCATATTCCTTTGCCGAACGCTCTTCGACAGTTGAAGACGGCGTTGTCTCGTCCTGCGCTTCCATTTTGACACTCCTTAAATCATGACGATAGGGACACCTAGGCACGATTCGGCTTATAGGCCCTACCCCTCTTCAGGCTCACGCCACTCAAAGGACACGGTAAACGAATCGCCAATCGCGGTCTGGAGCAATTCGGCGAGGCGCGTCTCGGCTTCGGTGCGCGCCTCCTCAAGCAAACCCGCCTTTACCGTTTCCTCTTCGCTTCGATTTCTACATTCGGTCTGAAACTTATCGACATCGGAGACTTTGATAGGGTTAAGAACGTTATTGCGCTCTTCAAGAACGCCAGATGTTTTCATATCAGGCGTGTTTGAGATGATGTAAGGGCTTTCCACGATGAGTTTGACGCCATTATTGAGTCGTTCATATTCAAGATTTTCCAAATTGATTCCGGCCTTGATCGTGCCGTTATACCTGTACCAAAAACTCTTTTCAGTAAACGGTATATCGATGAAATCAAAAAGTTTTGCCTGGTTGCTCGCCTTATCGACAATCGAATAGTTTTGAGATACAGAGACGAGCTCCCCGCGAGATTGGACACGTTCCAGAACAACGCTCAGCTGATCGGTGTCATCTTTATCGGGTGGGTTGTAGTTCATAGCAAAAAGGGTGCCGGCTATTCCGATCACGATTCCAATCGCCACAAATATAATCACGCGGGCCGCTTTTCCAATTAATGCACCGCGGATCGTAAAATCCTTCACCACTTTCAACTCCTTATCTCGTTGCGGCTCTCTTTAGAGAGCCACTCCACATCATAGCGCACGTAGGCTAGACCTATGGAACATGAGCTGGAGAAAAAAGCCTTGGGCGCGCGCATCAGGGCTCGGCGGGAGGAGCGCGGGGTGTCTCAACGACAGCTCGCGCTCATGACCGGAACCAGCCGCTCCTACCTCTGGAAGATCGAGGCGGGAACGGCTGATGTCGGCATTGACGTTCTCGTTCGCCTCGCGCGAGCACTCGACATACCCACGCGGGACCTCATCGATTTCTAAAGCGCTGCGTCAGCGAGCTTCTGATTGACGCGATTCTGAACCTCGACGTAATACGCCAAGTCCTCAGTGGAAAGCGAGCCGTCGTCCAGTCCCGAAAACTTTGAAGTCATCTCGGTGTAGCGCTTCATCATCTTGGCGTAATCGATCGCCATCGAAACAGGGTTCCCGGAATCCTTATACGTTTTCATGAAGTCGATGTACTCGTTCATAAATGCCTCGTACTCGTCGATAGCGGCACGGGCATTGGACGAACTTGCGGCGGTAGTGGTCTGAGCGGGTGCCTCAGTCGTCGTTTCAGTAGGAGTCTCCTGCACGGGCGTCTCTTCTTCTACCACCGTGCCCTCAGTCGCCTCGTCCTCATCAGCGGGCATGCTAAGATCCACCATCATCGTATCGGAAATCAAGTT
>Cebus_capucinus_imitator_PRJNA485217_SSR056__coassemble_888_pt1 | contig 12973 bp, 10 predicted proteins | sample Cebus_capucinus_imitator_PRJNA485217_SSR056__metabat2_low_PE_012 | metagenome-assembled genome bin Cebus_capucinus_imitator_PRJNA485217_SSR056
GCTGGGAGCTACCGCATCCTGCGCCTCGATAATGCTCTCGGGGATGCGCGGCCGCTTGAAGACCGAGCGCCTGCGCGGCCGTGGTCCGCCAGATACCGCCGCCGTGTCACCGCGGCCCGCCCCCGCGGCGAGCACCGGCTCTTTCCCGCCTATGACCCTACGCATGGGCGCCACGCCCCTTCCCTACCTTGTGAATGATGAGGATGAACGCAAGCGACATGGCCATGAGAACCAGACCGAGCGTCCATAGGGCATCTGCCTGCAGACTGCCGTCGGCATAGACCGCCATGCTGGTGGTGAGCGTGGTGGTGATGGTGGACGCCGGTGCCAGCAGCCCCGCGGGCATGGCCTCGATGCCGCCTATCACCATGCGGACCGCGAGCGTCTCGCCAAAGGCACGCGTCATGCCGAGGATGGCCGCCGTGATAAGCGAGGGGCGCGCCGCGTGCAGCACCACATGCCAGATGGTCTGCCATTGGGTGCAGCCCAGCGCGAGCGAACCTTGGCGCAGGGACGCCGGCACAGCACGCAGGGCGTCGATGGAGAAGGTGGTGATAGTCGGCAAGATCATCACCGCGAGCACGATGGCGGCCGGCAGGATGCCAAGGCCCGTCGCGCTGCCAAAGATCACCTTCATGGCACCTGCCACCACGCGGTAGCCCATAAGGCCAAAGACCACCGAGGGAATGCCCACCAAAAGCTCCACCACCGGCTGGAACGCGCGCCGTCCAAAGTCGGGGCTGATCTCGACCGCGAAGATGGCCGAACCCAGGGCCACCGGCAACGCGATGGCCGTGGCGAGCACCATCACCGTAAACGAGGTGACGATGAGCGGCAGCGCACCGGTATAAGGCATGCCCGTGGAATCTGTGAGGTGAAGCGCCCAGGTGGTACCGGTGAAGAACGCCAGCGGGCTCACGCCGTCATGCGCAAAGGCGGCTAGCCCCTTCACGCTCACCATGATGATGAGCGCGGCCACCACCAGCGTAACAAGCAATATGCACGCGCCCGTGATGACGAGCCCCACGCGCTCTAACTGACGCTTGGACATGGGCCTGCGAGAACCTTTCGCCGAGAACCCCGCCCTCAGAAGCGGCCGGCGCGAGGCAGACACCGCCATCGCGGCGGTAGCAGTCGCGGCATCCATCTACTTGGCCTCGGTAACGTTGCCCTGGGCGTCCTTTTGGACCTTCATCTGGGAAACGGGGATGAAGCCCTGCTTCTCGACCAGGCTGTCCTGCACGTCGGCAGAGAGCATGTAGTCCAAGAATGCACGGGTGACCTCGTCGGCATCCTGGGCACAGTACATGTGCTCGGTCGCCCAGATGGGAAAGCTGCCGTCGCACACCCTCTCGCTTACCGGAGCCACGCCGTCGACCTTCACCGCGGTGAAGCTCTTCTCGTCAAAGTGCGAGAAATCCAGATAAGAGATCGCGTTATCGGTTGAGGCGAGGTTGGTCGCAACGTCGCCGGACTTGTCCAGCTCGGCATCTCCCATAAAATCGGTGGTGTCGCCCGCCAGGACCGCAGCCTCAAAGGTGGCGCGGGTACCCGAGCCGGCCTTGCGGTTGAGCACCACGATCTTCGCGTCGTCGCCGCCCAGGTCCTTCCAGTTGGTGATGGTACCCGTGAAGATGCCGCGCAGCTGATCCAGGGTGAGGTTGTCCACGGTCACGTTCTTGGAGACCACGGGGCCCATGCCCACCACGGCGACCTCGTGATCGACCAGCTTGGCGGCCGCGTCTGCGTCGAGCTTGGTCTCGGCGAACACGTCGGAATTGCCGATGGTCACCGTACCCGCCGCCACGGCGGTGAGGCCCTTGCCCGAGCCGTTGCCCGAGCCGGTGATGGACACGTCGGGGTTGGAGTCCATAAACTGCTCGGCCGCCGCCTCTACCAGGGCCTGGAAGGACGAGGCGCCGTCGTAGGTGACCTCGCCCGCAAGGGTGCCCTCAGTGGCTGCGGAGCCGGCGACGTCACCGTCGTTGCCTCCGCAGCCGGTAAGCCCCAGACCGGCGACGGCAGCGAGGCCCGCGGTGATACCAAGAAACGAGCGACGGGAAACAGACATGGAATACATAGGGATTCTCCTCTCATACACGCGGGCACCCTTGTGCCCTGCACCATGAGAAGATACGCGGCCCGCACCGCCGCGCAGCCGAGACGGGTCATCCCTTACGCCAACAAGACCGACCGTTACATCGGCATGCCCCGCCCTTTACACAGCCCTTACCGTCTTGGCGAGCTGGTCCGTGTTGACGGAGCAGAGTATGACTAGCCTATCCGATGTGAAAAGGTTCTGGGCTATACGTCGCCTCACCAAACGTCTCTTCGCCGTACTCCCAGTCGATCTTCTTGTTGTTCTCGTCGAAGAGCGAGACCTGGCGCTCGCCGCCCTCCAAGAGCTCGGAGAGGCGGTAGTCGCGGCACTCGGCCACGTCGTTGGCCATGATGTCCACACCGTAGATGCTCGCAGCGGTCACGAAGGCATAGCGCATGTACTCGCCGGGGCTCTTGCGGTAGTGCACGGCCACCATGTCGAGCACGGAATTCACTTCGCGCTCGCCCGTGAACACCTCACCGATGTCCTGCACGCGCTTGCGAGACTTGACCTTCGAGCCGAGCGCGGCTTACGGTATGGCCGGCTGTTTACGGTGCCGCACGTCGTCGTATCCGTGATTTGGGGACGTTCGTCAAAAGTCAGGAAAAATGCGATGCGGTCGTTTTATAGGGTTGCACGGAGTTACGAGTAGTCGCGTTGATTTATGCATTTACCTGCGAGGATAAAGGATCGCATGGCGTTTGACAGGGTTGAGCTGAGGGAACATAAACCTATCACCGAGCCAAAGCCAGTACTAGCTTAAGAGCCGCTAGATGCTTGCTGATTACCAGTCAGGATGTCACTGCGCCAAAACGCAGAGTGGATTATCGCGCGCGGTTGCTAAGTTTGATTACCAGTCAGGATGTCACTGCGCCAAAACCCGAAGACGATATCGCCGTCATAGATGTCTGTTTGATTACCAGTCAGGATGTCACTGCGCCAAAACCGGCGCAGGGCATGATGCCCAGCTCGGCCTGTTTGATTACCAGTCAGGATGTCACTGCGCCAAAACACGTTCACCACTCGCAGAAATGCAGAAAAGTTTGATTACCAGTCAGGATGTCACTGCGCCAAAACATGACGTTGAACTCATGCAGTACAAACGCGGTTTGATTACCAGTCAGGATGTCACTGCGCCAAAACACATAGCGGACTTCTATGGAAGCACCGGCGGTTTGATTACCAGTCAGGATGTCACTGCGCCAAAACGCCTTCTGGTGGCTCAGCGCGAGGTTGGAGTTTGATTACCAGTCAGGATGTCACTGCGCCAAAACACCCATTTCCGCTATGGACTTCGCGCGGCGGTTTGATTACCAGTCAGGATGTCACTGCGCCAAAACGATGGGAGCGCACCAGCCGATGCGAGCGCAGTTTGATTACCAGTCAGGATGTCACTGCGCCAAAACGGTCCATAGGGCGCTTTTTCGTGGCCTTAGGTTTGATTACCAGTCAGGATGTCACTGCGCCAAAACGTAACCCCCCCCCACAGATTGGAGCGACCAGTTTGATTACCAGTCAGGATGTCACTGCGCCAAAACAACCCGGGCGACCCGCAGTCCAAGCGAGTCGTTTGATTACCAGTCAGGATGTCACTGCGCCAAAACCATTGGCCCAAATTCCCCACTGCGAGGAGGACGTACATCCCAACCAGCGCACACCTTAACTCTCAAGAAAGTGCAGGTCAATAACAGTTTTTTGCTCTAACCCATATGATGCCTCATCTTTTACGGTCTCGAGCATGAGAACACTCAAATCGTGAAAAAATACCCGTTCATAGAACTCGATAACCTCATTTTCACTCAAAAAAGTTTTGAGATTTACAAAGACCAGCACCTGCTTAAGAGCCATATCGGCGCAAAAGTCAAGAAACGATATCAAGCTCTCAAGGTACCTAGGACCCTCAAGTCGCTCAACCGAAAATGAGAACGCCTTGAGATATTGCTTAAGACCCCATTCTACCGCGAAGGAGTAATCAGCGTTGATCTGATGGGTCAGCCCGCCAATATCTTGTGCCAGCCTGAGCCCCATGCCCTCAATCTGGATGCGCCGCTCCTCATCTTCCAACATGAGCCCCACAATTTTATCGAACAGCTGTCCAGACAACGCTTTGCTATCCCACGGAAGGTGAAGCGGATCAGAAACGAACATCAACGAAGTCGCGGCTTTAAGCTCCTCCCCCTTCTCATCCCACAAAGAATACGGCTCGAACGCCTCCTCCCCCTCTCCGGAAATAAGGGAACGAACAATCCTCGTGAACAGCACGTGATTCTGAACCTCAAGAACGCGAGGTGTGCCGCGATGAATATCGATCGGCATATCCATTCCCTGTAGCACCAATCTCATAGCACCACGAGCTCGTCGGTCGTGCTGACTTCATCATGCGATATCTGCTCCCCCGCGATGCATACCATAGTGGCAAACTGCCTCTCAGTCACCTTCAAAACCTGCACCAGTCCTTCGGCGGGTTTGTTTTTTCGCAATCTTCCGATAGCGCCAGCAGCGGCAGCATCGTTGATAGCAAGCTTTGAGTACACGGACTTTTGCACCATGAGGTAACCGTCCTTGATCAGAAACTTGCGGAACTTGGCATATCGCTTTCGCTGTGCTGCCGTAAGCATCGGAAGATCGAAAAACACCATGAGCCTCATGTATCGCTCCCTAAAACTGCTGCTCACACCACATCAAACCCCGCAATCTCGTCCACAGCAGCCTTCTTGTTAAGCGCGTTGAGACAATCCTGCACATAAAGCGAGATGACCGAGGCGAGCTTGTAGTTGCCGTCCTTATATAAGACCACCTTGTTAGGGAGATCGGCCAACATGCGACGCGCTGCGGAATCAAACTCGCCAGCAACCCATTCGTCGACAGCGCGATCGACCACAGGTCGAAAGGGCTCCATAAGGTCGCAGGCCAGGTTGAACTCGTTGTACTCGTTCCTATGACAGATACCGCACTGCGTAAGGTATCCCCGAGCGGCGATCTCGCGGTTTACCATGGAGAGCAGAATCGAGTAGCCGTAATCGAGCGCATCGTTCACCACGCAGTTGATGTCACGCGTAAACTCGAGGCCAAATAGAGACTGGAAGTATACCCTCGCTGCCGCGGCCTCTCGATGTGTGGAGTCACCCGAACGAACCTCTTCAATGGCGCTCTTTAGCACTTTTGCCTCGGGCAGGTCGCGGTCCGCGAGAAGCGCCGCCTGCTGGCGGATCTTCTCGCGAACCACACGCTGCCATACGCGCTTTTTAATGGGCTCGCCCCATGAGAGCTGCTCGGTAATGCGCTTGCTCGTATTGTGCGCTCCGTAGAGCGGGAGGTACTGCCCCACCGGATTGTGCTTGCCGTCGCACACCACAAAAGAAATCTTGTTCTTGGCAAACTCGGCAAGCAGATAAGCGCTCACATACACCTGCATGGTCTCAACCGTGACGGATGCCACCTCGGAAAGATGAAGCTTAACGGTCTCATCCTCCTTGCGCACCACCATATAGCCGCTTTTGTACGAAAGCCGACACGGGCTTCCAATGATGATGGTTCTAAAGCCCGCCAATAGTCGTCCTCTTCTCAAACATACCGGTCACAGATTGGTCGATGAAGGTGATACCATCTTCAGAAGCAAGAAGCTTAGAAAAAGTTAGCCGAATACACCCGGCAGCCTTTGATCCTCCAACCGCTGTCATGTCAACCATATTGGTTTTTGCACCAACGATAGAAGCAATTGCCACTAGAATTCTCAAGGCATTACCTGGATCAAGGTCTTTAAATGTGCCAGGCATCGAATCGACAGCGAGTGAATTGCACAATTTCGGAGCACAAGACGGCAATTTCTCCTGGATTCCAAGAAACACCGTTAATAGCGCTGACGGAAAAACGCGGCCGGCGACGCCTTTACGAATAACGCCAGTTTCTTCAACTGTAAACGCCAATTGCCTTGCATTACGAACTTCCCTCTTCCCTGTGATATAGAACCTGTCCTGACCGACTTCGATCATCTGGTACTTGAAGATTTTGCTTCGCAAGATCCGCGTAAACTCTCCGCCCGTAAAGGCAGCCTCACTACGCGCGAATTCCTCAAGTGCCCCCTCATGCTCCGATACCGCAGATGCAACACGTACGGGGACCGGGGAAAACGCATACGCTTTCTTGCCCTTTTTATCCAAATACTCATAAATGAAGAAGTAAGCGAATTGCTCACGAGAAAAACTGCCATACTTCCGAGGATCAAGCCCGTCTTTAAGCGACAAGGTCGTCTGCTTCTTCTTGTTCCTTGGCGAATAGATCGTAGCATCCCAAAATGCGCCGCTCGTCTCCTCGGGCATACGGGAAATGTAGACCTGTTTGTAGTTGAGGAACTTTCGGATGCGTTCGCATTCGTACTCCGCATTCCAGGTGTCACGAAAAATCTCGCCCGTCTCCTTATCAAAGCCATCGCTCATAAAGCTGGAGATAAAGAAACCGGCTGAACCGGGCATGCGTCCGGTCTTCTTGCTCTGAGCCGCCTGGGCGCGAACGAATTTCTTCACCGTCGCAGCGTACCCGATGGGGTTATCGAAGGCCGCGCTATGACGCATGAGCAGGAAGCGACCAACCTCTGCGGCCAGCAGGGCATCGTGCGCATGGTGGAAGTCGTTGATCTCACGGCATTTGTAATAGCACTTCGCCTCACGGAGTTCATGCGATAAGCTCGCACGAATGGGAACCACGCGTGCATCGGGCACACGGTTCTCGAGCATGAGCTTTGTGAGCTTCACGATCTGCGAGGTCTCCACCAGCTGGCGCGCGATAAACCCGCGCACTTTCTTTTCACCTATGCTGCTGCGCATAAGGTTATCGAACTTCTTGTCTCCGATGAGTTTTGCATCGTGCAGGGCACGCCAGTACGACGCCATCTTCTGGCGAATCGCCGGGCTGATAAGCAGGTTATCGGTCTTTGCCTGGTTTTCGGACGCAACCACCAGCGCTTTGTTCTCAAAGCTATCGTCCTTGATGTAAGACTGCGGAATAATGTGGTCGACCTGATACTCGGAGAGACGGTTGATGTCGAGAGTCTTGCCCGAGTAGAGGCTTTTGCCACCCTGCATGAAGTAAAGGACAAGACGCTCATTGTCAAAATCAGCGGGTTTAAAGTCCTTGAGCTCCTTAGCAAGCTTTTCGTTCTCAGATTTGAAGGCTGCCACCGCCTCCTTGATGACATCATAGCGACGCTTGGTGCGCTTACCCTTCTTCTTGGGGTCCTCGTCGCGCGTGGTTTCGATAAAGATGTTCGTCGGTGATTTGCCGGCAGTTTTAACGATCTCCTCCACAATGCGCACCGCCTGGTTCACAGTACGTCGCAAAGCAGGAGAGCCCGGCAGATCGTCAACGGTCATCTCGCCGTCCTTGCCCATGCGCTCCGCGTTGCGCCGATCGACCTCGGCCTGGAAGCCCAATTGCTCATCGCGCAGCACTTCCATGAGCACCATGCCGGTCGATCGAGCGCCCGCCGACGGATGGCCCTCGCGCATCACATCGATAATAGACTTGGGACCGTTGTCGGTTTTCACCTTCATGCCCGCGAGGAACTCGTGCGAGAGCTTTCCCCAGCCCGTGAAACGCTTTTGGCAAATAACCTTGATCTGCTCATCGGTAAGGCGCGGGTCGGAACTGTTGGGACCAAAATTGCGCTCCAGCTCCTCTTTGAGGATAGAGCGGTCTTCAAAAAGCGTATTCCACAGGATGATGGTTTCGATCATGGGATAGTCGTGCTCGGAAAGCTCGTCCACATGAAACACGTCTTTGGCAAAGAAGCGGTACGAGTTGAGGCTGCTCTCAAACTTGGTCTCACCTTGGCCTCCGGACACATGCGGATGGGTGGCGCAGCCGCTTCTACGCATCCAGTCCTCGACAAGCTTATAGCTCACCGTGCGCTTCTCGCGGAACAGATCCTCGATGATACCCATGCGATCCTTGTAATCGAACCGATGGTCTTTGTCGCCATCCTCGGTAAAATGCGCGCCGTTGAGCTCGTTGAGGACGCAAAACTCTTCGTAGAGCAAAGAACATTTGGGCAGCACGTGCTGGCCAAGCAGATAGGTGCAATCGCTTGTCATGCGATTGATGAACACGTGCGCAGCGTTATTTTTATCGATCACCTCCTCCCAATTCCAGGGATAGACGGGCTCGTCTTCCATACCGCGTTTGCGGTGTGCCCACGCGAAGCGGAGCTTGCCATCGGGTCCCTTCGCGGCGTTCTTAAGCGTAAGCGGGCCAACATAGTATGGAATACGGAAGCTCACGAGGGATTCGATCTTGTCGCGCTGCTCGAGCAGGAAGGGATAATACCTGCCTTGATTCTGGATGATGGCATCCATCTCCTCCAAATGGAGCTGGAAGGGAATGGATCCGTTGTCGCTGGTCTTGAGCCGGCGCAGGAAGCGTTCCTCGGTAAACTCCGAGAGCATCTGGGCGTAACGTGGATCTGACGCCGCGTCCGTCTTGTCCAAAAGCTTCTTTACTTCTTTGAAGAAGTCCTCATACGCCATACCGCGCTTTGCGTTGTAGCGGGTATAGCCCTTTGCCGCCTCGGGGTCATACTCATGGGTACCCTCGTAAAACGCGCCGCGGAAAAACTCGTTGTACTTGCTTGGCGCATACGTACGAACCAGCTCTTTGAGAAGCTTCAGATCCTCTCCATATTTCACGTATTCGCGCACCTTGGCGTAGCTGATGGTCATGCCTGTTGAGCCCTGGAGCGATGCAGAATGGATGAGGTCGCCAGAACCGGAAAGAATGCCCAGCAAGATGTAGGACGAGTACACCTCACCCAAGGCGGCGAAAAGCGCAGCGCCCTCGTCGGGCACCGACTCACGGAATGCATCCGCCCTCTCATCATCGGAGAGCGCGAACTTGGTACCCTCCCCCGTCTCGCCAAAAACGTTACCGAACTCGACCTTGTAACCAACGAAGGCGCCCGAGATGGCCGAGGCCATATCTTTATCGAGACCAAGAGCATTATTAACATGCTCTCGCTTATCACGACGAGAGAGGGACTGATCGGCCAGAATTGCTCCGAGCTTGGTCGCATAGTCATCTTGCTCACGAAAGGGAACGTCAACATCGCGGGACTCGAGCCAGTCTTCCAAGGCAGAAGCAAAGTGGCTGGTCGCCGTACCCATGTCTGCCGTCTTTGCCGAGAGGCCCGCGTTGTCTTGATGCAGAAAGTTACCGCGTGTCTTCACGATATTGTGAAACGCGAGATAGATGAGGCGCAGATCGGCGCGTTCACCAGTCTCCATGAGCCAGGCGCGAAGGTGGTAGATGGTGGGAAACTTGGAGTAATAACCTGGCTCGGTAAAGTCGCTGCCGTTGAAGAGCGGCCAGTGATAGAGCGCGTGCCCTTCCGCACGGTCCTCGGGATGCAGGCGAGATTGAGAAAGGCGTATGAAGAAGTCGGGATCCACCGCCTCCATCTCGTCAGCGAACAAGCGCTGGAGCAGGTTAAGCCTCCAACGACGACGCTCGTAGCGACGACGCTGCCCGCGCTTGAGACGCGTGTCTGTCGCGGGGTCTGCCGTGGGGAACAATCGGCTACCCCATGTGGGCTTCTTGTTGAAGCGAAGCAGCTCACCGTCGAGATCCGTCACAGCCCATCCTACGGAGCCCGTACCAAGATCCAACCCGATGTTGTACGCCTCAGCGTGGCGCAGGTTTCTCGACATCGTAAAACACCTTTCCATTCTCCGTTCGCAGTGTTACCATGACCCTGTCTTGATGCCAGTCAAGATGTCACTGCGAGTCAAAATACGGCTTTGCCAAAAATGCCTTCGGGCGCCACGTAGGTGGCAACTTGATTCGCCAAGAGCCCCGCAAGGGGCTCTTTTGCTACCAAGTACCCATGGGCACTTCTCGCAAGCTTGACTATACGCCCCCGCTCGGACATTTTTACGCACCGGCATCTGCGAATCGGCGAACGCGCTTCGACCACCGTTCATCTAGGATCCCCTACTCCAGCACCTGAAGCCAGGCTATATAGGCGCTGGGGTAGTGTCCTTGCAGGATGGTGAGCACGTCCAGATCGGTGGCACAGGCGGCGGCCGCGGAGGTTATGCCCGCGGGCGTCATCAGGTCGGCTGCCGTGGGCACGGCGGCCGACACGTCCCTCACGAGCCTACGCACGGATTTCTCGGCATCCGGGTCATAGAGGTCCGCGCCGCCGGTGAGCCTACTGTAGGCAGCACGCATCTTGTCGTATTTCTCGGCAAAACCATCCGTGGAAAGCCCCGGTAGCTCCATGTCCGTCCCGTAGCGCTTGTAACCCCAGGCGGCGAGCGGCAGGGCGCACACAGGGTCGGCGGGACTCACCACGTTGAAGATGTTGCCGTAACGCGGGCTGTCGGTGGTGCCCGCTGCCGCCTCCACCGTGGTACGCGGCGAGGCGAAGGTGTAGGCAAAGACCTTGTCGGCGCGCGCTTGGCCGGTGGAGGCATCGGACGAGTCGCCACTCGCTTGAGCGCTCGCCATCAGCTGGTCGCCGCCCGCTTCGCCGCCGCTCGCCTGCGCCGCGGCCTGCCCGCCGGTCGCCGCAGCCGCCAGCTCATCGTCCAGCATCGCCGCGGCGAGCCCCGCCACGGCCCCTCCCCTGCTATGTCCGCACAGCAACACCGAGGCCTCATGCCCGCGGGTGTGCGCAACCTCGCGCCAGGGGGCAAGCGCCTGCAAGATCTCCTCGGCGGCAACGCGATACCCGGAGTGATGCGCATCGCGGTCGCGCGTGAGCTCGTCAGCCGCCTCAGATGCCTCATCACCGGTGAGGTCGAGGTTGCTCACCCATTCGCTGCCGTAACTACCGCGCACGATGACCGCGATGAGCTCGCGCACGCCGCCCGGCGCCTGGGCGTCGACGATCCGCTTCCGCGCGATGGTGTAGGCCACGCCGTTAGGATTCATAGTCGCGGCATCCAAAACCTCGTCCACCACCTCGCTGCGGTAGGTGTATGAGCTGGTGTCCACGTCCGTGAACCCAAGGTCATAAAGCGCCTGCTCCATGTAGGGCGGTGTGTCGTTGGAAGCCTGGTAATAGCCCGATTCCGAGTACGCCACGGCCGTGAGCACGGCGGAGGCGTAAGCGAGCTCGCGGTTGTAGGAGCTCGCATCGGCCGCGGCCGTGAACCAAGCGTCGTCCCAGGCGAGCTCGGTCGATGCGGTGCCGTCGCCCGCAGCGCCGAAGAGCGTATAGTCGATCGTAGCGGTAAAGGACCCCGCAGGCCCGCTTGCGCCCACGGGCCCAGCATCCAGCGACGAGGTGATCTTCTCGGCAGAACCTAGCCCCCGGGCCTTTTGCCACGAGCGATGCCAGAGCAAAGAGGCACAACCCACGGCCGTGAGCAGCAGCAACGCCGTGAGCAGCGCAGGCACGCGGGCCAAGGTCCGGCGCAGCGCGTGCGCGAGCGCGGTCTTGCTCATGTGGGCCTCCCTTAAGTTGCCGGGCGATACGACCATGAGCATAGCAACCACGCGCATGACAAACATGACGAGAGGCTTACGTTTTCCCCTCGCTCAGCCCTCGCGCGTATAGAGACGTTCGAGTGTTCCAAGCTCCTCGCCACGCCCAACGGGCATAAATCCCCCTATGAGCCTTATGCCGCCGAACTGTACACGTCGAACACCAAGTCGTGAACCCTTTCGTTCCTGCCATCCTCGCTCATGGTGGTGAGGCCGACCATTCGGTGCCGCCCTCCCCTCCCGAACGAGAAAGCGCTGCGCCCCGTCCCAGCTCATCTATGGCGAGCAGGTAGTCCTCCTTCGCGAGACCCGCTTTTCTGTCCGTACGGAAGGCACAATAAAAGCTCGCTCAGCTACTCATTACAAGCAGCTGGGCGGGCGTCGCAAATGGGTATCGGACCATATAGCTGTTATACGTATTCCTTTACGCGGGCCAGAAACTCGCCAACCTTGGCGGAGTAGTTCGGGAAGGCCATCTTCAGTTGCTCGATGCTCTCTGCACATGCAAGTACCACGTCCTCATGGTCAAAATCGTCATTCGGCCCCTCTATCGTGCGGTTCTCCTGACCGTCGTATGCGGCCACGGCGTCTCCGATCCCGTCACCCAAGTTCTTAATTTCCAGAAATTGCTCGTCGGATATGAAGCGAAGTAGATAAAATCCTCGCGCGTCCGCAAGGGAGGGGTCTTGCGGCACGAACACCCCGTCATCTGCAATCGAGAGGTCGTTTAGAAGGTCGTCCAATTGGTCGACCCCCTTTAGCTGCTCGACAAGGCTCTCCCTGGTCGTGCGGTATCCTTTAACCTGCGAGGTTCCCTCTTCAAGCGCGAACAGGCTCGAGACGATGGTAAAGAACCTCCTGATATTTCCCTGTCCCTGCCGCTGACCTCCTCAAGGGGCTTCTCCGTCTTGAAATCCGAGTCGTAGATAACCCCGGCGGCCTCAACGGCCGTTGACCAGAGGTGCTGCAACTTCGTACGGACCTGGACTTCGACTCGATACTCCCGGTCCTCACCGCAGTTCATCGTGACCAAATGACAGGACCTGCAACCGCTGGCTCGCAGCTCCAAGATATAGTCCTTTACGCTATTGCTGCCTTGCTTAAGCTTGAACTCGTTGCGGATACTCTCGACGGCAGCCTCGACCTGACCGATGTCCTCGAGAATCAGCCGGCATCCCCCGATGTCATCCATCGTCCCAAGCTGGTAGCTGCCATTGGGCCGCCCGATCTTCCCGAGGATCGAAGTCATTCTCTTGAGACGCGAGGTAACGACGGCGTTCGGGTGGCAATCCGCAATAGACAGGAGGCCCTTGAAGCATTTCTCAGTGGGAAGCATGTGCTGCGCCCTCCATCTTTGGGCGGTCTCCAGCGCGGCGCGATGCCGATCGGCTT
>Cebus_capucinus_imitator_PRJNA485217_SSR056__coassemble_903_pt1 | contig 12611 bp, 10 predicted proteins | sample Cebus_capucinus_imitator_PRJNA485217_SSR056__metabat2_low_PE_012 | metagenome-assembled genome bin Cebus_capucinus_imitator_PRJNA485217_SSR056
GAGCGCGATGCCGCTCATGCCGGCGCCGCCCACGCCTATGAAGTGGGCGCGCTTGAAGGCGGGCGACGTGGTATCTGACGAGGTCATGGCAGACATGATGGCTCCTCTGTTAGCGAAACGTGTATGCAACCTTGCTATTGTAGCGCAACGGCGGACACCGGTCGCTACGCCGCGCCCTCGACGAGATCCGCGAGCACGAGCGCAGCCCGGTCTTGCGCCAAGCCGCGGCTCGCCTCCCGCATGCGCTCGCGCACGGCGGCGTCGCGCAGGAGAGCCATGAGCAGCTCCTGGAAGGCGAGGCCGTCGATGTCGGCGTCGGCGACGAGCTCCGCCGCACCGGCATCGACCAGCAGACGCGCGTTGGTGGTCTGGTGGTCGGCCGTGGCATGCGGGTAGGGCACCAGCACCGCCGGCGCGTGCAACGCGGCGATCTCGGCGATCGACGAGGCCCCGGCTCGCGACAGCACCAGGTCGGCGGCGGCGAGCATGTCGCCCATACCGTCGATGTAGGGACGCACGTCCCAACGCTCGGCCTCGGCGGGCGTGAGGGCCAGCGCGTCGCGCGTGGACTCGAAGTCGTCCTTGCCGGTGGAGTGGACCACGCGCAGCCCCGGCAAGGCGAGCAGCGCGTCTTTCATCTGAGCCATGCAGGTGTTGATGTGATGCGCCCCCAAAGACCCGCCAAAGACCACCAGCAGGGTCTCATCGGCGCCGACGCCCAGCTCGGCGCGGCCGCGGCCGCGATTCCCCGCGAGCACCGAACGGCGCACCGGGTTGCCCACGAACCGCACGGATCCCTCGCGCGCCCCGGAAGCCAAGAAGGACGCCTCCACGCTGGGCTGCGCCACGGCGATGATGCCGGCCCTCTTCGCGGTGAGCTTGTTCGCAAGCCCTATGACCGAGTTCTGCTCATGCAAGACGATGGGCACGCCCAGCTTGGCGGCGGCGCGCATGAGCGGCAGCTCCAGGTATGCGCCAAAGCCCACCACCACATCTGGCATAAGCTCGGCATCGCGGTGAAACGCCTTCACCAGGCGGCCCTCCTCGCGCGAGAGGTGCGCGAGCGCGGTGATGAGGGTCCAGGGCCGCGAGCGGTCAAAGCCGGTCACGCGCACCGGGAAGAAGTCGAAGCCCGCCTCGGGCACGAGACGCCCCTCGAGGCGTCGCGTCTCCCCAAAGAAGCGAACGTCGTGACCTCTGTCGCGCAGCTCCTCGGCAAGCGCGAGCGCCGGGTTCACGTGGCCCGCCGTACCGCCCGCGGCGATGGCGATCTTGAGCTTCCTATCGGTCATGGCGACCCCTTCCCCATCCATCTTGGTCATCACGGCGGCCTCGGTATCGCACGCCGTCGGTTCTCAACCTGTCACCGGGCTCCCGCGCGCCCAGGTTCACGCGTTCATAGCCGCCGGAACGCTCCGAGACAGGCACGCGACCGCGCTGCCCGTCTGCGCGACGTCCGCCATCGTAGACCGAAAAACCACGCTCGTAGGCACACGAACGGCGAGCGGTCGCATCGCTCCGGCGGTGAGGCACGCCCGCGGTTGATCTGCCCAAGTGACTCGAGACATCGTCTTGCTGTGTCGGCACCTGGCCCATCGCGCCAACCACGTCGAGCGAGCGACGCGCGACGTCATGATCGGTGTCCGCGGCGCTCTCGACCGAGACGCGGATGATGAGGCCGGCGAGTATGAGACAGGAGATGATGGACGAGCCGCCGTAGCTGATGAACGGCAGGGGCTTTCCCGTCATGGGCGTCACGTTCAAGATGCCCAGAACGTTGATGAGGAACTGCACGCCCAAGATCACACCGCAGCCACCCGCGATAAGGCGTCCCTGCATGGTTGGCGAGCGCCACGCGATGGCAAGCGCCGAGACGATGAGCGTCGCGAATACCGCGAAAAAGATAATCGTGCCCACGTAACCCAGCTCCTCACCGATGATGGCGAGGATGTAGTCGTTGTGCGCCTCGGGCAGATAGCTGTATTTCATGGTTGAGCCGCCTATGCCGCGGCCGAACACGCCTCCCGACGCGAAAGCCATAATGGAGATAGCAGCCTGGTACGTGGTGTCATAAGGGTCGCTCCACGGATTCATCGACATGGCCAGGCGCTGAAGGCGATACCCGCTTCCCAGTCCGTAAATCGCGACGCCGACAGCGATGGGGACAGCGATCGAGGCGATGTTTTTCAAAGGCAACCCCGACAAGAGCGCCATGGCAAAGACCGTGACGCCGATGATGAGCGTGGTGCCATAGTCGGGCTGAATAACGGTGAGAAACAGGGGTACGGCAAGTCGGCAAAGCAACCGCACCAAAAAGTCCTTAAGGCTCAAGGACTGCTCATGGAAGTACTCCTCAAAAAGCGTCGCCACGACAAGGATGATGAGCGGTTTGGCGAATTCGGAGGGTTGCAGGGTAAACGCGCCCAGCTTGATCCAGCGAGATGCTCCACCCGAGCTGTGCCCGAAGAGCTTGACCATGATGAGCAGCCCGCAGATGATCCACCAGCAGGCTACGAGGAGGGAACGCCATCTCGTCACCCGGACTGGAAGGGCGAGGGCGGTGCCGGGTACACCCAATCGGCCTGTGGCAAGAACCGCGGCGGCGGCGGAGCCTATCGCGACGAAGATCGCCTGTCTTTTGAGGAAGTACAGCGAGTCGCCCTCTTCTTTGAGCGCCTCCACCGAAGATGCGGAATAGACCATGAGCAGGCCAAAGAGCACGAGCGCGATCAAGCACGCGATAAAGACCAGTCGTGGACGCATGAAGCGGGCAGGCACGCCCGCGATGTACTTTTGGCCAAACGAGCCGTGCTCCTCGGTTGGGTTTCGCTTGGCGCGAATGGGGCGACGGGATGTTTTCTCAGACGGCGATGCGCCCTGGGAGGCAGGGCGCATCGCCGCAAGACGCGTGTGTGGGGGCATGAAGCGCTACTCCGTTGCTTCGCTCGCGCCCGCGGCGCGAATCTGGTCTAGGTAGGTCTTGAAAGCGCGACCTCGCTCCTCATAACCCGAGAACTCATCGAACGACGAGCAGGCGGGTGAGAGCAGCACCACGTCGCCGGCATGCGCGAGCGTGCGGCCCACGTCCACGGCGTCGCGCAGGTCCTCGGCATCCGCGATATCCACGCCGGCGCTGGCGGGGACCTCCTCCAGCGCCCGCCGAAAGCGCTCGCGGGCCTCGCCGAAGCACACCACGGCACCGGCATGGTCGCACACCGCGCGCGAGAACTCCTCGAGCGGCGTGCCCTTGTCGTGTCCGCCGAGCAGCAGCACCACGCGGTCATGGGGAAACGCGGCGAGGGCTTTTAGGACGGCATCGGTGTTGGTGGCCTTGGAGTCGTTCACGAAACGCACGCCGTCGATGGCCCCGCAGGGCTCCACGCGGTGTTCGAGCGGCTCGAAGCTGGCGAGCCCCCCGCAGACGCCCGCGACGTCGGCTCCCGCCGTCAATGCCGCAGCCGCGGCGGAGAGGGCGTTCACGGTGTTGTGGTGACCGTGGATCTTAAGCGCGTCCTCGGGAACAAGGGCATGCTCCACGCCCGCCAGACGCACCGTGAGCACGCCGTCTCGCACGAAAGCGGCGTCATCTCCACCGCGGTCGTCTCCCGCCACCCGGCAGACGCGACGACCCGGCACATAGACCAGGTCGCGGAACTCTTCGATGCCCGCGTCCTCGGCATCCACCACCACCAGATCGTCGCCCGACATGTTGTCGAATAGCTTGATCTTGGCCTTGGCGTAGGCCTCGTGGCTTCGGTGCCAGGAGAGGTGGTCGGGCGTGATGTTGAGCAGCACCGCCACACGCGGGTGCAGCTCGGAGGTGGTGGCGATCTGGTAGCTGGAGAGCTCCGCGGCGAACCACTCCCGCTCCCCGCGCCCATCGACGCGATGGATGGACGGCTCGCCTATATTGCCCACCGCATGGCTCGCAAGGCCGCCCGCGCGCAGCAGATGGTCCACCAGCGAGGTGGTGGTGGTCTTGCCGTTGGTACCCGTCACCGCGATCCAGCGTGCGGGCGACAGGCGGTAGGCGAACTCGGGTTCGCCCATGATCTGGGCGGACGCGGTGCGGGCAGCGTCGAAAAAGCCGCTGAACTCAGAGATGCCGGGGCTCGCCACGCACACGTCATAGGCCCCCTCGACCTCCTCGGTGCCAAAGACGAAACGGGTCCCCGCGGCCTCGAGAGCACGGGCTCGATCGCTCGGCGAGGCCTTGGCACCGGGGTACACGGTCACGCCGCTCACGCGCTCGGGATGCGCGAGCGCCCACTCGACCACGTCGAGCCCCGTGGAGCCCGCGCCAAGCACGAGAAGTGAGAAGCTATTAGGCAACGGCATGGGCGATCACGATCCCAACTGGAAGAACAGGGCGAGGCCCAGGGCGCCGAAGGCCGCCGACACGATCCAGAAACGGATCACGACCTTGGTCTCGGCCCAGCCGAGCTTCTCGAAATGATGATGGATGGGGGCCATGAAAAAGACGCGCTTGCCCGTCGCTTTAAAGCTCGCGACCTGGATGATCACCGACAGCGCCTCGCAGATGAACAGGAGCCCCACCACAAGCGAGACAACCTCGGTCTTGGAGAGGATGGCCACGGCGGCGAAGGCGGCGCCCAGCGCGAGCGAGCCGGTATCGCCCATGAAGATGCTCGCCGGGTAGGCGTTGAACCACAGAAATCCGATGCAGCCGCCGGCGCACGCTGCGCAGAAGATGGCCAGGTTGACGTCACCGCGCAAGAAGCAGAACGCAGCCATGACGAGCATGGCCATCATCACGGTACCGCCCGCGAGCCCGTCCAGGCCATCGGTGAGGTTCACGGCGTTTGACATGCCCGCGAAGAGCAGAAACACGAAGATGAAGTAGAGCCAGGGAATCTGGAACTGCATGTCCCCCACGTTGAAGACCGTGGTGAGCGCGCCCAACCCGATCTTGAAGCCTCCGGGAAACGCGATCACGGGCATCACGTTGAGGTAGTTCACCGCGATGAAGAAGAACGTGAAGACGATGAGGGTGAGGCCGATCATCTTACCGGCGGGCGTGAGGCCCAGCGAGCGGCCCTTGAGCACCTTGGTGGCGTCATCGAACAGCCCGAGCGCACCGGTGGCGATCGCGGCGCCGGCGGCGAGGAGGAGCTCGAGCGTGGGGCGGGCGAGCAGCACGCAGGTGAGCACGATGGCCACGAGGATGATCACGCCGCCCATGGTGGGGGTGCCCTGCTTCACCAGATGGCGCTTGGGGCCGTCGGCGCGGACCTGCTGGCCGATACCCTCAATCTTGAGGAGGCGAATCCAGGCCGGCATGATGGCGGCGGCGATGGCGGCGGCGATGAACAGCGCCAAGAAGACCTGATAGGTTGGGTAGGCGGGGTTACCGAGCATATCTAGCACACCTCTTCGACGAAGCGGTCGAGCCCCACGAAGCGGGAGCCCTTCACCAGGACAAGGTCGCTGCGACCGAGCACGCGCGCATAGCGGGCGATGAGCTTCTCACAGCTCGGGACCACCACGACGGCATCCTCGTCCATGCCCATCATGCGGGCGGCGCGGGCCATGGCGCGCGCGTTATGCTCGCCCACGCAGATGAGCATCGCCGGCCTCTTGGCCGCGGCGTAGGAGCCAACCAGGGCGTGCAGGTGCGGGGCATCCTCGCCCAGCTCGCCCATCTCGCCCAGCACGGCGATGCGCTGGCCCTCGCACGGCAGCTGCGCCATGAGGTCGAGCGCGGCTGCCATGGACTCAGGGCTGGCGTTGTAGGAATCGTCGATCACGCGCGCGCCGCAGGCGGCCTCGCGCACCTGCTGACGGCGGCCCGTGATGCGCAGGCTTCCAAAGACCTCGTCGATCACGTACTGCGCGATGCCCATGCGATTGGCGACGGCGGCGGCGTACAGGGCGTTCACCACCGACTGACGGCCCGGGATGGACAGGCGGGTCTTGAAGTTGGCGCCGTTGGCGAACATGATGTCGAAGGTGGGGCAGCCGTCCGGCCCGATCTCGATGTTGGAAGCCGACACGTCGTCGTCGGCGGAGGTACCGCACAGCACCACATCGACCCCGGCGGGCTTGGCGAAGTTCTCGATGATGAAGGGCGTGAAATCGTCCTCGCCGCCCAAGAAGAGCGCCGAGTGGTTGCCCTCGAAGTTCACATCGGAGCTGGGCATGCCCTCGATGATCTCGGCCTTGGCGCGCGCGATGTTCTCGCGGCTTCCGAGGTTGCCGACATGCGAGGTGCCCACCTTGGTGATGATGGCGAACGTGGGCTGCGCGCAGGCGGTGAGACGCGAGATCTGGCCCGCACCGTCCATGCCCATCTCGAGGATGAGCACCTGCGTGTCACGCGGGGCGGACAGGATGGTGAGCGGCATGCCGATCTCGTTGTTGTAGTTGCCGCTCGTCACGTGCACGCGATAGCTCGTGGAGAGCAGCGCCGCCAGCACGTCCTTGGTGGTGGTCTTACCTATGGAGCCCGTGACGCCCACCACGGTGCAGCGCATGCGGGCGCGGTAGCCCTGCGCCAGCTTGAGAAGAAACTCGGTGGGGTCCTCGCAGGTGAACACGGCGCACTCGTGCTCATCGGCGTGGCGCATGAGGGCGCGGTCGGGTTCGCGGGTCATCACCACGCAGGCCGCGCCCGCGCTGATCGCGCCGGAGACGAAATCGTTGCCGTCCGCGCGCTCGCCGGGAAACGCGACGAAGATGCTATCGCGCTCGACCTTGCGGGAATCGATCACCACACCACGGCACACGCGGTCGGCGTTACCGGTCCTTGGCTTGGCCCCCGTGACCCCCTCGAGGTACCTCACTGCGATCTCTACCATGCCATACCCTTCGAATCAAAAATCATGGGCGACCATTTTACCAGTCGTGCGTGTTGGGACTATGAAGCGGGCTTGATCCCCAGCACGTCGATGCACGACTGCATCACCGTCACGAAAGGCTCGAGCGCCTGGGTCGAGCCGCTCGGGGTGCCGTCGAGCGTCACGTAGACCATGGCGCGCGCATCCCCGGGACTTACGAAACCGAGGAAGGACGACATGTAGTTGTTTTCCTGGTAGCCGCCCGACTCATCCGCGCGCTGAGCGGTGCCGGTCTTGCCCGCCACCACGTAGCCGGGAATCTGGGCGGGCGTGGCCGTACCCTCCTCCACCACGGTCGTCATCATCGAGCACACCGCGTCGGCAGCCTCCTTAGAGATGATGCGTTCATCGTCGACGGTCCAATCCAGCTCCTCGCCGCGGCGCGCCTTGAGGAAGTGGGGCGTGGTCATCTTGCCCCCGTTGGCGATCGCCGCAACGGCGCGCAGGACCCTGATCGGAGGCAGGGACAGCGCCTGGCCAAAGGACATGGCACCCAGGCTCGCGCCGTCGTACTGGTCCCGGTCCTTGATCACGCCGGCGCTCTCGCCCGGGTAATCCACCCCCGATGATCCCTTGAGCTTGAACTTCTTGATGTAGCTTGAAAACTCGTCGGCGCCTATCTCGCGGCCGGCGAGCACCATTCCGACATTCGATGAGCGGCGCATGATCTCACGCAGCGTCATGCTCATGCCGTAGTCGCGCTTATCCGCGTCGCTCACGGTATCGTCGCCCACCTTGATGTTCGCGGGAACCTCGAAGGTGGTGTCGGGCGCGAGGACGCCCATGTCGCACCCCATCGCGCTCACGATGGCCTTGAACACCGAACCGGGCTCGTAGGCGTCGGTGACCGCGCGAAGCGGAATGGCGTCGTTTGTGGCGTTGGCGAGGTCCATCTGATCGTAGGTGGGGTTGGAGCACGCGGCGAGGATCTCGCCGGTGGTGGGATCGCACACCAACACCGACCCGCTTTTGGCATGGGTATCCTCCACCGCCTTGGCGATGGCATCCTCAGCCGCGCGCTGTATATCGGCATCGATGGTAAGGATCATATCCGAGCCGTCCTGGCTGGGCTCCTTCTTATAGGCCCCGCCGGCGATGAGCGAGCCGTCGAGCGCCCGCTCGCGCGTGAGCGAGCCGTTGGTACCCTGAAGATCTTTTTCGTAGTAACTCTCCAAGCCCGAGACGCCCTCGTTGTCCACGTTCACCACGCCCAGCAGCTGTGAGGCGAGATTGCCGTAAGGGTAGACGCGCTTGACGGCGGGCTCGAACTCAATGCCCGCGAGCTCCTCTTTCTCTATAAGCGCGGCATCGTCGTCATCAACCTGGCGCTTGATGTATACGAATGTTCCGTCCTGCGTGAGCAGGTCATAGGTATCCTGCACGTCTAGACCTAAGATAGCGGAGAGCCGCTTGGCCGCATGCTTGGGCTTTACGACGAGCGAGGGGTTCGCGTAGACGTTTTGGCACTCGACGCTCGAGGCGAGCACGTTGCCGTTTCGATCATAGAACGTGCCGCGCTTGGCGAAAAGCGTCTGGGATGAAAGGCGGCGCATATCCGCCTCGTCGAGGTATCGGTCCCTATTGACGATCTGGTAATCGGTAAGGCGGCACAACCCTAAAAACGCCAAGAAGCCGCCAACGCCCAGCAAGGCGGAGCGACGAGTGACAGGACCGCGCTGCATGTCGTCCCACATGCGCTCCGCGGGCGTGGCAGCACCCCTGCCCATCTTGTGCGTCGACGAAAAGCGGCTCGAGCCGTTTGCGCTCGAGCCACTCGCGCGGCGGCCGTCACGACCACCGGAACCATATCGGTCGTATGGGGGATTGGGCATGGTTACTCCGCAGTAGATGAGGCAGGCGCGTCGCCGAGATCGATGGTCACGCCGTCGGTCGCGTCGACCATACCATAGGTGCCCTCGGCGATGTCGCGGATACGCGTGGACGAGCCGTAGACCGAATGCATGACCTCCAGGTCGGAACTCTCAGTCTGAGCAGCCTCAAGCTCGTTCGCGAGCTGGGCGTTCGCGTTGAGGATACCCGCGCACGCACTCGACACGACGACTCGAACCGCACCCACCGCGCAAAAGAGCGCGACCAGAATGCAGAATACCTTTACGGCGTGCACGAAGACAGGACTCACGCCCTGAGACGCCTCGCGTCCGGCACCGGTGACCACGCCCAGCTCGGGACGGGACGCCGCAGAGGGCGCGGGTTCGAGCTGACGTGCCGCCGAGCCATCGTAGGCCGGATAGGCGGACTGCATATCATAGGCGAATGCTGCGTTTGAAGTGGAGTAACCCATGATATGCAGCCTCCTTTCGAGTAGTTCGGATACGACGGGGCGGCTGCGAGAGATACGGCGCCGCAGCTAGATCCGCTGGGCGACGCGTATCTTTGCTGACCGCGCCCGGGGGTTGCGCTCGACCTCTTGAGCCGTGGCAACCAGGGGTTTTCTGGTGATGACCTTCAATGCCGGCACGCTTCCGCACACGCACACCGGGATTTCCGGCGGGCAGGTGCACCCTTGCGCATGCTCCTGGAAGATGTGCTTCACGATGCGGTCCTCCAGCGAATGGTAGGAGATCACGCATACGCGCCCGCCGGGGTTGAGCCAGCGGATGGCGGCTGCTAGGCCGCGTTCGAGCACATCGAGCTCATGGTTCACCTCGATACGGATGGCCTGGAAGCTCTTCTTGGCGGGGTGCCCCCCATGACGGCGCGCGGCGGCGGGGATGCCCGCCTTCACGGCTTCCACCAAGTCCGCGGTGGTGCGAAGCGGCTCCTCCTCCCGACGGCGCACGATCTGGCGCGCGATCTGGTTGGCGAACTTCTCCTCTCCGTAGACGCGGAGGATCCGGGCGAGGTCGGCTTCGGTGTAGGTGTTGATGACCTCGGCTGCGTTTAGGGTGTTGATACCCGGGTCCATGCGCATATCGAGCGGGGCGTCCTCGTTGTAGGAGAAGCCCCTTCCAGGGATATCCAGTTGAGGGCTCGAGACACCCAAGTCGAACAGCACGCCGTCCACGCCGGGCACCTCGGCAGAGGTGAGCAGCGCGTCGAAGTCGCCGAAGTTGCCCTTCAGCAGCTTATGCGGGGTCGCGGGTGCCTCTGCGTCGAGGCGCTTACCCGCCGCCGCGAGTGCCATGTCGTCTTGGTCGATGCCGAGCAATAGACCCTCCGAGCCCACGGCCGAAGCCATCTTCACGGAGTGCCCCGCGCCTCCCAGCGTGCAATCGCACACGGTCATGCCGGGACATAGGTCCAGCTGCTCAAGCACCTCCTCGAGCATCACAGGTTCGTGTCGGTATTCAGGTGTCAACGTTCCTGCTGCCATGTAAGCCTCCTTGTCGGTCTACGAGAAGAAGATGTCCGCCAGGTCCTCATCGGTCTGCTTGGCCTGCATCTCATCCCACGTCGCGCGATCCCAGATCTCCAGGTGGTCGAAGTTGCCCACCACGGCCACCTCGCGAGAAAGATGCCTCTTCTCGCGAAGCTCTGCAGACAGGCTGATACGGGAGGCGGAGTCGATATCCATCGGCATCGCCATCGATGTGAGCCTTCTGCGCAGCTCCTGGTCTTCGCGCTTGCGGGGGTCAAAGCCGCCGCGCTTCTCGAAGAGCCCCAGCACATACTCCTCAAACGCATCGTCCGAGAAGACGTACAGGGCGTCGGCGTCCAGGGCGGGAAGCACGTACACGTGGTCGCTCAAGTCCTTGCGGATGGGAGCAGGCAGGGAAAGACGGCCCTTCGCATCGAGATTGCGCTCGTATGTTCCGGTCAGTATCACTGCTGCGCCCCTCCTCTCGGCTTGCTCGGTTGGGCGTGTACGGGGAGCCACCCCGTTGGTCGACGCATTCAATAATATGGGCAGCCTTCCCCTTTCGCAACACCTTTTCCCACTCTCTCCCCCACCGACCCCTATCGCCCCTATGAACGGTAAGTCTAGACACCCCGAACAGCCGTTTGAAAAACACTACATATTGTGTTTAGACTGGCCATTCAACGCACAATTCGCCCTGGAGAAGGCATGGACTAACCTTTAAGTTGAGGTTGAACCGTTTTCTCAAGCCATCCCATGATTTGTGTTGCTGCAGTGAACATGCAGGTAGATGAGGTATATCGGTATTCAGTTATCGAAGATGCCGCAAAGCGGGTCCACCACTATAGCGTCTTGCGCTTGTAAGTGAGACCTCATGGCATATCTTGATGAAAAAGGGCGCTCCAGGCATCCAGAGCGCACCCGAGAGGCCCACAGCACCCCATCAGAGCCCCACTGCCCCACCGCGCGTCATAGGATGCTCAGGGCAGGTGCGCGCACGATGAGCTCCTTTTGGGCGCGCACCTCGCCAGGGCGCCCTCACGCCCGAGGATGGGCGGCGAGGTAGACCTCCTCGAGCTGCGTGCGGTCCACATGCGTGTAGATCTGCGTGGTCGATATATCGGCATGACCCAAGATCTCCTGCAGCACGCGCAGGTCGGCGCCGCCGGCGAGCATGTGGGTGGCAAAGCTGTGCCGCAGTGTGTGGGGATGCAGGCCCTCGATGCCCACCATGCGGCCATAGCGTTCGCAGATGGCATGGACGGACTGCCTGCTGATGCGCCCGCCGCGGGCGTTGAGAAAGACAGCGGGGCTCATGGCAAGCGCACGGGCGCGCGCGGCGAGCTCGGAGCGCGCACCCTCATCCATGTAGGCGGTGATCGCTCGCAAGGCGGAGCCGGCGATGGGCACCAGGCGCTCCTTGGACCCCTTTCCCAGCACGCGCAAAAACCCGTCGCCCAAAAAGAGATCGCGGGTGTCGAGGCCCGTGAGCTCACTCGCCCGCAGGCCGCACCCGTAGAGCATCTCCAACATGGCGCGGTCACGCAGCCCGGTCGCGCCCGCAGCGAACGGCTGGTCAAGAAGGGCGGCGGCCTGCTCGACCGAAAGCACGTCGGGCAGAAGCTCCGCGGTCTTGGGCAGCCGTACGTGCGCAGCGGGGTGCGCCTCGCACATGCCCTCGCGCACCAGGAAACGGTGATAGCCCTTCACGGCGGACAGGGCGCGCTTGGTGGAGGTCGCCGTGTAGCCCGCGGCATGCAGGGCGACGGCGAAGTCCTCCACGTCGCGGCGAGTGACCAAGGCGGGCGCGTCGATGCCTCGCGAGATCAGGTAGCCCAGGTACCGTGCAAGGTCGCGACGGTAACCATCGAGTGTGCTCGCGGACAGGCCGCGCTCCACCGCGACATACATAAGGTAGGCGTCGTACATGTGCTCGAGCTCGGTGGCGCCGGAAAGCGGGGCTGCCGGCAGCTCGCCTTTGGCCTTGCCATCGCCCTTAGCCCTCATGCGCGTCGCCATACACCCTCCCTCTCATACATATGTGGGTATGGTACCCCGCCGGGCGCCGCTGCGTCGCGGCGGGGCGGGCGGGCGGTCAGTCCACCGGGTTCACCGGCGTGATGTCCAGGCGCTCGGCGCCCTCATGCTCGGCCACGGCGGCGCGCACGAACTCGCGGAAGAGCGGCTGGGGCTTGGTGGGGCGGCTCTTGAACTCGGGATGCGCCTGCGTGGCCACGTACCAGGGGTGCACCTCGCGCGGCAGCTCGACCATCTCCACCAGCTGACCGTCGGGGCTCGTGCCCGAGATCACCAGGCCCGCGGCCTCAAGCTGCTCACGGTAGGCGTTGTTGAACTCAAAGCGATGGCGATGGCGCTCGTAGACCAGCTCGGCGTCCCCGTAGGCCTCGCGCGTGAGGGTACCGGCCGCCAGGCAG
>Cebus_capucinus_imitator_PRJNA485217_SSR056__coassemble_909_pt1 | contig 12491 bp, 6 predicted proteins | sample Cebus_capucinus_imitator_PRJNA485217_SSR056__metabat2_low_PE_012 | metagenome-assembled genome bin Cebus_capucinus_imitator_PRJNA485217_SSR056
CAAAGACGGGACGCGGCTTGGGGCCCGCAAGCTTCTTTGCCACAAGAACCGCCGCAGCGAAGATCGCCGGCAGCGCCACGCAACCCATCGTGACCGCGATGCGCATAGCACGCTCCTGCTCGCGGCGGGCGTTGGTCTCATCGGCCCAAGCTTGCTCCTCATCCAAGATCTGCGGGAGCCGCTCGTCTCCAGAACCGGTAAGGCCGCTCACCCATGCGTGCGGAAAGGCGACGCGCGCCTCGGCGTACTCGCCCGATTGCACGCGCGGGACTTTATAGGCCACCGTCGCGGTGTCGGCGTCCAGGGACACGTCGCCGTTGAGCGGGCCGTGGCCCCATGCGCGAAAGTTCGCGTTATCGGTACCCGTCACGGCGTCCTCGGCCGCGGCATCGTCAAAAGAGATTGCAAGCTCCACGTTTTGGGAATCCTCGGTCCAACCGTCGCCGATGAATTTCCAGTACAGCTCTGCCGTGTCTGCCCAAGACATCACGGCGCCGGTCATGGTGTAGGTAAGCGTGATGGTGGAAGTGTCGCCGTCCTCATGCGGGGTAAACACCTTGATGGTGAGCTCGCTGATATCCGCCTCGGCGGTGTACACGCCCGTGTCTCCCGGGCTCGCGTAATCAACCTGACGGTACGCGCCCGCCGCGCCGCCCTCCTCGCTCACCTGGATCTGGGGCAGGCTCACCTGCTCACCTTGCTGGTTGCAATCCAGCGGGATGGTCCAGTACACGCCGTTGATATCCTCGTCAAAGGCAAAGGTGCGCCGCTCAACCACGGTCATGGAGCCGTCCGAATGCACCTGGGCCTGGATATTCACGCGCGTGACGTCGTAATCATCGGCGCGGGCGGGTGCAGGCAGCGCCAGCAACGCGACGGCGAACGCCGCGAGCAGCGAACTCAAAACAACAAGACGGCGGGTACGGGCAAAAGCGCTCATAACAGGCCCTTTCGTAAAGCGACAGACCGAGCATTATTGTACCCGCAGGATCTGCGTCACCGCTCGCGTCCCCGCGAACGGTGGCGCATCCCCGACCTTCTGCAGCGCTAAAACGACCCGCGGTATCCAACGTACGACGTTTTTTGCCCGTTATGCTACTTTGTTCCACGATCACAACAAAAATAGCCTGTTTTGCTACCGAATTTCGCCCCTCGACGACTAGATGTCACACATTATCTGGCGAAACGATATATTGATACTTTGGTAACATTTTAAAATCGGTAGCAGAACGGACTAAAACGGTTTTCACTATCTCGAACGGTAGCAATTTATAGCAAAACGGTCGCAAACAGAGCAGTCGGAATGCTCAGACTGCCCTCAATCACGCATCGCCCCTAAACACGGAGGCGACCCGGCACGAAAAGGCCGCTGGCATTATCGCCAGCGGCCCTGCGGATGGGATTCCCGGTAGCGCCCACCGACTACAGACGTTCCGCCAGCGTTCGTTCCGTGGCGTCGAGCACCTCGGTGAAGGTGCTCGAGAAGAACTCGTCGGTGAGCAGGCGGTAGGGCTCGTGCTTATCCACGCCGCCGTTGGTGCGCACCGTCTCGTGAATCACGCCCACGCTCGCGTACACGTGCCGCGCGGGGATGGCGTACTGCGGAAACGCCGCGCAGGCCGCGATGAGCCGGTCGGTCGCCTGCGGCACCGAAGAGAGATGCAACGTGCGGCCAAACCAGTCGAAGTCACCTTGCTTCTTGATGCGAAACTCCTCGCTGGGAACCCCTCCGTGCGCGGCCAAAAATTCACTCACCCGCGCGTTCCACAGATTGTCTGCGAGCAGGTGCGCCCAGGCGCCCAACGTAAGATCCAGCACCGAGCGGCGCACCGCGGCGGGATCGTCGGCTGACGCGGCGCTATGGGAGCGGGCGCGCACTACGGCATCGGGCAGGGGGCCCGTGTCGGCAAATCGAGCAGGGTAGTGGGTGCGGTTGAGCACGTTACGCTCATCGTCTATGGAGACGATAGGTACGCCGCCTTCCCCCATCTGCGCGATATGCTCGGCGAGCGGTGCCACGTAGGTGTCCCAAAACTCGCGCTCGCGAGGCTTGGGGATTCGCTCCGGCTTTGCGACATGCGTCACACGATACGGGATGGGCTCATCCACGCCGGGCACCATGTAGCCCACGAAGATGTCGGGCACCACGTTGCCAAAGAGGAAGGCGTTGCGGTCGCGCACCGCGTCCGCAACCGCCGGCCTATCAAGCAGACGCTCGGTCTGAGCGATATGTATGTTCCAGCTGGGCATTAGCTGCGCACTTCACCGTTCACGGCACGGCAGACCTTGGTCACGATCTTGTCATGCGCGCGCTCGACCTCCTCGCTGGTGAGCGTGTGGTCATCGGAGCGGTACGTGAGCGCGAAGGCCATGGACTTCTTGCCGGCACCCACGCGCACCGGGTCGCGGTACACGTCGAACAAGCGCACGTCCACAAGCAGCTTGCCGCCGGCGCTGACGATGCGGCGCACCAGGTCCTCGTAGGTAACCGACTCGTCCACCACGATGGCCAGGTCGTGCCCCACGCTGGGGAACGACGAGAACTCATGGTAGTTCTCCTGGTTATGGGCGTTCTTGATGAGCTGGTCCAGGTTGAGCTCAAAGGCGACCACCGGCAGATCGATGTCGTAGCCCTCACGCGCGGCGGGCGCCATCTCGCCCACCCAGCCCAGCACGGTACCGCCGCTGAGCACCTCGGCGGCACGGCCCGGCTGCAGGAAAGCGTAGCCCTCGCCCTCGGCCACGCGGAAGCGCACCTTGGGCACGCGCAGCTGGGCCAAGAGCTCCTCGACCACGCCCTTACCGTCGAAGAAGCGCAGCTCGCTGCCCTTCACGTTCCAGGCGTCCTCGGCGGTGTTGCCCGAAAGCACGCCCGCCACCGACTTGACCTCGCGCGGCAGGCTCGCGTTCTCGCGACCATGGAACAGGGTGCCCACCTCGTAAAGCTGCACACTGGGGGTGCCATGGGCCTCGTTGTAGGCAACAGACTGCATAAGGCCCGGGATGAGCGAGCGGCGCATCTCGGTCTGCTCGGCGATAAGCGGGTTCATGAGCACCACGGGCACGCCGCGGCCCTCGTCGGTCATGCCAATGCGCGCGAGGTCGCCCGGCGCGGCGAAGCAGAAGGTCGATGCCTCGTTGAGGCCGCAGGCACGCAGGATCTCGCCCACGCGGCGCGTGAGGTGCTGCGCACGGGTAAGGCCGCCGATATGGTTTTTGGCGGCGGGGATGGTCGCCCCAACGCGGTCCATACCCCACAGACGCAAGACCTCCTCCACCAGGTCGATCTCGCGCGGCAGGTCGGGGCGGAAGGTGGGCGGCGTCACGGTGAAGACCATGTCGGCGCCCTCGCCCTCGACAGCCACGGCGCAACCCAGGCGCGTGAGCGCGCGCTCGACGAAGGCGGGCTCGATCGCCGCGCCGCACAGAGCATGCACGCGGGCCAGGCGCAGGGTGAGCGGAGCCACCTGCTTGGGCTCGGGCCACACGTCCACGCAACCCGGGGCCACCTCGCCACCTGCCAGCTGCTCGATGAGCGCACAGGTCACGTTGGCCGTGTCCAGGCAGCCGTACTCGTCCACGCCGCGCTCAAAGCGGATGGACGCATCGGAGATAAGACCCAGGTCGCGGCTGGTGTGCGAGGTGCGGCCCGCGTTAAAGCAGGCGCTCTCCACCAGCACGTCCACGGTGTCGTCCTCGATCTCGGAGTCCATGCCGCCCATCACGCCGGCGAGCGCCACGGCGCGGTCGCCGTCGGTGATAAGCCCCATGCCGCCCGCCAGCTCGCGCTCCACATCATCGAGGGTGCGGAAGCGCTGGCCCTCGCTCGCGGCGCGCACCACCACGCGGCGATGCCCGTCGACCTCCTTGAAGGTGGACAGGTCAAACGCGTGCAGGGGCTGGCCCGTGAGCATCATCACGTAGTTGGTGATGTCCACGATGTTGTTGTGCGGGCGAATACCCAGGGCGGCCAGGCGCTGAACCAGCCAGTCGGGGCTGGGGGCGACCTTCACGTTGCGCACGATGCGCGCCACGTAGCGGCTGCACAGGCCAGCGTCCTCGATCTCGACCGAAACCTCGTCGGCGGTCGGGCGGCCCACCTCGCGCGCTATAGCGGGCAGGTCCACATCAAAGTCGCGATCGTAGATGGCGCCCACCTCGCGGGCGATGCCCACCATGGACAGGCAGTCGGGGCGGTTGGGTGTGATCTCGCAGTCGAGCACGGTGTCCGAGGTGCCCATGTACTGCGCGAACGGCACGCCCACCGGCGCGTCGGCCGGCAGGATCATGATGCCCGAGTGATCTGCCGAGAGCCCCAGCTCGCGAGCCGAGCAGTTCATGCCCATGGACACCACGCCGCGCAGCTTGCCCTTCTTGATCTTCACGCCACCGGGCAGCTCCGCGCCGATCATGGCGGTCACGATATGGTCACCCTCGTTGAAGTTCTGGGCGCCGCACACGATCTGCAGCGGTGCGGGCTCGCCGTGCTCGTCCACGTTAAGATCGCCCACGCCCACCTCGCAGACCCACATGTGGTCGCTGTCGGGATGTGGCTTTTTACTGAGCACCTGGGCCGTCACCACATGGTCGAAGGACTCGCCCACGGTGTCGATGGCCTCCACCTCGGTACCGGTGCGGATGAACTCCGCGGCGAGCTCGGCCGGATCGTCCGGCAGCTCGACCATGCTCTTCAGCCAATCATATGAAACACGCATAGGTCTCTCCTTAGAATTGCGCGAGGAAGCGCATGTCGCCCGTCATGAGGGTGCGCAGGTCGGGCAGGTCGTAGCGAAGCGCCGCCACGCGCTCGGCGCCAATGCCAAAGGCGAAGCCGCTGTAGCGCTCGGGGTCGATGCCGCAGTTCACCAGCACGTTGGGGTCGACCATGCCGCAGCCCAGAATCTCGATCCAGCCGGAGTGCTTGCAGAAGCTGCAACCCTCGCCGTGGCACACGCCGCACGACACGTCCACCTCGCAGCTGGGCTCGGTGAAGGGGAAGAAATGCGGGCGGTAGCGGGTCTTGCGGTCCTCGCCGAACATGCACTTCACAAAGTAGTCGAGCGTGCCCTTGAGGTCGCCGAAGGTGATGCCCTCGTCAACCACCAGGCCCTCGATCTGGGTGAACTGGGGCAGGTGGCACGCGTCGGGCGTGTCGGGGCGAAAGACGGTGCCGGGGCTGATCATGTAGATGGGCGGCTTTTGGCTCTCCATCACGTGGATCTGCTCGCCGGAGGTCTGTGTGCGCAGCAGGATATCGCTCTCGCCGTGCGCGTGGGCCTCGGGGTGCTTGCAGGTGCCAGGGGCGTTGTCCACCACGTAGAAGGTGTCGCGCGCGCTGCGGCTGGGATGGTCCATGGGGGCGTTCAGCGCGGTGAAGTTGTAGTAGGAGGTCTCGACCAAGGGGCCCGCCTCCACGGTGTAACCAATACCCGTGAAGATGTCCTCGGCCTCCTGCACGATCTGGTTGATGAGGTGCTGATGGCCGATGCGCGGACGGGCGCCCGGCAGTGTGATGTCCACGGCCTCGGCGGCGAGCTGATGCGCCATGGCCTCGCGCTTCACCGCGCCGATGCGCTCCTCGAGCAGGGCCTCCACCGCGGCGCGCGCCTCGTTGGCGCGTTTGCCCACGCGCGGGCGCTCCTCGGCGGCGATCTTGCCCATCATGCGCATGAGGCCGGTGAGCTCGCCCTTGCGGCCCAGCAGCGCCACGCGCGCCTCTTCCAGCTTCTCGGCCGTATGCGCGGCCCCAATCTGCTCGCGCGCTCGCTCCTCGAGCGCCTCAAGGTCTTCGATCAAGCTCATGCGATCTGTCCCCTCTTTACGTCTTGCCTGTCCGTCGCGCCCCGACGGGTAAGAAAAAACCGCCCCGGGGCTTTGTGCCCAAGGACGGAGATGTTCCGCGGTACCACCTTGATTGGCTGCCGGATGTCGCGCCCGGCATGCCCTCTTTTGCCCTCATGTCGCGCGGGGCGCGCGGCTCACCTACTGGGCGCGGCCGCATGCGGGCCGGCTGCCGTTCAGGTCGCTGCTCGGGAGTGAACTCAACACCTCATCGCCGCAGGCAGGCTTTCAGCCGGCGACCCGCCCTCTCTGTGCCGCGATTCGCGAGGTACCAACCTCTCCGTCAACGCATTGGTCCGTATGGTAGCACAGCCCGTGCATGCCGAGAAGGGCGGGTCGCAGCGGGGCTTGCGGTCCCGCTGCTAAATAGGAATCTCACCCGTCGCCCTTCTCGTTCGATATCCTCAGCGACTCACTTCCCCAGGCTGAACTCCGGCGCGGCACGGACCTACAGCCCGTAGAGCGCGCGGAACTTGGAATCCAGGTAGGCGCAGTAGAAACTCGCATCGAACGGCGCGCCGCAGGCGGCCTCGACCAGCTCGGGCGCGTCCTTGCCGCGACCCCAACGCCAGATCTTATCCCGCAGCCATCCGCGCACGGGCGCGAGGTCCCCGCTCGCGCACGCGGCCGCAAGGTCCACGCCGTCGCGCTCCATCGCGGGCACATACTGCGCGTCGTAGGCGCTGCCTAGCGCGTAGGTGGGGAAATACCCAAAGCTGCCGCCGCTCCAATGCGTGTCCTGCAGGCAGCCCTCGGTATGGCTGGGCACCTCGAGCCCCAGGTACTTGCGGTCAAGATCGGCCCACAGACCGGGAATGTCGCGCGCCGTGGCCTCGCCCGAGAACAGCAGGCGCTCGATCTCGTAGCGGATCATGATATGCAGCGGGTAGGTGAGCTCGTCGGCCTCGGTGCGAATGAGCGAGGGCGTGGCGATGTTCACCGCGCGGTAGAGCTCCTCCTCGCCCACGCTGTCGTAGACCTCGGGCGCATGCGTGCGGAGCACACGGAGCAGCGGCCCCATAAAGGCACGACTGCGGCCCACCATGTTCTCAAAGAAGCGGCTCTGGCTCTCGTGGATGCCCATGGAGGTGCCGCCCTCCAGGCAGGTGTAGGCGTAGGCGGGGTCCACGTTTTGCTCGTAGATGGCGTGGCCTGCCTCATGGATGATGGAGTAGACGTTGCTCATGCACATATCTTCGTAGATGTGCGTGGCCACGCGCGCGTCGCCCACGGCGAAACCCTCGCTAAAGGGGTGCTCGGTGAAGGCGAGCGTGGCGGCGGGCATGTCCAGGCCCACCAGGCGCATGAGGTCATACGACATGGCGCGCTGCACCTCGGCGGGCACGTGCGAGGCGAGGAACTCGGCGCGGGGCTGCTCACATTCGCGGATCTGCGCCACCAGCGGCACCACCGTGGCGCGCACCTGCTCGCAGAAGGCGTCGAACTGCGCGCTCGTAAGGCCGCGCTCGTATTGGTCGAGCCACACGTCATAGGGGTCGCGGCTGCTATCGAGGTAGCCGGCGTGGCGGCGCAGCGTCTCCACGATACGGTCGATGTAGGGCTCGAAGCTCTCCCAGTCGCCCGCCTGCTTGGCGCGGTGCCACACGGCATCGGCCTCGCAGGTGAGGCGCGTCCAGGCCACGGCCTCGTCCTCGGGGATGGCGGCCGCCTCGCGCTGGTCGCGTGCGAGCACGCGCGCCTCGGCGGCGAGCTGCGGGTCGGTGATAACGCCCGCTGCCACGGCGTCGTTCACGGCGGCCACGAGCTCACGCGACTTGTCCTTGGTGAGCAGCTTGTGATGCTCACCCGAGAGCGCGCCCAAAGCCTCGCCGCGCGCCGCCGCTCCCTTCTCGGGTGCCATCGTCGCACCGTCGAACTCGGTGATCTTCATGAGGTATTCCTTGGTCCACAGCTTGCGCTCGAGCTTGCGGAACTTGGCGGTGAGCTTATCGGCGCTCATATCCTTGCCCATGGGCGGGCTCCTTTCCATGTTGCCGGTATGATACCGACGGATACGCGTGCACCCAGTGTACCCAGCGCAATGGCATAGAGGACCCGGGACCGCGTTATGGGTCCAAGCAAGCGGGCGACCGCCCCCGGGCCTCGCCTGTCAAAACATGCGCGGAGGACCAAGAAGGGCGACCGTGGCCCCTTCTGCTAATCGAGCTCCTTGAGGCCGTTGCAAAGCGCCCAGTACTCGCCGTGCTGGGCGAGCAGCCCCTCATGCGTGCCGCGCTCGATGATACGGCCGCGGTCGAGCACCATGATCGCATCGGCATCGCGCACGGTGGAGAGGCGGTGCGCGATCATGAAGACCGTGCGCCCGCGCATGATGCGGTCCATGCCGCGCTCGATGAGCTTCTCGGTGCGCGTGTCTATGGAGCTCGTGGCCTCGTCCAAGATGAGCACCGGCGGGTTTGCCACGGCCACCCGCGCGATGGCGAGCAGCTGTCGCTGCCCTGCCGAGAGATTCGCCCCGTCACCGGTCACGGGCGTATCGTAGCCCTGGGGAAGACGGCGGATAAACGAGTCCGCACAGGCGTCTTTCGCGGCGGCGCGCACCTCCTCGCCGGTAGCGTCGAGTTTGCCAAAGCGGATGTTGTCGGCGATGGTCCCGCTAAAGAGATGTGTATCCTGCAGCACGATGCCCAGCGAACGGCGCAGGTCGGGCTTGGCGATGGCGCGCACGTCGATGCCGTCGTAGGTGATCTCGCCCGCGTTGATCTCGTAAAAGCGGTTGATGAGGTTGGTGATGGTGGTCTTGCCCGCGCCCGTGGCCCCCACGAAGGCGATCTTTTGTCCCGGATGGGCGAACAGGTCCAGGTTCCTAAGAACAGGACGGCCCGGCACATAGGAGAAGTCCACACCGTGGAAGCGCACGTCGCCCGTGAGGGGAACGGGACCGCACGTAAGCTCGGTGCCGTCCGCAGCGATCGCGGGATGGGCGGGGGCTGCAGCGGTTTGCCCGGATGGACAGGCGCTCGCCACCGGCAGCACGTGCCCCCAGGTACCTATGCCGTGGCCGGCGGGCAGCTCCCAGGCCCAACCATCGCCGGAGCGCACCAGGCGCACCCTCCCCTCGTCAACCTCGGTCTCCATATCCATGAGCGCGAACAGGCGCTCGGCACCGGCAAGCGCGTTGAGCAGAAAGTTGCCCAGCTGGGTGAACTGGTTGATAGGCATGGCCGCCTGGCGCACAAAGACCAGGTAGCTCGCCAGGGCGCCCACGTCAGCCAGGCCCCGTATCGCCAGGATACCGCCAGCCACCGCCACGATGGCGTAATTGATGTAGCCCATGCACACCGTCACGGGAACCATGGTCGAGGCATAGGCCTGAGCCGAGGTACCCACGCGACGCAGCTTCTCGTTGCGGCTGCGGAACTCATCCAGGTTGGCCTGCTCGTGGTTAAAGACCTTCACCACCTTTTGCCCGGCGACCATCTCCTCCACGTAGCCGTCAAGGCCGCCCAGCACCGCTTGCTGCGCGGCGAAGAAGCGCTTTGACTGCGCACCCGAGAACCGCACGTAACCCACGATCACGGCATCGCATGCCACCGTGATGAGCGTGAGCCGCCAATTGAGGACAAAAAGCACCACCATGGTGCCCGCCATTTGGATAGCTGCCTGGATCACGTTGGCGAAACTGTTGTTGAGTGCCTCGGCCACCGTATCCACGTCGCTGGTGAACACACTCATGATGTCGCCTATGCGCGTACGATCAAAGTAGGACAGCGGCAGCCGTTGGATGTGCTCAAATAGATCACGGCGAATATCGGACACCACACGCTGCGCGGCGCGCACCATGGTCTGCGTGTACCCCGCCGCCGCGACGACGCCCGCCAGGTACACCGCTCCCGTGAAGACCACCTGGCCCGTGAGCTGCGAAACATCCCCGCTGGCCAATCCGTTCACCACGGGCCGCACCATATAGGTGCCAACAAGGCTGGCCACCGCCGAGATACCCACCAGCACCGCCACCACCACGAGCGACAGCCGCGCATGGCCCAGATAGGCAAGCAGGTTCTTGACCGTGGCACCCAGGTTTTGCGGGCGCGCCCGCGCCGAGGTCTTAGGCATAAGCCTCGCCTCCCTTCCCGGGCTCATCTGCGCCGCAGGCGATCGCGCCCACGGTCGTCTTGACATCCGCGGGCGTTCCCGCACCTGCAGCCACCTTGTCGTCCTCGCCGGCAAACTCCATCTGCGAGGCATAGATCTCCTGGTAGATGGCATTACGAGCTAGGAGCTCATCATGCGTGCCCACCGCATGCACGCGCCCGTCGTCCATCACCACGATAAGGTCGGAACCCATCACGCTCGCGATGCGCTGCGCGATCACCACCACCGTGGCCCCCTCTATGCCGGCGATGTTGGCGCGAATCTGCGCGTCGGTGGACATGTCGCAAGCACTCGTGGAGTCGTCGAACACGATCACGCGAGGATGCTTGAGCAAGGCACGCGCGATGCACAGCCGTTGGCGCTGTCCGCCCGAAACGCCCGCGCCCTCGCGCCCCAGCGGGGCATCGAGCCCGCCTATGCGGTCGAGAAACTCATCCGCGCAGGCCAGCCGGCACGCCTCGAGCATCTGCTCGTCGCTCGCAGCAGGGTCGCCCCAGGCAAGGTTCTCGCGCACGGTACCCGTGAACAGCACGTTCTTTTGCAAAACCACCGCCACGGCGTCACGCAGGGCCGCCAGGTTGTAGTCGCGCACGTCCACGCCGCCCACGAGCACCTCGCCCGCGCTCGCGTCGTACAAGCGGGCGATCAGCTGCACCAGAGAGCTCTTGCCCGAGCCGGTGCCCCCCAGCACACCCACCGTCGCACCGGCGGGGATCGCAAGGTCGACGCCCTCGAGCACATTATGCTCGGCATCGTCGCGATACCTAAAACTGACGTCATGAAACTCGACGGCCCCATCCGCAACGACCTGCACGCCCCCGCCCGCAGGCGTTGCGAGCGCAGGCTTCTCATCCAGCACCTCGCGCACGCGATCTACGCTGGTAAGGGCGCGGGTGAGCAGCAAAAACACATTGGAGATCATCATGAGCGAGTTCATGACCTGCAACACGTAGCTCATAAAGCCCGTGAGCTCGCCCACCTGCATGGTGCCCGCAATGATCATCTGGCCGCCCAACAGCAAGATGAGCGTGGAGGCCGTGTACATGGACAGCTGGAACAAGGGCAGGTTGAGCACCGCCGTGCCAAAGGTCGTGGTTGAAGTCTGTGCGAGCAGGCGATTGACCGTGTCGAACTTGATGAGCTCAAAATCCTCGCGCACATAGGCCTTCACGGCACGAATGGCGGTGAAATCCTCCTGCAGCACGCCGTTGAGATCGTCCATGCATTCTTGCAGATCACGGTAGAGCGGGGCCACACGACGCGTGATGAGCGCGAGCGCCACGGCGAGCACGGGCATCACGCACACAAAGACCACCGCGAGCTCGGCATTCATTGCAAACGAGTAGACGAGCGCCATGACGCCCATCACCGGGCCGCGCACCATAGGCCTAAAACCGTTGGCGATGGCGTTTTGGATCACCGTGATATCGGTCGTCATGCGCGTGACCAGCGAGGAGGTTTGATAGTGGTCGAGGTTTGAGAAAGCGAAGCGCTGGATTGCCGCGTATTCGGCATCGCGCAGGTTCGCGCCCAGGCCCTGAGCCGCGTTTGCCGAGAGACGCGAGTAGAGCAAACCAAGTACCAGGGAGAACGCCGCGAGCAGCAGCATGAGCACACCCTGGCGCAGAATGAGGACCATGTCTCTTCGCGGAATACCCTCATCGATGATGCGTGCCATGAGCACGGGGATGAGAAGCTCCAGCGAGGTCTCGACAGCGACGAGCAAGGCACCCAGCGCCGCATCACGGCGATAGCGCGGACCCATGTATCTCACGAGAACCTTGAGCTGCTCCATACCCACGCGCCTTTCTTTTGAGAGTGCCTCACACAAAAGAGTATCGCGCTGCGTGGACACAAACTCCACCTGTCGTAACCGAGCCGTAATGAAGCAGGAACGCCTAGCGGCTCATGCGGCCCAGCTTGATGCCGCGCAGCACGGCTTGGCGCAGCTCGGGGATGCGCCCCTTGTCCATGGCGGGCACGCCCGCGAGCGGGTAGGTGAGCCCCAGCTGCTCGTACTTGACCACGCCCATGGTGTGATAGGGCAGCATCTCGAGCCCCACCACGTTGCGCCACGGTGCGATAAGGCGACCCAGCGCCTCGCACTCCTCCACCGTATCCGTGAAGCCCGGCACCACCACGTGGCGGATCACCACCTTGATACCGCGCGCCGCGAGCTCGTCCCCAAACGCCAGGATGCGCTCGGGAGAACGACCCGTGAGCTCTTTGTGTCCCGCAACGTGGGCGTGCTTTATGTCCAAAAGCACCAGGTCGGTCTCGCCCAGCACGACGTCAAAGCGCTCCGCGCGCTCGGGCGCAAACGCGTAACCGCAGCTGTCCAGGCACGTATGCACGCGTCCGTGCGCGCTTGCGTGCAGTGCGCCAAACAGGTCGGCGACAAAGTCGGGTTGCAGCAGGGGCTCGCCGCCGCTCACGGTCACCCCGCCGCCACGGTAAAAGGCGCGGTTGCGCTCAATGCGGCCCACCAGGTGCTCCACCGTGACCAGCGACCCGTCATCAACCCCCCAGGTATC
>Cebus_capucinus_imitator_PRJNA485217_SSR056__coassemble_954_pt1 | contig 11329 bp, 9 predicted proteins | sample Cebus_capucinus_imitator_PRJNA485217_SSR056__metabat2_low_PE_012 | metagenome-assembled genome bin Cebus_capucinus_imitator_PRJNA485217_SSR056
CCGTCTCGAAGATGGTCCCGGGCCTCGAGTCCGTCGTCTTCGCCGTCGGTCCCGATCAAGCTGCTGTTGGCTCTCCTCGAGTTCGGTGAGTGCGTCGAGGTTAGCGTCCTGCACCTGGTTCATGTACACCATCTTGATGAGGAACTCATCAACGGTCTGCGACTTCATGAGCAGGCTAAGCAGCGGGTTGGCTCCTCGCTTGGCCTTGTAGATCTCCCGCATGGCACTGCTCGCGCGCTGCTGCAGCTCGGGCAGCTTGGCCTCGAGCTCAGAGATGCTGGCGGTGTTGGCGTCGATCTTGGCCTGCAGGTCCTCGATCTCCTTGACGGCATCGTTGTACGCGTTTGCCGACTGCTCGACCTTGGTCTCGCTCTCAGAGAGCTGCGCCTGGGTTTGCGCCGAGACGGCGTACGTGGCGGCAGGGGAGAGAACCGTGCCCGAGAGGGCGACGGCGAGCGCCGCCCCCACCACAAGGGCCCTATGTGTATGAGCGGAGTTAGGCATATACATCCTCACGGTCTGCTGTTCACATTCGTTGAGACAAGTATAGACCCTCCTTAGACCTCAACTTGAACCTTAGGGAACTTTAAGGTTCAACTTAAAGGTTGAAGATAGCCGCCAGCTGGGCTTTTAATGCGGCATGGAGCAACTATGGAGTTTCGAGTTCTACTTGAGGGTTAGAGTTCGAAACCTGTTGGTAACGCGCCTACCTGCATCTTTAATAAAAGAAGCCCATAGAGGGCTTCTCACGAGTTCTTTGTTGAAGGCAGAAGCTCAAGCGCATCGCAAACAAGGATATGTCCGGGCCTCGCTGCCCGGGTCCTAGAGCGTGCCGTCTTGGCGGGCCCGCTCGATCTCGGCGAGCGCTTGGGGAGGGGTGCGGCTGCAGGTACCGTCGCCCAGTTTCTCCACTACCACGGTGTCGCCCGCATGAACCTCGCCGCCGGCGAGCACCACGCCGAAGATGCCCTCATGCGGGAAGATGCAATCCCCGGCAAGATAGTAGATGGCACATCGCGTATGGCACACCTTTCCGATCTGGCTGATCTCGACCAGCACGTGCTCTCCCAGGCGAAGCCTCGTGCCCAGGGGCAGGGCCGCCAGGTCAAGGCCGCGCGTGGTGAAGTTCTCGCCAAAGTCACCCTCTCTCACATCCAGGCCGCGCCCGCGCGCGGTCTCGATGGACTCGGCGGCCAGAAAGGACACCTGCCTGTGCCAGTTGCCCGCGTGCGCGTCCCCGGCAAGCCCGTGGTCCACCACCACGGTGTCGTGCCCGCTCGCGACGGGCGTCTTGCGCGTGCCCTTTTTAGGCGAGGTGTTCACAGAGACAATGCGGGCGGGACCCTCAAAGGTATCCGGGTGGGTGCGCAGGGGCGCCTGCCGTTGGGCTTTCGCGCGATCTTCCATCTCGCGTCGCGCTGCGTCCATCAACCGTGAATCCATCGCAAGCCTCGTCTCTCTTTTGCGGGTAATGAATATGGAGTGCAAAAAGCCTATCACATAGATAGGTTATTGGTGCGATGGCTTTCGGGCGCACGGGTGCGGTTGCCCGAGCTCCTATAAAGGACGCGTAATGTTACTATGCTTGCGTTCATATATGGCCTAGATGGCGGTGCGGAGACGCACGAGCCGGCGCCCGATGCGCCGTGCTTGGGAGAATCGGGGTGAGAGGCCCCGGCTATACCAGTAACCGTAACTCTGACGGCCGCGGGGTACGCGCAGCAGATCGGGCGGCGCGCGCGGTCGGTTGAAGACAAGTCGGATCGCCCCCCGTCTATGTGTCCGCATGATAAGGGTCTGTACCCGCATGCGCTCACTGGCCCTGGAGGAAAGGAGATCCGCATGGTCGGACCCCGTGACGGCGCGCCATGTCGTCATACGCGCGGCGGTGCGTCGCGAAACGTGCGCCCGTCGTATGCGCTCATGTTCAAGAAATCCATGGTCGCCCTGCTCACCGCGCTTTTGGTGGCAAGCTCTACGCCCGCGCAGCTGTGGGCCGAGGGTGCCGGGGGCATCGCCGACGCCGTGTGCGCCGCGGCACCTGTCGCGGACGAGAGCACTGCCGATGCCGCCGCCCATGTGAAGAAGGTCGCAGACGACGAGTCGCCCCAAGACCAGGAGGTGGTAGTCGCTGAGGATTCGGATGTCGAGAATTCCTCGGGCAGCTCCACGGGCGAAGATGGGGCTCCCGAGGAGCCGCAGGCATCTGCCGCCGAAGACGATGCACCCGCGCCTGCGCTCGTCTCCACCGTCGAGGTGATCGGCGTGGATGCGGCGGGTAACGCCCAGCGCTGGGCTGCGCCCCGTGCCTACTTAGTCTCGGAGGGCTCCACGGCAGCCGGTATTTCCGAGCAACTCTTCAAGGAGGCGGGGCTCACCGCCGATTACGGCGAGGGTTCCTGGGGCTGGTACCTCAACACCATCATCTCTCCATACACCGGCGAGGCGCTGGGCTGGGACCAGGACACGGGCAGGTACTGGCAGCTCTTCGTCAACGGCGAGGCGTCCGATCTGGGCGCGGGCCAGGTCGAGCTCAAGGACGGTGACGCGATCCTGTGGTGCTACTCGGCATATGGCGATAGCGCTCCCACCGAGGACACCCTGGTGGTCGACCCATCCGCCCCGCGCCCCTCCGAGGAGGCCTCTTGGTCGGGCTTCGGCAACGGCGGATCTGCCGTGGTGACCGATTCCTATACCTCAGCCGATGCGGGCGTGGCCAAGTGGACCCTCGATCTCACGACCGAGGCACAGCGGTGGATCACCGTAGGCGACCCCATGATCGTGGGTGACTTCATCTACGTCACCACCACGACCGAGATCATCAAGGTCGACCGCGAATCCGGAGAGGTCCTCAAACGCGTGAAGACCTTTGGCTCGACGAGTTACTTCTCGCGCGCCGTGTACGCCCAGGGCCTGATCATCGTCCCGTCCGACGACGGCTCGGTCGCGGCGTTCTCGGCGAGCACGCTTGCCTGCGTCTGGAAGACCCCTGCGTTAAAGCAGCTCGAGGCGGGCGGCAAGGCGCTCCGATACCAGGCGAACTCGACGCTCACGGTCTCGGGCGGCAACGTGTACGTCCCCTTCGTGGCGGGCGCCGGCTCCGGTGACGGGGGATCCGCGGGAGGGGCTCTGCTGTGCATCCGCATCGCGGACGGCGAGGTGCTGTGGGGCAATGCCGGCACCAAGTCGGACGGTGCGCTCGGTGCTGGATACTATTGGGCCGGTGCCGTGGCATCGGGCGACGACATCATCATCTCCGGCGATGACGGCAAGGCTTCCCTCATCGACGGTTCCAGCGGAAAGACCGTCTCCTCTGTGGACCTGGGCGTTATCTGCCGAACCACCATGGTGAGCGCGGGCTCCGAAGGGGGAAAGCAGGTCTTTCTGGCGGTGGGCCGCAAGCCCGGCACGCTCTTCAAGATCGTGCGAGACGGCGATACGCTCGCGCTCGCGGGGTCCTGTGAGTTCGCCGCTACCTCCACCTCCACGCCCGCGGTGCACGCCGGCAAGGCGTATGTGGGCGGCATCGATGCCGGCGGGTACAAGGGCTACGGTCTGTTCACGGTGATCAATCTCGCGACCATGACGGTCGAGGTGCAGCTCAACACGCAGCAGGGCGGTGAGGTCAAGTCCGCCCCGCTCGTGTCGGTCCAGGGCGGTGAGACCTACGTGTACTTCACGTGCAACGTCAATCCGGGTGCGCTGTACTGCTATAACGCCCAGACCAAGACCGTTGCGGCGCTCTATACACCAGAGAACGCGGCTCAAAACTACTGCACCGCGAGCGTGATCGCCGACAAGGACGGCACGCTGTACTACAGCAACGACTCGGGTACGTTGTTCGCCATCAAGGGGGCCCTCGTCCATACGGTGTCCTTTGACGCGAAGGGCGGTACCCCCGTGGCCGCGCAAAGGGTCCTAGACGGCAAGAAGGCGACGGAGCCCGAGCTGCCCGTGCGTTCGGGCTACCTCTTTAAGGGCTGGCTCGCCGCGGATGGCAAGACCTGGGATTTCGACGCCCCGGTGACGTCCGCCCTCACCTTGGTCGCCCAGTGGGAGCAAGTCGAGAGTCCCGTGCCTGGCAATCCCGGCGCCAACCCGTCCAACCCCGTCGCCCCGCTCGTCAAAGCGGACGGCTTCACGCCCTTGGCCCGTGCCGCCGCGCCCACGGCGACGCCCATGACGGCTCGGGTTAACCAGGCGGTGGGGCGGCAGGGTGCCGACGAGGACGCCTCCTCTGGGCAGACGGGAACCGTCACCTCCGAGGATGCTGCCGACAGCGCCGGCTCCGTGCTATCAGGTGATGCCGGTCGCGCCGCCTCCCGCACGGGGCTTTCCGCCGCCGCGATCGCCGGCATCGCGGGCGTGGTGGGCGTCATCGTCGCCGGAGCCTGGCTTGCGACCATCAAGCGCCGCGCATAGAGGTAGGCGCTGCATACGATGAAGGGCGATGGGGGAGACTCCATCGCCCGTTTTGGATAGGAGGTCTTCTGTGACCGACAAAGATCGCGCCGGTGCCGAGGATACCCGCGTTCACCCGCAGCGTTGTGATGCGACGGCAACGAGCGGTGATGCCCGTCTCGGCGCCCAGCGCCTCGCCGCGACGGTGCTGGGTGCCGTATCGATCGCGCTTATCGCCTTCGCGGCTCTCTCGCTTGTGCGGGATGGGGACTTCTCGGGCCTGCTGCAGACCACCGCGATCGAACGGGGGAGCGCTCGGGCGGACAGCGCCACCTCGAGCGGTGCGAAGGGTAATGCCGATGATGCCGACGCGCGGCAGAGGAGCGCCGAGGGCGACGGTTCGGGCAATGAGGCGGACAAGCAGCCCGCCCAATTCGATGGCTCCTCGCAGGGAGGCTCCGCAACCTCGGCGGGCGGCGCGGCGAGCGGAGGGGCCGCTTCCGGCTCTGGAAACGCCTCGGGCGGCGCTTCGTCCTCGCAGCAGCGGGACGGCGCCAACGCGGACGGCAACGCGTCGGATGGCGATCCCTCGGCATCTAAACCCGCGACCGTCACGGTGCGCGTCGCAATCGATGCCTCGGCGGCGGGCGGAGGTACGCTCGCATCCACCACACTCACCTTCAGCAAGGGTGCCACGGTCTACGATGCCCTCTGCGGCTGCGGCGTGTCCGTTAACGCCCGTGACAGTCAGTTTGGCATCTACGTGGCGAGTATAGGCGGCTATGCCGAGAAGGAGCATGGCGACATGAGCGGCTGGACTTATTACGTGAACGGGGTGTTCGCGAACAAGGCGTGCTCGGCCTGGACGCTCAATGACGGCGACTCCATCAGCTGGGCCTACGTTACGGGCTAGGGCAAGATCTGAGCTATCTTGCATGACCTCTGGTCCGCCCGGCAGGCCGCTTGCGCGCCTGTTAGGTTTCCGTGGTGCTTTGCTCCTCTCGCGCACCATGTCGAGTCAACGCGGTAGAGTAATCCGCCGTTGGATACAAGAATCAATCGGCAAACGGCAGAGGAGGGTCGCATGCGCAAACTGATCGCGCGTCCGCAGACGCAGCAGTTCACCAAGTTCGCGCTCGTGGGCCTGGCCTCGCTCGCCGTGGAGTACGCCTTTTTGTTCACGCTGGTCGAGGTTGCCCATATCGACTACCTCACCGGCACCACCGTGGCGTTCATCGTCTCCATCGTGGTGAACTACTTCTTATCCCTGCGCTTTGTCTTCGATCATCGCGAGGGCATGAGCCGCAAGCGTGAGTTCACCATCTTCGCGGTGCTCTCCGCCGTGGGGTTGGGCCTCAACGACCTGTACATGTTTGTGGGCGTTGGTCTGTTCAACGTGGGCTACCAGCTCATGAAGCTCATCTCAACGTTCATCGTCACCTGGTACAACTACTTCACGCGCAAGCATTTCTTGGGGAGCCGCGCATAAGGGCGCACCTCGCATACCTCGATACCTGAAGCGGTCTTGCACGAGTGAGGCCGTTTCGTGTTTTTAGCGACACTATGTGCGATAATCCTCAAGACCGCTTTTTCTGTCCCGTAATGCGCGAAAGGCATTCCCATGAGCGAGTACGTGCTTTCCTGCTGCTCCACCGCCGACTACCCGACGGAGTTCTTCGAGCAACGCGATGTCCCCTACGTGTGCTTCCACTACCACATGGATGGCGTCACGCATACCGACAACCTCTATGCCGACATCACGCCGCACGAGTTCTTCAGCAAGATCATGGACGGCAGCCAGCCCACCACCTCGCAGGTCGCGGTGGGGGAGTACATCGAGTTTTGGGAGCCTTATCTGGCGGCCGGCAAGGACGTGCTGCACGTGACGCTCTCCTCGGGCATCTCGGGCACCTATGGATCGGCATGTATCGCCGCCTCCCAGCTCGCCGAGCGCTATCCCGACCGCACGGTGCGCGTGATCGACTCGCTCAACGCCAGCGCCGGCTTTGGCCTGCTCATGGAGTACATGGCCGATCTGCGCGACGCCGGTATGGGTATGACCGAGCTCGCGGCGTGGGCCGAGGAGCACAAGCTCGACCTCAACGCCTGGTTCTACGTGAGCGACCTCGAATGCCTAAAGCGCGGCGGCCGCGTCTCAAAGACCAGCGCGCTCATCGCCACGGCCTTAAAGATCTGCCCGGTGCTCAACATCGACAACGCCGGCAAGCTCATTCCGCGCGAGAAGATCCGCACCAAGAAGAAAGCCCAGGCGCGCCTGGCCGCCGCCTGCGTGGAGCACATGGACGGTGGCGCGGCCTATGCCGGCAAGTGCTCGATCTCGCACTCCGACTGTCTGGCTGACGCGCAGGAGGTCGCGCGCCTCATCACCGAGCAGGTGCCCGCGCTCGCAGGCAAGATCCGCATCAGCGACATAGGCACCGTGATCGGCTCGCATACCGGTCCGGGCACCGTTGCCGTCTTCTTCATGGGCGCGAAGCGCGTGGACTAGGCTGTCGAGGACCTTTCGCTGCGGCCTTGCCTTGGTATGGGGCTGTCGCTCCGGGTGACGAGATGGTCACTCTGTGATGCGGTTTAGATATGGCTCGTCTGGTAATAATCAAACCCAAACAACTCGAGAGAATGCGCCCGCGCGGCGCGTTCTCTTTCGTTTTGCGCTCATGTACCCAAGGAGGTAGCCCGTGTTTTCCATGGATGATCAGGACATCTTGGAGGCTGTTGAGCCCGCCGAGCAAAACGGCGATGGCGAGGAGCCGCTGCCCGTGCCAGCCGAGGTGCCCGAGTGCCTGGAGCCCACCATCGATTTCTCCGAGGTGGCCATCTCCGATGAGGTCGCGGCGCCGCCCGTCGCGGTGACACCGGCGGGCCCGCTCGCGTTGGAGCCCGCACCCATCGAAGGGCGCCTTCGCCATGCGGCGCTTAGCGTGCCCGAGGAGACCGAGGAAGCGAGCGGGTTCACGCTCTTCGGCCGCCGGATCCGCTCCATGCTCTACACCACCGACGTGGCGGTGATCAAGAACTCCAACGCCGACGCGATCTTTGCCGTCTACCCCTTCACGGCGCAACCTGCCATCACGCAGGCCATCCTCACCGTGGCGGAGTGTCCGGTCTTTGTGGGCGTGGGCGGCGGCACCACCACCGGCAAACGCGCCGTGCAGCTCGCAGCCGTGTCCGAGATGCAGGGTGCCGCGGGCGTGGTGGTGAACTCGCCGGCAAGCGTCGAGATGGTGGAGCAGATCGCCGCCATCGTGGACATCCCCGTGGTCGCCACCGTGGTGCGCTGCGACGCCGTGGCGCATGCCAAGGTGAAGGCCGGCGCCAAGATCTTGAACGTGGCGGCCGGCAAGGAGACACCCGCCGTGCTGCGAGAGCTGCGCACCGCCTACCCCAACCTGCCGCTCATCGCCTCGGGCGGGCGCAGTTCGCTGTCGGTGAAGGAGACCATCGCCGCCGGTGCCAACGCCGTCATCTGGACGCCGCCCTCGGCCCAGCAGCTGCAGGCCGATATGATGAAGCGCTACCGCGCCGCCAGGGAGGCGCCCGGCCCCGATCCCACCGAGCCGGTGTTCGACGCCCTGGCCGCCCTGGAGGAGAACCCGTTGGAGAGCGCGCGTGCCGACGTGCCTTTCCCTGACGAGCTGCTCGCCCGTGCGCACGACGCCCGCGCGCGTCGTGCTGAGCGTCGCAAGGGGGCCTTCAACTTCTTCTTCCCCAAGGGCGGCGGGCGCGGTAACTCCAAATAGGGAAACTTGCGCAGGGGCGGTCTCTCCGCCCCTCTTTTTGCTAGGCTTAGGTGCCGTTTTCACGATAGGGCAGGGAGGGACGCTCATGGAGCTTATCGAGATCTTGGGACCGCTTGCCATCGTCATCGCGGCTATCGTCGTTGTCGCGCTGGTCTACCTGGCGGGGACGAGCCTCAAGGACCGCTCCGAGCGTCGCCGCGAGGAGAGGTTTGCCGAGCAGGCTCGCGCTCGTCAGGTGAGGCCGCGCAAGGGCGCTCGCACGGGATACAATACGCTGCGTTGATTTTTGCCTGTTATGGAGTGCTGCCATGGCTGACGCCGTTTTTGATCTCGATTCCATCCCCATGTTCGTGCGGGATTCCATCGCCTCCTCGTATGAGGAGGATACCGTCTCCTCCGTGGTGCGGGGGTTTGCCGAGGCGTGCTTTCGGCCCGTGACGTTGCGGGCGAACACACTCGTCGCCTCCATCGAGGAGGTTCGCACGGCGCTCGAGGCCGCCGGTATCGGATACGCTCCCGTTCCCTGGTACTCCGATGCCCTGGTGCTCGATGACGGCGTGGCGGAGCGGGCCGTGTGGGGCTTGGACGTGTATCGCGTCGGCGGGGTGTATCTGCAGTCGCTCTCGTCCATGCTGCCGCCGCTCGTGCTCGCGCCCGCCCCGCGCACCGACATCCTCGACATGTGCGCGGCCCCCGGCGGCAAGACCTCGCAGATGGCGGCGCTCGAGCCGGCATCGCATATCATTGCGTGCGAGCTCAACGCCATCCGCGTCGATAAGCTCGAGCACAACCTTACCAAGATGCAGGTGCGAAACGTGCAGGTCATGCGCGGCGACGCCCGCAAGCTCGACGAGTTCTTCTCCTTTGACCAGGTCCTGCTCGACGCCCCCTGTACCGGCACGGGCACCGTGCGCGCGGGCGACCCGCGCGCCGAGAAGCGCATCACCCCGGCGCTGCTCAAGAAGGTCGCCACGTCGCAGGCGGCGCTGCTCGACCGGGCGCTCACGGTGCTCAAGCCCGGCGGCACGCTCATCTACTCCACCTGCTCCATCCTGCCCGCCGAGAACGAGGAGCAGGTTCGAGCCGCCCTCAAGCTCAAGCGCCACCGCGACTGTGAAGTGGCTCCCATCGACCTCGCCGAGAACCTCGCCAGCGGCCCGCTCGCGCTACCCCTGCTCCCCAACAAGCTCGAGGGAACAATCACCGTAGCCCCCACCAAGCTCTTCGAGGGCTTCTACCTAGCAAAAATCAAAAAGAACTGTTAGGGCTAAGATCGCCCAAACCTATGCGTTCCGCGAGCACTTGAAGAACGGTTGAGTCGTGGCGGGTTCGGTCCTATGGTCCAGGCGCAGTTCCGCACGCAAAGAAGGCGCCAGCGGCGCCTTCGTCTTGCGCGGGACTGTTTGAGCACTGGGCCATAGGGCCGGGCGCGCTCCGTCGCCGCCTTCATGCTCCTGGCTGCGAAGCGCTGCTTGAGCACGGGATGATATGCCTGCCCTGCCGCCCCGTCACCCTCTCATCGACCCCCCCCCTTGGGCAACACAGCCGTAACAATCCTAAAATTCTCGGCATGCGCTCACTCCACTGTGCTATAGTGCGCTCAAGCAAACGACCTCAAGAGTTTCGAAAGGAGCCACCACGATGAAGACCGCTAACCTCGCTCTCAACAACTGGTGGTGGCGTGATGCGAACTCGTTCGGTCGACGGTGAGTCTTCTCGCTGCTACGTATAGCACGCATGCGAAAGGTCTCCGGTTTGACCGGGGGCCTTTTTTCGTAGCTGTTTGGGGTCCCGGTACCGTCGCGAGCGAGTGCGCATCACGCGCCTACCTGTCCAGTTGCACACGTCCTCCCCGTACCGTTTCGCGCATAAGCGCCCCTCCAGAAAGGAACCCATCATGTCCACCAACACCACCGCCACCAGCTCCGCCCGCACCGTCGCCGCCACCGACCGCGGCAAGCTCGACGTGGGCGCCCTCGTGTTGCTCGCCGTGCTGCTCGCCGCCGGCTTCATTCTCAACTTCACCGTGGGCAAGGCCGTCTCCAGCATCACCATGGGCGCTATCAGCCCTGAGTTCATCATCTCCGCCTTCTGCCTCGCCATCCTCATCGTGCGCCCCAGCCTCGCCCAGTCGTTGGTGATCGGTCTCATCTCCGCTGCTGTGATCCAGATCACCACCACGAGCCCTTTCATCGACTTTGTCGCCGAGGGCATCGCGGCCATGGTGATGTGCGCCATCGTGGGCGCGGGCATGCGCGGCGGCGCGGCCAAGTTCGTGCCCGCCGTGGGGACCTTCGTCACCACCGCGATCTCCGGCGTGATCTTCATGGTGGTGAAGCTCGCCGTGATGGGCTTCGCGCCGCAGATGGTCGCCGTGTTGCCCGCCGCCGTGCTGCCGGTGATCTTTGCCACCGCCGTCTTTAACGGCGTTTTGGTCGCGGCCCTGTATCTGCCCATCAAGAAGGCGCTCAAGCTCAACTAGTTCGCGCGCGGCGCACGCCCCCGGTCTTCGGGGGCGTGCGCGCGTCTTTTGAGAGGTGTTTCATGCAACCCATCATCAGCATGACCGACGTGTCCTTTAGCTACGGTGCCGGGGCCGACCGCGTACTCGACCATGTGTCGCTCGCCATCGACCCTGGCGATTTCGTGGGCGTGATCGGCCCCTCGGGCGCGGGCAAGTCGACGCTCGCCCATGTGCTGTCGGGCGCGATCCCGCATCACTACACCGGCCAGCTCTACGGCGCCACGCTCGTGGACGGCGCCGATACCTGCGATGTCACGCTCACCGATATATCGCAGGTGGTGGGTAGCGTGCTGCAGGACATCGACGCGCAGATGGTCGCCTCGGTGGTTGAGGATGAGCTGCTCTTCGGTATGGAGAACTTCGGCGTGCCGCACGGCGAGATCGAGGCCCGTCTGGTCTCGGCGCTCGAGACGGTGGGGATCTCCGAGCTGCGCGACCGCGAGATCGCCACGCTCTCGGGCGGCCAGAAGCAAAAGGTCGCCATCGCGGCGATCCTCGCCATGAGGCCACGCGTGCTGGTGCTCGACGAGCCCACCGCCGCACTCGACCCCGCGAGCTCGCGCGCGGTGTTCGAGACGCTCGCCGCCGTGAACGAGCAGGCGGGCGTGACTGTGGTGATCGTCGAGCAGAAGGTGGCGCTGCT
>Cebus_capucinus_imitator_PRJNA485217_SSR056__coassemble_963_pt1 | contig 11202 bp, 8 predicted proteins | sample Cebus_capucinus_imitator_PRJNA485217_SSR056__metabat2_low_PE_012 | metagenome-assembled genome bin Cebus_capucinus_imitator_PRJNA485217_SSR056
CTGCCGCTCCAAGTACGGCGTGTGCCAGAAGTGCTACGGCTGGGACCTCTCCACCCGTCGCCCTGTAGCCATCGGCACCGCGGTGGGCATCATCGCCGCCCAGTCCATCGGCGAGCCGGGCACCCAGCTCACCATGCGTACCATTCACTCCGGCGGTGTGGCCGGCGTCGACGACATCACCCAGGGCCTGCCTACGGTCGGCCGTATGTTCGATGTCGTCGGCAACGTGAACGAGAAGATCCTGGGCCGCGAGGCCGATCTCGCCCCGTTCAGCGGCAACCTGTCCATCAAGGCCGAGAAGTCCGAGTACGTGCTCACCCTCACCGATGCGGATGACCCCACCCGTATCCTGGAGGAGAAGCGCGTCCCCGCCTCCGTGCGCTTCATGCCCGGCATCGAGGACGGCTGCACCGTGCGCGCCGGTGACCAGATCACCAAGGGCTTCGTGAACTTCCGCAACCTGCGCAAGCTCACCGACATCGAGTCCACCATGCACACCTTCGTGGAGAGCGTGAAGGACGTCTACACCAGCCAGGGCGTCGACCTCAACGACAAGCACATCGAGGTCATCGCCCGTCAGATGCTGCGCCGCGTTCAGATCACCAACCCTGGTGACTCCCGCTACCTGCTGGGTCAGTACGTGGACCGCTACGAGTTCGCCGAGGAAGTCGAGCGCGTGGCCCGCATGGGCGGCAACCCGCCTGCGGCCGAGCCTGTGATCCTGGGTACGCTCAAGGTCGCCGCGAGCATCGACTCCTGGCTGTCCTCCGCGTCGTTCATCCGTACCGCCGGCGTCCTTACCGAGGCCGCCATCGAGGGCAAGGTCGACCACCTGCTCGACCTCAAGTCCAACGTCATCGTGGGCAAGCCCATCCCGGTCGGTACCGGCCTCAAGGACTACTCGGGCATCGATGTGACCTACCGTACCGAGAACGGCTACCAGGCCGTGGGCGCTGCGAGCGGTGCCGGCAAGTCCCTGCCCGACTGGGCACCCGTGGAGCTCAAGGAGCTCGATGAGCAGCTTCCGCAGGAGCTCGACTGGGCCGGCTACGATGAGTTCGGCAGCGAGCGAGTGACCCGCAACGGCCGCTCCATCTCCGCCGAGGACGCCCGCCTGTACCTGTTCGACGATCTGGGCGTGTCCCAGCGCTGGACCAACAAGTTCTCCGAGGTCGGCATCGAGACCGTGGGCGATCTTGTGGGCAAGTCCGAGGAGGACCTGCTGCGCATCGACGGCATTGGCGCCAAGGCCATCGAGGAGCTGCGCGAGGGCCTGGAGCAGCACAACCTGCTGCATATCCTCGACAACAACGAGGACGTTGCCGACGAGGAGGACCTGTCGCAGCTGCTGCAGATGGTCTTCAGCCCCGACGGCCCCGATGACATCCTGCTGGGCAGCTCCGCTCCGCGTCATTACGATGACGAGGAGATGCTGGGCGCTCCCATCGAGGACACCAAGAAGGAGTCCAAGGGCGGTGTGATCAACGAGGATATGGCCTCGTTGGATGAGCTTCTGAATCAGCTCGTCGACACCGACGAGGATGATGCCGACGAGGAGTAATCCCCTCACGGCAAGGTAGGAACCAAGTTCCCCAAGACCCCGCACTTCACGGTGCGGGGTCTTTTTGTCGATACCGCTGGCGGAAGCGCTTGGGTCAGATTCCTGGCCCGGAGGTACAATCAAATTTCACGCTACGAATCACAGGTGAGATAGGAGGGGTTGGAAATAGATATCATCTCCTTTGATATCGCGCTCGACGTGTGCTCCAGCGCCATCTGTCTTATCATCGCCGTATTGCGCATGGTGGTTCGCGATTCCGATACGCGCGGGATCGATGGCGATGCTTATAACGCCATGTGCCTGGCGACGAGCGCGTATTGCGCCTGCGACGCCCTGTTGCGTGGAGGGGACGGATTGGGGCTCGCGGTTTATATCGCAGGTGCGGGTATGGTCGTTACCGTCGTGATGTTTTTCCGCGCTCTCATGCGCTTCTCCGCCCACGGCCTCGAGACGTTTGGGATCAGCTGGGCGCTCAAGATCTTTCCCGTGTTGAGCGTGGTGGTAGGGCTTCTTGCCCCCGCGGTGGCGACCACGAGCATAATCTGCACGGGAGGGCTGCTGCTGGTTCTTGTGGGGGGCCTGCCCTTGCGCGAGCGGGCGATCGAGCGCGCCGAGGCGGTGCTTGCCCGTGCACGCGCCGATGCCGCCTTGAGCCAGATCCAGCCGCATTTTGTGCACAACACGCTTGCGGCGATACGTTATTTGGCTCGCGAGGACCCGTCCCGCGCCGCCGATATGCTCGATGAGTTCTCGGCATACCTGCACGGCAACATGGCCTCGCTCACGCAGGTGGGGCCGATTCCGTTTAAAGATGAGCTTAACCATACCCTGCAGTACCTCAAGTTGGAGCAACTGCGTCAAGGAGATAGGCTGAACGTATCCTATGCCATAGGCGAGGTCGATTTCACGCTGCCTCCGCTGTCGCTTCAAACGCTCGCGGAGAACGCGGTGCGCCATGGAATCTCAAAAAGGCCGGAGGGCGGTTCGCTTGCGATTCGGACATGGCGCGATGCGGATCACATCGTGGTCGAGGTGGCCGACGACGGGGTCGGGTTTGACACGACCTCCACAATAGATGACGGACGGCCCCATGTGGGGCTGGTGAATACCAGGTTGCGACTTGCGAGTATGTGCGGGGGCAGCTTGGATGTGAGCAGTGCGCCCGGTACGGGCACGTTTGCGCGTATATGCGTGCCCGTACCCGTGCGGGACGAGCAGAATGAGGGTAGACGAGCCAAGAGGGGTGCCAGGTGACGAGCGATCTGATAGGTGGGGAGCATGGCGTGAGGCCCATGCGTATCCTTGTGGTGGACGACGAGCCCTTGGCGCTTGCGGATACGCTTGCATGCGTGGGCGAGGCGGACCCGAGCGCGGTGGCGCGGGGGCTCTCGAGCCCTATGGAGGCGCTCGCGTGGGCGACCGAGCACGAATGCGACCTCGCCCTGCTCGATATCGAGATGCCGGGTATGACAGGGCTCGAGCTTGTGTTGGGGCTCGCGGAATCACGCCCGTCGATACGCGTGGTCTTCGTGACGAGCTACGACCAGTATGCGCTCGATGCGTTTGGCGTGCATGCCCAGGGCTACCTGCTCAAACCCGTAGATGTGGATGCACTGGGCAGGGAGATCAAGATCGCCCGCGAGTATAGGGATGCCAGGGCGGTCGATCTTGCGGCAACTGCGGACGAACCGCAGCCACCGCTCGAAGAAAAGGTAATGGCCAATGCGAACGAGCCTCATGTCCGCTTGCGGGTGACCTGCTTTGGGGGGTTTGAGGTCTATGCGGGCGATAGGCGCTTGGCGTTTCGCCGACGGCGCGCCAAAGAGCTGCTCGCGATGCTCATAGACCGCCGCGGTACCGGGGTCTCGGTGCGTGACGGGGCTGCGAACCTATGGCCCGACGCCCCGTACGACAATTCAAAGCGAAGCTATTATCAAAGCATCGTGCGGTCGCTTCGCGAGGTGTTGGATGAGGTGGGCGCGGGCGACGTGCTCGTTAAGAGCTGGAACAACCTCGCGGTGAACCCGAAGCTCATCGATTGCGACCTGTATCGAGCGCTGGACGGGGACGCGAGCGCCATGGCTGCCTTCCATCACAACTATCTTCCCAGCTACGAATGGTCGGAGGAGACCTCGGCGATTCTCGATCGCATGCTCTACGAGGGGGTCAGGTGAGCATATACGTTGACATGGACTCGCTCAACGCCGGGATGAGCTTCACCGCGGCGGTGCTTTCGGCTGTTATGGCGGTAGGAACGGTGCTCTCGCGGGCGGAGGGCCGCACCCTGGAAGGGCGCGCCTTCACGGGGATGTGCCTGACGGACGCCGCGATGGCCGTGGGAGACTTTCTGTCATGGGCGCTGCCGTTACCGCTGGGGCCCGTGACGCAGCGGGTGGTTCTCGCGGGGAACTTCATTTTCAACGTAGCGGGCGCGGTACTCTTCGTGTGTTACACGGGCTATCTCCACGGGGTGTTTGACCGTGCGGCGGCAAGCCTTCCAAACGGGCGGGCGAACTATCCTTTTGAGCGCGTGGGCCTGGCGATAGCAGCGCTCGATAGCGTTGGATGCGCCGTCTCATTGGTCACGGGTGCGTTTTTCACCGCGGGTTTTGGTACGCGCTATTATCGCGGCGAGTTCTTCTGGGTCATGCAGCTCATGCTCAACTTCCTCTACATACAGGTGCTCATGACCATTGTCGCCAACCGGCGCTTGCTCGGGGCACGCGAGATCATGGCGCTTCTGACCTATATCATGCTGCCAGGTATGGTCAACATCGTGCAGTCCCTGTTTTTCGGGGCAGCCCTCATCAACGTCGCCATAACCATGTCGCTCGTGTTTATCTTCATGGGCGTGCAACATGAACGGGAGCTCGAGGCGGCGCGCCGGGAGCACGCCATGGCCAAGGAGCGCTTACGACTCATCCAGGCCCGTATTGACCCGGAGGACCTGTATGCGAGGCTGGATGCCGCACGCACCGCGCTCAATGAGGACCCGGCGCAAGCTGTGCGGCTGATCGGCGACACCTCCCGCTGGCTGCGCGAGCGCATGAGCGCTTTGGCTCGTAAATAAGAGATCCCCTCAGGGGGTATCTGGCCCAGCTGTGCCGCACGGCCCGTGCGGCAGGAGGGTAGCGCCCTCCGCGACAGGGGACGGGGTGTGTCGACGGCCTTCGGTGTTGCTCTTTTGTTGCTCTTCGTTCGTCACAATAGTGCGGATTCTTCTATGTTGAGGAGGCCGCATGAACAAGCTTTCCCGGGATAGCGGGGCGGGCCGCGCGCTCATGTGCGTTGCGGTGTCGCTGGCGCTCACCATACCCTTCGCGCTTTGGCAACAGTCAAACCAGTTCGCGCTGATCCGTCCCTTGGACGGGATGGGTCCCGCGTTGGGCTTGCTATGGGGGCTGCCTGCCGTGCTGGGATGCGCGACGGGATCTGTCGCGGGGTCGCTCATCGCGGGCGCCGGGCTTGCCGATGCCTTGATCGCCCTCATCTCCTACGCTGTCTACCTGGCGATTCCATACCTTCTGTGGCACGGTGTCACGTTCCTGGTGGCCCGGCTTCACCCTCGGGCCGCCTTCGACACCGCACCGCGCATCGACTCATCTGCCAAGGTTGCGCTGTACCTGGCCGCCGCGGTGGCGGGGTCGGCCTATATGGCGGCGGCGTTCGCGCTCACCGCGCCCGGCATCGCCGCGGGCGAGCTCGACGGCGAGATGGGGTTCTATCACGCATTCGCCTCGCTGGCGTATCTCGGTCTGCCCTGCGTGCTGGTGATGGGCCGCCGCAGCGCTTCTGGCAATGAGCGGCGCCCCGCAGGGCGCATGGCTTTGGGCGAGCTTATCGTCGCGCTCTTCCTGGCGGTGACCGCCGCCCTGGCCGTGGTGTTCTTCTTGCTCACCTACGGCGTCTACGTGCTCGACGGCACGTTTTCAACGTACGAGGACATGATGATGCTCGTGCGCACCTTCTACGTGATCCTCTCGCAGATCACGCCTGCGAGCCTGGTGGTCATGATGCTCGCCGTGCGCACGGTGAGCCGCCGTGCCACGCGCCCGGTTGAGGCGCTCACGGCATCGACCTCCGCCTTCGTGGGCGATCTGGACGCGCACGGCAAGGCGGGGGAGGGGCTGCGCGCCCGCCCCATCGATGAGCACGGTATGGCGCCGGCGGCCGAGGTGCGCGAGCTGGTGGACGCGGTCAACGCCATGGAGCGCGACCTGGTCGCCTATGTGGGCGAGCTCGCCGTCGTCACCGCGGAGCGCGAGCGCGTCGAGGCCGAGCTGGACATCGCGCGCGACATCCAGGCGAGCGCGATTCCGCACGACTTCTCGGCGCAGGCGGCGTCGGGCCTCTCTATCGACGGCTTTATGCGCCCTGCCCGCGAGGTGGGCGGCGACTTCTACGATGTATTCGACATCGACGGTCATCGCACCGCGCTCGTGGTGGGCGACGTATCGGGCAAGGGCGTGCCGGCGGCGCTTTTCATGATGCGCGCCCTGGGCCTCTTGCGCTCTTGCGTGATGGCGGAGCAAGATCTGGGTCAAGCCCTGTCCGCGGCGAACGACGGCCTTACCGAGCGCAACGACGCCATGCTCTTCGTCACGGCGTTTGTGTGCGTGCTCGACCGAGCGACGGGCACGTTGACCTATGCCAACGCGGGCCACAATCCGCCCTCGGTGGTGCGCGGTGGCATACGCGAGTATCTGAGCGTGCGCCCGGGCTTGGTGCTGGGTGCCATGGAGGGTATGTCGTATGCCAGTTGGAGCATGCCGTTCGCCCCCGGGGACCAGATCTTGCTCTACACCGACGGCGTAACCGAGGCCGCCAATGAGGCGGATCAGCTTTTGGGCGAAGACCGTCTGGCTCGGATTTTGGCGACCTATGATGCCGAACAAAGCGGCCTCATGAGCGAGGCGGTGGTCAAAAGCATCGACGCCTTCGCCGGCGAGGCGCCGCAGGCAGATGATATCACCCTGCTCAACCTGGTATGGGACTTGGCGGGTGGCGCGATCGAGCTGCCGAGCGAGGATGATCAGCTGCCTTCCCTGCTCGATTTTGTGGAGCGCGAGGTAGATGCCGTGGGCCTTGACGCCGAGACGGCACATCACCTGTCCTTTGAGCTTAAGCTCGTGGCCGAGGAGCTCTTTGTGAACGTGTGCCACTACGGTCACCCGCGGGAGCCGGCGGTGCCGGTGCACGTGGATCTGCGCATCGACGTGTGCGCGCGTCGCCTCTATCTTACGCAGTGGGACGGCGGTGTGGCCTTCGATCCGCTTGCGCATGATGTGGTGATGCCCACGGCGGACGGCCCGGTGGGCGGCCTGGGCGTGCACCTGGTTCGCCGCATCATGGACGAGGTCGTCTACGAGCGCGTCGGCGAGCGCAACGCCCTCTATATGGTGAAGTCGTTTTAGCGCGACGCGGTCTGCGCATCCAAAAAAGTTTTCGAGAACGTGCTCGCGGGCATCCGTATTTGTTGCTCTTTTGTTGCTCTTGCTTCGCTAAGCTTTCCTATGCAGGACCACGACCCACGGAAAGGAGGCGGCCATGTCCGAGAAGAAGGACGTCCAGGACCCCAAGAAGCCCGAGGATACGCGCAAGCTCAAGGATAAGGAGCTCGAGCAGGTCGTCGGCGGGATCCGGATCCCTAGGCCCAAGACCTACTAGGATCAGCGCCGGTCATACCGGCGGGTCTTAGGTCCCAGCCGCGCCGCCCCCGCTTCGTCGGGGGCGGCGTTTTCCCGTATCAAACCGCCTTGGATAAGGAGACGCATATGGACGTTCAAGTCGACATCGAAGGCAGCGACGCTACCGCCGTGCTGCGCGGTTCGCTCAACACCAATACCGCCGGCGACCTTGAGGCCGCCTTGGCGCCCATCATGGGCCAGGCCAAGAGCATCACGTTCGACTTCACCGAGCTCGACTACGTGTCATCTGCCGGCTTGCGCGTGCTTATGATGGCGTTCAAGCGCTTGGGCGGCCAGGGCGTGGTGATCGAGCATGCGAGCGACGAGATTCGCGAGGTCTTCGACATCACCGGCTTCTCGGCGCTGTTCGACATTCGCTAGGCAAGGGGGCAAGGTGGCCCAGGGATCGATCTTTAGGCAAAAGAGCCTGGAGCGCGCGGCATCGCCCGAGCAGCTCGATCAATACATTCGCGTCTCGAGCCCGGGGGCTTGGACCCTACTCGCGCTCATCGTCGCGCTCATCGTGGCCCTGGGTGCGTTTCTCGCATTGGGCCGTGTGCCCAATACGCGCACGGTCACGGTGACGGTGGAGGACGGCCGGGTCGCGGGAAGCGCCGAGGGCGTGCCAAACGGCACGTACGAGGCCGAGGTAACCTTGGGCGACGAGTCCGTCGCCGATATCGTCTTGGGGATGTAGTTATGGCCGCCCCTTTGTTTGCGCGGCGTCCCGGCGCGCATGAGGCCGGCAAGATGGCGGGCAAGATCCCGCAGGTCATGCAGATGGAGGCCCTAGAGTGCGGCGCGGCGAGCCTCGCGATGGTGTGCGCCTATTGGGGAAAATGGCTGCCTTTGGAACAGGTGCGCCTGGACTGCGGCGTGTCGCGCGACGGCTCGTCCGCCTTGAACGTGGTCAAGGCCGCGCGCAGCTACGGCTTGGACGCCCGCGGGTTTAGATACGAGCCCGACGCCATGCGCGAGAAGGCGACCTTCCCCTGCATCGCGCATTGGAATTTCAACCACTTTGTGGTGGTGCGCGGCTTTAAGGGCGATCGTGTCTTTATCAACGACCCGGCGCGCGGCGAGGTGCGCATCTCGGCACGCGAGTTCGACGAGTGCTTCACAGGCGTGTGCCTGCAGTTTGCGCCCACCGCCGACTTTGAGCCCGGGGGAGCTCCGGCATCCATCAAGGGCTTTGTGCTCGACCGCCTGCAAGGGTCGCTTCCCCTGCTGGCGCTTCTCGCCGTGGTGAGCGCGGCGGTGAATGTGATCGATGCGGCGAACCCGCTGTTCTCGCAGATTCTCACCGACCGTCTGCTGGGCGGCAAGAACCCCGAGTGGGTCTTACCCTTCGCCTTGGCGTTGGGGGCCCTGGGCGTGCTGCAGGTGGGCGTGCTGGGATTCTCAAGCTACTTCAACGTGAAGACCATGGGCAAGCTCGCCGTGTCATCGGGCGCGGGGTTCTTTTGGAAGGTGCTCCATCTGCCTATGGAGTTTTTCTCCCAGCGCGCCCCCGGTGATATCGCGGCGCGCGTGGAGTCCAACGCCACGGTCGCCGAGCAGCTGGTGGGCACGCTCGCGCCTCTGGTGATCAACTTCTGCATGCTCGTGCTCTACCTGGTGCTCATGGTGGGCTACTCGCCCCTGCTCGCCTCCGTCGGCATCGCGAGCACGGTGGCGAACCTTGGCGTGGCGCTCATCATCTCGCATCGCCGCGTGAATATCATGCGGGTGCGCCAGCGCGACGAGGCGAACTTCGACTCGGCCACCGTCACCGGCATCGACATGATCGAGACCATCAAGGCGGCGGGTGCCGAGGACGGGTACTTCCAGCGCTGGAGCGGCTTTCAGGCGGGTGCGTCCAACCAGGGCGTGAGCGAGATCAAGCTCGATGCGTATCTGGGCGCGGTGCCCCAGGCCGTGAGCGGTGCCGCCGATGCCCTGGTGCTCGTGCTGGGTGCCTGGTTGGTGCTCGAGGGTCAGTTCTCCGTGGGCATGCTCCTGGCGTTTCAGGGTTTTATCACCCGCTTTGCCGCCCCGGCAGAGTCGCTCATCGCGAGTATGCAGACCCTGTTCGAGATGCGCTCCGATATGGAGCGCATCCAAGATGTGATGACCTATGCCGAAGACCCGTTGGCGCAAGGCGGGCTCGATGCCTTCGACGATGCCCCACTCGCCTCTTCCGGAGCCGATACCGTCCCCGATCCTGCGGGCGTCGTCGACAGGGACGGTCCGCTCGCGCTCGCCGACGCGCTGCTCGCCGCCTTGGACGATGAGGGGACGGGCGGCGGTTATGAGAAGCTGCGGGGCCGTATCGAGTTGGATAACGTGACGTTTGGCTATTCGCGCCTGGCGAACCCGCTTATCCACGACCTCACACTTACCGTGAGGCCCGGCTCCTCCATCGCGTTGGTGGGGCCCAGCGGCTGCGGCAAGTCGACCATCGCCAAGCTGGTCACGGGCCTGTATCAGCCGTGGTCGGGCGAGGTGCGCCTTGACGGTGCCCCCATAGACCAGATCGCCCGACCGGTGCGCACCGGCTCGGTCGCCGTGGTCGATCAAGACGTGGTGCTGTTTGAGGACACCATCGACGCCAACATCCGCCTGTGGGATGAGTCAATAGAGAATTACGAGGTCATCTTGGCTGCCCGAGACGCCGAGCTGCACGATGACATCATGGCGCGTCCCGGCGGCTACCAGGCCCCGCTTGCAAACGGCGGTTCCGATCTGTCGGGCGGTCAACGCCAGCGCCTGGAAATCGCGCGCGCGCTGGCGAGCGACCCCACCATTTTGGTGCTTGATGAGGCTACGAGCGCCCTGGACGCGGTGACCGAGCGAGCCGTGATGGAGCGTATCCGCCGGCGCGGCATCACCCTCGTGGTGGTAGCCCATCGTCTGTCCACGGTGCGCGATTGCGACCAGATCGTGGTGCTCGACCACGGCCAGGTGGTGGAGCACGGCACGCATGATGAGCTCTGGGCGGCTGACGGCCTGTACACCAGGCTCGTCACGCAGGAGTAGGGGAGGCCCATGGGTTGGTTCGATAGTCAGATCCAAGAACGCCAACGTGCCGAGGCCGAGCGCATGGCCGATGCGGTATCGGGTTTGGCCGAGGCGCTTACCGGGGCGGGCGGCTCTGCCGCGGCGGGACGCGCGAGCGTGGACGCCGTGGCCGATATCCTCGCTTACCTGGGCGCGCGTCTCGCCACCTTACCCGGTGGGGTGACCGAGCTGGCCGAGGTCATCGAGATGCAGGTGCGTCCGCGCGGCATCATGTTTCGCGAGGTGGCGCTCGCGCCCGGTTGGTCGCGCGAGGCTACGGGACCCATCCTGGCCACGCGTGAGGACGGCTCGCCGGTGGCGTTGCTTCCCGCCGTGACCGGCGGGTACGCGTACCGCGACCATGCGCAGGGCCGTACGGTTCGCGTGGGTGGAAACGACATGGTCGGCCTCGCGCCGCGCGCCCTTCTGTTCTACCGCCCGTTGCCCTCGCGTTCGCTGACGCGGCGCGATATCTACGCGTACCTGGTGCGCGCGGTGGGCAGGCGCGATTGGGCCATGGTCGCCCTCGCCGCGGCGTGCGTGTCGGTGCTGGGGCTTGTCGTGCCCGCGGTGAACGAGTATGTCTTCGGTCCGTTGCTTGCCGCGGGAGATGAGGCCGCGGCGCTGCTCGCTCCCGTCTTGGCGCTGCTGCTCTCCATCATCATCGCCCAGGTGATCATCTCCTCGGTACGCACCATGCTCATAGGCCGCATGGGAACCGCGGCGTCCACGTCGTTTACGGCGGCCCTCATGATGCGCGTGCTTCAGCTGCCTACCTGGTTTTTCAAGCGCAACGCCGCGGGTGATTTGGCGAGCCGTGTGCTCTCCATGCCCAATATGGTCAAAGTGCTGCAACAGGCGGTGCTCTCGGTGGGACTCACCGTGGTGTTCTCGTTGGTGTATCTGGTGCAGGTC
>Cebus_capucinus_imitator_PRJNA485217_SSR056__coassemble_968_pt1 | contig 11067 bp, 12 predicted proteins | sample Cebus_capucinus_imitator_PRJNA485217_SSR056__metabat2_low_PE_012 | metagenome-assembled genome bin Cebus_capucinus_imitator_PRJNA485217_SSR056
CACGCCGGCGGCCTGCGGGGCCGTGGCACCCTGGCGCACCGTCCATGCCTTGACCTCCATCTCGCCGGCGGTGAAGAAGCTCTGCAGACCCAGCAGCTTGTAAGCCGCCTGCGCAAGCGTCTCTAAGCCCGAGCGCTCAAGGCCCAAATCCTCCAAAAACGCCGCGGCCTCCTCGGGGTCAAGCTCGGAGAGCTCGGCCTCCACCTTGGCGCAGATGGCGATGGGGGTCACGCCGTCGATGGGCGCAAGCTCCCCGGCGAGCATATCCTCGTCCACGTTGGCCACGTACAGGATGGGCTTCATGGTGAGCAGGAAGAGCCCCTTGGCGGCGGCGCGCTCCTCGTCGGTCATCTCCATGGTGGCGGCGCGATGGCCCTCGCCCAGCCAGTCGAGCAGGCGGCGTGCGACCTCGTACTTAGGTGCCAGCTCGTGGTCGCGCTTGGACTCCTTCTCCAGCTTGGGCAGCTGCTTCTCGAGCGTTTGGATGTCTGCGAGCATGAGCTCGGTCATGATGGTGTCCGCGTCGCTCTCAGGGTCCACAAACTCGCCCACGTGGTTGTCCTCGCGCATCACGTTGGGGTCCTTGAAGTAGCGCACGACCTCGCAGATGGCGTCGGTCTCGCGGATGTTGGCGAGGAACTGGTTGCCCAGGCCGGCGCCGTCGTTGGCGCCCTTCACCAGGCCGGCGATGTCGACGAACTCCACCGCCGCGGGCACGATGCGCCCCGGGTGCACGATGTCGGCCAGCGCCTGCAAGCGGTCGTCGGGCACGTCCACGATGCCCACGTTGGGATCGATGGTGGCGAACGGGTAGTTGGCGGCCAGCCCGCCCTTCTTGGTGAGGGCGGTGAACAGCGTGGACTTGCCCACGTTGGGCAGGCCGACGATGCCGATGGAAAGCGCCATGGAAAAGCTCCTCGCGATACTAGGTGAAACAACTAGCCAACCATTGTAACCCTAGCCGCCGCGCCTACGCCCGCGACCACGCCGAGCACGACGATTCTCCCGCTCACGGGTTCAAAGCGCCGCTGGGCGGGCGCCTCGATGTTTACGTACGCACGCGGCGATACAATCCGAGTCACGCGTATGCCGGCAAGCGCCGGCACCCATCACCTCACAGAGAGGAGCGCGTATGGGACTGTTTTCCTGGCTCTGCGGCGACCGCTCTTCGACGCATGCTGCCGAGAACCCTGCGTCCGCACCGACCACGACCGCCGAGGCGCCCGAGCTCGCGCCGGGCTGCCCCGTAAGCGACTGGGAGCCGCTTGCCCCCTACATCCCCTACGACGCCGCCGCCGAGCCGCACGTCGTCGTGATCGCGGCGGCCCTCGCCGCGGGCGAGCGCAAGCGCAGCGAGCTTACCGTGCGGCGCATCCTCAAAAAGAACCCCGAGCACGCGCGCGTCACCGCCATAGCGACCGCGATCGCCGCCGGTAACGCCGCAGCCAGCGAGTTCACCGTCAAGCGCATCTACAAGAAAAAGGATTGCACGGCCCAACAAGATACGGAGGAAAGCCATGCTGCGTAAGTTCAAGATCTCGATCGACGGGACCCAGTACCTGGTGGAGATGGAGGAGCTGGGAACCCCCGCGGGACCCGCGCCCGTCGCCGCCGCACCCGTCGCGCACGCGCCCGCAGCTGCCCCGGCTCCTGAGCCCGCAGCCTCGCCCGAGCCCGCCCCCACGCCGGCACCCGCAGCACCCGCAGCGCCCGCGGCTCCCGCCTCCGCCGGCGCGGACGTGCAGAAGGCCCCCATGCCCGGCAAGATCCTGGAGATCCTCGCCGCCCCGGGCACGCCCGTCGAGGTGAACCAGCCGATCCTCATCTTGGAGGCCATGAAGATGGAGTCCCAGATCGTGGCCGAGCAGGCAGGCACCGTGGCGAGCGTCGCGGTGGTCCCCGGTGACATGGTCAACCCCGGCGACGAGCTGTTCTCGATCGCCTAACCCCGTCCGCCGCAAGCGAAAAAGGAGTCCCTATGGAAGTCCTTATCGAAGGTATCCTCGCCCTGGGCGCCGAACCCGGGCGCATAGCCATGATCGTGATCGGCGCCGTGCTCATGTACCTGGGCATCAAAAAGGAGTACGAGCCCACGCTGCTCGTACCCATGGGCCTGGGCACCATCCTAGTGAACATCCCCAACTCCGGCGTGCTGGCCACCGGCGGCGCCGACGGCCCCTTCACCGTTCTGTTCCAGGCCGGTATCGAGACCGAGCTGTTCCCGCTTCTGCTCTTCATAGGCATCGGCGCCATGATCGACTTCGGCCCGCTGCTCGCCAACCCGTTCCTTTTGCTCTTTGGCGCGGCGGCGCAGTTTGGCATCTTCTTCGTGACCATCGTGGCGGTGCTGTTGGGCTTTGACATCGCCGACGCCGCCAGCACGGGCATCATCGCCGCCGCCGACGGCCCCACCTCCATCTTCGTCGCCAACACGCTGGGGTCCAAGTACATGGGCGCCATCATGGTGGCCGCCTACAGCTACATGGCGCTCGTCCCCATCATCCAGCCCATCGCCATCAAGGCCGTGACCACCAAGAAGGAGCGCCAGATCCGCATGGCCTACAACCCGCGCGCGGTCTCGCAGACGGCAAAGATCCTCTTCCCCATCATCATCTGCGTGGTCGCGGGCCTGGTCGCCCCCGACTCGTTGCCGCTCGTGGGCTTCCTCATGTTCGGCAACCTGCTGCGCGAGTGCGGCGTGCTCAACAGCCTGTCCATGAGCGCGCAAAACGAGCTCGTGAACCTCATCTCGATCCTGCTCGGCCTCTGCGTCTCGGTAAAGATGGAGTACCACGACTTCTTGCAGGTCGACACCCTCATCGTCATGGCGCTGGGCCTGATGGGTTTCATCATGGACTCGGTGGGCGGCATCATGTTCGCCAAGCTGCTGAACCTCTTCCGCAAAGAGAAGATCAACCCCATGGTGGGCTCCGCCGGCATCTCGGCGTTCCCCATGGCCTCGCGCGTGGTGCAAAAGATCGCGACCGAGGAGGACCCGCAGAACTTCATCCTCATGCAGGCAAGCGCGGCCAACGTCGCCGGCCAGATCGCCTCGGTGGTCGCCGGCGGCCTGGTGCTGGGCATCCTGCTCTAGAAAGGAGCGCGTTGTATGTTTGAGATCGAAGCGCTGAGCCAGGCTCTGGAGATCCTCGCCCTGGGCTGGGGCGGCGTGTTTATCGTCATGCTCGTGATCTACGTGGTGTCCATGGCGCTGTCGCGCCTGTTCCCGCCCGCGAAGGAGTAGCCCATGGCACGAACCGTACGTTTTTGCGAGACCGTGCTGCGCGACGGCCAGCAAAGCCAGATCGCCACGCGCATGCCCATACAGGACATGCTTCCCATCCTCACCACCATGGACGAGGTGGGCTACGCCGCGATCGAGGTGTGGGGCGGAGCCACCTTCGACGCCTGCCTGCGCTTTTTGAACGAGGATCCCTGGGAACGGCTACGCACCATCCGCGCGCATGTGAAGCACGCCAAGCTGCAGATGCTCCTGCGCGGGCAGAACCTGTTGGGTTATCGCAACTATCCCGATGACGTGGTGGAAGCCGTGGTGCGCAAGTCGGTTGAGAACGGCATCGACGTAATCCGCGTGTTCGACGCACTCAACGACACGCGCAACCTCACCACCTCCATCCGTGCCGCACGCGCCGCCGGCGGAGAGGTGCAGGCCGCCATCTGCTACACCACGAGCGACGTGCACACCGTCGACTACTTTGTGCGCCTGGCCAAAAAGATGGCTGATGCCGGGGCCGACTCGATCTGTGTCAAGGACATGGCAGGCGTGCTCACCCCCGGCGTGGCCTACGAGCTCGTGGGGCGCATCAAGGACGACTGCGACCTGCCGCTGGAGCTGCACACCCACGGCACGGCGGGCATCGCGCAGATGACCCTGCTCAAAGCTGTGGAGGCCGGGGCCGATATCATCGATACCTGTATATCGCCGTTCGCCGAGGGCACGAGCCAGCCCGCGACCGAGTCGCTCGCCATCGCGCTGGAGGACCTAGGGTACGCCACGGGCCTGGGCATCGACAAGCTTGAGGCCATCGCCGAGCATTTCGCTCCGGTACGCGACCGGTTCCTGGCAAACGGCACGCTCAAGACCAAGGTGCTGGAGGTGGAGCCCAAGGCGCTTTTGTACAAGGTGCCGGGCGGCATGCTCTCCAACCTCATCTCGCAGCTCGCCGACATGGGCATCTCCGAGCGCTACGAGGAGGTCCTCGCCGAGGTGCCGCGCGTGCGCGCCGACATGGGCTACCCGCCGTTGGTAACGCCGCTGTCCCAGATGGTGGGCACGCAGGCCATGATGAACGTGATCGCGGGCGAGCGCTACAAGATGGTGCCCACCGAGATCAGCGACTACGTACGCGGCCTGTACGGCGCCTCCCCCGCCCCCATCGATGCCGCGGTGCGAAAGCTCATCATCGGCGACGAGAAACCCGTGACCTGTCGCCCCGCCGACCTGTTGGAGCCCGCTCTGCCGCGCCTTGAGCAGGAGATTTCGCGCTACGCCCGCTCGGAGGAGGACGTGCTCTCCTACGCCCTGTTCCCCGACCAGGCACGCGACTTCCTGGGACGTCGCGAAGACCCGTTCTACGACGTGGAGGTCCAGGAAGTCACCGTCCACGTGGAGGCGTGAGCCCGAGATTCTCGGCAGAGATGGACGCAACGCAAAGGGCCCGAGTTCCGCACACGGACCCTTCCTTTTGCCGAGAAGATCGCATCGCGTGCCGCATCTATACTAAAACGAATCGACACGCCGATTTTTCGTGCAAATGGGACATGCAAGACCGCTCGGACGCGATGCCCTACCGAACAAAGCGCGTTGCATGTCGCATCTGTACGAAAAAGGGCTCCGTTGCCGGTACTTCGTACAAACGCGACATGCAAGATACCGAGAACACCGGGTCGTTACAGCAAGGGGCGGATGGAGACCTGCGCCGGGTCGTAGGTGCGCTCCTCGCCGTCGTCGTGACGGATGCAGGCACGACCCCAGGCGTCGATCCCCGTGAAGGTGCCCGCGCTGTAGGGGTTACCGTCACGATCGATCAGCGCCACGTACTCGCCGCGGTAAGCTAGTAGGTCATAGAAGGCGTCCATGAGCCCCGTGAGCGGCAAAGCAGAGGGACCCGCAGCAGCGACGCTTGCAGACCACGCGTTCACTTCGGCCACGATCGCATCGCGCACGCGTGGCGCCTGCTCATCCAGCGAAGGGCACACGACGCCCGCAGGAAGCACCAGGTCAAGTCCCACAGGTTCCAACGCGTGCGGCGTCAGCCTCTCCACCTGCGGCGTCTGCACGTTCACCCCGATACCGCATACGGCGAAGACGCCTCCGTCCCCCCAGCCGGCCTCGGTCAGCATGCCGGCGAGTTTGAACCCATGGCTCTCGCCTACCACCAGGTCGTTGGGCCATTTGATACGCACGTCACGCACTCCCAGGCAGGAAAGCGCCCGGCACGCGCCTATACCGCAGGCAACCGGCAGGCCCGGCATGAGGTGCTGGGGCACGCCGGGGCGCAAGACCACAGACAGGTAGAGCCCTCCCGCAGGAGAGGTCCAGCTATGCCCGCGCTGCCCGCGCCCGGCCGTCTGGGCATCGGCCCGCACGGCCCAACCATGCTCGGCGCCGGCCGCTGCGCGCTCACGGGCCACGTCATTGGTAGAGGGCACCTCTGCAAGATGCTCGATGGCAACCGGGGACATAAAGACCTCCAAACATGAAAAGGGCCGCGAGGGTGTCCCCGCGGCCCGAGTCGCTAAAAATCGAGCGGTCTAGTTGCGCTTGAGACCGCCGCGCTCATCGATGGCAGCCCAGAAGGCGTCCGCGAAACGCGGGTCCTCGGAAGCCATGAGTGCGTTGGTGGCCATCCAGCCGGACGGGGTGCCCGTGTCGTAACCGGACAGCGGGTCGATCACGACGGCGTACATGGCCTCGCGCTCCAGGCTGCGCGCCATGGCGTCGGTGAGCTGGATCTCGCCGCCCTTGCCGGGCTGCTGGTCGTGCAAGAGCTGCATCACCAGCGGGGAGAGCAGGTAGCGGCCCACGATGTACAGGTTGGAGGGAGCCTCCTCGGGCGCGGGCTTCTCGACCAGGCCGGAGACGCGCCACACGGCGCCCGGCTCCTCGTCACCGGCATCCTCGGCGCCCTCGATGGACCCGACGCGCGCACCGGCGATCACGCCGTAGCGGTCAACGTCCTCGGGCGCGCACGGGGCGACGGCGATCACGCTGGCGCCGGAGTGGGCGGCGGAGACCTCCATCATCTTGGTGCAGATATCGCGGGCAGGCACCACGTAGTCGCCCAGCAGGACAAGGAAGGACTCGTCGGCGCAGGCGTCCGACGCGGAACGGATCGCATGGCCCAAGCCCTTGGGCTCGTACTGGTAACGGAAGTCGACCGGCATGTCACCGGCATGCGCCACGGCGTCGGCGTAGGCGGCCTTGCCGCGCTCGCGAAGCAGGTTCTCGAGCGACTTATCGGGCTGGAAGTAGTTGAGCAGCTCGGGCTTACCCGGCGAGGTCACGATGATCGCGCCGTCCACGCCCTCGGGCTCGAGCGCCTCCTCCACGACGTACTGGATGACCGGCTTATCGAGAACCGGAAGCATCTCCTTGGGCGTGCACTTGGTACCGGGCAGAAAACGGGTGCCCAGACCGGCAGCGGGGATGATCGCCTTCATGGCTAAACGTCCTTTCGCGCGCCGCGAACCCGGCGCATGGTGAATCAGCGGGTATAAGGATACCCCTCCCCCTCGAACGAAAACGCCCCGCCCCGCAAAATGCAGGATACCTGCGCACTCTCTCGGCGAACGGTTCCGCGAACGGTCAGACCCCCTATTTTTTCGAAAGGAACCCTATCAAAAAAGGGCCCCATGACGTGCATGGGACCCTCGAGTCGCTCAAGCGACGGGTGAGTAAAACAGCGAGAGCCGAAGTTACTTGATGGTGACGGCAGCGCCGGCAGCCTCGAGCTTCTCCTTGGCGGCCTCGGCGTCCTCCTTCTTGACACCCTCGAGAACGGCCTTGGGAGCGCCCTCGACGACCTCCTTGGCCTCCTTGAGGCCGAGGGAGGTGAGCTCACGGACAACCTTGATGACCTGGATCTTGTTGTCGCCGAAGCCCTCGAGCACGACGTCGAACTCGGTCTTCTCCTCGGCAGCCTCAGCCGGGGCAGCGGCGGCCACGACGGCAGCCGGAGCGGCGGCGGACACGCCGAAGGTGTCCTCGATGGCCTTCACGAGCTCGGAAGCCTCGAGCAGGGTCATTTCCTTCAGGGCCTCGATGATCTCATCGTTGGTAAGCTTAGCCATGATAGCTAATCCTTTCTAAGTGTCCCGCGTCTTCGCGGGAGTCTTGCGTGATGTGCGCGAGCAGGTCGCGCGCGACAGCCTAGGCTGCCTTCTGCTCGGAAATCTGCTGGACCGTACGGGCCAGGCCGCTGGAAACGCCGTTGACGCACACAGCGATGTCGCGAGCAAAACCGTTGATAAGACCGGCGATCTGGCCGAGGAGCTGGTCCTTCGTCGGGAGGTCGGCGATAGCCTTGACCTCGTCGGCGGTGACTGCCTTGCCCTCGGAGATACCGCCCTTGACCTCCAGAACGCCCTTGGCCTTCGCGGAGAAGTCCTTCAGGATCTTGGCGGCCTCGACGGGCTCGGTCTCGTAGAACACGTAAGCGACGGGGCCGACGAGGATGTCGTCGATCTCGGGCTGCTCCTGGTTCTTGAGAGCGATCTTGGCAAGGTTGTTCTTGTAGACCTTCATCACAGCGCCCGCCTCGCGGAGCTGGTGACGCAGCTCCTGGGCCTGCTTCACGGTGAGACCGTTGTAGTTGACCACGAACACGCCGGCGTGATTCTGGATTGCATCCTCGATCTCAGCGACCTTGTCGATCTTGTACTGCTTTACTGCCATGGTGATTGCACCTCCTTCTCGTGCTTTTCCGGGCACGACCCGCGTGAGAATGGCGGGGACGTCCGAAAAAGAAACCCCCGCGCTGCAAGAGCGACGGAGGCGAGAAGTCTTTGACTTTTCAACCACCTCGGCTGGCGGGTTACCCCATTAAGCGAAGGACCTTGACGGCCCGCCGCACCGGCTGTCTCTGGCAGCAGATCGTGCGATGAACAGGGAGTAGTATGCTCATGCACCGCGCGCTCGTCAACCCGCGCACCCGAGCATGGCGAAAACGTCCACGTTTTGGGCACATCATGCCGAGCATACCGGGCTTCAGCCCCTTTCGGCGGGTGCCCCTTCCCTACCGCAGGCTCCTCACGAAGGACTCTAGGCGGCGCAGGCCCTCGTCGAGCACGTCGTCGGCCACGCAGTAGGACAGGCGCACGTAGCCCTCCGCGCCAAAGCAGGTACCCGGCACCACGGCCACGCCCGTCTCCTCGATGGCGCGCTCGCAAAACTCATCCGAGGTGAGCCCGGTGCCCGCGATGGAGGGGAACACATAGAACGCCCCCGCGGGCTCGGTGGCGCTAAGCCCCATGTAGGCGAGCTTGGCGAGCACCTTCTCGCGGCGGGCCCGGTAGCACTCGAGCATGGGCGCCGGGTCGATCGTGAGGGCGCGCGCGGCGGCGGGCATCTCGAAGGCGGGCACCGAGCTCACCATGTACTGGTGCGCCTTGGCGATCTGAGCCGCCACGTCGCCCGTGGCAGCGAGCCACCCCAGGCGCCAGCCCGTCATGGCCCAGGGCTTGGAGAAGCTGTCCACCACCACGGTCTGGGCGGCGAGGCTCGGGTGGCGCTGCGCGAAGCGCTCGTAGCCGGGCGTATAGACCAGGCGGTTGTACACATCGTCGCAGATCACGTAGATGCCCTCGCGCGCGGCCACGCGAGCCACGGCGTCAAGCGAGGCGGCGGTGAGCACGCAACCCGTGGGGTTGTTAGGCGAGGTGATGACGATGGCCTTGGTCGCCGGGGTCACTCGCGCGGCGAGTGCGTCCTCCTCGATCTGAAAACCGCTGGCGCAGGTGTCGAGAAACACCGGCGTGGCGTGCAGCGTGGTGACGATGGACTCGTACAGGCCAAAGGCGGGCGTGGGGATCACGACCTCGTCGCCCGGCATGAGGATGGCTGAGAACGTGGCGTACAGGGCCTCGGTGGCGCCGGCGGTGAGGACCACCTCGTCCGCCGCGTACGCGAGCCCTCGTTCGCCCATGTACGCCGCGATGGCCTCGCGCACGGACGGCGTGCCGTTGTTGGGCGGGTAGTGGGTCTCGCCGCGCTCGAGCGCCGCGGTCGCCTCGAGCTTGACCGAGACGGGGGTCGCGAACTCGGGTTCACCCAGCGCGAGCGCGATACAGTCGCCCCTCGCGGCGGCGAGCGCGTTCACGCGTCGAATGCCGCTGGGAGAAAGCGTTGCCAGATGGGCGTTGGTCGATTTGGGCATGGCGAGCACCTCCTCGGGAGTTTTGCCATAGGATACCGCAGCGAGGGTCATCCGTGAGCGCCGCGACAGCATATCTCGGCAGAATATGCCTGCGCGTGCTGCGCTGTGCTACAGTAGCGCCGTATCGACCGCACGCACGTGGGAAGAAGGCACCGCCCCATGCCCCAAACCATCGCCCAGCGCATCATGAGCGCCAAGTCCGAACGCGACCGCCAGCAGGTGACCCAGGCCATCCGCGACATCGCCGCCGAGTTCGAGCCCTACATCGTGAAGCAACGCCGGCACTTCCACAAGCACCCCGAGCCCAGCATGCGCGAGGAGCGCACCGCCTCCGATATCTGCGGGCAGCTGGATGCCATGAACATCCCTTACGAGCGGCCCTGCGAGACGGGCATCATCGCCACCCTGCGCGGCACGGCGCCGGACGCCTACGCCGAGGACGGCACGCCGCGCCGGCGCCTCATGATCCGCGCCGACATAGACGCGCTGCCGGTGCTGGAGCAAACCGGCGAGGAGTTCGCCAGCGTGAACGAGGGCTACATGCACGCCTGCGGGCACGACTGCCACATCGCCATGCAGCTGGGCGCCCTGCAGATCCTGCGCCACATGACCGACGATCTGCACGGCGAGGTGCGCGCGGTCTTTCAGCCTTCCGAGGAAAACGGCCGGGGTGCGCGCCTCATGGTCTCCCACGGCGCGGTCGATGGCGTGGACGGCGTCTTTGGCATGCACATATGGAGCGAGGTCGACGCGGGCAAGATCAGCGTCGAGCCCGGCCCCCGCATGGCCAACACCGACTGGTTCCGCATCGACGTGAAGGGCACGAGCTGCCACGGCGCCATGCCGCAGCGCGGCGCCGACGCCGTGATGGTGGCCGCCGAGATCGTGAACGCGCTGCAGACCATCGTGAGCCGTGACCTGTCGCCCTACGAGCCCGCGGTGGTGACCGTGGGTGAGATCCACGGCGGCACGGCGCGCAACGTGATCGCCGGCTCGGCATATCTCACAGGAACCGTGCGCACCTACTCCGACAACTCCCACGAGCTCATGCCGGGCCTGATCGAGCGCATCGCCGTGCATGTGGCGGCCGCCCTGGGCGCCGAGGCCGAGCTGTCGGACTACACGGTGGCGAACCTCAAGGTCGAAAACGATCCCGCCTCCTCCGAGCGCGCCGCCGCCTCGCTCGTACGCGTGCTGGGCGAGGATGCGCAAGGGAGCTATCGCGGCACGATGTCGGGCGAGGATTTCTCGGAGTACCTGCACTGCGCGCCCGGCGTGTTCGCCTTCGTGGGGTGCCGCAACCCCCAGCTGGGCGCCACCTTCGCCCAGCACTCCTGCTTCTACAAGGTGGACGAGTCGGTGCTGGCGCGCGGCAGCATGTTCGCGGCCCAGTACGCGGTTGATTTCCTCGCCGAGTAGGCAGGCCCGCCACCCCTCGCGACACGGCTGAAAACAGGGAGGGCCCGAAAAGCGGATGCGCTTTCCGGGCCCTCCTTCTTATACGAGGCCTATGCCGGCTGCGGCTTAGTAGCGGTCACGGCCGCCGAAGCCGCCGCGGTTACCGCCGCGGTCACCAAAGCCGCCACGGCCGCCACGGTCGTTGCCGCCACGTCCGCCGCCGAAGCCGCCACGGCCGCCGCGGTCACCAAAGCCGCCGCGGTTGCCGCCG
>Cebus_capucinus_imitator_PRJNA485217_SSR056__coassemble_973_pt1 | contig 10974 bp, 7 predicted proteins | sample Cebus_capucinus_imitator_PRJNA485217_SSR056__metabat2_low_PE_012 | metagenome-assembled genome bin Cebus_capucinus_imitator_PRJNA485217_SSR056
GCCACGTGTGAAAAGAACCGCTGCCTCAATTGAAAGCCCGAGCTTGACACAAACAAAGAAGGAGCTGGTCTACCGGAGGGCATGGCCGAACGAGGGGACGCTGCGCCGCGAGCTCAACGAATACGTCTGGTGGTACAACAACGAGAGGCTGCACTCCACGCTGGGCTACATGAGCCCGGTGGAGTTCAGGGAGGCGGGCCTGTCCCTCTGAGATTTGTCCAAAAGGGTGTTGCCAATCCAGATGGCGTTCCGCTGCTCACCGGAGGAACGCAAATTGATATGCGACATGGCAGCATGGAGCGGCATGAGCAGGCAGGACTACATCATCGCCAAGCTCACCGATACCCAAGTTGAGGTGAGGCCCTCCGTGAGCGTGCAGAAGGCGCTGAGGGACTCGATGGCGGAGTTGGCCAAGGAGGTGCACCTGGCGGCCTCCTACGGCGAGCTGAGCGAGTCCCTGCAGCAGAGGATCGGGCTCGTGATGGGGCTCTTCCTAGCGCTCGGCGAGGCTGTTGACGCGCCAGCGGAAGAGGCATTGCCACAAACTGCGCCTTTGGAAGAGCCGGCGACAACCGTAATGGATGCAGAATCCAACACCGCAAGCATCTTCGGAATGGGGCGCGAGTGATGCCCCATTCAAAGCTCATCCGTTGTGGCGCCAGCTTAGATACGAAACCATCATCATGCGAGGATTCGCGCGGTTATTCGACGTTGATGAAGAACACGCTGCTATAGGCGATGCATTTTCTATTTTTAATTAAAAAGCACTGAACGTAATGACGTCCACGATATGCCGTCGATTCGTGTCTTCCACCTTTTGGAATATTCGAATCTTCAAATCCACCTCGAAGTTGATTTGCCGCATGAGATTCGGTGCCGGTGTTGACGACCTGCCATTTCACGGCCGCCGCAGCAAGGCCAGGAGATCGAAGGACCTTGTAGTCAATTTTGCATTTCTTCGGTATAACTCGGTCGTTCGTCGTGATGCGTTCGCGTTTTCCATCCGGGTAGGTGACATCGGCGACCACAATCACCCCGGGCCTTTGGCATGCCATCGGCCATGGCGGGGTTTTGCGGTGCGGAACGGAAAGCGCGGCCGCTGTCGAAAGATATGCTGGGGAAAGAGCAAATCCGTTTCGACTGCTTGCGGGGAACCTGTTACCGAGTATCTTCCTCCAAGCTGAGTTCGTAGAGCCCTCCTCGCTAATCGTGGCGAGTGCGGCGTGAATTGCCCGAACGAACGCCTCGAAGTCTTCTCTCCGGTACCCGCTAGCAAGATCGTTTATGGTCAACGAGGGGTCAATCACCTGCGGCTTGATTCCGTCAGCAAGAAGGCTGTCATAAGATTCCGCTATGTTCTCCATTAACTGCACGATGATGTCCTCGTAAAGCGTCACATCAACCGGATAATGATCGGCGATGATCTTCTCAAGAGTGATGCCTTTGGGCCAGCGCTCTTCCTCAGGGCAGTTTTCCCTACGCCACCATTTCATGATTTTGACGACGGGCTTGAACCTGCCGCCATGTTCCGCGTTGACAGTGGTTGACCACTCGATGTGTCCTTTTGGGTTCGTTTCGGTCCACCGACCATCGTCTATGCACCCGATAAAGCAAGTTTCGACATCGACAGCTAGCGGAACGACATCGATATCAAGGTTCGAGAAGGATATTCCGACGGAATGCGTCTGAAGATGAGCAGACGCATACTTCGAAGAGTCGAGAAGGGTATCTCTTAACTCAGTGATGACGTTGGCAGAATTGGCATCGGAGCCGTAATCTGTCTCGACAATGATATCGACATCTCGGTTGTCGTCGTCTTTTGCTGGGCGAATAGACGTGTGCTTGGCGTATGACCCGGACAGATACGTGTGAACGCAACGCTCGCCATAATGCTCATGTGCTGAAAGATACTCTCTCAAAGCCTTATGGGCGGCACTTATCTGCTCGACCGTCGTTTTACTAGGCTCGATGTCCGATAGAAATGTTTGGAAATCCGATTGCAGAGACATTCTTTTACCTCGCTATCTCGAACGATTTCAGGGAAAGGTCGGCATAATCTCTTATGTCGATTGCGGCGACGGTGCCGAGCTTGAACAATTCGTCAAGGAGAAGATAGAAGAAGGAGAAGATCGCCTCATCACCATCGGAAGCTTGAACCTCGCCTTCATACTTATGAAACGTCCCATCCTCAGCTGCGCAAACAATGTCAACATTGGGACAAGAGAGCATGTTCTTCTCGATTGTCTCGGGCTTACTTTCTGACCGAGTGGTCAAAAGCCCGCCGATAATCGGAGTCAAACTTCGTGCAGGCACGGATGCGCCGGCTGAAATCATGCCTCTTGACGTCCTCTTCAGGTCGAGAACCGATTGAATCTTCGCGTTCGCGTATTCAATGTGGTCCTTGTTGGCGTCCTGTTTGACCTCGAACACGGCGTAAACGCTCTCTGCGGTGACATATTTTTCGCCGTTCCTGGTCTCCATGATTAAGGGCGAATGAAGCGGATCATAGATTATTACGTCTATCTGCTCGCTCGTTCCACCCGTGCTGTCGAAGACGAATCCCTTTGAAGCGGCATAGCGTTTCGGAAGAAAACCGTTGAGAAAAGCCAGCCATTCTCCCTCGCTTAAATCCCCTTGAGAGACGGGGTGGCCTAGCTGAAGGCCGAGCGACCGCTTTAACTCGTCGGACTTCTCTTTAAGCGCGTCTTTAACATTGAATGCTTCGTTCAACTATACCTACCCAACCTTCATGTATGTGATCTCAAATGCCTTCACGCGGCGCATCTCGGGCATGCGGCCTTCTATGCTGAAGGCGTCATTGCTGTCGAAACGCTGCCAGATATCCAGACCTCGGTCGAGCAAGATGTCCCACGCGTTGTCGATTTTGAGGTGGCGTGCGTGCAACGCTCCGCTTTCATCAATCTTCCATGTGAAATCGAGCCCCAGGGGCATCATTGAGTCCTTGATTCGCTCCAGATAGTCCTCCTGTTTCGAATCGGGGTATTCGTCGGGCGCCGTAATCAGATGCACCTTAATCGAAGGCGCATCGTACTTGAAATGGCGTACGACCACTTCAAGCAATTCCATGACATTGCGGCACTGGTGGAACGTCCTCACGTAAGGATCGATTATTTCTATTTCATGAGCCCCGTCGAGATACGCGCCGAACAGCTTCTCGTACGACACGCCGCGCTGGTTCTCGCGCAGCGCAAGATGCCCAGGCTTCGGAACGGGTCTCGTATTTGCGGCCGATTCGGAAGAGGCGGAGCGCGCTCCTGGATCGGGCGCGGCGGTGGGTTGCGACTCCTCGGCTCCCCGGATATCGTTATCCGTCACGGGCTCGTTCACTACCGATGACGCAACAGGCTCTTCACCGAAATCTCCCAACGCAACGTCTCCGCCATCCCCATCGGGCGCCTCCCACGGCACCTTGTCCAGCGAATGATATGTCGTCGGGTGGTCCAGCTCCTCAAGTGTCGCCGCATGCTTCCATTCGCCGCCCTCCTTGGGGCGGTACGCGAAGTCCACACGTTCGAAGGTTTCGTCGATGCGGATGAGCGTGTCCTTCACGCGTTTGCGCAGCTCCAGCGCGAACTCCACGATCTCGGCCGCCTCCTCGGCGGTCTCGTTGCGCCCGGGGAACAGGATCTTCATCAGGCCGGCGCAGGTCTTCACCACGCCGTCGCGGTCGCGCGTCGATATGCTGTTGGATAGCTCGAAGAACCGGTCGACCTCGCCCGAGTAGTCCATGGGTCTCATGGCGCGCAGGGCCTCGGCCAGGTAGTCCACGATGAAGCCGAAGTCGCTGCAGAACATGTCGCCGCGGATGATGTCCATCTCCCAGCCGGGGATGTAGGCGTGCAGGCGGTCGATGAACGCCGGGTCGTGGTACACGGCGGGCAGGTCGTCCAGAAGATCGGTCTGGTTGATCATGTAGCTCACGTCGTGGCTCGTGTTGCCCACGAACACCATGGACGCCTCGGCGGTCACCTGCTCGATGCCGCGGCTGAAGCTCTTGTTGGCCATATAGTTCTTCATGATGTCCACGATGTCGGCCTTGGGCTTCTTGCTCTTGCCGGCAAACTCGTCGAACGCAACGCAGTCCCAATAGCCCACCAGGCCGATCTTGCCCGTCGAGTTATTCACGAACAGCTTCGCAGGCGTTACCTCACCGCCCGATATAAGGATGCCGTGCGGGCTGAACTCGCTGAACACGTGGCTCTTACCCGTACCCTTGGGACCCAGTTCCACAAGGTTGTAGTTGCGCTCGCAGTAGGTCACTAGACGCGTCAACTGAAACAGCTTGGCGCGCCGCCCCAGCTGCGTGGGGTCCAGTCCTATGGAGCGGATGAGCACGTCGATCCACTCGTCTTCGGTGAAGCGCGAGCGCCGCTCCACGTAGCCCTCGAAGTCGAACCGGCTCATCTGAATGGGCTTCAGATTCATCAGGATGTAGGGCGACTCGTCGCGCGACTCGTTGGGCTCGTAGGCCAAGTCCGCGATGCACCACACGCCCGACACCAGCAGGCGCCTGTTCTTCTTTACTGTGTCCGAGCTCACCAGAACATGGCTCACGCCCAGGTTCTCGAACGTGGCCTCGTAGGCGTCGCGCTTTTCGTTGAGCGTGACGGACACCTTGTCGATGATGCGCTTGTACTCCGACTGCTTGATGTCGCTGCGGATGGCACCCGCCTCGGCGCGCTGCACGTAGTGCTTGGCCAGGATGCTGCGTACGCGCTCCACGCCGGCCTCGATCTGCCCCTCGTCGTCGGTGGCGCAGTTCTGCCCCAAGAGGAACTCCAGCACGTAGCTCGGCACGGCGGCGTTGCCCTTCACGAGCTTCACCAGGTCCTTGCGCACTACGTATCCCGTGAACACGTCGTTGAGCTTCTTGTCCAAATCGTCCACGAAACGGTCCTTCCCGCGCGCCATGAAAATGGCGCGCAAATAAACTATCGAAACGGCAAGCCGCCCATCAGGCATTTTCCAAGAGCGCTACCGTATTGTCGCCCCGTATGAAAATGGCGCGCAAATAAAGTCGTTACGACCAGCTCGGGACGTACGTCATGTACTTTCTCCCACCGTTGGGGTCGTAGGGCTTGATGAGCCCCGCGTCCACTGTGTCACGGATCAGACGGGATATGGTCGAAGCGCTCGGCTCGTCCGCGCCGAATCGTGCTCTAAGCGACGCGTTGCCCATGGGCGCGCCCTCCATGTAGCAGACGCACGCGTGCCAGTACGCAGCCATGACCCTGTCGCTCGGCAGCATGCTCGAGAAGGGCACCCGGGCGCGCAGCGTGACCTTCATACTCCCCGCGCCGGTCTTGTAGTCGTCCACCTTCGGCGATGGCAGGAACATCTCCTCGCAGCTCATGACCACCTTGTCCCAACCCGTACCCAGCTCCTCGCAGATGCCGAAGCGGCGCATGAGCGAGGCCAGGCGTTGGTTCCTCGACCGGGGAGGGTTGTCGAGCAGCCGCAGGGGCTCCACTAGCGAGGCGCCCGGGTTGGTGAACTCGACCCTGTCGTCGAACACTTCGACGAGCGGGCCGTTGCCCGAGGTCGTCAGGTCCTGGTGCACGAGCATGTTCGCCATGAGCTCGCGAAGCGCCTCGGCAGGGTACGGGGCCTGCTGGGTGCGCAACGCGTCGCCGATGGGTTCGCTCGACGGCAGGATGGCGTGGAGGTACTCGATGGTCTGCTCGAAGCCGTTGGCGTAGCCGACGGGGGAACGCGGTCCTTCAGAATTGCGCGCCGTCCCGTGCCTTCGTATTTGACGATCCTGACGGCCTTTCGCTCAAGGCCGGCGAAGTCGGACAGGTTGCGGGCAAGAAGAAGCGCTCCCAGGTTCGTTACCGAGAAGCGCCCGTCGTCCTGCTTCGACACCAGGCAGTCCTCGCCCAGGTAGCGTACGGTCTCCTCCTGGGTCTGCGGCAGCGGAAGTCTCAGCAACTCGAAGTACTTCGCGCAGTCGAGCAGCTCGAGCACGCCGCGTAGCGGCACGTCCTCAAGCGCCGTAGACGCCTCATAGTCGGCCTTGGTTATCTTGTTCCATACTTCGGCTTCTATCGCCGGGTAGCTTTTCAGCGGCTTGGTGTAGGAGCCCACCCTGATGTAGGCGACATTCTCGAAGTCGACCGTGTGGGAGAAGGCTGGCCGGACCGAGAGCACGACCACGCGGCGCCCGTCGCATTCCCCTTCGACGAACTCGAACGACGCGTTGCCCGAGAGCTGGTGGTGAAGCCAGTTCTCGACTTCTTCATTGCCGCACTTCAGCGTGCGATGGTCGAACTCGGTCCCCACAACCTCGTGTGTTGCGTCGTCGACACCCCATATCATGTACGCGCACGGCGCCTCCCGATGCGTGGCCGAGTTCGCGAGCGCGCTGATGTCGCGGCCGATCATCTTGGGGTCTTTGTTGTTGGTCTTGAACTCCACCCACTCGAGCTCGGTTTCAGTTTTCGCAAGCTCGGAAACGAGCAGTCCAGCATCTTTCATCAAAGCTCCTCCTTTGCGGCCTACTTCCAAGTGCTCAGGCCCGCGACCTTCGCCAGGGCGCGCGGGAACTTGTTGTAGTTGACCTTCACGCCGTCGTCCAGGTCAATGTCGATTCGCTCGTTGGCCAGCGGGTAGATGACGTCGCGTTCCCAGTCGGTGAGCTCACGCACCACCGTGCGATACTTGTCCGCCTGGCGGTTATCGGCAGCGCGATCGCTTTGGTCAAGCTGGCCGATGGTCGCGTTGAGCTTCTCGATGTACTCTCGCAGGTACTTGGTCAGGATCTGTCCCACCGTGCTCGGCGTGTAGCGGTGCATGTACGCCAGGGCCTGGAAGCTGCCCTTGGGGCTGGAAAACATCCAGTAGATGGGACGCTTGCCGCTGCCCGTCACCTGGTAGGTGGCGCAGTGGTCCTTGAAGAAGTCCTTCACGAAGTATTTGCGAAGGTCCTTGCCCAAGGCGTTCTCGATGAACCTAACGTTGTCGGCAAGGGTGTCGGCGCCGTAGGTCATCTCAAGCCACTTGCGGAACTGCGCAACGATGTCGTCGCCGAACCACTCGCCGTCGAGCACGGGCACGATGGCGTCCTCGTCGGGCAGGAACTCAGCGTCGAGCACCTTGGCCTTGAAGTCGTCCATGGTCTGCTGCGCGTCGGCCAGGATGAGCCCGGGCACGAACGTGGAGTAGCGTCCCATGATGCAGCCGACGCCGTAGGAGACGAGCGATTTTACCTCTTTACGCATATCAAAATCGCGCACTGGGTAATCGCGCTTTTCCCAAGGCGGCAACAATTCAGAGTCGATTCCGTACATATCGCAGCAACGCACATCTATTTGCTCCATTAACGTTTTCGCTTCATCGGCCCTAAGGGCAAGCCCCTCCTTCAAGTGACAGGCTGCCTCAGCAAGCGACGGAAGGCCGGTTTTCACCAGTGGGCAACATTGAAAGCCTAGGCTGATTTCGGACTCATCCCAATCTTGTCGAGAGAGTTCGACAAGATGCCGACAAGATTCTTCCATGGCATTGTCATCGGGCATTTTCAAAGGAAGGGCTTTAATGTCCCTTACTTGGAGATTGATCGAAGGATTTAAAACCGCAAAAAGAAGATTCGCGATTCGTGAGTTGAGTATTGCGAGCAAGTTGTAAAGATTGCTGGTGGTGATTATAGATGCGCCGCCTTTGTCAAAAACACATCCTTGAGGCAGATAGCGAAAGCCTGTTCCGCGGCTCGTTACGGCCGAATAAGTAATACCTTTTTTATACCAAAGCGATGAATCGAGTAGATTTGAGCTTGGGTTCGTCGAATAAAACGTACGGGCCGGTTGACGCCAGTCAACAATATGAAGGATATTCCCGTAATATCTCCTGAAACTGCCTCCCTTGGCATATGGAACCCAGTAATCCTCTTTAATAGATGAGTGACAAACTTCCCAATGGAGACGAACATATGTATCGTTTTTTCCAGTCACATTCTGCGATCCGGTATAAATGCCAAATTGTTCTATGTAGGCGCAATTATTCCACGCATCGATTAGTTCCTTAGGTGCCCAATATGCGGAGAAGGGCATACCCGGAATATTTCTGATTTCAGAAATATCAATGTGATACCAGCGAGATTTATTGAAATATTCAGACGACTTTTGTTCGTAATTCTTTACATCGTCAAGCTTGATAGCGGTGATCTTATCGGTATCAGAAAATGCATTGCACAGGCAGAACGCACATGTTTGCACAACATCATTTCCGATGTCCTTAAAGGCTTTTATGCCTAGTTGAATCAAGCTTTCGAAATAGAGCTTTGAAATGGATTCAAGTCTCATTTTTTCAAAAGACGCCTCAAACATCCAAGACTGCATCGTAATCATGGCCATATAGCCATTTGGCTTCAGAAGAGAGAGTCCTCTTTTAATAAAACAGGTACATAAATCACCTTTTTCATTTAGATACCTGTCTTTAAGCCATGTACTCATCCATGCGTTAAAACTAGAGCTTCCCATATACGGCGGGTTCGCTACCACACAGTCAACTCTGCGCGAGAGCGCCTCGAGCACGCGCTTCATCGCGCGCAGTTTCTCGAGCGCCTTCGCCCCAAACAGGTCGTCCTCGCTGAAGCTCGCGATGGCGTTGTCCACGGCCGCCATGTCACCGGGGGCGAGCATATAGAGGCTGCCCACCTCGGTCATGTGCTCGAAGGCGTCGAGGAGCTCGGTCGTGTTCGCGATCGGGCCCGCGCCCGCAAGCACGCCGGGCTCGAACTTGACGGGCTCGAGTACCGTCACGTTCGCGTCGATGCACTTTTCGAAGAACTCAGCATCCTTCTCGCGCGCCTTCATCTCGAGCGCGAACTTGGCGATCTCAGCCGCGCGGCCGTCGATCTCCATGCCGAAGAGGTTGTTCTGCAGGATAAGCGCCGGGATGTCCTCCGGGAAGTAGCCCTCCTCCTGATAGATTTCGAAGAGCAGGTCGAATGCATGCACGAGGATATGCCCTGAACCGCATGCAGGATCGCAGAGCGTCAGCTCCTCGGGCGAGTAGACCTTTATGAAGTCCTCGATCTCGCCCTCAGGGGCTATGTAGTAGTCCATCTTGTCCGCGAGCGCCGAGCCTGGGTTGTTGAGCATCCAGAGGCGCCCGAGGGAGTTCTCCACGAGATATTTAACGATCCAGTCGGGCGTAAACAGCTGCGTGGCGGGCGCGATGTCGTCCGCGGTCGCCTTGCGTCCGCTGTCGTTGTACTCCGCCTTGCGCTCCGCCACATAGAACTGGTAGAGCCAGCCCAGCACCTCGACGGTTTCGCACTCCTCGTCGTCCATGTCCTCGACGATGCGGCCAAGAATCGAATCTTCGGCGAGGAGGCCCTGTGGCATGACGAGGCTCGACGCCGCCGCCTCGCCAAACAGATACGGCATTGCCTGGGCATAGCGGTCGCACACCGCAATCAGCAGCTCGCCATAGGCCGCTTCGGTACGGTTCGCGCCGGAACCGCTGCCGCCGACGAGAACGCTCTGCACGCGGTCGCGTACCAGGCGCGAGAAGCCGAAGTCGGGGTCGAACACGCCCTGGGCGGCGTCGGCGAGAATCGCAGGCTGGGTCGCACCCGGGCGCGGCGTCACCACGGGGACGGGCGTATAGCCCTTCGCATCCATGAAGCGAAGGGCGCACAGGCGATTGAACCAGGTGTACGCCGTCGACTCGACCACGGCGTCCATGCCTTTGTCGCTGATGGTGGCCTCGAGCTGACGGGTCTTATCGGGCTGGTCGAGGCGCTCGGCGCTGCCAGGCTCAAGCACGGCGTCGATCCTGGCGGCGACCTCGGCGCGCAGAGCATCGCGGGCGCCGAAGGCCAGGTTCTTGATCTTGTTGGAGTCCATGTCTGCCGTCCTAGAAATCGAAGTCGTTGCCGAACGCGCGGTTCACAGAGAGCCGCTGCTCCCACTCGGCGTCGAACTGGTTGGTGTTTCCCACGCGCCTGCTTATCCTCAATACCGCGGCTGCGCAGTCGTCCACATCGTCGGTCACGTGGAGCGTGACGCGTGTCTTTCGCTCCTCGGAGCTCTGGGCCGTGCTCGCGAGCTCGAGCGTCCGCTCCTCGGCGCAAAGGAGGCGGCTTGCATCGTCGGGGTCGTAGAGGCCGACGCGCACGGTGAGCGGGGTCACCTTCGTCGAGCACGGCTCCGTCTGGTACACGTCGAGCGTCACCGTCGAACCCGTGATGGAGGGCCTGCCGGTGAGGAAGCCCTGTACGCCGGTGCGTTCTGCGGCGCGGCGGCTGTCGACGCGTTGTATGGTCACCACCGGGACGACATTCTCCTGCAGGGAGGCGCCCCCGTGGACGTAACGGGCGCCGCTGCCGCGCAGGCGAAGGCGCGTGATGCCGCGGGGAAAGGCGAACCTGCCCGCTCCGTTGAGAGAGAGCTCCGCCGAGGAGTACTCGATGAGGATATCGCTCTTCGGCAGGGTCGTGCCCATGGCGTACCTTCTGCCGTGGCTGACGTCCTGACCGGGGGCGTGGGCGAGGTCCGAGAGCCCGTCGACTGCGGCGTAGTTGAACTCCTCCACCTCCCTGTCCTGGTAGAGGAAGCCGTGGTCGGCGGTCACGGTCACCTTGCCGCACCCGGCGCGCAAGAGCTCGCCGGCTATCTTCGCCACCTGGGAGATGGCGTCCTCGCAGGCGGCGAAGACCTCGCCCTCGGTGTCGCGGGAGTCGCCGCGCTTGTCGACCGCGTTGTGGTAGACCATCACGAGCGGAGCGTCCTCGACGGGCGGAAGACCGTCCTCTAACACCTTCGATGCCTGGAAAAGAACCGCCCCCGGCATCGCCGTCTCCACCACTTTCTGGCGGTTGGCGAGCCCGTCCGTGGCGCCGCCGCCCTTCAGCACGTTCTCGGTCGTCAGGTCGACCGTCATGGGCCCCCGAGGGAGCAGCGCGGCCATGCCCAGCTGGGTGTAGCTGGGCAGCATGCAGGCCATAGCCTC
>Cebus_capucinus_imitator_PRJNA485217_SSR056__coassemble_980_pt1 | contig 10838 bp, 9 predicted proteins | sample Cebus_capucinus_imitator_PRJNA485217_SSR056__metabat2_low_PE_012 | metagenome-assembled genome bin Cebus_capucinus_imitator_PRJNA485217_SSR056
CACGCCTTTACCACCATCACCGATGCCCATGAAATCTTGGGTGAAGGCTGGACTCCCAAAAGCTCAGCAGACGCCCCGGTTCGCTCAACCGCCGCCTCGACGGAGGCGCGCTCGGGGCCATCGCCAAGAATCTTGAGCCTGAGCCCGGGATGCGACTTGGCAGCTATCGCCACAGCCTCGACGAGCGTCTCCAAGTCGTAGAGCGCCGAGATATTGCCCGCGTAGGTAACCCAGACCTCTCCCTCGGGCTTTTCCACGGACCCGGCGTTCTCAGCGGCGCCTGCGTCGAACTCCTCGAGGTCGTTGCCCACGTACACCACGAGTTTGGGAATATCCTCGGCGCGATCTCGGAAAGGGCGCGCAGCGTACTCGTCGGACGTACCCACCACGGCGTCCGCCAACGCGTACGCACGGCGAGCTTGGCACTCGAACGGAGCGAACGCTATGTCGGAGAGCACCGGAACGTCGAGCGCGATACGGAAACCCTCGGGCCAAAGGTCGTTCACGTCGACCACGAAGGGGATACCATAGCGTTTCGCGGACCGTCCCACGGCGAGCGCCACATCGTTGGGCGGAATCTGGCAGTAGATGAGGTCGTAGTCGTGGTCCGTATCGAAGTACGCCGCCACACGCTTGGCCATCACATGGTGCGCCCATATTCGCTGGGGGCACATGTTGGCCGGATAGCTCGGCTCTGCAATGAACTTCACGTTGAACGCGTGCATGCTCGTGTCGAACGTCGCCAAATCACGCTGGCGCTTCTCCCAGTGCTGGAAGCCGCTCGTGATGAAGTCGACATCGAAGCCGCGCTCCACGAGAAGCGTCGCGAGGAACGTGTAGCGCGTGGCGCCCTTGACCTCGTGGCCAAGCTTGGCGTCGGCGCTGAATATGGCTATGCGCGGTTTGCGGCTCATGAATCATCCCTTGGTAGCGTGCTAGTGACGACGCTTGGAGACCAAGCGCCTGATGGAGTTGTACGAGAAGCTCAAGCGGTTGAGGAGCATGGCCATACGGTAACGTTGCTCACCGCGCGCCCACTGGTCTATGTCCGCACGCCTCAGCTCGCGTCGGAACGCCTTGGCGCGCGCACGCCCACGGCTTCGGTCCTCATCGAACAGCAACGCGATGTTGTAGTGCGTGTCCACGATGAGGTGGACCTTCTCGCGCACGTAGCAGACGGACTCATTCGAAAGCTTCTCCCCGCTCGCGGCGCATACCTCGCCATGCTCACAGCGCTCAAGGTAGTCTAGGAGCTCCATGACCACGCGGTCGTGATCGTCCCAGCGGCGCACGTAGTTCGCCTGGCTCACGGACTGGTTCTCGTTGCCCACCAGGTACTGGTACACCTCGATATCGAGGTAGCAGATGGTGGAGGCGGGCACGCTTGCCTTGACCACGTACTCGTAGTCCTCGTAGAAGGTGTGCTCGAGCAGGTTGATGCCGATGCCGCGCAGGTAGTCCGTACGCGCGGTGAGCGTGTGGATCATGACCTGGAACACGGTGTCGCCGTTGGTGAGAACACTGGAGAAGTCGAGCGTGCGACCCGTGACAACGCCCTTGGCGAGTGGGAACGGACGCCCCTCGCCAGAAGTCATGTCGATCTCGCGCTTCTTATCTACTACAAGGTCGCAATCGAGGTCGGCAAGACGCTCGAGCAGCTCGGCCATACCGTCCGCGTTCACCCAGTCGTCGCCGTCTACCACGCGGAAATAGCGCCCGCGTGCCTCGGCCAGGCCGGTGTTCACGGCCGAGCCGTGGCCTCCGTTCTTCTTGGATATGACGCGGATCACGCCATGGCTGCGCGCGGCGAACTCCTCAGCAAGCGCACGGGTGCCGTCGGTGGAGCCATCGTCCACCACGACGACCTCGAGCTTGCCCGCAAATCGCGGGTCGAGGTAGGACTCAAGACCTCGCGCGAGATAGCTCTCGACGTTGTAAGCAGGGACAGCGACAGTAAGCTGCAGCTCGCTTCCATCCCGAATCTCAACAGCACTCATGCATACACCCCCTCGCAGCCGACAGACCGCGCGACATCCTATCCAACCGTCTTCGCGCTCGCGTATGCGCGCGAAGACCTTCCCCGTACCACATGCACGCAGCGCCCTGCGGCGAGCATGAGGTGCGGATTGCCCCCAGCGAGCAGGGCATGGAGTGCACCCGAGACGCAACCCGACTTCGCCGGAGCCTCAACGATGAGCTCGCGATACAGAGGGTCTGCCGTGAGCTCGGCGCAAAACGCACGGCGAGCTGCAGCGTCCATGCCCGCCCGCTCGTCGAACGTGCGCTCGATGGCGCTCAGCACGTACCGCGCGAACCTAAAGCCCAAGCGCGAACGAGCGTCGGTACCATCCAGGCCCCAACCGCGCAGCAGCTCGAACAACTCCGCCACGCGCCTGTGGTGCACCTCGTAATAGCGCGGCACGAATTTGTTCGTAAGGTTTGCATTCTCGCGTTTCTGATAGCGATAAAGCGGACGACATACCACGGCGGCCGAACCCACACGACGCGCAACCTCGATATTAAAGCAGACGTCCTCGATGAGTGGTACATCCTCGAACGAGAGGCCATCGAGGACCTCCCGACGGTAGACCTTGTTCCAAGCGTACCCGAAGAGCGTGAGCTCCTCGAGGTCGAGAATGCTCGAGCGGTACTCGTCGCGGTCCAGCAGAAACGCGCTTCGTCCCGCGGTAAGCTCGATAGCCGCAGGAGAATCCGCCGCAACGACGTGACGAATGGGGGCATTGAGGTCATCCGTGCTGAAGACCGCGCCGTCCAGCGCCGGCACAAGCTCTCGCGCACCCGTAACAGCCCCGCTGCCATCGCGGTATTCCTCGCGACAACCAAATACGACGACATCGCACGGGGTATTCGGGTGAAGCGGGAAGCTCACAGGATCGGCGACGTCTCCCATGGAAACACCGGCGCCCATGGCTATGGCCGCGCGGCACTCCTCGAGCAGCTCGGGATCGTACGTGTCGTCGGGGTCGGGCATCCATACGTAAGAGCCGCGTGCCGCCGCGATGCCGGTATTGCGCGCGCCGGGCAGGCCTTGGTTCTCCTCGTGGCGCACAAGACGAATGCGCGCGTCTTGCGCAGCGGCCGCCTCCACGATCCTAGCCACGTTATCGGGAGAGGCGTCGTCAACGCAGATGAGTTCCCAATCTACACACGTTTGGGCACGGACGCACGTTATGGCATCGGACAGGTAGGCCGCCACGCCATAGCAGGGCATGATGATGGAAAAGAAGGGGCGGCGCTCGCTCGCGGCCGCCTCGTCGCACGCGCCGGACATGTTAGTCGAACTGCGCCCTGTAAGCCGCGCAGACCTCGTCCACCGGGCCGATCATGCGCTCGTGACCCTTCTCGATCCACACCGCGGAGGTGCATATGCGCTCCACCTGCTCGATGGAATGGCTCACGAACAGCACGGTCACGTTGCCGGAATCAATGAAGCTCTGGATACGGCGCTCGCACTTCTCCTGGAAAAACACGTCTCCCACGGAGAGCGTCTCATCGACGATGAGAATGTCGGGCTCCACAACGGTGGCGATGGCGAACGCGATGCGCGCGACCATACCGGATGAGTAGTTCTTCATGGGCATGTCGAGAAAGTCGCGCAGCTCGGCAAAGTCCACGATCTCGTCCAAGTGCTCCACCATGAACTGCTTGGAGTAACCCAAAAGCGCACCGTTAAGGAAGATGTTCTCACGCGCGGTGAGCTCGAGGTCGAAACCGGCGCCCAGCTCGATGAGGGGCGCGATGTTGCCACGAACCGTCACGGTGCCCCTCGTGGGCTCGAGCACGCCGGCGATGATCTTGAGCATGGTGGACTTACCGGAACCGTTGGTTCCCACCAGGCCAATGACCTCGCCCTTCTTGACCTTGAAGCTCACGTTCTCCAAAGCATGGAACTCCTTGAAGAACAACTCGTGGCGTACGAGCTTGATGAAGTACTCCTTGAGGGAGTTGAGCTGCTCGCTGGCCATGTTGAAGACCATCGTGACGTCGTCGACCTCGATGGCGTACTCGGTGTTGGTAGGGTCTGCCATGGTGCCGCCTTAGACGAAGAGGATGAACTTATGCTCGGTCTTCTTGAACACGAAGATACCGATGATGAGCGCGATGATTGCCCACGCGATGCACATGAGGAGCACCGTGGCCGTGGGGTTCTGCTGCCACAGGAAGATGTCACGCATGAACTCGAGGTAGTTGTACATGGGGTTTATCTTCACCAGCATGATGATCCAGCGCGGGGCGCCCTTGTCGATAAGCATGGAGAGGTCCCAGAAGACGGGCGTAAGGTAGGTCCACGCGATGATGACGACGCTCCACAGGTGGATGATGTCGCGGAAGAAGACGGAGAGCGCGCCGATGGTCATGCCCACGCCGATGCAGAAGAGCATCAGCAAGAACAGGCACAGGGGCAGCCAGATGAAGTGCCACGTGGGCATAACCTGGAAGAACAGCATGACGATGGCCACGGCGATGAGCGAGAAAGCGAAGTTCACGAGCGCGAACAAGACCTTCTGCACCGGGAAGATGTACCGGTTGACCTTGACCTTCTTGAGCAGGGGCGCGGCGTTGATGATGCTCGTGAGCGCCGCGTTGGTGGAGTCGCTCATGAGCGAGAACGTGACGTTGCCCACGATGAGGTAGAGCGGGAAGTTGGGGATGTTGCTGCCAAACATGTAGGAGAACACGATGGACATGACGACCATCATGAGCAACGGGTTGAGAACGCTCCACAACACGCCGAGGAAACTACGGCGGTACTTGAGCTTGAAGTCCTTGGTGACGAGCTGCTCGAGGATGAGCAGGTCCTTCTTATACGGACGCGGGGCCTTTTCGGTTGCGAGAGTCTGCGAGGACACCGACGACGCCTCCCTATTGATTGCACGTTAGCGGCAGATGCCGCCCTTGCCGAATTTCGAATGATAACACAGGGACATTTGCGCGATTTCTCGCCTCGACGAGCTGCATACAATCAGGAGAGCTGGGTGCGCACCGACGCCCAAAGCGGCCGAAGTCCTCGAGGAGGCGGATGCGATCGGGGCGGGGAACGATGCCCGAGAGCACCCCTACCCCTTTGCGTTCTCCTTGGCACGACGGGCGGCGACGGCCTTGCCGTTCGCGAAACCACCGACCTTGCGCAGCAAGCCGCGAACGCCACTGCTCTTCACGAAGAAGCGAGCCTCGCTCGCAAAGTACCTCACACGAGGCCACACCGGCACGCGGCGACCGGTAATGCCCATCTGCTCCAGGTAGAAGCGCTTGCGCTTGGGGGAAAGTTTGGGGTGCCCGAGCACGATGTCGGTATCCATGCGCGAGAACACACGGCGTGCGCCGTCCTGCACGATGGGGTTCCCCCAGCCATCGTCCACGATTCCGCCGTGGATGTAGTTGAAGCCGCGCATATAGTGCGCCTCGAGAATACCGCGGTCGGTCACGTGCAGGCGCTCGAGGATGTCCGTCATGTCGCACCAACGGTCGAAGGGCAGAGCCACGGCGCTGTCCTTCTTGTGGTTGTACGTAGCACCGGGAAGGTCGCAGCGGTAGTGGTAGAAGGCCTCGTCGAACGTCATGATGGCCTTGGCCTGGCAGAACGCCTCGATGAGGAACGGGTTGTCCGCCCAGCCGGCACCCGGGTACGGCACAAAGCGGATGCCGCACTCGTTCAAGAAGTCGCGACGGTAGATGGCGCTCCAGATGCTGGGGTGCTGCTCTACCATGATGGGCAGGTCGGCCAGGGTCACGGGACGCGTGGTGTTGGGCAGGCGGTGCGCCAACACGCATTGCTGCTCGAACTGCGTGTCCGGGTCGTCCCAATCGTGCACATCGATCCAAGGACACTTAACGATGTCCACGGGGGCATCCACCAGCGCGGCGCGGCCGAGCATGCACTCGTACATGGCCGGGTCGATCCAGTCGTCCGGCTCGACGACAGAGACCCACGCGCCATGAGCCATCTCCAAGCCACGATCACACGTGGCGCCGTAGCCCTCGTTAGGCTTATCGACAACGATCACGCGCGAATCGCGCGCCTCAAACTCACGCAGAATGGCAAGGGAGCCGTCCTTCGAGCCATCGTTTAAGCAGATGACCTCCAGCTCGCGGTGCGTCTGCGAGCAAATGCTCTCCAAACACTGGGCAAGGTACTTCTCCACGTTGCACACGGGAATGATGACGGAGACGAGCGCAGAAGCGTCGGATTTCATGCGGGACGACCTTTCAGGGACACGGCGGCAAAGCGCATCAAGCACGAGATCGCATTCTTATCTGAACAAGGATACCAAGGAAGCCCCGCATATCCTCCCCTTTGCTATCATTTGACACGAATCATCTAACCTCGGTGCCAAGAAGCGGGGACCTCACGACCTTGAGCAAGCACCCCGCAACGACGCCTCTCGCATGCTCGCAGATCGGATACCCACATGACCGCATCATCCTTAACCGCCAGCATCTCCCAGGTTTTCGAAGCCGAGCACGGACACGTGATCTACCGCGCCGAGCTTCACGGCTGCGGCACCGGCACGGACGTGAAGCTTCCCAACCCCGCGGACTTTGCCCTCGCCGGCAAGAACGGCTCCCCGCTCGCCGTGAACGCACACACCCGCTTCTACATCCTTGAGCCCCAAGCGCCCGGACGCGCGCCCATCCTGTCCATTCTCACCACCGGCTCCACCGCCAACTTCACCCTCACCTACCAGGGCATGTCGCTCGATACCATGACGGGCCGCCGCCGCGAGCGCATGCGAATCCGCCGCGACCTCGACATGGTGAATCCCAGCATCGACGGCGCGTACGCGAGCTACCCCAAGCCCCAGCCCCTGCCTGAGGGCTCCATACCCCAAGACTTCCACCCGCTCGTGAGCATCATCTGCCCGCTGTACAACACGCCGCTGCCCTACCTGTGCGACATGATCGACTCGGTGCTCGCGCAGACCTATACCGCCTGGGAGCTCGTGCTGGTAAACGCGAGCCCGGACAACGAAGGCATGCAAGAAGTACTGGCCACCTACGCGGATTCGCGCATCAAGATCATTGACTTCCCCGAGAACTTAGGTATTGCCGGCAATACCAACATAGGCATTCGCGCCGCCATGGGCGACTACGTGGCCTTTGCCGACCACGACGACACCCTCTCGCCCTACGTGCTCGAGCGCTACATGGCTTTCGCGGCCCAGCACCCCGATGCCGACCTGTTCTATTGCGATGAGGACAACTTCGAGAAGGACGATTCCGCTGGCTACGCGCCACGCTTCAAGCCGGACTTCAACCGCGACCTGCTGTACTCGTACAACTACGTGGTGCACATGCTCATGGTGAGCCGATACGTGCTGGGCCGCATGGAGCTTTCGGGCGACGAGATGTCCGGTGCGCAGGACTACGATCTTTCGCTCAAGGCCGTCGAGCACGCCCGCCGCATCTGCCACATTCCCGAGGTCCTCTACCACTGGCGCGTGCATGCCGGCTCCACCAACGGTGGCGTTATGGAGTCAAAGCCCTATGCCATCGCTGCCGGCGAGCGGGCGCTCAACGCGCACTTCCACCGTCGCGGAATCGCCGCGACCGCCCACGCCACGGACATCCCCTGCGTCTACCGCGTGGACTACGCGCCCAACAGCATGAGCGTGGGCGTCGTGGTCATGAGCCTAGACGCCATGCGCACCGAACGCGTCCTGGCATCCATCGAGTACCTAGACGGGATTGCGGGCACGGTTGCGGTCGCACATCCCAAGAGTCTCAAGGCGGCAGCCAAGCACGCGCTCGACGCGCTCGATAGTGAGCTCATCCTCTTCGCCACGGATTCCGTGGAGTTCACCGACCCCGCCTGCGCAAAGACCCTCGCAACCTACTTCTGCCGCAAGGAGGTGGGCGCAGCCTGCCCCAAGCTCTTCTACCCCGACGGCCTGGTGGCCCAAGCCGGCACGGTGCTTCTGAACGACGGGTGCCCGGTGGCGCCCAACCGAAACTTCGTGGACAACATGGGCGGAGGCTATGCGGGCCTCGCCGAGGTGACATACGATGCGAGCGTCTCCACTCCGGACGCCTTCATGGTGCGCCGCGCAGACCTCCAAGCCGTGGTAGACAGGATGCGCGAACACGGCGACCTGCTCACCGAGGCTATGGAGCTCTCGTTCCTCCTACGCGAGATGAACCAGGTCGTGGTGAGCACCGCGCATGCACACGCCACCACCCATGGCAGCTCCTACATGAAAGCCCGCGACCTCAGCGCCGCCTACGGAAGCACCCACGCCCTACACCGTCTGTGGCGCCGCTGGCCCTCCATGCGTGCCGACGTACTCGCGAATCCCAATGTTGAGTATACGAGCGGCTACCCGCGTCTCAACATCGAGCGAAACGAGGACGCCGAGACCAAGCGAATCTACGCCAGAGGGGTTCTCTCAAGCATCAAACACCGCATCTTGGGATAGGCACGCAATTCCACCATCGCCATCAGATACTTCTGCCCCCGGTGCATTCAGCCCGCGCCCGCCTACGAGGACACCGCCACCGAGCACGTGGCCAGGATCATCGCGCTCGTCGTGGTCGACAACTCGATTCCCGGCAAAAAGCCCGACACGCTAAATCCCAAGATCGGGCAATTCGCTCGAAATCATGCCAAACTCACGATTCTGCAGATAAGTCGCATTCAAACCACTCTTGCTGTATGCCAGGTAGCTGCCACGAGTCCTCTCGACGAGCTCCCGCGTGAAAAAAGTCTCCCAGCTGAAAAACTCAGAACTCTCAATGTATTCGGCAGGATGCTCGAGCAGCTTATCAATCGAAGCATCGTGCAATAAAGGAGACTTGAGAACAAGCCACTCAAACGACTCCGGTAAGAACAGTCGGATTTTCTTGAACCGCATCAGCGATGTGACGTACGCCATTTCGGGTCCAAATGCTGCCCCATCGGCAATAACGAGAATGTCCGACTCTTTACATTCACGAAGCAAGCGGTAGACATTCGACTTACCCCCAGCGCTCACGCACCGAATGCCACTTTTTGCGCACAGCGCACTGAAGAAATCGAAACCCGAATGGGAATCTTCAACAACTACAAGCTCTGGACGTTCGCCAGAAAAAGTGGCATCTCCAAAAATTCGATAAACAGAAGTGTGCACACGCGCATATGCGGGGTACTTTGAGGAAGGCCTTGCCGTGTTTCTTAATCCATAGATTTCCTCAACGCTATACGGCAACTGCGGCAGGGCCTCACGTGCCACCAAAACATAATAGTTGCTGCTATGTCGAGCTGCATGTGCAAACTCATACGTTTTCATAAACGCATTGTCCTCGTCGATGAAAACAATGCTGTTCTCCATCTCCGCCAAATCACGCTGCCAGTTTTTACCGGAAAGTACATGGCAAGGGACATCACAATTTATCGTTACGCCGCTACTCTCCCCCAGCTGCTCATACTGAGAAACAAGGTCGATCAACGTCGTTTTCCCCGTCGCACTCTTTCCCTGCTAAATAGTAAGATTCCTACGAATGGGAAGCTTGATTTGAACTTTGTTGTTTCGCACCACTACAGGATGCTCGCCCCTCATCGAACATCACCCCGAAGGCAGTCAGCAGCAATCAAAACAAGCTCATCCATAGTGTGGACAATCTGATCGACGTTGGCAACGCGAACCGTAAACCTGCGATTTCCAAAATCCATGAGGTGATGCAAATTGATTGTAACGTCATGGATTTTTGCGATCCTCAAAATCCAATATGCGCAGTTATCCCCGCAATTCGATGCATTGTAAACATGCTCAGGCATGAACAGCATGAGTAACAGGGTCTTTACACCGCTAGAAAGCTTCTCTGGGGGAATAAGGCCCAGTATTCTGCTCTTGATGGCATTCGGACCCAAGACCTCGCCACCATCGATAGACTTAATCATCCGCTGAGCAAGCTCATCTTCGAGCCACTGAGGAGAGTATACATTGTTAAAAAACGTGGAGGTGTTGTAGATGACACCGTCCATATCGCCATAGTGAATCGTGAGCACGGTCAGCCTTTCTAACAGTTGCCCTAAGTATAGAGCAGCCTTTTACGATTCGTGTGGCTGCGCATCTGGTCACAAATCTACTGTTCACGCACGAGACCCATTCGGCTGAGGACAACATTAAAACAACTACATGCACCGTTGCGGGCATTGTCTAATCGCGCCACAAAGGCTTTCTCAACCTGTGATCACTTGGAAGATAAGAACTCATCCCAAATCCCCTCAACCTTCGGGAACGCCAACTCAATGCTCTCCTCATCGGTCAACACCCTATCAGCCTTAATCTGCATGATTCCTGTCGTCTTTACTCACGGTACAAAGAAAAGCAGCCTTTCAAGCACCCCAACGGCTTTGAGCGGTGATAGGCTTCGATCATTCCGAATGAACAATACAAGGCACGTAGCACCCGATCCTGCTTAAAAAGCTATGGATTCTTTCCCTGGGCCAAGCTGTCGACTTTGTAGAGCAGACGCTCATAATCTATGTCCTTTTTGGGACGTTGGGAGCAATATTCGAGCGAAAGGGTACGGAAAAGTCGCGACACTACCTGCGAAAGCACAGCTTCACAACAATGATGCACGGCCTGCCATGTTTGATCATGTACTCTCGGTCACCACTACCGCACAGTTCAATAAACTCGTCAGATATGGAAACGATGCTCATGCCCGCGCCCCTCCTCAGAAAGGAATGGAGCCCACCGAAGCAGACTCCATTCAACACGCGAGTGATATTCTACGCTTTCGGTTCAGCTGACATGCGGCGAAGTCCCGGGTTAGCAATAGTGGGCGGATTCTAGCGGTGGATGCAACACATGCCGCTAAGCGGCCGCCTCTATCAG
>Cebus_capucinus_imitator_PRJNA485217_SSR056__coassemble_999_pt1 | contig 10550 bp, 8 predicted proteins | sample Cebus_capucinus_imitator_PRJNA485217_SSR056__metabat2_low_PE_012 | metagenome-assembled genome bin Cebus_capucinus_imitator_PRJNA485217_SSR056
TGCTGTCGGGGAAGCGCACGTCGATGGTCTGCTCCAGGCGGCCGTCCTCGCGCACGCGTACGGTACCGGCGTTCATGGTAAGCGGACCAAAAGCGGCGCTCTCGCTGGCGATGCCCGCGACCTTGCCATACGCGTCGGCGGTGAGGTAGCCAAGCAGCTTCACGAAGTCGTGCTCGGCGGGCGCGAGGGCATCGGGCTTGTCGGCGAGAAGCTCGCGCAGATAGGCCGCGACAAGGCCGATGGCGTTCAGCGACCCTTCAGGCAGGGACGCGTGACCGCCGATGCCCTTGGCGAAGATGCGCGTGCGGCCCGCACCCTCGGGCTCGGCGGAAAGACGGTCGGCGTTCGCCTGGGGCAGGCCAAACTCAGACGCATCGAGCGAGAGGATGAGCTCGGACTGCCCGGGAATGGCGTTGGTCGCCTCGGCGCCGCTCCAGCTCACAATGCGCCCATCCTCGATAGATGCGCTCACAAAGCGTCCGCCCAGCTGACCCTTCTCGGCGTTGCACACCGGGAACTCGGCATCGGGGGTGAACAAAAACGCCGGCTGCGGGTGGCGGTCCAGATAATGATGCACGTCGCTCATGCCCACCTCCTCGTCGCAGCCCAAAAGGGCGCGGAAGGTGTAGCGCGGCGTCACGCCGCATCGCAACAGGTAGGCGCCGGCGTAGAGCGAGAGCACCGCAGGCCCCTTGTCATCGATCACGCCACGGCCGACAAGCCAGCCCTCGCGGCGCTCCATGCGAAACGGGTCCGTGGCCCAGCCGGGACCGGCGGGAACCACGTCCACATGCGCGATGGTCGCGAGCTGCTCGGCGCGCTCACCGGGAATATCGGCCATGCCCATGAAACCCTCGTCCTCGGAGGTCTCATATCCCAGCTTGCGGGCGATGCCCAGCGCGCAATCCAGAGCGCCGCGCACGCCGGGACCAAAGGGCGCGCCGGCCACGCCATCCTCGGCACGAGCCACGCTGTTGTGGCTCACCAGGCTGGCGATGTCATCCAAAACATCGTCCCAAACCTCATCAACGTATGCATCGATGCCGCACTCGAGCTGCTGTAAATCCATGACGGCTCCTTTCGATCACATCAAAATCCAGGCCCCATTCTAAAGCAAAAAACCCCGCTGCCGACATGGGGCAACGGGGCTTGGCAAGTCTTAAAGACCGGACGCTACTCGGCGTCGGCCTCCTCGTCCTTCTTCTCGGAAGGAAGCGGGGTGACCTCGATCTCGATGCCGAGGGTCTCGGCAGCGGACTTCATGGACAGGGAGATGCGACGACGGTCGAGGTCGATCTCCATGACCTTGACCTGCACCTTGTCGCCCACGTGGGTGACCTGGCTGGGCTGGTCGACGTGCTTGTTGGCCATCTCGGAGATGTGGACCAGGCCCTCGATGCCCTCGCCCAGATCAACAAAGGCGCCAAAGGGAACGAGCTTGGTGACGGTGCCCTCGACGATAGCGCCGACGGGGTACTTCTTCACCAGGGCGCGCCAGGGATCCTCGGTGGTCTGCTTGAGACCCAGGGAGATGCGCTCGCGGTTGAGATCCACGTCCAGAACCTCGACCTCGACCTCCTGGCCGACCTTGACGACCTCGGAGGGGTGGTTGACGTGGTTCCAGGAGAGCTCGGAGATGTGGATCAGGCCGTCGATGCCGCCCAGGTCCACGAAGGCGCCGAAGTCCACGATGGAGGACACGGTGCCCTTGAGGCGCATACCGGCCTTGAGCTTGGAGAGGATTTCGGAGCGCTCGGCCTTGCGGGACTCCTCGAGCACCACGCGGCGGGACAGCACGACGTTGTTGCGGTTGCGGTCCATCTCGATGACGCGGGCCTCGATGGAGGTGTTGAGGTAGGAGGTGAGATCCTTGACGCGACGAAGGTCGACCAGAGAGGCGGGCAGGAAGCCGCGCAGGCCGATGTCCAGGATCAGGCCGCCCTTGACGACCTCGATGACCTCGCCCTCGACGTTCTCGCCGTTGTTGAACTTCTCCTCGATGCGGTTCCAAGCGCGCTCGTACTCGGCACGCTTCTTGGAGAGGACCAGACGACCGTCCTTGTCCTCCTTCTGGAGCACCAGGGCCTCGATGGCGTCGCCCAGGTGGACGAGGTCCTCGGGGTTGGCGTCCTTGCGGATCGAGAGCTCGCGAACGGGGATGACGCCCTCAGACTTAAAGCCGATGTCGACGAGAACCTCGTCGTGCTCGATCTTGACGACGTGACCGTTGACCAGGTCGCCCTCATCAAAATCGGTGATGGTGCCATCGATCAGGTTGTTCATCTCCTCCTCGTTGACATCGTCAAGGGAGAAGATGGACGAGTTCTGAATCTCACTCAAAGGTGGACCCCTTTCGAACTACGGGGCCCCGATTGCGATACTCTCGGGGGCCGACAGATACGGATGTGACTGCGTCCACAGTCACTTTGATTGAGAATACGTGGAATTCCCGCTGATTGCAAGGTCAATCCGCAATCTTTACGCGAGCGGCATGCTGGGACCCGTGAGCGGATACACCCGGTGCCGTGGGTTTTACAGCTCGGTACGCTCTCGCGCGGCGAAGGCATCGAGAATCCGATCGAGTTGGGGTGCGAAATCGGCCATGCGACCGCACCAGGTGGCGCGCTCGGGCACGCCGCCGCCCACGTACGCGGTCTGAAGCCCCATGTCGGGCGCGGGAAAGTCGCGCTTGGGGTCGTTGCCCACCATGAGCACCTCGCTCGACTGGAGTCCCAGCTTGTCCAAGGACTCACGATAGTAGGCGGCGTCCGGCTTGCAATACCGGCTGTTCTCCATATGGGTGACGAGCTCGAAGGGGTAATCGGCGATGCGCGCCCACCCCATGCGGCACGCTATGCAGGCGCTCGAGAAGCTGGGGTTGGTGAGCAGCGCCACGCGCAGCCCGCGCGCCGCCACGGCCTCGAGGGCCTCATGCGCGCCGGGCATGGGACGGGCGTGGATGATGCGGTCGTTTTTCTTGGGCAAGACCTCGCGCTCGTAATACTCGAGTGCGCAGGCGACGACCGGGTCATCCAAAATCACGCCCGCGTACCTGCGGATCGCATCGTTGTAGATCTGACGATTGGTCCTCTTCCCGTCATGGCCCGAGCTGTTGAGGGCCACCAGGGCGCGGCCAACGGCGGCGAGCGTCGTGACCGTGCTCTTGCGGCCTATACGGGCGAGCAGCGACGCCTCATCGCGCATGAGCGCCACCACGAAGGCGCTCAGGTTGATGTCGAGCAGGGTCTCGTCCATATCGAACACGACGGCCTTGAGCACGGGCGCCCCTCTCCTACGCGAAATTTGACATGCGTACTGTACCCCGCCGCGCGCGTTTTCGCACACACGTCGTCTTACGGTTTCGCAAGTCTTCCGCAAAACGGGGGTCGGTTATCGCGCGGCGGCTGCGTTTGCCGCCGAGACGCCCGCCCGCATGCCGCTCGCCCATGCCCAGGCGAGGTTGTACCCGCCGCAGTCGGCATCCTGGTCCAGCGCCTCACCGCATGCGAAAAGGCCAGGCGCCGCCTGGAGCGTTGCGATCTTTACGGCAGTAAGCGGAATGCCGCCGCGGCGAACCTGCGCCTGCTTGTGCTCGGCGGTGCCCACGACCGCGAACGGCAGGCGGTGCAGCAGCTTGGCCGTGCGGGTGACAAGGTCGCCGCGCATACCGTCGCATCCGGGCTCGACATCCGCCGCGAGCGCCCCCAGCACGAAAGACGCGAGCGGGCGCGCCAGCATGCCGTCGAACCATGCCGCGTCACCGCCGTCAAAGGTGCCGAGAACCTCTTCTCGGCTGCGCATGAGGCCCATGAGGTCACCGGTAGAGAGACGGGGGAAGAGGTCGAGCTCCAGGGTGTCGCCAGGGCGGACACGGCGCGAGAGGTCGAACACCACCACGCCGGACAGGCCGTAGCCGCGAAAGAGCACCTCCCCTTCCTCGCGATAGATGTCCTCACTGGCGCGCACGACCGTGAGCGCTCCCTCCACGCGCAAGCCGTCGAGGGTGGAGAGCGAACCTGTCCCGGAAAGCGCGGGCTCGCAGGCGACGGGGCACAGCACGGGGAGCTCATCCACATGCGGCAGGCCGATAAGCTCACAGATACGGGCAGACGCACCGCCCACCGCGACGACCGCGCACCGTGCTGCGACCTCGCACTCCCCCATCGGCGCCGCTGCCAGGGCCTTGCGGGCTCGACGCACGTCGAGCTTACCCGAAACGTCACGTGCGGGCCGCACCGGGCGCTCGGGGCAGCGCGCGGTCAAGCGCCAGCCGGTACCCTCGCGCCGCATCTCCGTAAGCTCCGCGCCGCATAGCATCTGCACGCCCTCGCGCTCGCACACCGCAAGCAGCACATCGCGCACCGACTCGGCCCGAAGCGTCACGGGGTACAGGCGGTCCTCCACCGGACAGGTCATAAGCCCCATCGACTCGAAGAATCGGGCCAGGTCGTCCTCGGCGGTCTCGCCCAGCACCGCGCGGGCCGCCGCGGCATCACGGTAGCGCGCGGGGTCCAGACGCACGTTGGACACGTTGCAGCGTCCGTTTCCCGTGGCCAGGATAGGCAGGCCGCAAGCCACGTCGCGCTCGAGCACCGCCACGTGCGCACCCGCGCGCGCCGCGGCGATGGCGGCGGCAAGCCCGCTCGCGCCGCCGCCTATCACTACGACGTCGGCGTCGATGGTTCTTGGGTCAGGCATCTGGGCGCAGCCCCCTCTAGAAACGATGGGGCCCGCATGGGGCCCCAAGACACGATCAGCTCGACGCCAAGGCTACTCCTGCGCAGGCTCGGCATCCTCATGGGCCTCTACGGCCTCGACCTTGGCAAGCGCGCAGGGCAGCAAGCCGGCCGGCAGCGCGGTCTCCACCTCGCCGGCATCGCACGCGGCGGCGAGCGCGGGGTCGATGGGCAGGCGGTCGAGCACGTCCAGGCCATAGAGCGCCGCGACCTCATCGAGCTTGCTTGCGCCAAAGACCTCGATCTTCTTGCCGCAGTCGGGGCACTCAAGGTAGCTCATGTTCTCGACCACGCCCAACACGGGCACGCTCATCTTATCGGCCATGTTCACGGCCTTGGCGACGATCATGCTCACCAGGTCCTGCGGGCTCGTGACGATGACGATGCCGTCCACCGGCAGGGACTGAAAGACGGTGAGGGCCACATCACCGGTACCCGGGGGCATATCGACCAGCAGGTAGTCGAGCGGACCCCAGCTCGTCTCGCTCCAGAACTGGCGGATGGCGCCCGCGATCACGGGCCCGCGCCACAGCACCGGGTCGGTCTCGTTGGCGAGCAGCAGGTTGGAGCTCATGACCTTCACGCCGTGCCCGGAGATCTCGGGCAGCAGGAGCTTGCCCAGGCCGTGCGCGCGACGGTCGCTCATGCCAAACATCTTGGGGATGGACGGGCCGGTGATATCGGCATCAAGCACGCCCACCTTGTAGCCCTTACGCATAAGCTCGGTCGCCAACGCACCGGTGACAAGCGACTTACCCACGCCGCCCTTGCCCGAGAGCACCGCGATCACGCGTTTGACCTCGGACAGGTTGTTCTCCTGGAACTGCTGCGGGGCCGTCTTGGCCCCGTCCGCCCCTACATGATCGCATCCCATGACACGCAAACCTTTCTCACTCGCGCAGGCGGGCTGCCCGCGCACGGGCACCATTGTACCCAGCGCACGCGCGTGGGCAAACCAGGAGAGCCATCCAGCCAGAGCGACCAGATGGCCAAGCACCCACCCGAGCCGCCGCAAACGCCGGCCGCCTGCTCGGTTGGGCGTAACAAAAGGGCCGCACCTCACGGCACGACCCTCAAAACCAAAAGGATCTAGAGCGAAGCAGAGGCTACGCCGCCGCTTTGGCCTTCTTGCTGGCGCGCAGACGCTGGACCAAGCGCACCGGGGCCATGATGGACTGCTCGGCGTCGCCCTCACCGGAGAGTATGACGGCACCGTAGGTGAAGCCCCAGCCGGCCAGGAAGAGCGTGAGCGACACCAGGCCCTGGCTGGCAGCGGCACCGGCGAAGTCCATGATGTTCACAAAGGAGACGATCCAGGTGGCGGCGGCCACGCACAGCTCGGCAAACCAGCGACCCTTGTTCACGCGGTCCATGTGCAGCGCGATAAACATCACGTAGAAAGCCAGGAAGATGCCCACGAAGGCGAAGGTCTGCGAGAAGACAGCGATGTCGTAGGGGAAGAACAGCTCCCAAAAACCAAAAACGAACATCGAGAAGCCAAGCACGGGCTCAGTCCAGCCGAGCACCCAGCCGGAGGTGGAGGCAAACGGCAAGATCATACCGAGCGCGCCCAAGAAGATGAAGATCCAGGGCAGCTGGTGAAGCAGGCCCGCGAGGCCCTCATGCGGGGTGATCATGAACGTGCCCTCGCCGCCCCAAGACGGGGTGACGTAGACGTAGACGGCGTACAGAAAGCAAAACGCGGCCATAGCGACCAAGCTCCACTTGATGCCCCACAGCTTCTTGATGATCTGATCCTTGTTCATAAGAACCCCTCTGACACGTACAGGTACAGCATGGACGGGCGACGAAACCCGCTTTTCAAGCCCTTAAGTATAGCAGCACGAGCACATTTCCTATTTATTCGCCGACAAGAATAGATATGCACGAATCCTTGCGCCCTCCCGCCCGTGGCGTATGAGCAAAAATGGGCGCACCCATGAGGCACGGGCGAGGAGAGTGCAGGCAGAGGCGGGGCGTGACGAGGACGATGAAATGAGGCGCAGGGGCTGCGGGCTAGTGCTTCATCCTCGCCTGGAACCCCTTGCGCTGGCGTTGGCCGGCGTACGCGCTGCCCTTGCGGGCATCTTTTTTGAGCGAGGCGATGATGGTGTCCTCGCTCTCCCCCTCCACGAGCGCGCGCAGGTGCACCACCGCGTCTCGCAGGCGGGCGGCCTCCTCAAAGTCCATGGCCTCCGAGGCGGCGCGCATGTCGTCCTCCATCTGCATGATGATGGCCGCGATCTCGTCCTCGGGAAGCCCTGCCAGCTCCTCGGCGAGCTTTTGACCCGTGCTCGCCAGCGCGGCGGGGGCGTCCTCCGCGGCGGCATCGCCCGGGGTCGCGTCGAAGAAGGCACCGTGCCCCAGCGAGTCGCCGCGACTGCGACCCTTCTTGCCCACCGTCTCGCTCGCCTCGGCGATAAAGCTCGATATGTCGTTTATGGCCTTGCGCACCGTCTTGGGCTTGATGCCGTGCTCCTCGTTGAACGCGGTCTGGATAGCGCGACGGCGCGTGGTCTCGTCTATGGCCTCGCGCATAGAGTCGGTGATAGTGTCGGCGTACATGATCACCTCGCCGTCGGCATTGCGCGCGGCACGGCCGATGGTCTGGATGAGCGAGCGGCGGTTGCGCAGAAAGCCCTCTTTATCCGCATCCAAAATAGCCACGAGCGAGACCTCGGGCAGGTCCAGCCCCTCGCGAAGCAGGTTGATGCCCACGAGCACGTCGATCTTTCCGGCGCGCAGGTCGCGCAGGATCTCCACGCGGTCGAGCGTGGCGGTATCCGAGTGCATGTAGTTCACCTTCACGCCCGCGTCGAGCAGGTGGTCGGTGAGGTCCTCGGCCATGCGCTTGGTGAGCGTGGTCACCAGCACGCGCTCATGGCGGGCGGTGCGCTCCTTGATCTCGTCCAGCAAATCGTCGATCTGGCCTCGCACGGGGCGCATGTCGATCTTAGGGTCGAGCAGGCCCGTGGGGCGAATGATCTGCTCCACGTCATTTTGACTCACCCGAAGCTCGTAATCGCCGGGCGTAGCGGAGACGTAGATGAACTGCGGGATGCGCGCCTCGAACTCGTCGTAGCGCAAGGGGCGGTTGTCGAGCGCCGAGGGCAGGCGGAAGCCGTGCTCCACGAGCGTGACCTTGCGCGAGCGATCGCCCTCGTGCATGCCGCGAATCTGCGGTACGGTCACATGGCTCTCGTCGATGATGCAGAGCATGTCCTTGGGGAAGTAGTCGATGAGCGTGAAGGGCGGCTCGCCGGGTTTGCGGCCGTCCAAGTGCCGAGAGTAGTTCTCGATGCCGGTGCAAAAGCCCATGGTCTCGAGCATCTCCAGGTCGTAGTCCGTACGTTGCTGCAGGCGCTGCGCCTCCAGCAGCTTGTCGGCGCTGCGAAGCTCGCCCACGCGCCCCTCGAGCTCCTCCTCGATGCTCTTGAGGGCCGCCGTGACCTTGGGTTTCTCGGTCACATAGTGCGAGGCGGGCCATACGGGGATGGACTCGTACTCGCGTGTGATCTCACCCGTGACCTCGTCGATCTCGGCGATGAGCTCAACCTCGTCGCCAAAGAACTCAAAGCGCAGGGGATGCTCGGCATACGGGGGGAACACGTCGACCACATCGCCGCGCACGCGAAAGCACCCGCGCGCCAGATCATAGTCGTTGCGGTCGTACTGGATGTCTATGAGCGCGTGGATGAAGTCGTCACGCTCCAGCGGGACCTTCTTGTCCACGCTGGGGGCGAGGCCGGCGTAATCCTCAGGGCTGCCTATGCCGTAGATGCACGACACGCTCGCCACCACGATCACGTCGCGCCGCGACAACAGACTCGCCGTGGCCTGATGGCGCAGCATCTCGACCTCCTCGTTGATGGAGGAGTCCTTCTCTATGTAGGTATCCGACTGGGGAACGTAGGCCTCGGGCTGGTAATAGTCGTAATAGGAGACGAAATAGACCACGGCGTTGTGCGGGAAGAACTCCTTGAGCTCGCTGGCCAGCTGCGCGGCGAGCGTCTTGTTGGGGGCCATCACCAGCGTGGGCTTGCCCAGCGCCTCGATGGTCTTTGCCATGGTGAAAGTCTTGCCCGAGCCGGTCACGCCCAACAGCACCTGGTAGCGGTCGCCCTCCTGAACGCCCTTCACAAGACTCGCGATGGCCTGCGGCTGGTCGCCCGATGGCTCAAAGGGGCTCACCACCTCAAAGTGCGCAGGCTCGCCCGCGCGCCCAAAGCGCTTAAGCTCGCCGCCCACCCGCTCGACCTCGAAGTTCTCCATAACGCACACCCCTTGATCGCGACCGTTCGCTTTTATCGTACACGTGTTCTAGTTTTAACGCAACCGCCCATCTCACGACGTGAAGGCATCCGGGTAGATCTCCTTGTAGCGCTCGGTCGCGTTGTTCACGCGGATGAGGTAGGCCTGGGTCTCGGGGAAGGTGATGGCGTTGTGCAGCACCGTGTCCTGCTGCGACCACTTGTCCACGTTGCCCATTCCGGCGTTGTACGCCGCGATGGCACGGTCGGTCGCACCGTTGAAGTACGTGATGAGATAGGACAGGTAGGCGCACCCAAACTCGATGTTGGTCTCGGGGTCGGCGAGGTTGTCCGCCGAGTAACCCGACGCCACCAGCCCGCGATCCTCCATCTCCTGTGCCGTAGCGCTCATAAGCTGCATGAGGCCCTGGGCGCCCTTATGAGACGAGACGGTAGAATCCCAGCTGGACTCGGTGCGAATCACCGCCGCCACCAGGTAGGGGTCGAGTCCATGCCGGGACGCGGAGGCGGTGATGGCCTGCTCGTACTTGAGCGGGTAGAACGCGCGGAAGAGCGCCGCGGGGGCATACGAGTAGGTGGTGGCGATAGCGCCCAGCACGAGCACGATCATCATGGGCAGGGTGCGGTACCAGCGCACAAGACGGGGCCTACGCATGAGCACCCTCCCCTTGCAAAAGACCGTGCTCGGCCAAGAAGGCGTCGAGTGCGGCAAAGAGGGTATCGTCGGCGGCGGTGTTATCGATCACCACGTCGGCCAGCGCGACAAGGTCCGCCTCAGCGGGCTGCACGTCGGCCCGACGGTCGAAGTCCTCGCCGGTCATGCCGCGTTGCCGGGCACGCGCACGGCGCTGCTCGCGCGGGGCGGTGATGGTGATCACGGCGTCGGCAAGGCCAAAGGCGTCCTCGAAACCGGCGGGCGCGCTCACCTCGACTACGGCGAGGTCGTGCTCGGGCATCATCACCGAGCAACAGTTGGCGGGTAAAAGCCGCAGCCCCAACTGCTCGAGCAGCACGGGGTGCACCAGGTCGTTGAGACGCCGGGTTTCCTCGGGCGTCGCGAAGGCGCGGGCCGCCAGCACGTCGCGCCGCACGCCGCCGTCCTCGTCCAGAACATCCCAGCCAAACGCGCCGGCGATTTCCTGCGCGAGCGCGCTGCCGGGCACGTAGAGGCCGCGGGCGATTGATAACACTATCTATTTAACACGTCAGTATAATCAGACAGAAGTCAAAAGTATAAACGGACAAGATGTGACTTTCACCAAAGTTTATTCACAAGCTGAATCAGCTATTAAAGCTCCAAAAGATGTTACCAATGTGACAGTTAAATCTGGCTTCATTCTTGGTGACACTTGGGAAGAACACTTGAGATGGCCATGGCAAACCTTTATTAACGAAGGTTACCAAGGCGGTCGTTCATAATAAAAAGGGATGGGTAAAAACGTAAGCGCCCAATAACAAGGTACCTATCCTCCCTTCCAGTAATCCTGCTATACTGTAGAAAATAAGATTATTGGAGGATACCTGAATGACCAAACAACCTATT
>Cebus_capucinus_imitator_PRJNA485217_SSR056__coassemble_1013_pt1 | contig 10221 bp, 8 predicted proteins | sample Cebus_capucinus_imitator_PRJNA485217_SSR056__metabat2_low_PE_012 | metagenome-assembled genome bin Cebus_capucinus_imitator_PRJNA485217_SSR056
CGCGCCGAACTTCTTATCGATCTCCGCCTTGGTGGCCTCGATCATCTTATCGCGCTCTTCGCCGAACGTGCGCTCATGAATGGTGCGAGCCGGACCGGAACTCTTAGCCATGAAAATCCTCCTCTTGACGTTATTCTCGTACTCATCATACTACGAACAGCTGTTCGTCGCAATGACTATTCAAGAATAGCCCAGAGCACCTTACCGAGATACGAACGAATCTCACAACGGTGTACCGTGGATCTTGCGGGCGTCTGATGTCGCACGTGAGACGCCCGTGACGGCGAGGAGAGTCCTCAGGCTATAAAGCGAAACCACATCAAGAATGCAAGATCGCCTCGAGTAACAGTTTAAGCGCGAAGGCGCATGCCTGGTTTCGAACCTGCGACCTGTCGCCGGCAAACGAACAGCGCCGGCAGATGGTGTCGGATCGAGATGCCAACCCGATGTAGACGGTGCCCACCGGATCGCTGTTCGCGCCGCCGCCCGGACCCGCATACCCGGTAAGGCTCACTGCCAGATCTGAGCTGAAGAGCGTGAGCGAACCTTCCGCCATCTGTCGAGCCACGGGTTCGCTCACCGCCGAGTGAAGCTCGAGGTCCAAGGAGGAAACACCAAGGACGTCATGCTTGACCCCGTCGCAGTAGGTGGCAGCACCCCCACGGAGAACCGAGGAGGCACCGGGCACATCGGCGATGCTGGATGAGACCAGACCCGCTGTGATCGACTCAGCTGTTGATACGGTCAACCCACGTCGTATTGCCTCGCAAACGACCCGCCTTGCGAGGTCCTTAGAGTCAAGCTCGCCCATGATGACTTCCTATACTCGAAAGACGACGTGTCGAGCGTTCCAGAAATACTGGGCGCCCGAGACGACGGTGAGCACGACGGCCGCAACCATGAGCGCTTGTCCGGTCGTCGCGATCATGAAGTTCACGCCACCGGTGGAGATATGCAGGGCCCTTGAAAGCAGAAGCGCGCAGATGGCCACCATGGTCACGGCGGTCTTTGCCTTCCCAAGCTTATCGGCAGCGATGACCTCACCGTTGGCGCTCGCGACCATGCGCAGCGCGCTCACGAGAAACTCTCGCACCAGAATGATGAAGACGCTCCAGATGTCGACCATACCCCAGGTAAGGAGTAGCAACAGGGCTGAGAACACGAGCAGCTTGTCTGCGATCGGATCGAGAAACTTGCCGAAATCGGTGACCTCGCCGCGTTTGCGCGCAAGATCACCGTCGACCTTATCGGTCAGGCTCAGCAGAATGTACAGCGCGAAGGCGCCTATGGCTTGGAAGCCCGGGGTAAGGCCCAAGACACTGAGGGTCTCGGTCGCGAACAGCATGAAGACGGGGATGAAGCAGATGCGTATACAGGTGACGATATTCGCGGGCGTCCATATGCTCGTGAGCTCTTTTGTATGCGTAGTTGCCATGATGGTCGATCAATCCTCCTCGATGACGTGGCCTATAAGCTCATAGCAGAAGCTGTCGGTGAACTCAACGGTGAGCATATCCCCCACCGCAGCCTCCGTGATATCCAAGTGCACGGCACCATCGCAATCGGGGGCCTGGAACCAGGCATGACCGATGAGCTCGGCACCGTCGTCACCTTCCTCTATACCGTCCACGATCACGCGAGCTCGCTGACCCACGCGCTCCGCGGTGGCGGCAAAGCCCAGGGACTCCGCGAGATCGACGCCGGCTTGGGTGCGAGCGACCTTGGCCTCCTCGTCAAGCTGCTCCATCTTGGCAGCGCGCGTGCCGTCCTCCTGGGAGTACTCGAACACGCTCGTATAGTCGAAGCCGTTGCGGTCCATGAAGGCGAGCATCTCCTCGGCCTCCTCGTCGGTTTCCGTCGGGAAGCCGGCAAGGTAGGTGGTGCGAATCACCATATCGGGGATCTGCTCGCGCAAACGGGCGAAAAGCGCGTCGAGCTCAGCGGTCGACCCGCTGCGATTCATAGCCTTGAGCACCCGCTCATTGCAATGCTGGACCGGGATATCGATATAGGGAAGAACCTCGGGGGTGTCGCGGATGGCGGCGATAAGCTCGTCGGTCATGCCCTCAGGCTGCAGGTAGAGCACGCGGATCCACACATCGGCGGGGCGCACGGCCTCCGCGACGGCGACGAGCAGCTGCGCGAGGTTGACCGGGCCCTCCCCTGCCTGATCGCCTGTGAGGTCCTCGCCCCATATGCCCGTATCCTGGCCGATCAGAACAAGCTCTCGGGCACCGCCCGCGACGAGCTCGCGCGCCTCGGCGATGATACGGTCGGCGGGACGGGAGGCGTACCTGCCACGAATATACGGGATGGCGCAGAAGCTGCAGAACCTATCGCAGCCATCGGAGATCTTGAGGTAGGCGACCGAGCCCTCGACGGTACGCTTCACGCTGGGAACGTGCTGGGGAACCTCACGATCGACCTCAAGCAGCTCATCGACCACCGAGACGATGCCGTCCTCCTCGTCAGTGCGCACAAAAGCGGCGACCTCGGGAAGCTCGGCAGGGAGCTCTGAGCCGTAACGGGAGGGAACGCATCCGCACATCACGATGGGTGCCCTCCTGACCCCCTCGGCGACGTCCTCGGCGAGCTGGAGCGTGGTCTCGATGCTCTCTGATGTAGCGGAGGCGAGGAACGAGCAGGTGTTGATAAGCACCAGGTCCGCGTCCTCAGCGGTCTCGACCTCGGCGTAGCCGGCACCGTTGAGAAGAGCGCGCATGCGGTCGGTATCGACCTCGTTTTTTGCGCATCCGAGCGTGATGTAAAGCAGATTGCCGTGAGGCATGGGGGTATCCGATCTTGTAGCAGTGGGCGGGTCTTAGCGGTAGTTGGTGAACTGAAGCGGCTGGCCGTAGTCCGTCTCGCGAAGGAGGCGAATGACGCCCTGGAGCGCGTCTTTAGAGGCGGATGAGACGCGGAGCTTGTCTCCGTCTATGGTCACCTTGACCTTTGCCTTGGTGTCTTTGATGTCCTTGTTGATCTTCTTCGCCGTTGCCTGGTCGATACCCTCGACGATGTGGCCGAGCACGCGAACCGACCCACCGGAGGCGGCCTGCGCGGCATCCCACGTGATCGCGGAGATGTCGATGCCGCGTTTGATGAGCTTGCCGTTGAGCACATCGGTTATCTGACGGACGACGAAGTCGGCGGGGGCGTGTATGGTGAAGAGCTTGTCGTTTTTAGAGAGCTCGATGCTCGCGCCGGAGTCTTTGAGGTCGTAGCGCTGGGCGATCTCGCGCACGGTCTGTTGGAAAGCGTTGTCAACCTCCTGCATATCAACCTGGGAGACGACGTCGAAGCTTGAGTCTTTGGCCATGATGGCTCCTTTCGAAATGGGGTTACTGCTGAGTTTGCGTAGCCTGGCCTTGGGCGGAGACGTCCCCGGCGGAGGCGTCTTGCTGCGCTGCGGCGTTGGCATCGGCCCCCACGGTCTGATCTTGGGTGGTCTTTTGCGGGACGGCGATGGTGATACGGCCGACGCCGGAGGACTTGCTGTCATAGCGCACGCGCTCACCGTTCTCGGTGATCACCACGTCACCAGGGTTGTTGACGGTGATCTGGAACGATTGCTCAGGCGTGAACTCCTGCTCCCAGGGCCCTACCGGGGATTCGGAGACGACCATCTTGCCATCGACCTTGATCTCGACCCATGAGGTCTTGCCCTTGGCCATCGTAACCTTGATCTTGGTTTGCTCTGGCTCGGTGGAGGCGTTATCGGTGGAACCTGCATCGCTCGAGGCGTTTTGATCCGTTGCCGCGGAATCGCTCGATCCCGAGTCGGTCGAGGTATCAGACGAAACGGTCGCATCGTCGAACAGGCTCGCGTCGTCACCAGAATCACCCTTGGAGCTGACTTTATCTTGCTCAGACGTTGAAGTGGAACCAGCCTGGCTGAAAGCAGAGGTAAGGCGACCGTAGAGCCAAAAGGCGATGAGTCCAAGAAGTATCGCGCCCGCGATGATCGCATACCTCCTCAGCTGAGGATCGTTGAGCATGTCGAGGAGTCCCTGACGCTGGGGAGCACGGTTACGGTCAGGCCGTCGCGACGAACCCCTCCTCACGTCACCCCTTTGTGAAAGGCGGCGATCATATCCACGTTGCTCAGTATAGCCAGGACGTCCTGCCCGATATGGTTGAAAAGAGGCACGGCTTCCCTCACGTCCCATCGGACGCCTGTCATAGTCATAAGAACGGGAACCCGGGCGAGAGGCTCCACGACGCCGAGGACCCGCAGGGTCGTATGCGCGCGCATCGCGAGGGCCTCGACGAGCCGGAGAAAAACGCGTCGCAGCGGAGTCCTCCCCGCTGCGCCCGTTACCGGACGGCGGAAGGGCCCGACGAGATGCGGTGCCGCCGGAGCGTGGGCCATATCCATATCGACTCCCCGAGTCGGTAACGTAGCCGGCTTGCGGCGGTCGCTGCGCGTAACGGGAACCCGGGACGCTATCGACCATGTAGAAACGGCCCTGAGCGTTGGACCCATGAGGCGTCGCTTCCGCAGCGGCATCATGAAAGCGCCCGGGCCTAGCTCCCGTGGAACGGGTATATTGATCGAGTTCAGAGAAATACGCGTTGACCACGGCGTTTGGATTGAGCCCTAAAAAGCGTGCGTAGCTCGCGATCATGCCCTGAGCATAACCGCGCGGAGGCAACGATGCGAAGTCGCCGGTCTCGAGATACTCGACGATCTGGGGTTTGATCTTGATGGTGTACGCGACCTGCTGGATGGACAGGTTCAGCTGGCGTCTACGGTTAAGCAGCATGTCAGAGAAACGTTCGGCCATATCAGAACCCTCCGATCTCTTCTTCGGTCAGAGGAGACTCCAGAGCCTCGAGCGCCTGGAGGGCCTCCATATCGAGCAAGACCTCACGCGGTTTGGAGCCGTCGGGCGGACCCACCACGCCCTTCTCCTCGAGCATGTCCATGATGCGTCCGGCGCGGGCGTAGCCAACCTTGAGACGGCGCTGCAGCCCCGAGGTGGACCCCAACTGTGAGTCGACCACAATGCGGGCGGCGTCCCACAGAAGTGGGTCGTCTTCCGCAGCATCTCCGGGCATGGTCATGGTGTTGCCGCCGCCCGCGCCCAAAGGAGCGGGGGCCACGGCGGAGAGGATCTCCTCGTGGTACTCGGCGCGGCTGTGTTCCTTCACGAAGTCCACCACCGAGACGATCTCCTCATCGGAGACGTAACAGCCCTGTATGCGCTTGGGCTTGCCCCAATCGACGCGCGAGAACAGCATGTCGCCCTGGCCCGTGAGCTTCTCGGCGCCGGTCTGGTCGAGGATGACGCGGCTGTCGATACCGGTGGCGACCGTGAGGCCTATGCGGTTGGTGATGTTGGCCTTGATGAGGCCGGTCACTACGTTGGAGCTGGGGCGCTGGGTGGCCACGATCATGTGAATGCCGGCGGCTCGGCCAAGCTGGGCGATGCGCACGATGGATGCCTCGACATCCTTGCCCGCGACCATCATGAGGTCAGACAGCTCGTCGATGACGATCACGAGGTAGGGCATCTTCGCCGGAGGGTTGTCGTATTTCTCGAACTCGCCGGCAGCCTGCTTCTCATTGAAGGTCGCGATCTTGCGCACGCCGATGCGCTCGAAGATCTTGAGGCGACGCTCCATCTCGGATACAGCCCACTGAAGGGCGCTCGCCGCCTGCTTAGGCTCGGTCACCACAGGCACGTAGAGATGCGGCAGTCCGTCGTAGGGGGCGAACTCGACGCGCTTGGGGTCGATCATGATCATGCGCACATCCTCGGGGAAGGTGCGCATGAGCAGGCTCATGACGATGGAGCTGATGACCACGGACTTACCCGAACCAGTGGTGCCGGCGATGAGCAGGTGCGGCATCTTGGCGAGGTCAGCCACCATGGGCGCGCCCTCGGCGTCACGGCCCAGGGCGAATTCGAGCGGGCCGCCCTGCACATAGGGCAGGATATCGCCGAAACCCACGGTCTGGCGGGTGCGGTTGGGGATCTCGATACCGACGAGCGACGTACCCGGGATGGGCGCGAAGATGCGCACGCTGTCGGTCGCGAGCGTGAGCGCGATATCGTCCTCAAGGCTGTTGATGCGGCTCACGCGCTCGCCCTCGCCGGGTTGCACCTTGAAGGTGGTGACGGTGGGGCCCGCGATCCAGCCCACGACGCTCGAGCGCAATCCGAACTCACGCAGCGTGGACTGCAGCGAGGTCGCCGTCTGCTCGAGCTCCTTATCGGTGGTGCTGCTCTTTATCGCGGCCTGGGGGTTGTGCCGCAGCATGCTCGCCGGCGGCAGCTGTCGCTCGGGGTCGTCGTCCGACGCGGTCGCTGGGCAGACGAGGGCGCTGGGAGCGGATGCGTCCGAGGCGGGCTGGGATGCGGCGAGAAACTCCGGAATGGGCTGATGTTTCGCGGATGCGGCGGCTGGTGCGGCGACCTTCCTGCTCGGCTTAGGCGAAGGATGCACCTTGGATTGCGCCGTCGCGGTCTTAGCCGGGGCTTCCCAGGGAAGCTCGTCCTCAGCGACATCCAAAACATCGGGGGTATCGAGATCCCCGTCCTCACGGGAGGTGTCCTGGCCGGGGAAGGCCTCGACCTTGGAGCCATTCTTGCCTCGGCCGGCAAGCAGGGTGGTCTTGGCGCTATCGGGCTTTGGCCGCGCCGTCACATTGACAAAGGGGTCCTCATTGCCCTCATCTTCTGATTCGTCGTCGATAACCGTGGTAGCACGGCCACCAAGGAAGGTGGTCTTGATCGCACCTACATCGAAGATACCCCCCTGCCTGCGAGGACGAACGGGCGAGCAGGCATCGTCTGCGGAAACGTCCTTCTCGGCTGTCTCCTGCGCGACGGCATCACCCCAAGGGTTGGCGTTCACGTCCACACGATGGCGCTCGCGCAGATCACGGGCCGCGCCGGCCGCCGCCTGCAGGGGCTCGCCCACCGAGAAGCCAAGGATCACGAGTCCCAAGGCGATGAGGCCAAGAGAGATCACGATAGAGATGACCTTGCCCAGGGCTCCTTGAAGCGTGTTGGCGATGACTCCGCCCACGAGGCCTCCGGCAGCCGCGAGGTGCTCGGGAACGAAGAAGTCACCCGAGCTCGAGGTCTGACCCAAGACAAGTGCCAGCAGCACGCACACAGCGATAAAGACCACTCCCGCACCCGCATAGGTGCGCACACCCAGGGCGATCCGTCCGCGCAGAAAGATCAAGACGGAGGCAACCAGCATGATCAGCGGAAGGATATAGGCGAGCAAGCCAAAGCCTAAATGGTAGAACCCGGCGATAGCATGGGCCACCGGTGCGGTGGACGGTGATATCACCGCGATGAAACTCACCACGGCGATAGTCGCCAAGATCACACCCGCGATATCGCGATGGGCGCCAAGGTCGAACAAGGGCTCGACGTCGTCGAACTCTTGCTCGCTCGCGGCGATGTTCGCACGCAAACCCGCCCCCTTGGCGGAGGAAGACTTCGCGTTATCGGCTTTGTTACGTGCTGCTTTGGCCATGCCTTGCTAGACCTCCATGACCACGGGGATGATCATCGGACGGGTATGGGTACGGTTCCAGATGAAGTTGGACAGCGAGTCGCGCACGGCCTTGCGCAGGGCATCGGTTCCGTTGGCGTTGAAGTTGAACTTGCCGCGCTCGATGGTCTTCATGATGGCGTCGCTCGCGGCGGCGGAGAACTCGTCGTCGATAGTGAAGGAGACGCCGCGGCCCGAGAAATCGACGGCGTCGATCTTCTTGCGCTTGAGCGAGACCACGGCGACCGCGGTGACCATACCGTCACTCGCGAGCTTTTGGCGGTCGCGCAGCACGATGGGATCGGTGTCACCGATGCGCAGGCCGTCCACATAGACGATGCCGCTCTCCACGGGCTGCCCGCGACGGACCTTGCCGCCGCTGATCTCGAGCGTGTCGCCGTTATCGGAGATGAAGATGTTGCTCGCGGGGATACCCATCTTCTCGCCCAGGGCGGCGTGCGCGCGCAGGTGCACGGCCTCACCGTGCACGGGCATGAAGTAGGTGGGGTTGGTCATGGCCAGCATGAGCTTGAGCTCCTCCTGGCTGCCGTGACCGGAGACGTGAACCAAACAGCGGCTCTTGTCGTATACGTCGCAGCCGAGCTTAGCCAGGCTGTTGATGACCTGCTGTACGGCCTTCTCGTTGCCGGGAACGGGGGTGGCGGAGATGATCACGGTGTCGCCGTCGTGGATGGAGAGCGTCTTGTGCTCGCCGTTGGCCATGCGCGACAGGGCGGACAGAGGCTCGCCCTGGGAGCCGGTGCACATCACCACGATCTTGTCCTCGGGGATATTTCCGATCTCGAACGCGTCGATGAGGTCGGTCTCATCGATGTTGAGGTAACCCAGCTCGCGGGCAACGCGGGTGTTGGTGAGCATGGAGCGGCCGGTCACCACGATCTTTCGGTCGCACGCCTTGGCGGCGTCGCAGATCTGCTGCAGGCGATGGATATGCGAGGAGAAGCTCGCGACGAACACGCGGCCGGGGGCGTTTTTGATGGCCTCGTAGATGGACGGGCCGACCGCCGCCTCAGAGGGCGTGAAACCGGGACGGTTGGCGTTGGTGGAATCGGCCATGAGCAGGTCGATACCCTCGCGGCCGAACTTGGAGATGGCGGCGTAGTCGGGACGCACACCGTCGATGGGCGTCTGATCGAGCTTGAAGTCGCCGGTATGGAACACGGTGCCCTGAGGGGTCTTGATGCGCAGCGCGAGTGCGCCGGGGATGGAATGCGTGGTGGAGACGAAGTCCACGTTGATCACGCCCAGATCGATATGGGAGCCGCCCGAGACCTCACGGAACTTGGGGTTCTTGATCTTGAACTCGGCGAGCTTGCCCTCGATCATGCCCAAGGTAAGCTTGCTGGAGAAGATAGGCGCCTTTGTGTTGAGGTCCTGCAAGAGGTACGGCAGGGCCCCGGTGTGATCCTCGTGACCATGGGTGATGATGATGCCGCGCAGCTTATGCTCGTTCTCGAGCACGTAGGTGTAGTCGGGCAGCACCAGGTCGATACCGGGCTGGGTGTCGTCGGGGAACATAAGGCCCGCGTCGACCAGGATCATGTCCTGGCCGCATTCGAAGACGGTCATGTTCTTGCCGATACCGTCAAGGCCTCCCAGCGGAATGATCTTGAGCGGCGCGCCGCCCTTGCCCTTGTTGTTTGCAGCCATGTGGTGGTTGCTCCTTTCGTAGCCAATATGACCTACAACGCGCGAAGGCGTTGATGCAATACACAGATACTTAAGGATACCAAGGAGTTGTGGCCATCACACGAATAGCGGATGGTTGCGGCAAAGCGCGTGCGCGTCGAATCGCGGACTTGCGACAAAAAAAGGCCCGCACGTGGCGGGCCCTGTGAGCATATGGCTAATGGCGCCTACTCGTGGTGGCGGCGCGGACGGCGGCCGCCGTTGTCGCCGGGACGGCGCTCGGGACGATCGCCGCGCTCGCGACGGGGACGGTCGGCGCGCTCGCGACGCTCGCCCTCGGGCTTTGCCGAGCCGGCGGGAGCCTCGGGCTTGTCCAGGCGGTCGAGCGAGATCTTGCCGCGGTCATCGACCTCGATGACGGCGACCTTAACCTCATCGCCCACGTTGAGCACGTCCTCGACCTTCTCCACGCGGCCGCGGGCCACGCGAGAGATGTGCAGCAGGCCGTCCTTGCCGGGCAGCAGGTTCACAAACGCGCCGAAGGGCTGAATGGACACCACGCGGCCGGTATACTCCTCACCCACCTCGGGGACCTTGATGATGAGCTTGATGCGCTCGATGGCCTGGTCGACGGACTCGCCCACGCCGCCCACGAAGACGGTGCCGTCCTCCTGGATATCGATGGAGGCGCCGGTCTCGTCCTGGATGCCGCGGATGGTCTCGCCGCCCTTGCCGATGATGTCGCGGATCTTATCGGCGGGCACGGAGGTGGAGACGATGCGGGGCGCGGTGGGACGGGTGGTGTCGCGCGGGGCCCCGATCTGCTCGAGCATCTTGCCCAAGATGTAGGCGCGGCCCTCCTTGGCCTGCTCGAGCGCGCTCTTGAGGATCTCGAAGGTGAGGCCGGTGGCCTTGTTGTCCATCTGCAGGGCGGTGATGCCGCGCTCGGTGCCGGTCACCTTGAAGTCCATGTCGCCCAAGAAGTCCTCTAGGCCCTGGATGTCGGAGAGCACCACGGTCTTGCCCTCCTCCTGGATGAGGCCCATGGCGATA
>Cebus_capucinus_imitator_PRJNA485217_SSR056__coassemble_1061_pt1 | contig 9586 bp, 7 predicted proteins | sample Cebus_capucinus_imitator_PRJNA485217_SSR056__metabat2_low_PE_012 | metagenome-assembled genome bin Cebus_capucinus_imitator_PRJNA485217_SSR056
TCACTTCCTTTCCCTGTCGCGACGGCGTGCCCGCAAACCCACTCGCAACCGCCCGGTCACTCGCGCGTCGCGCCGCCCGCATCGCCGCGTATCTTTGCAGCCGCGCGCTTTGGCGACCGCAGCTTTCAAAAAAGGACCCCGAAGCCCGAGGTCCCTTTAGATACCAGATTAACCCACTGCGTGCGCCCGCGCTACAACATGATGAAGTAGACGAGGAACGCCAGCGCGGCCACCCACATAAGCGGCTTGACCTTGGTGAGCTGACCGGTCACCGCGGAAACCACCACGTAGGCGATAAAGCCCAGACCGATGCCGTTGGAGATGGAGTAGGTGAACGGGATGCCCGCCACGATGAGGAACGCCGGGAAGCCGTCGAGCAGGTTGTCCCACTCGATCTCGGTCGCCTCGCCGATCATGAGGTAGCCCACAAAGACCAGGGCGCCGCAGGTGGCGGCACCGTTGATCACGCTGATCACGGGCGAGAAAAACGCCGCGAGGATGAACAGCACGCCCGTGGCGATGGAGGTGAGACCCGAGCGTCCGCCGTCGGCAGCGCCCGAAGAGGACTCGACGAAGGTGGTGAGCGACGAGGAGCCAAAGACGCCGCCCATGGCCGCCGCGGCGGAGTCCACGATGAGGATGGGCTTGATGTCCTCGACGGTGCCGTCCTCGTTGAGGAACTTGCCCTGCTTGGCCACGGCCATGGCGGTTCCCATGGTGTCGAAGAAGTCGGACATCATGAGCGAGAAGGCCAGCACCAGCATGGTGGGGTTGGTGAGCACCTTGACGAGGGCCATGGTCCCGTCCTCACCGGACTGGAAGGGCGCGCCAAAGCTGGTGAAGTCCAGGCCCGAGATGATGCCCGTGGGCACCTGGGTGATACCCAGCGGGAAGCCCGCGAGCGCAGCGATCACGATGCCGATGAGCAGGGAGCCCGGCACCCTGAGCGAGTAGAGCACCACGGTGGCGACGATGGAGATCGCGCCCATGAGGAACGTGGGGTCGGTCACCTTGCCCAGCGCAACCATGGTGGACTCGTTGGCGACGATGATGCCGCCGTCCTTGAGGCCGATCATGGCGATGAACAGGCCCAGGCCCACCGAGATGGCGTGGCGCAGCGACACCGGGATGGCATCCATCACGGCCTCGCGCAGGCCGCAGAGCACGAGCACCAAGATGGCGACGCCCTCCACGAAGATGACGGCGCTGGCCGCGCGCCAGTCGCTACCCGGCAGCGTCGCGAGCACAAACGCGAAGGTCGCGTTGATACCCATGCCGGATGCGCAGGCGAGCGGGCGGTTGGCGAACAGACCCATGCAGATAGTCATGACGCCGGCACCCAGGCACGTCGCGGTCACGGCAGCGGTAATGGGGATCCCCGCGGCTTCCAGAAGCGACGGGTTCACCGCGATGATGTAGGCCATCGCGAGAAACGTGGTGAGGCCTGCACGAACCTCGGTAGCCACGCTGCTGCCGCGCTTCTTGAGCTTGAAGAACTGATCCATGTGTCCCCTTCCTTAAGCCGTTTTAAAAGACACGTTGTCAACCTTACCAGATAAAATCGTTACCATATGCACGCGCATTGCCCCGTACATGCGAATTTAACGTGATTTGATACAAAACGGCCCGGATGCCGATGGGGCATCCGGGCCGTTTTGAGCGGGTTTATGCTTTGATGGGCCACACGGCAGCTACAGGCCAAGCGCCGGTACCACGCCCAAAAAGTAGATGAGCACGAGCGCGCCCAGCACAATACGGTAGACGCCGAAGGCCTTGAAGTCGTGGCGGCGCACAAAGCCCATGAGCCACTTGATGGCGGCAAGCGACACCACGAAGGCAACCGCGCAGCCCACACCCAAGATCGCGAGCTCGCTCGTACCAAACGTGCCGCCCTTGATGAAGAACTTCACGACCTTGAGCAGGCTCGCGCCAAACATCACGGGAATGGCCAGGAAGAACGTAAACTTGGAGGCGACGGTGCGCGTGCAGCCCAAGAGCAGGCCGCCGATGATGGTGGAACCGGAACGCGAGGTACCCGGCACGAGCGACAGCACCTGAAAGCAGCCGATACCCAACGCGGTCTTCCAGGAAAGGTCCTCGAGAGAGGCGATGGCACCAAAGTCTCCGTCCTGATCGGCGGCGGGAAGCAGCTCGGCGGGCGCGGTGAAATGCGCACCCGCGGGGCGGCCGGCGGGCACGTCATGCTCGGCAAGAGCAGCCCTGCGCGAGGCGCGCCACGACTCGATCACGATGAACGCCACGCCGTAGACGATGAGCGCGAGCGCCACCACGGGCGCGTTGTAGAAATGCTCCTCCATCCAGTCGTTGAGCGGAAGGCCGATGGCTGCTGCGGGGATGCAACCCAAAACGATCTTGCCCCAGAGCTTCCATGTGTCGCGCCTGCCGTCGCGGCCCTTGGACGGCGCAAAGGGGTTGAGGTCGCCAAAAAACATCACGCACACGGCCAAAATGGCACCCAGCTGGATAACCACCAGGTACATGTTCCAAAACGTCTCGGAGACATCGAGCTTCACAAACTCGTCCACCAAGATCATGTGGCCGGTGGACGAGATGGGCAGCCACTCGGTAATGCCCTCGACAAGACCCATAAAGGCCGATTTGAGCAGTTCGATGATATCCAACGGGTCCTCCCCTATCGCGATCACGAGGTGCTTGCGGGCACTTTGCATCCATTATCGCCCGCTCGTCCAACGCATGGCAAAAAATGCGCTACGTTCACGGAAAAATACGCCAAGAACGGTATGAGCTGGGGTATAACTGCGCTATGGAAACGCGATGGCCTAGCGCCGCTAGACCAAGCGGAAAAGGAGGCAATCATGCACGAGGGTTATTCAAAGATCTTTGTTTCTCTTGACGGTACCGAGCAGCAGGATTTTGTTCTCGCCCGTGCCATCAAAGTCGCCGCAAACAACGGCGCTTCGCTGGTCATAGGCCATGTGATCGACTCAACGGCGCTCGAGAGCGCCGGGGCCTACCCCGTGGATTTGGTCAACGGCCTTGAGGAGGCCTTCCGCAATTCCATCGCCGAGCAAGTCGAGGAAGCAAAGGCGAATCCTGACATCCCTGAGGTCGAGGTCCTCGTCCGCGCCGGCCGCATTCGCGAGACGTTGAAGGACGAGATGCTCGACGTGGTCAAACCCGACCTGGTGCTCTGCGGCGCCCGCGGCCTCTCCAGCATCAAGTACGCGCTGTTGGGCTCCATCTCCACCTTCCTGCTACGCAACACGGACTGCGACATCCTCGTGGTGAAGTAGGTTCGCTCCCGGCGGTTCGGAGGGCCTGTATTCAGATTCGCTCGATCCTCGAAGGGCCAGGCATTTCTGCCTGGCCCTTCTGCGCGAGGCCGCGGACCCGAATACAGGCCCTCCGAACCCGCGCTCACCTACTTCTCCCGACGTTTAAAACATCGCTTGATCCCAAAGCGCTACTCATGATTGCAGGGCGGGATGGATGCGCCTGCAGCGACCTCTGCAGCGAACTGAGGAAATGGCGGAGTAAGACCGTAGGTACAGGCAGCGGTCGAGTGCCCGCAAGGAGTTTGCGCCCGTTGTCGTTCTGCACGTTCCTGCGGTTTTGCGGAGTCATTTTCCAATCTCGCGAGGACTGGGCGTAAGGCACACCCATCCCGCCCGGCTGGGCATGACCTACCTTTCGAAATAATGGAACTTGTTGGTGGGAAAGGTGAAGGTTATGGCGAAGTAGCTGCCTACGACAGAGCCCGCGGTGACGTCAACGCCCATCTTGGTGCAGAGGCGCTTGACCAGGTAGAGGCCAATACCCGTGGAACGCTTGCCCGCACGGCCCGCCTCGCCGGTGAAGCCCTTGTCAAAAACGCGGAGCACATCTTCTGCCGGCACGCCGCAGCCGTTATCCTCAACACGCAGGACCACGCGTTCCTCGGCAGTACCCTGATCATAAAGATTGCAGGTAAATGAAATGCGAGCCCCGTTATCACTCGCGTATTTGATGCTGTTTTGAATCACCTGACCCAGGATGAAGCCCATCCATTTTTCGTCGGTAAACACCTTGTGATCCAAGTCGCCCATCACCGGGGCCACATGCGCCGCGATGAGCGCGCGGGCGTTGGCCTTCACGGCCGCCACCACCAGATCGCTCACGCAGTAGCTGCGGATAAGGTAATCGCGGTCGAGCGTCTCGGAGCGCGCGTAGAACAGCGCCTGCTCGACATAGCCCTCGGTGCGGTCCAGCTCCTCGTCCAAGGCGCGCACTTTATCGAGCACGGCGGCGCTCGCCCCCTCCATCGCGGCGGTGCTGCACAGGTTCTCGGTCATAAGATGGGCTGCCGCCAGCGGGCTTTTTGCCTCATGGACCCAGGTCTCCACAAACTCGCGGTACTCGTCCACGCGACGCCGGGCATGGGACACCTCATCGTTTGCCGCTTTCACTACCGCGCGCATGGCGTCGTAGGTGATGCGGCCCTCCAGGTACTCGGGCTCGTCGAGCAGCTCCATGGCCCACAGGGGGCTTGCGCCTGTACCGCGCTCGCGCCCATCGGATCGCGTGATGGAATTGCAGATCTCGTCCAGGTCCCGGTAGAAATGCCGTTTGCGAACATAGCCCAGCGCGAACATGAGCGCGCCAGCCAGCAAAAAGAGGCAGCACGTGAGCACCGACACCTGCCAGGATACTCCTGCCACGGTGAGTACCAAAAACGCCAGGGCGGCCGCGGTCACGACGATGAGCATGTGGGCGGCGCGGTCGGCCGCATACCTCAGCGGGTTCATGGGCTACACCGAGTAGCCGCGACCGCGGTGCGTGACCAGGTAGCCGGTCACACCGATCTTCTCGAGCGTGGCGCGCAGGCGGTTGATATTCACGGTGAGGGTGTTGTCATCCACAAAGGCGGCCGACTCCCACAGATCCTGCATGATGGCGTCACGCGGGACGATCTGGCCGGCACGAGAGATGAGCAGCGACAGGATGCGCATCTCGTTTTTGGTGAGCTCCACCTGGCGATCACCCGCGATGGCAAGCGAGCGGGCCGGATCGATGGTGAGACCGTTGTGCGTAGGAAGCGCGGCTTCAGCCGTGCCCGCCGCACGCCGCAGCAGAGCATGGATACGCGCTACCAGCACGCGAGCGCGGTAAGGCTTGGGAATGAAGTCATCCGCGCCCAGGTTCATGCTCATGACCTCGTCGATTTCGGTGACGCGCGAGGTCAACACCACGATAGGAACCTCGCTGCGCTCGCGAATCTCGCGGCAGATAAACTGCCCGTCCGTACCGGGAAGCGTAAGATCGAGCAGCACCAGCGCGGGATTTGCTGCCAACGCATCCGCCACCACGTTGTCGAAGGACGTCACCGCCTGGGCATCGAACCCGTTGTTGCGAAGCACCTCGGCAAGCTCGTCGCGTATCGCAGCGTCGTCCTCAACGATAAAAATGAGCGGCTGAGCCATGCTGCCTCCTCGCGGAACGTCTTAAAACTCGCTACACAGGGTAGCGCTTGGCGCTTGTTTTGAAAAATAACGACTTTGGTGTGAGTTTTTACCAACATCGCGAGTATCAACGGCAATTGGCCAACAAAAGCCCAGGTCACGCGTTTGCTAATATGGGCCATACTTGCCATATGCTCAAAAACCCACACCAAAGTCGATTAATTTTGCTCTAAGAGGGCGACGTTGCCCCCTCGATGCGGCTATCTGCTTTTGGCGAGCAGTTTAGCGTAGCTTTGAGCGAGAAATTCGATGGTCGCAACGCTCTCGTTGCCCGCGGCCGGCACGATGCCATGCTCGTCGGAGATGAGAAAGAGCCCCGGCGCGTCCGGAGCGACGGCACCGCGCTCAACGGTAAGGCCGCGCGTCTGCGCGAGCTGCTCCACCAGGGTCACCGTGCCGCACGGGTGCTCGGCATCGTCGATCATCAGCGCATCACCGCTCACGCTGGCCAAAACCTCGGGCGCCACGCCGGTTTGGTCGGCTTCGCGACGGGCGTCGGCCGCACGTACGGCGAGCGCGGGCACGTCGGAGGCAGCGAGGACCTCGTAGCTCCCCACGCTCATGGCGGCGTTGCCGATCACGTCCACCACCAACATGAGCACGCCGTCGCGCGTGGTAAAGTCGCCCTCGGCGAGCGACCACTCGATATGCTGCTTCACCCAGCTGAGCATGTTATGCGAGAAAGGCTCACCGTTCACACGGCGCTGCGAAAGGGCGCGAATGTGACGGTTGAGCATGGGAACGCGCTTGCCGGCCATGCGCCAGCGACACACAAGCGCAGGACGGTCCAGGTCAAAGGGCTCGGGACCCATCTCCTGCGTGCGGACAAACTCCTCGTACGCAGCGAGGTCGTCGGCATCCTCAAAGTACGCCTCGAGCTCTGAAGCCATAAAACCCTCCAACTAGAAAACCGATAAAGAGGCCGTGCAACGCCGCGGCAGCGCTGGCGCGCCCGGGCAAACGACGCGGCCGGCCGCCTGCGTGCCGGCTGGTTAACCGCGGCTAAGAAGGAGCCTGCGCGCTATCGGCGACTTCCTCGGTTTCGCGAGGACAAGCCAATAGGAGCGCAGGCCCATCGGGGGGGGCGACAGCCCATGCGGTCGGCCGCCGCCCCTTGTGATTAGTGACGGAAGTGGCGCGTACCCGTGAAGACCATCGCGATGCCATGCTCGTTGCAGGCCTCGATGCTCTCGTCGTCGCGCACCGAGCCGCCGGGTTGAATGATCGCCGTCACGCCGTGCGCGGCAAGCACGTCCACGTTGTCGCGGAACGGGAAGAATGCGTCGCTCGCGCAGGCGAAACCGCCGCGTGCCACGCCCATGCGGTCGCAGGCCTCCTCGGCACGCTGGCAGGCCAAAAGCGCGGAGTCCACGCGGTTGGGCTGGCCCGGGCCCATGCCAATACCCGCGTTGCCCTTAGCGATGAGAATGGCGTTGCTCTTCACGCCCTTGCACACGTTCCAGGCAAAGAGCAGGTCGGCCATCTCGGCATCGGTGGGTTTGCGGTCAGTGGGGAACGTGAAGGTCGCAGGATCCTCGTCAACGCGGTCCACGGTCTGCACCAGCATGCCGCCGTCCACGCTGCGGTACTCGAGCGAAGTGGGGGCATCGATGCCGCCCGTGGCGAGCACGCGCAGGTTGGGGCGCTTGGCCAGGCGCTCCAAGGCCTCCGGCGTAAAGCTCGGGGCGATGAGCACCTCCACAAACTGCTTGTTCACGTCGGCGAAGTGCTGCACCAGCTCCAGGGGCACCTCGCGGTTGCAGGCGATGATGCCGCCAAAGGCGCTCTTGGGATCGCATGCGAAGGCGCGGTCGTAGGCGGTGGTGATATCACCGGCGACGGCGGAGCCGCAGGGGTTTTGGTGCTTCAAGATCACGCACGCCGGCTCATCGAACTCGCGCACCAGGTTCCAGGCGGCGTCGGTGTCGAGCAGGTTGTTGTACGAGAGCTCCTTTCCCTGCACCTGTTCGGCGTTCACGAGCGAGTGCTCGGAGGCACCGGGTGCGCGGTAAAAGCCGGCGGTCTGATGCGGGTTCTCGCCGTAACGAAGGTCCTGCTGCTTTACCAGCGGCAGGAACATGGTGCTCGCCGGCTCGGCCTTCCAGGCCTCGGCGTCCTCGGAGAACTCCTCCAGCCACCGAGAGGCCTCGTTGGGGTCGTCCATATCGATACCCTCGGGCGCGTCGAGGAACGACTCGTCGATACCGCGGTCCTCGAGCAGGTTATCGGCGGCGACCAGCTGGTCGGCCATCCAGCAGGAGATGGCGGCATCGTAGTTGGCGGTGGTGGTGTAGACCTTGAACTGCAGGCAGCGACGGGTCTCGATGGTGGTGGCACCGTCGTTCTCGGCCATCTCGGCCAGCACGGGCGCGTAGTCCGCCGGATCGCACACCACGGTCACGCTGTCGGCGTTCTTGGCGGCGGAGCGCAGCATGGAGGGACCGCCGATGTCGATGTGCTCGATAGCGTCGATGAAGGTCACATCGGGTGCGGCGACGGTCTTCTCAAACTCGTAGAGGTTCACCACGACCAGGTCGATGAGGTCGATGCCGTGCTCGACGGCCTGCGCCATGTGCTCGGCGGAGTCGCGACGGGCGAGCAGCGCGCCGTGCACCTTGGGGTGCAACGTCTTCACGCGGCCGTCCATCATCTCGGGGAACCCGGTGAAGTCCTCGATAGGGGTCACCGGCACACCGGCTTCGACCAGCGTGCGGGCCGTGCCGCCCGTCGAGATGATCTCCACGCCGTATTGGTCGACCAGCGTGCGGGCGAAATCGACCACGCCCGTCTTGTCGGTCACCGAGATAAGCGCGCGCTCGATCTTCCTGTCCTGCGCCATGCATCCTCCTTGTTGTTGGCGTATACGTCGCGCCGGAGCACCCAAAGCTTCACCGGCGCTCCTCTAAATGTAACGCAACACAAGACGCCCGCGCATCATGCCGAGAACCTCGCTCGCAATCAACACGGTGCGCGAGGGCGCCCCGCTCCGGTACCCAGGCGCCCCAGGTTGCCCCGAGGGCGGGGGCCTTCTGGCGCTCAGGCGCCCCAGGTTGGCGTGAGCGAGGAGGGAACGCACCTAGCGGTGGTGACCGACGAGCGAACGCCAAGATGGGGTGCCTGAGCGTCAGAAGGTGCCGCCTCCGCCGCCACCTACCCCACCTCCGCCGCCGCCAGAGAAGCCACCGCCAAATCCGCCGCCCGAGCTGTTAGAGCTTTTGGCGATCGCGGCATGGGAAAGCTCGTGCACATGATCCATGGCCGAGAAGGGCGTGCCCACGTGGATGTTGCGGTGATAGAACCACCACCAGCTGGGGCAGTAATAGTCATCGTAGTAGTCGTTGTACTCGTGCGGGGTGGCGGCGGCGAGATCCTCGAGCACCCGCTCCGAGACACCCAGGGCCACGGCGAGCACCAACAGCTTGTTCCACAGCACCACGTCGCCGGGCACCGCCTCGCCCAAGCGCGTGAAGTCCTCAAACCAGCAGCGCAGCGCGTCGCAGCGAGCCTTGAGCTCGGCGCCCTCGGGCGTGAGGCGCTTGAAGGTCCAGCCCAACGCAATGCCCGCGGCGCACAGCGCAAGGCCCGCGAGCATGGCGATAACCGAGGTCTCAAAGACCACCGTACCCATGATGCACGCAAAGAAGAGCAGGCCGCCCACCGTGCTCGCCAGGGCACCCGCCGCCACACCGCTGCTCGCCACCAAATCGCGCGCTGCCAGCTGCTCGTCCACGGCGTCGGTAAAGGCCTCCCAGCGCTTGGCGTAGCGCTTAGGCGACGTGCCCGCGAGCTCGCCCATCTCGTCAAACGAGATGGAAACCTCGCCGTCCCACAGGTAGAGGCCGAGCGCGGCGCGGTCGATCTTGTCGGGAAGCGTGGCAAGAATCCCCGCCTCGATGCTCAGACGGTAGTCTTCCTCCACCTTCTCGCCAAAGAGCTTTTTCCTGGTACGCGAGATGGGCTCGATGCGGGCATGCTTATCGTCGACGAGCTTCATGAGGGTCGCCACGGCAGCACGGTTGTCCACGGTCCCGCCCCTCATAAAGGCCGCGATCACGGCGGGGTGATCATAGCTGGGGACGTCGCGAAAATAGGTGTCCTCAAAGACG
>Cebus_capucinus_imitator_PRJNA485217_SSR056__coassemble_1062_pt1 | contig 9579 bp, 11 predicted proteins | sample Cebus_capucinus_imitator_PRJNA485217_SSR056__metabat2_low_PE_012 | metagenome-assembled genome bin Cebus_capucinus_imitator_PRJNA485217_SSR056
TGCCCGCGCCACCCCCGTAGGGCTCGTCATCCACCGTGCGATGACGATCATGCGTCCAGTCGCGCAGGTCGTGCGCGGCGAATTCGAACAGCCCCTTAGTGCGTGCCCGCCCCATGATGGAGGTAGACATATACGGCTCGAACATCTCGGGAAATACGGTGAGGGTCTCGATGATCATGAGAGCTCCAACAGACCGTCGAGCACATGCACCTGGATGGGGCCCTCATCAGGAATGCTCGTCACCACCTGGTCGATGACAGGCAGCAGCACCTCGCCGTAAGCGCCGCCGTCGATGACCCAGACGTCGTTTGCGGGGGTCTCCATCACCTCGACGATGCGACCGATCACACCGTAACGCGGATCCTCCACCTCAACGTCAATGAGGTCGTCGAAAGCGACGTCTAGTTCATCGAGCTCGATGTCATCCTCGTGCACCAGTACGGTGCAGCCCACGATGGACTCGGCGGCATCCAGGTCGTCGATGCCCTCGAACTTCACGCGGGCATCGTCCCCGTACGGGGCGACGGCCTCGACGCGGATCCACCGCTGGCGCTTGAGCGCCGGGGGCGTGAGGCAGACGGATAGGTTTTTCGTGAGCAAAAAGGGAAGGCCGCGCAGCGCTGCTACGACGACCTCCCCTTTCGCACCCTGCGTCTTGGTGACGCGGGCGACGTTTTTATAGCAAGTAGGCAAGATGTTAACCCATTACCTCAACCTCGACCGATGTGCCGAGCCTTGCGGCAAGAGCACGGGCGAGGGTACGGATAGCCTTGATGGTTCGACCGTGTCGACCGATGACCTTGGCGGTATCGCCCTCGGACACGGTCACCTCGATGGTCGAGGAATCCTCACCGTCGATCACCTCGAGGGAGACGCCCTCGGCATCATCGACGATGCTGACCACGAGGTACTCGACCAGATCGGCGATGCGATCGGAGACGAGCTCCTCGGTATCAGCGACCAGCTCCTCGGACAAGGTTACTCCTCAGAAGCCTCGGCGGCAGCCTTGGCGGCCTCGGCCTCCTTGGCGAGCTGCTTCTTGGACTTCTTAGCCTCGGCAGCGGCCTTGGGGCCCTCCTCGGCAGCCTTGACCAGCGCGACGACGGCGTCGGTGAGCTGAGCGCCCTTGGACTGCCAGTCAGCGATCTTCTCGAGGTCCAGATCGATGGTCTTGGGGGTGGTCATGGGGTTATAGCGACCAACCTCGTCGATGTGACGACCATCGCGGGGCGAACGGGAATCGGCCACGACGACACGGTAGTACGGACGCTTCTTCGAGCCGTGACGGGCAAGGCGAATCTTGACTGCCAATGCAAACTCCTCCATCTACGCAGCATGATGCTGCACCGATAAACAAACAAGCCTGTATGATACGCCATCGACCCGAGCTGGTGAAGTCCAGATACGGCACTTCTTCGATATGGCCGACAGCGTTTCCATATCTTAGCCACGAACAAGCAGCTATGCAAGGGTGTATTGCCGTATACTGTGGACATGTTTACCGAACATACATACGATTATGGGGGCAACGCACAAGATGCCACCGCCATAACCGCCAGCTTGTTTGGCGGCTGGGACGGCCTGGCCATAGGCCTTCTGGACCTGGATGCCTTCTTTGCGAGCGTGGAGCAGCTCGACCACCCCGAGTGGCGGGGCAAGCCCGTGATCGTTGGCGGAGACGCTGATGAGCGGGGCGTGGTGTCCACCGCGTCCTACGAGGCCCGCGCCTTTGGCGTGCATTCCGCCATGTCCAGCGCGCAAGCCAAGCGGCTCTGCCCCCAGGCCATATGGACGCACGGGCATTTTGACCGCTACCGCGAAATGAGCCGCCAGATCATGTCCTTCATCGCGGACGAGACCCCCTACGTGCAGCAGGTCTCCATCGACGAGGCGTTTTTCGACGTGACGCCCGGCCGGTTTTGCAAAGAGAGCCCCATCGAGGTGGCGCGTCGCATCCAGTCACGTGTCGCCAAGCTGGGCGTCACCTGCTCCATTGGCCTGGGCGTGAACAAGACCGTGGCCAAGATAGCGAGCGACCGCGATAAGCCGCGCGGCCTCACCGTGGTGCTGCCGGGCACCGAACGTGACTTTTTGGCCCCGTTGCCGGTGCGCGCCATGAGCGGCATCGGCAAGGCAGCCGAGGGGGAGCTGGCACGGCGGGGCATTCGCACCTTGGGCCAGCTCGCCGCCGCCTCGCCCCAGTTGCTCTCCCCCGTCTTTGGCGTGAACGCCGAGCTCGTACGACTGCGCGCATCGGGTGCCGAGAGAAGCTCGGTCGCCGCCATCGACGCTCCCGAGGACGTGAAGAGCGTGAGCAACGAGCGCACTTTCGCACAAGACCTCACCGACATAAAGGACGTCGAGGCAGCGCTCGCCCTTCTCGGCGAGAACGTAGGCCACCGCCTGCGCAAACACGGGCTAGTGGGCCGAACGGTGACGGTGAAGCTCAAGTTCTCCTTCGGAGAGGGCCGAACCATCCAGCGCAAGCTCACCCACCCCACCGATGATGAGAACCTCTTTGTCCCCGTGGCGATCGATCTGCTCCGGGGGATCTGGACACCCACCACGCATGTGCGCCTGGCGGGGCTCGGCGTAAGCGACTTCAAGCCCGACGTGTCCGGCATCCAAACAAATCTCTTCGCCGAGGTAGACGACCGCGGAGCCGTGGCGAGCGACAGGCGCGAGCTCTCGATTGCCATGGACAAGCTGCGCGAACGCTTTGGCTCCGATGCGGTGGGATTTGGCAGGGCCGCCCGTTTTAGCAAATCGGTGATTCGCAAGGACAGATACGATAACGGATGAGGATGCGGCAGCGAAGCCTCGCTTCTCGGCAGGCGAAAGCTAGAGATCCAAGCTCGCTGCGTCGCCCCAGAGCTTCTCAAGGCGATAGTACTCACGGGCCTCGGGCGTCATCACATGCACGATCACGCTGCCGTAATCCATGAGGATCCACTGACGCTCGTCACGCCCCTCGATGGAGATGGGATGCTCGCCGTGAGCGCGGTCGACCTTCTCCTCCACTTCATCGATCAGGGCATCGACCTGGCGGTTGTTGGTACCGGTGGCGATCACGAAGAAATCGCACACATCGGACAGCTCGGTGAGGTCGAGCGCGACCACATCCACAGCCTTTTTCTCGTCCAACGCCAGGCAGACGGTACGGGCAAGCTGCTCGGCTAAGACGCCGGAAGCGCTCGCAGACGCGGCGGAGCGATCCACCGAGGCGCCCCCGGCGCGCTCGAGCTCGACCTCTTCGATCTGGGCGATGATGTTCTCGTCGGTCATGGGAATCCTTTCAACTCGTTACTCGCGCGAAGCGAGGGCGTAGGCGTTATACACGGTGAGCGCGGAGGGGTACAGGTAACGTCCGGTCCGCATCACGTAGATGAGACCCTGCGTGAAGGTTTGGAAGAACAGCTCGCTGAGGCTGGACTCCCCCACCATCTCGCGAAGGCGCACGGCGTAGTCGCCGCGCCGACCCGGCTCGATGGCATCGGCAACGAAGACGACCATATCGAGCGGGGACATGTCGGCGGCACCGACCGTGTGCCGAGCGATCGCCTGCCACACCTGGTCCGGCAGGTCATCAAAACGTGACGGAAGCTCCTTGGCGGCGACGGGACCGTGGAGGAGCGGCAAGGCGTTCACGGGCGAGCCGGCGAGCCGCACACCCAGCTGCGCCGCACGGGCGAGCAGCTCGGCGTCGGGGACGACCTTGTCCCAATCGTGCAAAAGACCCGCCGCATAGGCAAGGAACTCGTCCACACCGTAGACGCGGGCGAGCATACCGGCGGTATCGGCGACACCCAGGGAGTGCTCGTAACGGCGAGGTTTCATGGAGGCCATATGGTCCTCGAGGGCGCCTCGCAGCTCCTCAAGCCGGGTCTTCTGCTCTTGCGTGATCACGTACGGGTCTCCTTATGCTCCAAGATCGACCTTCACAGCTGCCGATTGGGCGCATCCACCCGCTCGGACGAGGAACCATTGTACAAGCGCATCTTGGAAATGTAACCGCGCACGCTCTCAGGTGTGAGGTAGCGCACGCTTTTCCCGCAACTCACCCGCTCGCGGATATTGGTGGAGCTGATGGCGAGCGCGGGGATCTGCACGTAGCGAACATCGAACGGCAGACCGCTCGCCTCGATGCGGGTACGCGCCTGTTCGATATCGTAGCCCGGTCGCGTGGCTGCGATAAAGGTCGCGAGCCCCGCGATGGAAGCGGCGTCATACCACGAGACGATATCGAGGATGGCATCTGCCCCCGTGATGAAGAAGAGCTTCACGTTGAGGGGATAGTACGCGCGCAGCGCACGCAAGGTATCCACCGTGTAGGTGGTCCCGGGCCGATCGATCTCAAACCGGCTCGCGTCGAAGGCGGGGTTCGCCGCGGTGGCGAGCAGCGTCATGGCGTAACGGTCCTCGGCACTCGTGACCTTGTCGTCGTCTTTGAAGGCGGGAGAGCCGGCGGGCATGAAGAGCACCAGGTCGAGATCGAGCGCCTCGCGGGCCTGCTCGGCCATGGCGAGGTGCCCGTAATGGATGGGATCGAACGTGCCGCCCATGATCCCTAAGCGGTACTCGCGGGCAAGGTCCCCGCCGAGCTCGGGCAGGGGCTGTACGGTGCGCGCGCCCACGGGCCTACTCCTGCCCCGAGGCGAGCCCCGCCTCGATAGCGGCGATCTCCTCGGGCGTGAGATCGCCATCGGAGCCGAAGCCCCCATCGTCCTCGAGCTCCTCGGCACCCTCGAAGTCGAAGGCGTAGCCCGAGATACGGACCTCGTCGCCCGCACGGCACCCGGCCTTGATGAGGGCGTCGTCCACGCCCATGCGGGCGAGGCGGTGCTGCAGGTAGGTGACGGCCTCCTCGTTCTCCCAGTCGGTCTGCACCATCATGCGCTCGACCTTGGTGCCGCGCACACGCCAGGCGCCGTCGTCCTCGCGGACGACCTCGAAGCGGCGGTCAAGGGCCTGGCGGCGCTTCTCCCAACGCTCGGGATCGAGCTCGGGATCGGGCGCGACCTCGGCGAGCTCGCGGCGGAGCTCTGCCACGCGTTCGCCCACATGAAGCATGAGGGTCTGCAGGCCGGCGCCGGTGAGCGCGGAGACGGCGAAGAACTCATGGCCGTCGTCCAGCGCGGCGCGCTTGAGCTCGGCCACGCGCTCGGTCATGCCCGAGGTGTCGCACTTGTTTGCGATCACGATCTGCGGGCGGTCGGCGAGCTCGGTGGCGTACGCCTTAAGCTCACCGTTGATGATGCGGTAGTCCTCCACGGGATCGCGACCCTCGTAGCCGCCCGAGATGTCGACCACGTGGATGATGAGCGCCGTGCGCTCGATATGACGGAGGAACTCGTGACCCAGGCCCTTGCCCTCCGCCGCACCCTCGATGAGGCCCGGCACGTCGGCGACCACGTAGGAGTAGTCACCCGCGCGCACCATGCCCAGATTGGGCACGAGGGTGGTGAACGGGTAGTCGGCGATCTTGGGACGGGCGGCGCTCATGCGGGCGATAAGCGAGCTCTTGCCCACCGAGGGCATGCCCACCAGGGCCGCGTCGGCCATGAGCTTCATCTCGAGCTCGATCCAGTGCTCGATGGCGGGCTCGCCCTTCTGGGCGAACGCCGGGGCGCGGCGCACCGAGGTGACGAAGTGCGGGTTGCCCAGACCGCCCATGCCGCCGGGGGCGACCACCACGCGCTCGCCGTCGTGCGTGAGGTCGGCGATCTCGTAGGCGGGCTCCATGGTGGCGACGTCGATCTCGCGGATCACCGTGCCCATGGGGACCTTGAGCACCAGGTCCTCGCCGTTCTTGCCGTCACGGCGCGAACCTTTGCCGTGCGTACCGCGCTCGGCGCGGAAGTGGTGCTTGAAGCGGTAGTCGATAAGTGAGGAGAGCTGCGCGTCGGCCTGGACGATGACGTTGCCGCCGTGCCCGCCGTCGCCGCCGTCGGGACCGCCCTTGGGCACGTAGGCCTCACGCCTAAAGCTCATGCAGCCTGCGCCGCCGTCGCCGCCCTTCACGTTGATACGGCATATATCGGTGAACTGGCCCATACGGGTCCTTTCATTCGCGGTTTGCGTACGAGAAGTTGTTCTCGGCAAGGAAGCATACCAAAAGAGGCCCCCGAAAACCGAGGGCCCCTTCTGTATGCGCTAAAGCTATGAAGAGCTGGTTTTACGCCTCGACGGCGACAGGATACACGTTCACACGGTGCTTGATGCCACGGGTGAACTTGACCTTACCCTCAACAAGGGCGAACAGGGTGTCGTCCTTGCCACGGCCGACGTTCTCGCCGGGGTGGATGTGGGTGCCGCACTGACGGACGAGAACCTCGCCGGCCTTCACGGTCTGACCATCGAAACGCTTGGTACCCAGGCGCTGACCGCGGGAGTCGCGGCCGTTACGGGAGGAACCAAGACCTTTTTTGTGAGCCATGATGCTACCTCTTTCTTACAAAACGGTGCTGATCGAGCGATGAGCTACTCGGCGGCCGGAGCCTCGGTGGTCGCGGCGGCCTTCTTAGCGCGGGACGTAGCCTGAACCTTGGTGATCTTCACCTTGGTAAGCTGCTGACGGTGACCGTTGAGCTTGTGGTAGCGCTTGCGCTTCTTAAACTTGTAGACCAGGACCTTCTCGCCCTTGAACTGGTCGACGATCTCAGCAGTGACCTTAGCCTTAGCAAGCTTGGCAGGATCAGTGATGATCTTCTTGCCGTCGTTCAGGAAGATGACGGGAAGCTCGACCTTGGAGCCAACCTCACCCTCGATCTTCTCGACGGTCAGGACATCATCGGTGGCGACTTTATACTGCTTGCCGCCGGTCTTAACGATTGCGTACATTTCTTTGCCCTTCACGCATAGTTCGTGCAACAGTCCGATATGGTAACAGCGCCGCATACGGCGGTCAACTGGTAATTTGTGTACTTCCCTTGAGATACACACAACCCTAGAGCGGCTCGGCGAGGGAGCCGTCGCCCGTCTCCACGCCCTGCCACGTGCGGGTGACGCGGTAGCGTGCGAAGCTTTGGAACTCCTGGACGCCCGTGCTCTGGATGGGCTCGTCTCCCGCGTAGGAGGTAAGCTCGCGGTCGAGGGCGGCGATGAGGATCTCGGGGCGAAGCGAGCCGTCGTTATCGCAGTGGGTGTCCAGCATAAGGGCGACCCCTTCCGGCGTCTTATCAACAAGGACGTCGAGCAGGGTGTCCGCGATGCTCAGCCTTTTCGACTTCTTGCCGCGCAGGTAGGCGACCTCCCCCGCCGCGCGAACGGTTTCGAGCGCCGAGGACACGCGCTCGGGCGCGAGGTGGGCACCGGGGGCGGCATCGAGCCTTACGCGGTAGCGCTGACGGGTGATCTGCGCGGTAAGCGCCGGGGTGCGCCACTCGACGTACCCCGCCAGATCGGGACGAAGGTCGGCGGGACTCGCGTCCCGCAGGCGGCGCAGGGCCTCCGCGGGCGGCACGAGCTCCGTCAGGAACAGGTCGTACCACTCGCAGGTCGAGCCGGTGCCCACGGGAAGCGCGCTCGTGAAGCCCACGCGCATATGGGGCGAGAAGCCCTGCGTGACCGCGTAGGGCATCCCCGCGCGGCGCACGATGCGCTCTATGGTATGGATAAGCTCCAAGTGGCCCAGGTAGATGAGACGGCCCTGCTTGGGATAGCGGACTCGCAGGCGGAACAGCGACGGCGCGGTCATATCGCTCATGCGCGGACCCCCTCGATAACGTTGTTGACCTTGAGCGTGGGGCAGATACCGCAACCCGTGCAGCTGTCGCGCGTGCAGTCGGGCGTGGTCTGGGCCTCAAGCGCGCGACGGTACTCGCGCTTGAGGTAGCCCTGCGAGATACCGGGGCTCACATGCTCCCAGGGCAGGCGCGCCTCGAGGTCGAAGGGCGTGTGCGCGATCTCGTACAGGTCGAAGCCCAAATCCTCGGCGGCACGCGTCCAGCGGTCAAGATCGAAGTGCTCGCTCCATGCGTCGAAGCGCTGGCCGCTCCTCCAGGCCCGCTCGATCACCGGGGTGATGTCGCGGCCGGTGCGCGAGAGCACCGCCTCGATGAGCGAGGTGGAGGCGTCGTGGTAATGCACGCGGACGGCGCGGTTTCTCACCGACTCCACGAGCAGCTTCTGGCGGCGGCGCACCTCGTCGTAGTCGAGCTGCGCGCACCACTGGAACGGCGTGGCGGCCTTGGGGGTGAAGACCGACACCGAGATGGAGACCGAGATGTTGCCGCGCCGGGCCTTGGGCACGATCTCGCGGCCGAGCTCGTAGACATGGTCGGCGAGGTTGGCGATCGCGACGATATCCTCGTCGGTCTCCTCGGGCAGACCCATCATGAAGTAGAGCTTCATGCGGTTCCACCCCGCCTCGAAGGCGGCCTTGGCGGCGCGGTCGAGGTCCTCCTCGGTCACGTTCTTGTTGATGATGTCGCGCATGCGCTGGCTACCGGCCTCGGGGGCGAAGGTGAGGCCGCCCTTCTTCTCGCCGGCGACCGAGAGCGCCATGTCCACGCCGAAGGAGTCGAGGCGTTGCGAGGGGATGGAGACCGAGATACCCGTATCGGCCAGGCGCTCGTTCAGGCGGTTGAGCACCGGGCGGATGCAGGAATGGTCGGTGGATGACAGCGACGTGAGCGATACCTCGTCATAGCCCGTGTCCGCAAGACCGCGGGCCACGGCGCCCACGATCTGGTCCGCCGGGCGCTCGCGCACCGGACGGTAGGTGATGCCCGCCTGACAGAAACGGCAGCCGCGCGCGCAGCCGCGCAGGATCTCGACGGACAGGCGGTCGTGTACGAGCTGGGCGTAGGGGATCACGGATTGGGGCAGCGGATCGGTCGCGGAAAAGTCTCCGACCACGCGCTTGTACACAACGGGCGGAACGTCCTCGCCGGGCTTAGGGATAACGTAGCCGTGCGCCGTGCCGGACTCATCGTACACCACGTCGTAGAGGGCCGGCACGTAGGTGCCGGGAACCTCGCGGGCGATGGTGCGCAGGGTTTCCAGGCGAGAGAGCCCCTCATCGCGGCACCGGCGCAGCGTGAGCGCCAGCTCGGCGATGGACTCCTCGCCCTCCCCTATGCTGAAGGCGTCGATGATGGGCGCGAGCGGCTCGGGGTTGTAGACCGACGGGCCACCGGCGATCACGATGGGGTCGTCCTCGGTGCGGTCCTTGGAATACAGGGGGATCCCGGCCAGGTCGAGCGCCTCGAAGTAGTTGGTCGCAGCCAACTCGTGCGGGATATGGAAGGCGACGCAGTCAAAAGACGCCACCGGCGCCGCACCCTCGAGCGAGAGCATGGGGACGCCCGCCGCGCGCATGGCGTCGGCCATGTCGACCCAGGGGATGTAGCCGCGCTCGCAGCTGATGTGCTCAAGGCCGTTGAGCACGCGGTACAGGATGGCGATGCCCTGGTTGGGCAGGCCCACCTCGTAGACGTCGGGGTAGATGAAGCAGCAGCGCCAGTCGGCCTCGTCTGCCTTCTTGGAAAGCGTCCCCCATTCGTGATCGAGGTAACGGCTTGGTTTCTCAACATGGGCGAGCAGGGGTTCCAGGTCGCAGAACCTGTCCTCGTAAGC
>Cebus_capucinus_imitator_PRJNA485217_SSR056__coassemble_1099_pt1 | contig 9143 bp, 6 predicted proteins | sample Cebus_capucinus_imitator_PRJNA485217_SSR056__metabat2_low_PE_012 | metagenome-assembled genome bin Cebus_capucinus_imitator_PRJNA485217_SSR056
GTGATGTCGGCGACCTCCTTGGCGATGGCGGTGCCGCTGCCCATAGCGACGCCCACGTTGGCGGCGGACAGCGCCGGCGAGTCGTTCACGCCGTCGCCCACCATCACCACGCGACGCCCGGCGGCGCGCAGCTCCTCCACAATGCCGTGCTTGTCCTCGGGCAACAGGTTCGCGCGGAACTCCGTGATCCCCGCCTCGGCCGCCACGCGCGCGGCGGCATGCTCGTTGTCGCCCGTGAGCATGATGAGGTGCTCGAAGCCCAGCTCGCGCAGATCGGCCAAGGCTTCGCGCACACCGTCTTTTAACGGGTCCTCAATACCGATGGCCCCGCGCAACGTGCCGTCCACAGCCAGGTAGAGGGCGGACAGCCCGTCGGTCTTCTCCGCGATCTCGCGCGCGACTTCGGCCGGAATCTTTACGTGCTCATCCTCCACCACAAAGTGCTCGGAGCCAATGACCACGCGCTTACCGTCCAGCGAGCTCGCGATGCCGTGCGCCACCAGGTACTCCACCTCGGCGTGGCGTTCACGGTGTTTGAGCCCCTCCTCGGCGGCGGCGTTCACCACGGCGCGGGCGACCGGGTGCGGGAAGTGCTCCTCCAAGCACGCCGAGAACCGCAGCACCTGCGTGCGGTTCCAGCCGTCGAAGGCGAGCACCTCGCGCACGCGGGGAGCGGCCGCCGTGAGCGTGCCGGTCTTGTCGAAGACGATGGTGTCCGCCTGGGCAAACGCCTCAAAGTGCTTGGAGCCCTTCACGGTGAAGCCCTCGCGCGCGGACTGGCTCATGGCCGTGAGCACGCTGATGGCGCCCGTGAGCTTGAGCGCGCAGCTGTAATCGACCATGAGCGCGGCGCTCGTGCGCACCAGGCTGCGGGTAGTGAGCACCACCAGGCCCGCCAGCGCGAAGTTCCACGGCACGATCTTGTCTGCCAAGTTCTCGCGGCGCGCGAGCGAGGCCGCCTTCAGGCCCTCGGACTGCTCCACCAAGCTCACGATGGAGCGCAGCTTGGTGTTGGATGCGGCGGCCTTCACGCGCACGTAGGCCTCGCCGTCCTCCACCGCGGTGCCGGCGAACACGTCGTCGCCCACCGCGCGCTCGATAGCGAGCGGCTCGCCGGTGAGCGTGGACTGGTTCACCATGGCGCACCCGTACTCGACCGTACCGTCCACGGGGATGGGCATGCCCGTGCGCACCACGATGAGGTCGCCGGCCTCAAGGCTCTCGGCAGCCACGCGGCGTTCCTCGGCACCTCGCTCCATGGCGTCTCCGCACGGGATGAGCTGCGCATAGTCGGGCACGTCGAGCAGGCTGTAGATGAGCTGGTTTTGCGAGCTCGCACGGGTGTAGTCCTCAAGCAGGCCGCCCAGGTTGAGCAGGAGCATGGTGCCCGCCGCCGTCTTGAAGTCGCCCTTGGCGAAGCTGATGCCAATGGCGCTGGCGTCGAGCACCGGCACGTCCAGGCGCCCCGCGGCAAGCGAGCGCAGACCGTCCAGCAAAAAGCCGCGGTAACTCCAGATGGCGTACAGCGTGCTCAGGGGAGCGGGCAAGAACCACCGGCGCAGCAGGTGGCCGCCCACCAGGTTGGCGATATCCAGCAGCAGGTTGTGCGTACGGGGCGCAAGCTCGCGGGCGCAGGCACGACGGGCCTCCCCTATCGCGGCGGCGTCCACGGCGTCGAGCGCCGCGAGGGCGGCGGCTCGGCCCGGGATGGCCGCGAAGGGATCCGCGGGCACGATAGCGCAGGTACCGGCAGTGCGGTCAGATGCGCCCTTGCCGGCCGCGCTCCCCGCGTCAGCGCGATACCGCACGGCCACAGAACCCGCGCGCGGATAGATGCTCACCTGCGCGATCGCAGGGCACTCCATAAGCACACGGGACAGCGCGTCCATGTCGGCCTCGGGCACGCGTCCGCAAAGGCGCACGCGCATGCGGCCCGGCAGCTCGTGTTCGATCGAATACTTCATCTAGCTTCCCATCTCATCTATGCACGGGTGCGCCTCACCGCGTAGCGCATGCGACTCAGAATCCCTCACGGCAGCACCGCCAAGGCCCCACGCACGAAAAAGCCGCGACGGCGCATATGCGCTCCATCGCGGCCCGGCAGATCATAACGCAAAGGCTACTCGGCGTCCGCCTCGGCCACCGCCGCGTCGCCGTTGTTGAGGTAGTCGGCCTCGGCCACGATGTCGTCGACCTCTGCCTTGGCGGCCTCGACGATGTTGTTGTAGCCGTTCTTGATGCGCATGCCGGCGGCAACGCCCTGCACGGCGAGGTTGTGGGCGGCGTCGCTCTTAAGCGCCTTCATGCCCAGCGTGCCCAGCAAAAAGCCGGCGCCGACGAGCATGGAGTGGGTCTTGGAAACGTTGATCATGATGTATCCCCTTCTACATGACAATTGGACGAGTTGAAGATACGCGCCCGACCCCGTGTCAGGCCACGGTTACTTGCGCGCGTCATACGATGGACATAGTTACCCACGGCTACGTGCACAAATGCCAAAAATCTTAAGGTCCCAAAGCACCTCGACACGCAAGGCGATGCCGCCGGCGCGGTATACTCGGCAAACAAACAAGCCCCGCGGGGCGCACGTACGCAAGGAGGCAGCGATGAAGCAACACAGGTTTTGGGCCTACGCCATGGTGGTGTGCGCCGTGATGGCCATCTACACCGGTAAGAAGCGCGCCTAGGAGCGCACCTCGTTTTTGCCAAGAAGGCCGCCAAACCCATGCGGTTCTGGCGGCCTTCTCGGTGCATGCGCATCTAGGCGGAAAGGCTAGCCCTCCTCGCCCACGCGCTCGATGTCGTAGGGTGTGGTCTGGTACACGTAGTAGTTGAGCCAGTTGGTGTAGAGCAGCTGCGCCTGGGCGCGCCAAGTGTTGCGGGGCGCCGTCGCAGGATCGTCACCTGGGAAGTAATGAGCGGGTACCTGAGGGTCAAGGCCGCGCCTCACGTCGCGCTCGTACTCCAGGCGCAGCGTGTCGGTGTCGTACTCGGGATGCCCAAAGATAAAGAAACGCCTGCTATCGGTCGATTTCACAATGTAGAGACCCACCTCGGGCGAGGTCGCGATCACCTCAAGGTCCGCGACGGCCTCCACGTCCTCGCGGCGCACCTCGGTGTTGCGCGAGTGCACGGCGAAGAAGCGGTCGTCTATACCGCGGACCAAAGGGCTCGTGGGCTTCTCGAGCACATGCTCGAACACGCCAGACGCCTTGGCGGGCAGATCGTGCTTCTGGATGCCGTAGTGGTAGTACATGCCCGCTTGGGCACCCCAGCAAATATGCAGGGTCGAATGCACGTGCGTGGTGGACCAGGCCATGATGTCGCAGAGCTCGTCCCAGTAGTCCACCTGCTCAAAGGGCATCTGCTCCACGGGGGCACCCGTGATGATGAGGCCGTCGTAATGCTCGTCGCGAACCTGGTCGAACGTGCGGTAGAAGGTCTCCAGGTGGTCTGCCGCCACATGCGTGGCCTCGTGCGTGCTCGTGCGCAAAAGCTCGACCTCCACCTGCAGCGGCGTGTTGGAGAGCTTGCGCATGATCTGCGTCTCGGTAGCCACTTTGGTGGGCATGAGGTTCAAGATGAGCACGCGCAAGGGACGGATGTCCTGATGGAGCGCCCGGTACTCGGTCATGACGAAGATGTTCTCGCTCTCCAGCTGCGCGGCGGCAGGCAGGGCGTCGGGAATTCGGATGGGCATTGCGACCTCGCGTTCTCTGCATTCACGTGAGCGCTATTGTACCGCCGGCCGCCCGGGCGTGCACGATGGCGCTACCACCAGGTGAGCTTGCCTATGTTCGCGCGGATAGCCTCGCAGCTCGCATGGAAGCCGGCACGCTCGGACTCGGACAGGTCGAGTTCGACCACCTGCTCCACGCCGTCGCGGCCGATGATGCACGGCAGCGAGGTAAACACGCCCTCCTCGCCGTACTGGCCCTCCATGAGCGTGGAGGCCGCCATCACGGCGTGCTCGTTGTGAAACACGGCGGCCACCACGCGCGCGGCGGAGTTGGCGACGGCGTACTCGGTGCACTGCTTGCCGGCGTAGGCCACGTACCCGCCGCCGCGGGCGTCGGCTTCGGCCTGCTCGAGGTCGAAGGCGAAGCGCTCGGGATCGGCCTCGGCGAGCTCGGAGAGGAGCTTGCCGCCCACGCTCGCGGCCTTCCAGGCTGCGAGCTGCGAGTTGCCGTGCTCGCCGATCATGTAGGCCTGCACGGACTTGGGATCCAGATCCCCGCAGCGGCGCGAGATCTCGGCGCGCAGGCGCGAGGAGTCCAGGCCCGTGCCGCTGCCTATGATCTTCTTGGGATCGTAGCCCGTGAGATGCCAGATCTCGGTGCACACCACGTCGCAGGGGTTGGCGATGGACACAAAGACGCCCTCAAAACCGGCGTTCACCACGCGCTCGGCCCAGCTGCGGCAGGCGTCGGTGGTGAAGAACAGCTCGCCGTCGCGGCTCTCCGCCGCGAGCTTGACCTTTCCGGCGGCGTTCACCACCACATCGCAGCAGGCGAGCTCTTCATAGCGGTCGCCGCAGTTCACAATGCGCGCGTTGTAGGGGCAAAACGAGAGCGAGTCGTGCAGGTCACGACATTCCGAGGCGAGTTTCACCTCATCGATGTCGCTTAAGTACAGTTCGTCGGCGAGACCCTGAAGCAGCAGGCTATTGGCCACATGGGCACCGACGTGACCCAATCCGATGATGCCGACGCGGCGGGGTTGAATTGCCATGGGAGGCTCCTTCCATTACCAGGATGATGGGTGAGCCCCATGCTACGCCGCAAATGTGTCCGTTCGAAAAACGAATCGACGGGCGACATGAGCTCTTTTAAAAAGAGGGAAGCACCGGAATGACAAGGAGCCTCGTCCATCTCCGGTGCCTTGATCCCTTCTCTACATGTGCGCGTCTTCGTAGGCTTGGATCTCGGCGAGGAAACGCTCGCCAAAGTCGGCCACCTTCTTCTCGCCTATCCCCGGCACAACGAGAAGCTCTTCTCGCGTGTGGGGACGCATGCGCACCAGGCCGCGCAGGGCCTTATCCGAGAACACCATGTAGGGAGCCCACTGGCGCTCGGAGGCGATCTGGGTACGTAAGGCCCGCAGGCGCTCGAACAGCTCGGCATCGTCGCCCACACGCGACGAGGCGCCCAGTCCCTCGACGGCGGCCTCCGCACGCAACAGGTCAACCGCGCGCTGCGCCCGGGCGCTGCCCCCTCGACGCTTGGCCGCTCGACGCTTCACCGTGAAGGCAAACGGCGATGCCGCATCCTCGGCGAGCACCTCCACGGCACGCGGACCCAGCCCCAGCGTGGGGTACTTGCCCTGCGACTGCGCCAGGTAGCCGCGGCCCACCAGCTGGTCGAGCACCTCGCGCACGCGCGGGGCCGGCATGTCCGAGAGAGCCCCGTAGCCCAAGGTCTCGTCCAGGCGGTATTGACGCACCTTCTCGGTGTTTCCGCCGCGCAGGGCGTCTGCCACCAGAGCGCGCCCAAAGCGGCCGCCCACCTCCTGCACAAAGCGCACCGCGCGGCGGGCGGTGTCCGTCACGTCTTCAACCTCAAAATCACCCGTGCAGTTACCGCAGTTGCCGCAACCGGCCCCCGCGGCATGCGAAGCGTCGGCGCTGGCACCCAACGCGCCCTCGTCGCCAAAGTAGCGCAGGATGTACTCGCGCAAACAGCCTGTGGTCTGGCAATAGCCCTCCATCTGGGCGAGCAGCCGATAGCGGTTCTGGCGCGAGAACTCCCGCTGCTCGGGCGGCAGGGCGTCGTCATCGGGCTCTCGGTCGATAAAGAAGCGACGCAGGCGCAGGTCGCTGCCGTTCCATAGCAGGTAGCAGCTCGCCGGGTCACCGTCACGGCCCGCACGGCCCGCCTCCTGATAGTAGGCCTCGATGCTCTCGGGCACGTTGTTGTGAATCACGTAACGCACGTTGGGCTTGTCGATGCCCATGCCAAAAGCGTTGGTGGCCACCATCACCGGCAGCGCGTCCACGGTAAAGGCTTCTTGGTTGTCGCGGCGATCCTCATCGCTCATGCCCGCATGGTAGCGCCCCACCATGATACCGGCAGGCGCGAGCTCGCGCGAGAGATCCGCCGCGAGCGCATCGACCGCCTTGCGCGTCGCGCAGTAGATGATCCCGCTCTCGCCGGCGTGCTCGCGCACGTAGTCGCGAATCCATTGGGTCTTGGCCTTGTCAGCCAGTTCCTCAACGCCAAAGAACAGGTTCTCGCGGTCAAAGCCGGTCACCACCTGCTCGGGGTCGCGCAGGCCCAGCATGGCGTGAATGTCCCGACGCACGCGCTCGGTCGCCGTAGCGGTGAAGGCAGCCACCACCGGGCGCTGGGGCAGGGCATCGATAAACTGAGAGATCTGCAGGTAGGACGGTCTAAAGTCCTGACCCCACTGCGACACGCAGTGCGCCTCGTCCACTGCCACCAACGGCACGCCCAAACCGCCCGGCGCGGCGGCGCGGCAGGCGAACTCCAAAAAGCGCGGGTCGGCCAGACGCTCGGGCGCCACGTACATGATCTGGTACTGCCCCTCGCCCGCGCGCCTGAGCACGGTGTTTTGCTGCGCCGGCGTGAGCGAGGAGTTGAGGTAGCTGGGCCGGGCGCCCGCGGCCTTGAGCGCTCGCACCTGGTCGCCCATGAGCGACACCAAGGGGCTCACCACAAAGGTGATGCCCGGCAAGGTGAGCGCCGGCACCTGGTAGCAGATGGACTTGCCCGCTCCCGTGGGCATCACGCCCAGAGCGTCGCGGCCGGCGAGGATCGCCCCCACCATACGCTCCTGCCCGGGTCTAAACGAGCTGTAGCCCCAATAGCGCGCAAGCGTTTTGAGCGCGGCATCACGCAACGGGCCGCATCTCCCGCCCGATGCCGAGAACGCCGCGCCGCCGCCCGCCTCCATCCCGGCCTCGTCCGGCCAGGACACCTTAAAACTCACCTATGCGGCGAACCTCGGGCTCGAGCTCCACGCCAAACCGCTCGCGCACCGTGGCCTGGACATGCTCGATGAGCGCCAGCACGTCGGACGCCTTGGCACCGCCCGTGTTGACCACAAAGCCGCAGTGCTTCTCGCTCACCTGGGCCGCACCCACGGCGGCACCGCGCAGGCCCGCGTCCATGATGAGCTTACCGGCGAAATAGCCCTGGGGGCGCTTGAAGGTTGATCCGGCACTGGGCATGTCAAGCGGCTGCTTCTCCTCACGGCGGCGCTCGTAGCTCTCCATGAGGGAGCGGATCGCATCGGGGTCGTCGGGCGTGAGCTTAAAGGTGGCGCTGAGCACCACCAGCCCGTCCTGGGCAACGCGGCTCTTGCGATAGCCCATCGCAAGGTCGCGCACGCCGATCGTGGACACGCGGCCCTTCTCACCCGCAGGCCCGGGCACAAAGACCGTGACCTCCTCCAGCACGTCGGAGGTCTGCGCATCGTAGGCGCCGGCGTTCATAAAGCACGCGCCGCCCACCGTGGCCGGGATCCCCCACAGCGCCTCCAAACCCGAAAGGCCCGCATCGGCGGCGGCCAGCGCCACGTCGCGCAGGAGGGCTCCCGCCTGGGCCGTCACGCGACCATGGGTGCGGTCGACCTCGATGCCCGCGAAGTTATCGCGCAAAAGCACCACCGCACCGCGAATACCGCGATCCCCCACCAACAGATCGGAGCCGTTGCCAACCACCGTGGCGGGGATCTCGCCTATGGACAGGGTGTTTAGGACCTTCACCACCTCGACATCGCTATGCGGGCGCACCAGCACGTCGGCCGGGCCGCCGATCTTAAAGGTGGTGTGCGCGCTCATGGGCTCCACCATCAGCACGTCATCCTCGCCCACCAAGCCGGCCAGGGCGCACAGGACATCCTCGTTAAAGCTATCGTAATCGTGCATGGTTCTCCCATCGCGAATAGGTTGCGTGGCCAGAATCATACCCCACGACCACGAAGCCAGACATGGTGACCAAAAAGCCGCGAGCACCCATGCGCGGCGCGTTTGCCGCACGCCAAGGACCTCGGCCTACAGCATGCTCGCAATCGCAAGGGCCACCAGGTAGAGCACCACCGCGGCACTAAACGGCGCGTCGCGGCGGACGCTGAGCGCCATGGCGCGGTAGTGCGTACGACCCGCATCGCCCGTGTAGCAGCGCGCATCCATCGCGCGACCCAGGTTCTCGGCATGACGCAGGGCGCTCGCGAACATGGGCACGATGAGCGGCACGCAGGCCCGCGCGTAGGCAAGCGCCCCCTTACCTTCCAGGTCGGCCCCACGCGCGGTCTGCGCGGCGATCACGTTATCGGCCTCGGCGGCGAGCGTGGGCACAAAGCGCAGCGCGATGGACAAGATCAGCGCGCCCTGGGTCACCGGAACGCCGAGCCTCTCCAGCGGTTTGAACAGGCGCTCGACCGCATCGCACAGCGCCGTGGGCGTGGTGGTGCACATAAGCAGCACACCGGCCATGAGCAGCAAGAAGAAGCGAAAGGTGTAGAGCGCCGCCGCCCATGCGCCCCGTGCGTAGACCACCACGGGGCCCGCCGAGAGCACCACGTCGCCGCCGGTCACGAAAAACAGGTTGAACAGCGACGTGACGAGCAAAAACAGCAGCACGGGTCGCACCTGGGCCACAAGGCGGCCCGCCGGCACGTGCGAGGCCGCCACGGAAGCGAGCACCGCAGCGGTGGCCAAGGCCATGCCCTCGACGTTTTGAATGACAAAGCAGCTCACCATGTACGCGAGCGCCGCTACCAGCTTGACCCGCGCATCAAGCGCGTGGATGGGGGATGCGACCGAGTAATACTGGCCGATAGTCACCTTAAGCGCCATGGCGCACCTCCCCGTCTACCTGCGCCCGCCGCAAGTCGCGAGCTGCCGTATCATCGCCGGCGCCCGCGCGGAGAGCCCGCGACACCAGCAGTCGCGCGAGCTCATCCAGGGTGAGCGGCAGCTGCTCCGCCGCCCAGGGCTCGCCCGCGCAAGCGAGCCCGCGCGCGTAGGCCAGCGCCGCGGGCACGCCCGGCACCAGCGCCGGCTCACCTGCAAAGCGGGCGGCCTCGGCGGCGAACAGCTCGCGCGGGGTGCCGCATGCCGCCAGGCGCCCATGGTCCAGCGAGACCACCGTATCGGCCAGCTCGGCGACATCGTCCATATC
>Cebus_capucinus_imitator_PRJNA485217_SSR056__coassemble_1139_pt1 | contig 8614 bp, 8 predicted proteins | sample Cebus_capucinus_imitator_PRJNA485217_SSR056__metabat2_low_PE_012 | metagenome-assembled genome bin Cebus_capucinus_imitator_PRJNA485217_SSR056
TGGCGGTGAAGCGGCCGGGCAGCAGGCGCGCGAGCACCTCGCCAATGACGATGGCCGCCAGGCCGATCACGATCGCGCCGGTGCCCATGCCAATATCGGCGTACTTCTGGCTCTGGCAAATGAGACCGCCCGAGAGCCCTACCAGCGCGTTGGAGAGCGTGAGCGCGATCATCTTGGTCTTCTTGGTGTTCACGCCCAGAGCGCGGATCATCGCCTCGTTGTTGCCCGTGGCGCGCAGGGCGCTACCGATCTCGGTGCCGAAGAACCAATACAGCACGGCCACCATGAGCACGGCGACGACCAGGCCGATGATGGTGGAGACGGTGCTCGTGGGCAGGCCGCACATATCGGACAGGCGCGAGAAGATGGTCTCGTTGGACAGGATGGGCGTGTTGGACTTGCCCATCACGCGCAGGTTGATCGACCACAGCGAGATCTGGGTAAGAATGCCGGCGAGAATGGCGGGGATCTCAAAGACCGTGTGCAAAAAGCCCGTGACCGCGCCGGCGAGCGCGCCGGCGGCCAGTGCGGCGAGGATGGCGACCAACGGGTCGGCGTTGTAGTTCACGACCGCGACGGCGCAGACGCAGCCGCCCAGGGCGAAGCTGCCATCGACCGTGAGGTCGGCGATGTCGAGCAGCTTGTAGGTGATGAACACACCCAGCACCATGATGCCCCAGAGAATACCCTGGGACACGGCGCCTTGCATGGCAAGCAGCATGTTGTGTCCTCCGTAAAATCCGTAAGCGAACACCCCGGTGCCGGCGCGGCCGCCAGACACCGAGGTGTAATCGTACCTGTAAGTGCGAAGATGCGCTAGCTACGTCGCTGTTTGGTAACAGCTGTACCAAAAACCGCGGGCGCGGTGCCCCTCGGCGCGCGCAGCCGCAGCCCGCCCTACGCCGTGAGGCCCGACAGGCCCAGACCCAGCGCGGCGGCGGTCTCGTCGTTCACCACGAGCTCCAGCTCATCGCTCGAGAGGTGCTCGATGGCCATATCCTCAGGCTTGCCCTCGCCCTTCAGGATCTTCACAGCCATCTGCCCGGCCTTGTAGCCGCTCTTCTCGTAATCGATGGAAAGCGAGAACAGGCCGCCCGCATCAACGTGCGCCTTCTCGCCGCACACGGTGGGGACCTTGGCGTCCAGCGCGATCTGCGCCACCTGGGCCATGCCGCTGGCGATGGTGTTGTCCGTGGGGGTGTAGATGGCGTCCACCTCGCCCACCATGGTCTCGCACACGCTCTGAATCTCGTTGGAACTCGACACGCTGTAGCGCTTGTGCTCGATCCCCAGCTCGTCGAGCTTCTCCTCGGCGAGCTCGACCTGGATGACGGAGTTTGCCTCGGCGGTGCAGAAGAGGATGCCCACCTTCTTCACGGATGGCAGCGCCTCGACCATGAGGTCCAGCTGCTGGGCCACGGGCGTCATGTCCGAACAGCCGGTCACGTTGGTGCCGGGCTTGTCGTTGTCGCGCACCAGGTCGCTCTCGGCGAAATCGGTGATGGCGGCGGCCACGATGGGAATGTCGCTCGTGGCACCCGCCGCAGCCTGGGCGGCCGGGGTGGCGATGGCGAAGATGAGGTCGTAGCCACCGCTCACAAACTTGTTGGCGATGGTCTGGCAGGCGGACTGGTCATTCTGGGCGTTTTGCTGGTCTGCCGAGTACTCCACCCCCGCCTCGTCCATCGCGGAGATAAAGCCCTTGTTGGCGGCGTCGAGCGCGGCGTGCTCGGTGAGCTGCAGCACGCCGATCTTGTAGCCGCCGTCCTTGGCCGAAGCGGAACCGGAGCCCGCGTTGCCACCGCTGCAGGCGGCGAGGCCCAGGCCGGCGACGGCGGCAAGGCTGCCCGCCAGCACGGAGCGGCGAGTGAGGGTGAAGGTGGACACAGTGGAAGTCATAGCGACAGTCCTTCCTGCTATGAAGCGAGCCACCCGGGCGGGCCCGGGCGACGGGCATGCGCGTTATACGGTCTCGTCCGCGTCGAGGCCGGAGATGTCAACCCCGCAGGCCTCCGCGGTGGCCTTGTTCACGATGAGCTTGCACTCACTGCTGCTCAAGGTCTCGATGGGCATTTCGGCCGGCTTGGCGCCGTCCTTCAGGATCTTGACGGCAATCTCGCCGGCCTTGTAGCCCAGGTCCTCGTAGTTGATGGAGTAGCTGAGCATACCGCCATCCTCTGCCATGGTATCGCAACCCACCACAGTGGGGATCTTGTTCTCGTTGGCGACCATGGCGACGGTTGCCATGCCGGCGGCGATGGTGTTGTCGGTGGGGGCGTAGATGGCGTCCGCCTTGCCGATCATCGACTCCACAGCCTGCTGCAGCTCATTGGAGCTGGAGATGGTGTAGCGGTCGTGTGCAAGACCCAGCTCGTCGAGCTTTTCCTCGGCCATCTCCACCTGAATGGCGGAGTTGGCCTCGGCGGTGCAGTAGAGCAGCGCGACGGTCTTGGCGTCGGGCAGCATCTTATGCAGCAGGTCGATCTGGTCGGCCACAGGGGTGAGGTCGGAGGAACCGGTGAGGTTGCCGCCGGGCTCGTCGTTGCTCTCCACCAGGTCGCTCTCGGCGAAGTCGGTGATGGCCGTGCCCACGATGGGAACATCGCTGGTGGCGGCCTTCACGGCCTGCGCCGCGGGCGTGCCGATGGCGAGGATGAGGTCATCGCCGTCGCCCACGAGCTTGCTCGCGATGGTCTGGCAGGCGGACTGGTCGCCTTGGGCGTTCTGCTGGTCGATGGTGTAGGAGATGCCAGCGTCGTCCAGGGCCTTCACGAAGCCCTTGTTAGACGCGTCGAGCGCGGCATGCTCCACGAGCTGCAGCACGCCGATCTTGTACCCCTCGCCATCGCTGGCCGAACCGGAACCCGCCGCCCCGTCGCTACCGCCGCAAGCGGTGAGTCCCAGGCCAGCAGCGGCGACACCGGCTGCGGCCAGAACGGAACGACGGGAGATATAGAACTTGGGATACATGACGTCTCCTTCCGTTGATACGAGGAAAGGGCCCACGCGCTTGCCCCCGGCGCGAGCCCTCCCTATAGGTTGCTAGAGTTTTGCATGATACGTGCTGGTAGGCATAGGCGCAAAGAACCCTCTGCGATACGGCGGCTTTGTAACACGCTCGTTACCCACCAGACCGTTCGCCGATTACCGGCAACCTTTCCGTTGACAAGCGCGAAAGAACGAAAACAAGGCCGCATTCGACCGAATTCCAGGCTATTCAGACGGGCACGTCGCTCCTTTAAGAAAATTAATCGACTTTGGTGTGGGTTTTTGAATGCATCGCGAGTAGCCATCTATAGCCGGTTTATAAAACCGCAGGTCACAATGTCGCTCAAAATAGAAAATACGCTCGCTACTTTGAAGATGCGAAAAAACTCACACCAAAGTCGATTAATTTTTATTTAGCTCTTTTTTTGGACCCCCTTTTAGGAGCTTCGATGGGCTATTCCGTCTTGACCACAAAGCCAAAGTAGGCGATGTGGCCCACCCACACCACGGCGATGATCGCGCGCAGGATGGGGATACGGCCGGTGAAGGCAAAGCCCAGTGCCATGAGCAAGGTCACGGGCACCAGCAATGCGAGCTTGGCGCGCGGGCTCATGGCACGGCGCTCCAGGTAGCTCGAAAATACCAGGTGGTAGAGGCGCGTGCCGTGAAACCACGCGTCGATGCGCTCGGAGCTGCGGGCGAAGCAAAACGCCGCGAGCAGGATGAAAGGCGTGGTGGGCAGCACGGGCAGCACCGCGCCGGCGGCACCTAGCGCAAAGGCGGCAAGGCCCGCAGCGCCCCATAGGCGGCGGGACCATACCCCGCCGCGCTTGGCGACAGGGGCGCTGCGCGTGCGCGGCGCATCGTGTTTTCCCATCTCCGCGGGCAAGACGACGGACGATTCGGGCGTGGTGGCAGGGGTCTCGCTCATAGCGGGGCTCCGTTTCTCGGGCACATAGCCCGCAAGGCAACAGTTAGTTATGGTTTACTTTACTTGAGGAGCATTCGTCTGGCCTCCTCGCCACAGCACTTCACAAGATGGATGCAAACCGCGAAAGGGTGCCCGCACGCGATATGCTCCCTTCAAGCGGGTAGAATGAGCGGACAGACCTCACCTGCCCCACAAAGGAGCGCATATGGATACCGCCCTCTCCCCCCTTATCGCGTTTTTTGAAAACCCCACGGTCAAAAGCGTGCTGTGGGCCGCCGTGATCGCCCTGGCGACCTACGCGGTCGCCCGCGTCGCCGCCCGCGCCCTGCGCCACCTGCTCAACCACGACTCCAACCCGCTGCCCTCGGCGAGCATCATCGTCAACCTGGCGCGCGCCTGCATCTGGCTCGGCGGTGCGAGCATCGCGCTCGACGCATGCTTTGGAATCAACGCGAACGCCATCGTGACCGCCCTGGGCGTGGGAGGCATCGCGGTTTCACTGGGCTTTCAGGACACTCTTTCCAACCTCATCGGCGGCCTGCAGGTGACCTTCATGGGAATCATCTCGCCGGGCGACAATATCGAGGTGGGCTCCCAGACCGGCGTGGTGCAGGACATCACCTGGCGGCATACCACCATCAAGGACTCGCTGGGCCAGGTGGTGGTGATCCCCAACTCCATCATCTCCAAGACGGCGCTGGTGCACCTGCTGCCCGCAAACCGCGTGGCCGTCCCATTCACCATCGCGCGCTACAAGGACGGAGAGGACGGACAGCTGGATGCCGCCGGCGACCTAGATGCCCTGTCCGAGCAGATCGTGGCGGCGAGCGCCACGGCGATAGGCCGCGTATCGCCCGTGATCGACGGCCCGCGCGTGTTCTTCTCCGAGATCGCCGAGTTGGGCATCAAAGGCAAGGTGATCTTCCAGGTTGAGGACGCCGGCGCCACCTCGCGCGCCGCTGACGCCGTGGTACGCGCCATCGCGCGAACGCTCAAGTAGCCACAGCAACCCAAAGTGCTTGCAGGCGTTGTAGATGCCGTCGGCATCCACATCGGTTGTGATGTAGTCCGCGCAAGCCTTGGCCTCATCGACCGCGTTGCCCATGGCGACGCCCACACCCACACTCGCAAGCATGGTCGCGTCGTTGCCGCCGTCACCAAAGGCGATGGCGTCCTCCATGCGCAGGCCCTCGTGCGCAAGCAGCGCTTTGATGCCCTGGGGTTTTCCGCTTGCCGCGGGTACCACGTCGCAAAAATGGTCGCACCAGCGGGTGGTGACCACGTCAGGGCACACGTCGCTCACCTCGTGCTCGCGCTCCGGCGGCACAAAGGCGCAAAACTGGTACACTGGCATGGAGAGGGCGTCGTCGATATCACCCTCGGTGTAGTGCAGGTTCGCCGCTCTCTCGGTCGCCAGCACCTCGGGGGTGTGTGCCGTGACAAACGAGCGGTCGGCGCCCATCACCAGCACCTCGTAGCGCCCCGCCTTCACCGCATCCACGACGGTACGCACGTCCGCGGGGTCGATAGGGCAGTCGAAGAGCACCTCCCCCTCGCCGCCATAGCACACAGATCCGCTCATGGTCACAAAGCCGTCGAAGCCCAAAAAGCCCTCAAAGCCCTCGGTCACCTGCGCCGGCAGCTGGTAGCGCGAGCGCCCCGTCGCGATATAGCACCTCACACCGTGCTCGCGCAACGCGATCAGCGCGGCCTTGGTGGACGCCGGCATCTCATGCGTCTCAAAGCTCAGCAACGTGCCGTCGATATCGAAAAACGCAGCCTTGATCATCTTGCCCCCATGCTCCTCTATCTTGGCAGTCCTACTCCGCCGGGTAGGTGTCGAAAAAGACCGTCTGGTCGAGATCCTTGCGCTTGGCGTGCAGGTGCGCCGGGCGGCTGCGGTCGCTGGGGTAGCCCAGGGGCATCACGCTCAGCACCCGGTAGGTCCTGGGGATATCGAACTGCCGGCGCAGCTCGGGCGGGTCGATAAGGCCGACCCAGCAGCTATGGATGCCCAGCTCGGCGGCCTGCAGCATCATGTGCGTGCCCACGATGGAGAGGTCCACGGGGCCAAAATCGCACACGTCGGGGCTCACCGCCGCCTCCGTGACGTCGTAGGCGAGCACCAGCACCACCGGCGCGCCAAAACGGCAACCCGTGCATCGGTCCATCTTGGCGAGGCCATCCTCGCCGCGCACCACCAGAATGCGTTGCGGCTGCAGGTTGCGAGCGGTGGGCGCCATACGCCCCGCCTCCAAGATGCGCTCGAGCTTCTCATCCTCGATGGGCGCATCCGAGAACCGCCGCTCGGAGAAACGCCCCTGCGCAAGCTCCAAAAAGTCCATGCTGCACGCCTTTCTTGAAAATAATCCCCTCGGGTGCCCGAGGGGATGGTACGCGTCCTTCGTCTATCTTAAACCGTGATCTCGATCTGGTTGTCCTCGAATGCGCGCACGCAGCTCTCATAGTAGCCGTCGCCCGTGGTGCGCGGGCCCGAGAGCACCTCGTAGCCGTCTTGCGCCAGGCGCGCCGTGAGCTCATCCACTGCCTCAGCGCTTCCCACCGAGAACGCCAGGTGGATGAAACCCGTGCGCGCGAGGTCCTTCTTGGGGTCGGTCACCTCGGGCTTGGTCATGATCTCCAGGCGCGTCCCATCGTCGAACGTGAGGAAGAACGACTTAAAATCCGTGCGCGGGTTGTGGTACTCATCGTTGGATGCCGCGCCGAAGTACTTCTCAAAAAAGTCGCGCGCGGCGTACAGGTCGTTCACGTACAAGGCCACATGCTCGATTCTCATAGCTGCCTCCTCGCTCTCGAGCTTCAGTAATAAAACAGGGTACCCGCAACCGGGTACCCTGCACAGGCTCGATTCGGTATGCGGTTGTTATCCGCCGAGTATCTCGGCGAGTATCATGGCGCGAGCGCGGGGGCCTATGCGAGCAGGTCTTGCTCGGCAGGATGCTTCTCAAACCAAGTCTGCGCGTAGCTGCACGTAGGATGCACGCGCCGGCCCGTCTCGCGCAACTCCTCGGCAGCGGCCTGCATGAGCTTGCCGGCGATGCCCTGGCCGCGCAGGGACTCGTCTACAAAGGTTCGGTTGATCTCGACCGTGCCGTCCGGCAGGTCGGGAAAGTCCACGCGCGCCAAGATGGCGCCTTGGGCATCGACGTACTCCACGGCATGGGAATGAATCTCGAGCTGCATAGCAGGCCTCCTTGTTTGGGATGTCGAGCCGCGCCAGGCGGCTGCTACACCATACCCACCGAGACGGCCCGCCACGCGCACGATACCGAGTATGTCGAGGCGGTTACAAACTGGTTACGCGAGGGCGGGTGAGAGTGGCCGCAGGCACGGGGGCCGTCTGGCGGGGGCACCCGAAAGCGACGCGCCCGCCGCGGATGGCGAGCGCGTCCTCCAAGCTGAGAATGCAGCCCAGCTAGGCGTCGATGCCGCGATCGCCCTACCCCATGATCTTCTTGGCGATCTTATCGCCCATGGCAGCGGTGCCCAGCACGTGGTCTGCCGGCGTAGACGCGTCGACGATGTCGCCGGTGCGCCAACCCCCGTCCAGCGTAGCCACCACCGCGGCATGCACCGCATCGGCGGCAGCGGGCATATCCAGGCTGTAGCGCAGCATCATCTCGACGGAGAGAATCTGCGCGAGCGGGTTGGCGATACCCTGCCCCGCGATGTCGGGCGCGCTGCCGTGGCTCGGCTCGAAGAGCGCCACGCCGTCGCCCAGGCTCGCGCTGGCGAGCATGCCGAGCGACCCCGTGATCTGCGCGGCCTCGTCGGAGAGGATGTCGCCGAACATGTTCTCGGTCACCACCACGTCAAAGTCCGCCGGGCGGTTGATGAGTTGCATCGCCGTGTTATCGACGAGCATATCCTCCAGCTCCACATCGGCATAGTCCGCATCATGCACGCGATGCACGATCTCGCGCCACATGCGCGAGGTGTCGAGCACGTTGGCCTTGTCCACGCTCGTGACCTTGCCCCGACGGCGGCGGGCAGCCTCAAAGGCCTGACGCGCGATGCGCTCGACCTCGTGCTCGCGATACTCCAGGGTATCGACGGCGCGCTGGCCGGGCTGGCCGTTCGCGCCCGCGCCCTCCTCGTCATAGAAACGCTGGCGGGTGCCAAAGTACAGACCGCCCGTGAGCTCGCGCACGATCATGAGGTCCACGCCGTCTATGACCTCGGGGCGCAGGGTCGAGGCGCCTGCGAGCGGCGCGAAGATCTGCACAGGACGAAGGTTGGTGTAGAGCCCCAGCTCCTTGCGGATCTTGAGCAGGCCTTGCTCGGGGCGCGGCTTTGAGCTGTCGGTGGTATCCCATTTGGTGCCGCCCACCGCGGCGAGCAGGACCGCATCGGACGCGTGTGCGGCATCGAGCGTGGAGGCGGGCAGCGGGTCGCCCGTGACGTCGATAGCCGCGCCGCCGATCAGCGCATCCTCGCAGACAAACTCGGCACCAAAACGCTTGCCCACGGCAGCGAGCACCTTCTTGCCCTCGGCTATGATCTCGGGACCGATGCCGTCACCCGGCAGGCAGCAGATCTTGCAGCTCTTCTTCACGTTGCAACTCCATCCCGCCGAGCTCGCTCCGGCGGCAAACGGGTTCTTGATAGTAGCCATCCCTAGGCCTCCCGGGATACGACGGGCTCGGCGACCTGCGCGCGCTGGACCATCTGGGC
>Cebus_capucinus_imitator_PRJNA485217_SSR056__coassemble_1140_pt1 | contig 8613 bp, 6 predicted proteins | sample Cebus_capucinus_imitator_PRJNA485217_SSR056__metabat2_low_PE_012 | metagenome-assembled genome bin Cebus_capucinus_imitator_PRJNA485217_SSR056
TGCGGGCGTTCTTGCTGCGGGCGTTCTTGCTGCGGGCGTTCTTGCTGCGGGCGTTTAGTCGCGGTCGCCCAGGATCGACAGGATACGCACGAATACGTTGAGCAGGTCGAGCCAGATGTTCACGGCGTTCATGATCGCCATCTTGACCGTGGGCTCGCACTGCTGCGCCACATAGGTGTCCCAGCCGATGAAGCCGCAGAACACCAAGATCACCACGTAATCGAGCCAGGTCATGGCAGCGCCCATAAACGAGCCCACCAGCTGCACCACGATGAGCGCGAGCAGCGCCACCATGGCCACGCCCTGCACGCGGGCGAAGACCTGCGGGTAGGTCGCGCCCAGCAGCGTGAACAGCGCGGCGATGAGCACGGTTCCCACCAAGGCGTTCGCCACCGTGGGCAGGCCGTAATACGGCAGCACCAGGCCCGTGGTGAAACCCAGCGAGCACACGATGAGCGCGTAGCCCAAAAGCGGCAGGCCCAGGCCCTCACGACGCATACCGGCGTTCATGATGAAGATGCCGGCGAAACTCGCCACCGTGGAACCGACCATCACCGCGGTGTAATGCTGGTAGATAGCCATGAGAAAAGCCGGCGAGGTGGCGATCATGCCGCAAAACGCCATCACGGCGAATCCCAGCAGCACCAGACCCCCCATCACCAGGTTGTACATGCGGCGCGACAGGCGGCCGCTCCGGTCGTACGCGGGGTTGAACGGCGAGATCTCCTGCTCGTCGCGCGCCGATGCCGGCGAAGTCGAACGAAATGCCATAAGGTCCTCCTTGGACATTGGGGTCATAGACGGTTCGGGCTAGTGTACCCATCCACGCGCCGTCCGACACCCAGGAGAGCTTCTCCTCCGTATCCTCCGCAAACGCCTAGCAAAGCGCGGAGGCCACCACGCCCTTGCCGTTGCGCTCGCGACGGCCCGCCTTGCCCGAGATCTCGGCAAGGTCGATAGCCCACACCGAGGTCACGGAGAGCTCACGGTCGATGGCGCCGCCGATCTCGTGCTTGAACTCGGGCGAGTACTTGAGGCAGAGTTTGGCGAGCACCATGCGCACCGTCGCGATGTCCTCCACCAGCCTCACCGTGCCGCGCGCGATCACGCTGGCGTAACGCGTGGTGAAAAAGCCGGGGTCGTTGCCGATCTCAAAGTACCCGGGCTCCATATCGACAGCGACGCTTAGGCACACGCGCGGATCGCGCTGCCAGTCCTGGGTCTTTTGGCCGCCCGCGGCGCCGGTGTGGATGTAGAGCGTGTCGCCGTCCATCACGTAGGACAACGGCGTGAGATACGGGTGACCGTCGGCGTCCACCGTGGCGACGGTGCAATACTCCCCCACTTCCAAGATCTCGCGCGCCTCCGCCTCGGAGATGGCGCGCTCGGGCAGCTGGTTCATGGGATGGTTCATGGCGGGTCCTTTCGATCGAGAGCCGATGCCCCCATTGTACGAGCAGCAACGTAAAAATTCGCCCCGCAGAACCCGCGAGACCAAGACCCCGGCAAACAAAGGCTGCGGGTCTAATCCGTATAGGCGATCCTAAAAAAATCGAGCCAGGCCTTGAAGCCGTCTTGCGCCGTCAGACACGTATCGCGTAGGTAACCGCGCTCACGTTCCCATTCGGAGAGCCCGCGATAATAGAACGCCTTAAGCTCCTCGCTGATCAAAAAGGGAACGATATTCCACCGCAAGCACTCCTTAAAGAGCAGCAGGCGACCCACGCGCCCGTTCCCGTCTTGGAACGGATGGTCCGCTCAAACCGAACATGAAAGTCCAGAAGGTCATCGAACGTCGGCCGCTCTATCGCGTTGTAATCGCCAATGAGCTCGCGCATGCGAGCGGAAACCTCCTCAGGCTCTGCGGTAGCCCGTCCGCCGATCTCATTGGGCATTCGCTTGTACTCGCCAACCGCGAACCAGGTCTTTCGAGAGTCGCTCGTACCGTTCTTAAGCATAAAATGCAGCTGTTTGATAAGCGCCTCGGAAGGCTTTCGGGCAGCTTGATCGATAACCAGGTCTATGCAACGAAAGTGATTGGCGGTCTCGACCACATCGTCTACGCGCACCGCCCTTCCGCTAACGCCGATGGTGTTGGTTTCAAAAATAAGCCGTGTTTGATCATGGGTGAGCCTGCTTCCCTCGATGTGGTTCGAGTTGTAGGTAAGCTCGATTTGCACCTTGTGGTAGATCCCGCCTGGAAACCCGGAGACGCGCTGCTCCTTTAACGTATCGAGGAGTGTTGGGGTCCGTCCGGTCTTCCTGCTTGAACGGCCCGGACGCTGGGAGTCTTCAGGAATACTCCAGGTTTTCCCTACTAGAATCGCACCGGGAATACGGCCTTGAGCACAGTAGTTGCGCACGGTACGGGCGGAGACCCCCCATCGTTTCGCCATCTCTGCAACGGAGTGATAGGACATGGGGGCCTTCCTTTATCGGCAAGTTAACTGAGGTAATTATAGTAAATTCCCAAGATACCTTGCCGATAGAGTAACGTTAACGTTTGGGTTCGCGGCGGGGCTGGTGGAGCTGCGCGCTACGATACTCGGCACGTCAATCGCGATTTTGAAAGCGAGGCCTGCCATGAGCCTGTGGAACGTCGCCGAGAAGCTCAAAGAATGCCATTGGGTGGAGCTGTCGCATCCGCTCACCAACGAGAGCCCGTACTGGGGCGGCATGCCCGACGGCGTGGTCGACCTGTGCAACACGGTGTTCGACTACGACGAGGAGCTGCTCTCCTGCCGCATCCAGACCTACAAGTTCCCCGGCCAGTTTGGCACGCACATCGACTTCCCCAGCCATTTCACGCCGGGCAAGGTGGGCTCGGAGGCCTTTGGTGCCGAGCAGATGGCCATGCCGCTCGTGGTGATCGACCTCACCGCCAAGGTAGCGGCCGAGGGCCCCGATACCGCGATCACCGTGGAGGACATCAAGGCCTGGGAGACCGAGCACGGCCGCATTCCCGCGGGCTCCTTCGTGGCGCTGCGCACCGACTGGTCGCACCGCTGGCCCGACAACGACGCGCTCAACAACTTCGACGCCGAGGGCGGCGAGCACTGCCCCGGCTGGTCGCTGCCGGCGCTCCAGTTCCTCTACGACGAGCGCGACATCGCCATGAACGGGCACGAGACCTTCGACACCGACGCGAGCTACCTGGCCGTCGAGGCCGATGACCTCGCCTGTGAGCGCTGGGTGCTCGACCAGGGCCATACCCAGGTTGAGGTCATGACCAACCTGGACCAGCTTCCTGAGACCGGCGGCATCGTCTTCGTGACCTGGACGCGCATCGAGCAAGCCACCGGCCTGCCGGCACGCGTGATCGCCGTCTTCGAGTAGGCCCGCTCGGCATGCCCGTCGGTTCAAGCCGAGTAAGACCGCTCGGCGCACCCGTCGATTCAAGAAGCCCCAACGCAGATGCCGGGGCTTCTTTTTTGAGGAGCGTATCCGCCGCGCCGCCCTCATGTCCCGCGGTGCAGCCCTCATGTCTCGCCGCGCCGGCCTCATGTCCCGTGGTACCGACCTCATGTTTCGCGGTGCTTGAAGCGAGCGGGGCGGCCAGCTACCTGTTAGGAGGGCGCGTCCTTGTTGCAGGCGGCGCTTGGGGCGTATGACCGTCAAATAAGGTTCTAAATGTACAGTCGCCAACAAAAAGAGGACGATGTGCACAATCTTGTCGCCTCAAATGATGCCTAATGTACAAACCATCATGCCGAGAATCTCGGCTTGAAAGCATTTTCGCAGGTACATGGATTACAAGGAAAGACGCGCTTCACCACGGACTGTACATTTCGTCCCTTTTCTGCGAAGGCCTGTACACTTGAATGCTTTTCCGCCGGCCCCATCGTACATTTCGCCTCTCTTCTGCCAGGGCCTGTACATTTGACCCCTTTTCCGCCGGTCCATTCGTACACATGGCGCTGTTTTTGCCGAGCATCGCCGCCTGAAGCTGCTTCTAGGTAGACCCATGCGCGCTCACGCAGGCACCGAATCGCGAGATAAGAAAGGCCCCGGTGGGTACCGGGGCCTTGAGGGGCGGGTTGCCGAGCATCTCGACTGTCGGCGTCTTTAGGCGAAGTAGGCCACGCCGCTCTCGAATAGGGGCATCCACTTGTTGCCCGGAACGTTCTTGTAGAGGCTCTCGCCGCGGCGCTCCACGTGGCCCATCTTGCCGAGCACGCGGCCGTCGGGGCTCGTGATGCCCTCGATGCAGGCGACCGAGCCATTGGGGTTCACCGAGAGGTCCATGCTGGGCAGACCGTCGGCACCCACGTACTGCGTGGCCACCTGCCCGGCGACCACCAGGTTCGCGAGCACCTCGTCGTTGGCGACGAAGCGGCCCTCGCCATGGGAGATGGCCACGGTGTAGGGCTCCTCGGTATCGCACTGAGCCAGCCACGGAGACATATCGCTCGTCACGCGCGTGCGCACCAGGCGGCTCTGGTGGCGGCCGATGGTGTTGAAGGTGAGCGTGGGGGCGTCCGGCGTGGCGTCCACGATATCGCCATAGGGCACCAGGCCTAGCTTGATGAGCGCCTGGAAGCCGTTGCAGATACCCAGCATGAGGCCGTCGCGGGCCTGGAGCAGGTCGCGCACCGCCTCGGTGACCTCGGGCGCGCGGAAGAACGCCGTGATGAACTTGGCCGAGCCGTCGGGCTCGTCACCGCCGGAGAAACCGCCGGGGATCATCACGATCTGACTCTCGCGGATGCGGCGTGCGAGCTCGCGCGTGCTCTCGACCACGGCCTCGGGCGTGAGGTTGTTGATCACGAAGACGTCGGCCTCGGCGCCGGCGGCCTCAAAGGCGCGGGCGGAGTCATACTCGCAGTTGTTACCCGGGAAGACCGGAATGACCACGCGCGGGCGCGTGAACTTGGGGCCGGCGTAGATATGCGGAGCCTCGGCGCGGTAGAGGATGGGCGCGGGGCGCTCGGCCTCACCGGCGGTGCGGTAGGAGAACACACCTTCCAAGCCGGCGCCGTGCTCCCAGGCCTCCTGGACCTGCGCAAGGTCCACGGTCTCGGACGCGGTCTCGATCACGTAGGCCTCGACGGTGGTGCCCAAAGGCTCGATCACCACGCCCGCCGGCTCCTCGGGAAGCTCAGCGTCGTCGGCGAGCTCCACGATGAAGCTGCCGTACATGGGGGTGAAGAGGGTATCCAGGTCGACGTCGTCGGCCACCTCGATGCCGATGCGGTTGCCCACGCACATCTTGAAGAGCGCCTCGGCACCGCAGCCAAAGCCCGGCGTGGAGATGGCGGCCGCGTCGCCGCGGTCGGTGAGGCCCTCGACGTAACCGAAGACCGCGAGCTGCTCGGCGGCAGGCGCACGGTGGTCGGTACCGTAGGCCGCAGGCGCGATGCGCACAACGCGGCGGCCGGCCTCCTTGAACTCGGGCGAGCAGATGCGATCGAGCTCGCCCACGGCGGCCGCGAAGGACACCAGAGTGGGCGGCACGTTGAGCTCGCCCGCCTCGTCCTCAAAGCTGCCGCTCATGGAATCCTTGCCGCCAATGGCGCCCACGCCCATATCGACCTGGGCCATGAGCGCGCCGAGCACGGCAGAGAGCGGCTTGCCCCAGCGCTCGGGCACGTCGCGCAGGCGCTCGAAATACTCCTGGAAGGAGAGGTAGGCGCTCTTGTGATCGAAGCCCGCGGCCACGAGCCTGGCGAGGCTCTCCACCACGGCGAGGTAGGCGCCGGCGAACTGGTCGGCCTCCATGAGATAGGGGTTGAAGCCCCAGGCCATGCCGGAGACCGTGGAGGTCTCGCCCGCGACGGGGAACTTGGCGACCATGGCCTCGGCCGGGGTGAGCTGCGTGGCGCCGCCGAAAGGCATGAGCACCGTGCTCGCGCCGATGGTGGAGTCGAAGCGCTCGGACAGGCCCTTGTTGGAGGCCACGTTGAGATCGGTGACCACGGAGCCCAGGCGCTCGGCAAAGGTGTCGCCGGCAAACGCGGGCTCCCAGGCCTGGCGCGCGGCGGCGCGCGCGTCTTGGGCCTTGGGCGCGCCGTTGCTGGCGAGGAACTCGCGCGACAGGTCTACGATCACGTCACCGTCCCAGGCCATGCGCACGCGGGCCTCGTGGGTGACCTCGGCGATCACCGTGGCCTCGAGGTTCTCCTCGGCGGCGTAGCCCATGAACTCGTCCACGTCCTGCTCGGCCACGGCCACGGCCATGCGCTCCTGGGACTCGGAGATGGCGAGCTCGGTGCCGTCCAGGCCGTCGTACTTCTTGGTGACCTGGTCCAGGTCGATGTAGAGGCCGTCGGCCAGCTCGCCCACGGCCACCGAGACGCCGCCCGCGCCAAAGTCGTTGCAGCGCTTGATGAGGCGGCAGGCGTCGCCGCGGCGGAACAGGCGCTGAAGCTTGCGCTCCACGGGGGCGTTGCCCTTCTGAACCTCGGCGCCGGAGGTCTCCACGCTCTCGGTGTTCTGCGTCTTGGAGGAGCCGGTGGCGCCGCCGATGCCGTCACGGCCGGTGCGGCCGCCCAGCAAGATGATCTTGTCGCCGGGCTCGGGGCACTCGCGGCGCACGTGGGAGGCCGGCGTGGCACCCACCACGGCGCCCACCTCCATGCGCTTGGCCATGTAGCCGGGGTGGTAGAGCTCGCTCACCTGGCCGGTGGCGAGGCCGATCTGGTTGCCGTAGCTGGAGTAGCCGGCGGCGGCCGTGGTCACGAGCTTGCGCTGCGGGAGCTTGCCGGGCAGGGTCTTGTCCACGCCCACCGTGGGGTCGGCCGCACCGGTCACGCGCATGGCCTGGTAGACGTAGCTGCGACCGGAAAGCGGGTCGCGGATGGCGCCGCCCACGCAGGTGGCCGCGCCACCGAAGGGCTCGATCTCGGTGGGGTGGTTGTGGGTCTCGTTCTTGAAGAGGAAGAGCCACTCCTCGTCCTCGCCGTCAACATCCACGGTGCAGCGCACGGTGCAGGCGTTGATCTCCTCGGATTCGTCGAGCCCGGTGAGGATGCCGCGCTTCTTCAAAAGCTTGGCGCCGATGGTGCCCATGTCCATGAGGCAGATGGGATTGTGCGTGCGACCCAGCTCCTCGCGCATGGCGAGGTAGGCGTCGAAGGCCTCCTGCACCGCGGCGTCGTCGATCGCGACGTTGGTGAGCTCGGTGCCAAAGGTGGTGTGGCGGCAGTGGTCGGACCAGTAGGTGTCGATCACGCGAATCTCGGTGATGGAGGGGTCGCGGCCCTCCTGGGCGAAGTAGCGCTGGCAAAACTCGATGTCGGCCTGGTCCATGGCGAGGCCGCGCTCGGTGATCACAGCGGCGAGGCCGGCGGCGTCGAGCTCGCAAAAGCCGTGGAGCACCTCCACCGGCTGGGGCTCGGGGGCCTGGGCGGCGAGCGCCTCCACCGGCTCGAGCGTGGCCAGGCGCGCCTCGACGGGGTTCACCACGTAGTGTTCGATGGCCTCCGCGTCGGCGGCGGAAAGATCGCCTGCGAGCAGGTAGACCTTGGCGCAGCGAACCGCGGGGCGCTCGCCCTGGGAGATGAGCTGCACGCACTCGCTCGCCGAGTCGGCGCGCTGGTCGAACTGGCCGGGCAGGGACTCCACGGCAAAGACGGGGCCCTCGTGCGCGGGAAGCTCGACGTAGGTGAGGTCGACCTGGGGCTCGGAGAAGACCGCGGGCACGCAGCGCTCGAAGAGCTCGGGCTCGATGCCCTCCACGTCGTAGCGGTTGATCAGGCGCAGGCCGGTCAAGCCGGCGATACCCAAAATGTCGCGCAGCTCGGCCGCGAGCTGAGTCGCCTCCACATCGAAGCCGGGTTTCTTCTCAACGTAGATGCGAGAGACCATGTAAGCCTGCCTTCCTGTTGGGGCCTGGGGCCGCGGATGTACGCGCGGCGGCGGTCCGAGGGGTCTCCCCCGCTGGCCTTCAGCCGCGCCTGTGTAACCCAACAATGATACGACAGGGGAAGGGGCAAATTTATGCTGAGAAGCCGCGCCCGCAGGTTTCCCACGGGCGCGGCTTTCTTAGATGAGGAAGAGCATGCGGGGCCATGCACCCCGGGAAGGGGCGCGCCCTTACGCCAGACGCGCGAACTTGCGCTTGCCCACCTGCAGCACGCAGCCATGGGGCAGCGCGGCGGGGTCGACGTTGTAACTCTTGGGCTCGACGGCGACCTGGTCGATCTTCACGCCACCGCCGTCGATCAGGCGACGGGCGTCGCCCACGCTCGCGGCCAGCCCGGCGTCCTTGATCACGCGGGCCAGATATACCTTGCCCTCGTCGTTGGGCGTAAGGTCGACCTCGACCGTGTCGATGTCCTCGGGCAGCTCGTTTTGCTTGAAGACCAGATCGAAGGCCTCCTGCGCGCGCTCGCCCTCGCCGGCTCCGTGGTAGGTGTCCACCAAATCGCGGCCCAGGGCGCGCTTGAGCTCGTAGGGGTCGGCGGTGCCGTTGGCCAGCGCGGCCTCGATGGCCTCGACCTCGTCGAGCGACTTGGAGCTCGTCAGACGGTAGTACTTGGCGATCATCTCGTCGGGGATGGACATGGTCTTGCCAAACATGTCCGCCGGCTCGTCGGTGAGGCCGATGTAGTTGCCGTAGCTCTTGGACATCTTGCGCACGCCGTCGGTGCCCTCGAGCAGCGGCATGGTGAG
>Cebus_capucinus_imitator_PRJNA485217_SSR056__coassemble_1144_pt1 | contig 8583 bp, 10 predicted proteins | sample Cebus_capucinus_imitator_PRJNA485217_SSR056__metabat2_low_PE_012 | metagenome-assembled genome bin Cebus_capucinus_imitator_PRJNA485217_SSR056
TGCCGCCCGCCGCCGCCCGCGCCGGGCGGGCGCGACGGAGCGCATCTGCTTCGACCCATGCGGGGTATGGGGGCGCTAGCCCCCATCCTTGCCGCCCTTCCCCAGCCCGCTCGGGCATTCGTGCCCTGTGCTTGGGTCGGCCCCTCCCGGGCTGTGCTCCAAGCGCCCGCCCATCCCTGACACATGCCGGGGGATTGCTTATAGGGGGGTACTACGACCCCCCTATAAGCATCAGTAATCAGTAATCATGAAAGGAATACCTATGTCTGTCGCCCGCTCTTCTAAATGGCTTTTCGTCTTTTACCCCGAGTCCGCGCCCGAGGACTGGGCGGACGTGATCGAGTCATGGTGCGTGACGTGCTACGTCTCCCCCGTCCACGATATGGACTTGACCAAGGACGGCGAGGTGAAGAAGCCGCATCGTCACGGCATCCTGTGCTTCGATTCTCTTAAGTCTTATAAGCAGGTCGTGAACCTCGTCTCCCAGCTTGGCGTAGGGCATGCCGTGGTGTGCGAGAGCTTCCGTAACTCCCTCCGCTACCTTTGCCATTTGGACCACCCCAATAAGGCTCTGTATCTGGTCTCCGACATTGTGACGTTCGGTTACGCCGACCTTTCGGCGCTCTACATCAAGTCCGACATCGAGATGGATGAAGATCTGCTCCTCATTTTCTCCTACATCGAGCAGGAGGAGATCTACGAGTTCTCCGTGTTGGTGGACTTCATTCGGCACAGCTGCTCCGTCGATACCTTCCGTGTCCTGCGCGATAACCATGCCTTCATACGCTCGTACATGCAGGGGCGCTTTTTCGCCGCGCGTCCCATATCTGGGCAGCTCGCGCAGGGGGCGTAAGTGGATGCTACCTTTTTACGGTCACCGAGCCGAAAGGGGCGCAGAACATGTACGAATCCATCAAAACGGCTATCTACGTCGTGGGGTACGGGGGCTGCGCGGCCATCGCCGCGCTCTGCTGGGGGGCGGTGCGCTTCTATCGCTCCACGCAGTACGGTAGGCAGGTCAAGGCGGGCCTGCTCAAGACCATCCACGATATGGGGGCGCTCGGCGAGTTCAAGCTCGGCTTGACCCTCCAGAGGGTTCTGCCTGGGTGCCGCCTGCTGTTCAACGTCTACGTCCCCCACGGGGACGGCACCTATACCGAGTGCGATTGTGTGGCTCTCCACGAGGGCCGCGTGTACGTTTTCGAGATGAAGAACTACAGCGGATGGGTGTTCGGACGGGAGCGCGACGCGTTCTGGACTCAATCGCTCAACCCGCGCTCGCGCAACAGGTTCTTGAATCCCGTCAAGCAGAACGCGGGGCATATCAAGGCCCTGTCGGAGTTCTCGGGCTGCGATGCCGCGTCGTTTCGCTCGGTCGTGGTGTTCGCCGACCGATGCGAGTTGAAGAAGCTCGACCTCACGGGCAGCGTTCCTGTGGTGCGGCGCGGGGAGCTTCGGGGAATTCTGCCCATGGTGGACGAGGTGGTTGATTGCGCTCTCGATCTAGATGCTCTATATGAGAAGTTATACCCATGTACGCAGGTGTCCGATGAGGTCAAACGCGAGCATGCGGAGAGGGTGACAGGCAAGATGTCCGAGAAGAAAAAGCGCTATAAATATTAGCGTATGCAGAACCTAGATTTCTTTATGCATAGTTTGAGAAAAGACCAGCTAACGAGCTGGTCTTTTCTTTTGGAATACAAGGCTTGACCTTTAGTTGTGTAGAACTTATGTTTGTTACTTCACAACATATATTAACGTAAGTACTATTGAAAGTAGTTACAATCACAATCAAATATAACCCTGATGATCAAGATATCTATAGGCAGACGTGGCCGCGACAGCTCCATCTGAGGCAGCCGTAATGACTTGCCGCAAGACCGTATCGCGAATGTCTCCGGCGACGAAAAGACCATCGGTTTTGGTCTCCATGCGTTCGTTCGCTACAACGGCACCCGATTCAGTTGTATCTACCAGATGAGTGATCAGGCCCGCATTGGGAGTTGTACCTGTGAAAACAAAGATACCAAAGGAACCGGGATCGAGACTTTCCGTATACGTATGACCAGTCGAATTATCCCTGAACACGATCGTTGCAGGCATGGTTTCACCGTCGAGCTTTTCAATACTTGTTAGGTACCTAATGCTAATATTTTCAATCGCTTGGAGCCGTCTGACCATGCCCTTGGAAGCTCTGAATGCATCGCGGCGCACAACCATGATGACTTCCTTAGCCACATGCGAAAGATAGATAGCCTCTTCAACAGCGGAGTTTCCCCCACCGATCACGAATACCGTCTTATTCCGATAGAACATTCCGTCGCAGGTCGCGCAATACGACACGCCCCGACCGCGAAACTTCTCTTCACCATCAAATCCAGCGGGACGAGGTGATGCCCCGGTCGCCATGATGATGGATGGGGCTCTAAAGGTATCGGTATTTGTTGTTACCGTGAAAATCCCTTCATCATCTCGATCGAGGGCTTCAACCATCGCATAGGCGGTTTTTGCACCCGCTTGCTCAGCATGGCTTTGTATACGCGAACCAATCTCGACACCCGAGATGGATGGTATTCCAGGATAGTTGTCAATCATATCTGAAGTTGCGATTTGACCTCCTGGCATGCCTTGCTCGATGACAAGGATGTTCAATGCGGCTCGGGCAGCGTATATGCCAGCTGAGTAACCGGCTGGCCCGCCGCCGATGATGATGAGATCGTAATCATATTGGGTCATAAGGTTCTCCCATCGTTTCTTACGTTTGGGTCACTGATACCCAGTCGCCATACGCTTCGCTCACAGGGGCGCTAAAATTATAAAGAAACTTAGTCGCAAGCTTGGAGCGTTATGGACTGCGAGCCCAATCCGTCTTCTGATACCAGTCACATCCTATCGTCGTCCCCGATCATCACCGTCGTTCATGCATCGGTGGGATCTGGACATAGAGCCGCAGCGAATGCGGTGGCGGAAGCTGTACGTCGTCTGCGTGGACAGGATGGGGTTCCGCAAGATGCCGAGGTCGAGGTACTCGATATCCTCGACTTTGGCCGCATCAAGTTTGATGGAAACAAAACCGCTGCTTCCTTTACCGGCGCTACGCGCCCTATCTACGATCTCACCTGGCGTTATACCCTCACGGGCCGTATCCTTTGGGGCGGTGGGACGGGATGGTCGACCGTCATGTTCCCCTCATTCAACGAATATGTTCGCGAGAAGCGTCCCATCGCCGTTATCGCAACTCATATCACTGGCGCCAACGTAGCCGTCGGGGCACGCATGATCACTGGGATCGACTATCCCATCGTATGCATTCCGACTGACTACGATGTCGAGGGTTGGTGGCCCCATAAAGAGGCTGATCTGTTTTGTGTTGCAACGGAGTTCATGGCAGAGACCTTAAGACCCCGTAAGGTAGAGGAAAGCCGCATCTGTATTACGGGTATCCCCGTGCGTCATGGGTTTGAGGAGGACACCGATCGAACAACGAGCCTTGACCGATTTGGCCTACCCATCGATAAGCAGATCGTCCTGGTAATGGCGGGAGCGACTCTCCCCCAACCTTATGTGCGCTTCAGGGCCGCCATGGATCTTACTTTGCCCTTCCTGCGACGTTTTGATCATATGCATTTCGTCTTTCTTCCCGGTAAGGATGGAGAATATTCCTCAAGGCTCAAGCGGGTGTTTGAAGGGATGAAGTTAGATAACGCCAGTGTTATAGATTACGTAGACGATATGGCCTCGCTCATGCATGCCAGCGATCTTGCGATTCTCAAATCTGGTGGTCTCACCGTGACCGAATGTCTATGTGCGCAGCTTCCCATGATTTTGCTTGGAAAGTCCTACGGACAAGAGAAGGCAAACACGACCATGCTTACTTCCTTCGGAGCTTCCATGCATGCAACGACGGCTCGTGAGCTGATCTCGACACTTGAGCACCTGCACGCCAACCCTGAATCGCTCAACGCACTGCTCATCAATGCGAACGCTTTAAGAAGACCACGGGCTGCCGAGGAAATCGTACGCGAGACCATGAAACTGGTAGGAGTCCCACACGAACGAGATCGTCATTTCGCGGAGTTCTATTGGGGCGGTAGGCCCGCCCATATTCGGTAACACCCACAGAATCAAAAGCTCTTTCTTTATACAGCATAGAACAGGGGTGATCCAACCATATGGATCACCCCTTGAATGGGAACCTGAAAGGTTAAACCTTAGGCGAAGATATGCTTTTTGTGGGATATCGTCTTAGCGGCTGGTTTAGTTAGTTCCGCTCGAACCGAAACCACTCTCGCCGCGATCGGTCTTGTCAAGTTCATCGACCTCAATGAGCTCCACAACGGGAACTTGCTGAATCACCAGCTGAGCGATCCTCTCGCCACGAGAAATTCTGATCGGGGTCGTAGCATCGAGATTCACACAGATGATCTTGAGTTCGCCGCGGTAATGAGCATCGATGAGACCGGGGGTGTTGGCAATCGAGAGGCCATGTTTAAGAGCCATTCCGCTGCGAGGCTGCACGAAACCGGCATACCCGTCGGGCAACGCGATAGCGAGACCTGTAGAAACCAAAGCACGTCCATGCGGCTCGATCAAGACATCTTCATTAGCCCTTAAATCGAGTCCAGCATCACCGGTGTAGGCGTATGAAGGTAGCTCAACGGAAGGATCGAGTCGTTTGATGGACACCTTGATAGTTGGCATATAACTCACCTCAATTTGTCGAGTTCCTCCAAGAACTCATCGACATCTTTAAAATCACGGTAAACCGATGCGAAGCGAATATAAGCGACTTTATCGAGCTTTTCCAGCCGCTTCAGGACCATATCGCCAATTTCGTGAGAGGTCACAGCCGTAAGCGTACGAGCCCTTAATTCCTGCTCAATACTATCGATAAGCGAATTGAGTTGCTGCAGGTCAATGTTATCGCGTTTTGATGTTGCTCGAGTAAGCCCCACAAGCAACTTGGTGCGGTCGAAAGGCTGTCTCGAACCGTTGCTCTTCACAACCTCAATGGGGTCTTCTACACGCTCGAAGGTAGTAAAGCGATATCCGCATGACCTGCATTCGCGTCGACGCTTTACCGCGTTTGAGGACTCCTGCATGCGCGAATCTACCACACGGGTATCACCCCCACCGCATTTTGGGCATCGCATGACACCACCTCCTTACACCGCGTCAAAGCATACCATGCGATTAAGGTGAACCCGACTATGGAAGACGCACAGCTCGACGTGTCACGAAGCGACTATGAGGGTTTGACCAGGCTGAAGAACAGGGCTCTCAAGATTATTCCACTCGCGAATAACAGAGACGAGCTCTTTGGTACTCATGTTCTCCACAGGATATTGCTGAGCGATACCCCATAAAGTATCGCCCGAACGTACGATCACCGATGCATGGCTTGCAGATGCGAAGGATTCTTCTCCAGAAATAGTTGCGGGCTCGGATGACACCGAAACGAAAATAATCAGCGTGAAGACGGTAATGATCACTGCAACGAAGAAAAGCACCTTCTGAAGCCGATGAGTCGCCAGAGTATCTTGAACCTCATCAACATGATCGACCGGGAAGTGGAGATCGAAGCTATCCTTATAGCCGTTCACGACTTTGAAAGGCCGCTGGGCAATCTTAGGCTCAAGAATATTGGTGTCCAACGCAAGATTACCGTAGATATAGCTCTGGTTTGTCATGTTCTTCCCTTCTAGCCCTATTGCTCGCCTATAGGTATACCTAGCAGCGCGTACAAAAAAGAGTGGCGCAGGAACGAGTGTTCGTGTATTATTATCTTCGAACAGTTGTTCCTGTCAAGGTGTTTTAGAACATCTGTTTGGTTTAAACGAGAGGGGCTCCCATGACGCGTAAGATCACAAAGCGCCAAATGCAGATCTACGAGTTCATCAAGCAATATCAATTTGAGAATGGGTATCCGCCGAGCGTTCGCGAGATCGCGTCGGCGGTGGGGCTCTCCTCCCCCTCTACCGTCCATGCTCACTTGAATGCGTTGGAGGACCATGGACTCATCAAGCGTGATGCCTCAAAGCCTCGTGCGTTGGAAGTGTTTAACGAAGATGGGTCGTCAACCAAAACAAAACTCGCTGAAGTGCTCGAATCCCCTAATCGCTCCACGGTGTCCCTCCCTTTGGTTGGAAGGGTCGCTGCTGGGCTGCCGATTCTCGCAGAGCAAAACGTAGAAGACACCTTTACGCTTCCCACCGAGATCGCCGGCGACGGCAGTTCCTTCGTACTCGAAGTACATGGTGAATCCATGATCAACGTTGGTATCTACAATGGGGATTTCATCGTGGTACGTGAACAGAAGAACGCCATGAACGGTGAGATCGTTGTTGCCATGATCGATGGCGAGGCAACAGTCAAGACGTTCTACAAGGAACGGGGACGCGTTCGTCTTCAGCCCGAGAACGATTCCATGGAGCCTATCTACGCGGAGAACCCGGTTATTTTAGGTAAGGTCGTAGCGCTTATGCGTCGATTCTAAATGTCCAAGGTCCACGCCATGCGAAAAGGTACCCGAATCACGGTGTTCGATACGCTCCGAGGATTCACCGTCCTATCTATGGTCGCCTTTCATGTAACGTATGATCTTGCGTACCTATACGGTATTAAAATTCCCTGGTATACCGTGGGGCCGTTCCAAGAGATATGGCGATCTTCCATAAGCTGGACTTTTTTATTTCTAGCCGGATGGATGACAAACCTGAGCAGAAATAACATCAAGCGAGCCGGAGCCTATGCGATAGCGGCGATTACCGTATATGCCGCGACATCTTTAGCCTCGGTAGACACCCCTGTATCCTATGGGATCATCTTCTGTATGACAGCATCGACCCTTCTTTTCGAGTTTATCAAAAAGCCATTGGAAAGGGTTCCTCCCCTACTCGGCTGCATGATGTGCTTCACGCTGTTCCTCATCACGAATTCGATTCCTCAATATGTCTATGATATTCCTCATATCGCATGGCTTGGATTTCCCGATGCCGGGTTCACCTCAGGTGATTATTATCCACTCATTCCCTATTTCTTTATGTACGTCTGCGGCTCCTTCGCCGCGAAAGGCTTTCTCGCCTATGAAGGCGGAACCTATCCGACCTGGATGTATAGAGATATTTGTCATCCGCTCACATGGCTTGGCACTCAATCGCTCTTGGTGTACCTTGTGCATCAACCGCTAGCTCTGCTTACGCTTTCAATCATCTTTGGCCATTGATGTCCAAAGCCTAACCAATCTCATAAGGTGCAAGAAGCCCCACCAGGTCATCGGGAGCCCTCAGAACGACGTGGATACCATCTTCAAAAAAGTCTTCCGAGATGATCGCTGCCTGTTGGTGAATCTTAGAGGCTAGAGCCCCTTGAGCATACGGGAGCATGATGGAAAGCAGCATTTCTCTGGAGGATGCCTCATACGCGATACGCTTGGTGAGTGCATTCAAACCCTCCCGAGATCGCGTTGAAATACAGAGAGCCTCAGGATTCCGCTTTGGTAATGTCGAGCGGGAATCATTATCGAGAAGATCGATCTTGTTTAAGATCGTAATCGAGCGACGCTCATCGGCACCGATCTCTTGAAGCACGTTGTCGACGGCATCGAGATGCAGTTGCCAATCTTCATCAGAGATATCAACCACCTTGAGAATAAGATCGGCTTCGAGAACTTCGGATAGGGTTGACCTAAACGCATCTACGAGCCCATGGGGAAGCTTTTGAATAAACCCGACAGTGTCGGTTATGGTTACTATTCGACCACCGGGAAGCACATGAGATCGGGTGGTCGGATCCAAAGTGGCGAACAACTTGTTTTGCGATAGTACATCAGAGCCTGTCAAGATATTTAGAAGCGAGGATTTACCCGCATTCGTATAGCCTGCAAGCGCGATTTTGAAGGTGTTTGAGCTCATGCGCCCCTTCGCCTGCACATCACGGCGCCTCTGCAAATTCTTTAGCTGTTTGCGGAGAGAAGAGATCTTGCTACGGATTAGCCTTCGATCTACCTCAAGCTGACTTTCACCCTGACCAAACCTCGACCCGATTCCACCACGGGTCTGTTCTTTAGCTAAATGGCTCCACATGCCGCGAAGCCGCGGAAGCAGATACTGAAGTTGCGCAAGCTGGACCTGAAGACGACCCTCGCTTGTCCTTGCATGCAGGCCGAATATATCGAGAATTAGCGCCGTGTGATCGATGACTTTTATGGGTTCTCCAAGAGCACGCTCGAGGTTTGATTGTTGAGCTGGTGTAAGCTCGTCATCGAAAATGACCGTCTGCGCATCGAGTCGATCAACGAGTCCTTTGAGCTCCTCGAGTTTCCCTGGGCCTATGAAGGTCTTAGGGCTTGGGTGATCGAGTTTTTGGGTGATTCGCGCAACGCATTCACCCCCAGCGGTATGGACGAGCCGTTCAAGCTCATCGAGTGAGCGGTCAAGTGGCCAAGCGCTTTGTCTAAAATCTACCCCAACCAACACGGCGCGTTCGGGAACGGGAGCGGTATCGAAATGCTTCAACCGGCTCAATTGGAGTGCGCCTCCATTTGGCTTAATACATAAGCGCGAGCTTCATCAAGGGAAAGGG
>Cebus_capucinus_imitator_PRJNA485217_SSR056__coassemble_1151_pt1 | contig 8515 bp, 6 predicted proteins | sample Cebus_capucinus_imitator_PRJNA485217_SSR056__metabat2_low_PE_012 | metagenome-assembled genome bin Cebus_capucinus_imitator_PRJNA485217_SSR056
GCGCCATGGCGGCTTGGCTCAAGGCGTCCGATATGCTGGTCAACTCGCTGGTGGCGAACGCGCCTCAGAGCGTTCCCACCAAGATCGGCGATTACCTTGCCTCGGGACGTCCCATGATCAACACGTCCATGAACGCTGAGTTTCGCGAGAAGGTCGTGCGCGACGGCTTTGGCGTGAACGTTGTGCCGGGTGACGCCGATGGGCTCGCCAGGGTGATCTGCGAGCTTGTCGAGGACGAGGCGGGACGCGCGCACATGGGTCGCGTGGCGCGCGAACTCGCGGCGGCACAGTTTGACCGCCCGCATTCCTACGAGGCGACCGTCGATCTCATTCGAGGTCTGATCGCCGCAAGACCCCCTCGCGTCTAGCTCGCAAAAAGTGTGTATGAGCCGTCCCCGTCGTCAATGGATCGCCGTTTGTCGTATGGAGGGTGGACCTCGCTATAATAGTGCGGAGATTATGATGATTCCCGTCCGCTGAGGGGGATAATGATATGACCGATCAAGACCTTTCTGGAATCCCGCCGATGGATGAAAGGGCCCATACCACGGTTATGCCGCCCATCTCCGCTGCGTCGACGCGCGGACGGCATACGAGCGGGTCTTCTTTGCATGGAGAGCGTACTGCTCGGGGGTCTTCGGGCGGGGTTGGGCGCGCTCCGCAGAAAGATGGGGTGCCCCGTCGTTTTTCTCGTCGAAATAGCAAGCGCACGGGCGTTGGCAAAAAGCTGGCCATCGGCCTTGCTATCGTCGCTGGTATCGCTGTCGCGGGGTACGGCGCGGGCGTCTTCGCGTTTTCCAATATCTTCTATCCCAACACCCAACTTGTGGGCGTGGACGTCTCGCTCATGACCGCTGCGACCGCCAAGGGCCGCATCGAATCTTCTGCCGTGAACTACAAGCTCACCTTGGAGGGCGAGGGCTTCTCTTGGAGCTATATGCCCGAGCAGGGCGTGAGTCTGGCCGATGCTGAGAATCGCGTGTCGGCGGTGATCGCGGGCAACGATCCCGTGCGCTGGCCCGTCCATCTGATGGATGCCATGCGCGGGGAGTATAAACCCGCAAGCCAGGGCGCCTTGGAATCTCTGCCCTCAGATTTTGACGAGGCGACGTTCGATGCGGATCTTTCTGCAGCGGTTGATGAGTTCAACCGCGGGCGCACCGGGTCGTTTGATACCGTGAGCGCATACGACGAGAGCTCCGGGCGCTTCACGTTCGAGAAGGCGAACTCCAATCGCAAGCTCAGCTTCGACAAGGTTGCTTTGGCCGCGAAGTCCGCTGTTGCGGGTTTGGTTTCCAAGGTCACGGTTACCGAGCATGATTTTGATGCGCTCGCAAGCGACCACACCGATGACCAGATCAAGCAGGCGTGCGACGCGGCAAACATGCTGATAGGTACCAACTGTGTGTTAGATATGGCAGGCAACGAGGTCGCTAAGCTCGACGGGAAGACACTTGCCGGCTTTATCGCGTTTGATGCGGAGCTCAAGCCCTCCCTTTCAAGCGATGCGCTCACCAAGTGGACCAACGATTTCGCAACGGACATCAACACCGTGGGGTCGACGCGAACCTACACGCGTCCGGATGGAAAGACCGTGACCATCGATGGGGGCACGTTTGGGTGGACCGTCGACACGGCGGCGCTGGTTTCCGTTATACAGACCGCTGTCTCCAACAAGCAGACCGACCCTGTCAACGTTCCCACCGCCGCGAAGGGCGATACGTTCGCCAAGGCGGGGGAGGCTGATTGGAAGTCCTACGTGGATGTGGACTTAACCGAGCAGCACGTGCGCTATTACGATGTCGACGGCAATCTTGCCTGGGAGTCCGGCTGCGTGACAGGTAAGCCTAACGGTGATGACGACACCCCCACGGGCGTGTGGAAGGTGAACTCCGTGAGCAAGGACGGCGTTTCCACCATGCTGCGAGGCCCCAAAAAGAAGCTCAAGGAGGGGGAGGAGCTCAAAGAGGGAGAGTCCCCGTATGAGTGGGAGAGTCCGGTTGACGTGTGGATTCCCTTTATCGGTAACTCCTACGGCCTGCATGACGCCACCTGGCAACCGGCGAGCGCCTTTAGCAACCCCGATGCGTACAAGACCATTGGTAGCCATGGCTGCGTGAACCTGCCGTTGGACAAGGCCAAAGAGCTAAGAAGCCTGCTCGACGGCAAGACGGGCACCGCGGTGATCGTGCACTGGTAGGCGTCATTTGATTGGTTACGAGGGGCCGGGTGATTCTAGCCCCTCGTTCTATACTCAACAGGTGTTGCGTATTAGGTACAATCATGTATGACGATTCTGTAATCCATTTACATGTCCACGGATTGGATTCTTAACAATGTTCCAGGCCCTTTCATGCCTATCGCCTATCGCTTTCGCACTTATTCTATTGGGGATCGCGATCCTTGAGCTCCGCCCTCGTGAGCGGGGCATGCGGATGTTGACGATCGGAACGCTCGGATGGGCCCTTGTCCCAGCCGGAACCTCCCTATTTTTGGGCATCTATTACCTCTGTGGTCTTGTGGAGGTTGATGATGAGCTTATCGTCAATGCATCGCTAACGCTTTTTGTCGCCGGTCTTACCGTTTGTGCGCGAGGGCGTCTCCTGCCGTTGTTGGACTCGCTTGAAGACGCTATGGTGCAAACCATTTCGGTGCTGCGCGATGTGATCTTGTTGGCGATTGCGACCTATATTGGCTTTGTGGTTACCGAGCTGCCGTGGAACGAATCGTTCTCAATGCTCCCGCTCTCATCGGTGACCTTCACATTGGTAGTTATCGCTTTTGCCATGGTGATTGCGTACTGTTTTGCACAGCGCACTGGTGTGGGCCCGGCAATCGTATCGCTGCTTTGCCTTGTAATCGGCATCGCTCAGCATTATGTCTTGGAGTTCAAGGGCGCCGCCATTCTGCCTAACGACATTCTCGGGTTGGGGACCGCTGCTGCGGTGAGTGCCGGTTACACCTTCACGCTTGACGAGAACTGCCTTCAGGCGATAACGCTCACTGTCGTCGCGCTCTGCCTGCTCTCGTATGTGCGCCCATCTGCCGTTCATGGACCCGCATCCAGCTTTCATCAACGCGCGGTCACCGCAGGTGTACATGTGGTGCTGGGCACGGCGCTGCTCGGTGTGACGGTTGCCGCGTTTACCGTGACCAAGGTTACCGACTACCTCGATTTCAATCTGAATCGCTGGTGGCCTATCGACTCTTACAACGAGCACGGTTTTCTCCCCACGTTTTTAGCGCTGGTGCAGGACCTTGAGATTCCCAAACCTGAGGGATACTCAACCTGCGATGCGCAGGCACGCGAAGATGCGTATGTTGCCAAATATGATGAAACGGGGGGAGGTACAGCAGAGCGATCATCCGCGGTTTCTCAGTTTGATGAGCTTCAGCCGGCAGTTATCGCAATTATGAACGAGACCTTCTCCGACCTTTCGATCTTCGATAATCTGCGTACTGGTTACGAGGGCCCTGTCGCTTTGGATAGCCTTACTGGGACGATCCAGCGCGGTAGCCTTACGGTTTCGGTTCATGGTGGCGGTACGTGCAACTCGGAGTTCGAGTTTCTTACCGGTAACTCCATGGGCTTCATTGGCACGGGCAAGATGCCGTATGTAACTAATAACTTTTCCGATCTTCCCACATTGGCACGCCAGTTTTCGCAACTGGGGTACAAGACCACTGCTATGCACCCCAACGCTCCTACTAACTGGAACCGCGACCATGTGTACAAGCAGATGGGGTTTGATCAATTTTTGAGCTATGAGGACCTGGCTTACGAGGGGGCGGATTGGCTGCACTCCGGCGTCGCCGACTCCGTTACGTATGAGAAGATCTTACAGCTGCTGCAGCAAGATGCTTCGCCTCAGTTCATATTCGACGTGACTATGCAAAATCATGGAGGATACGCCGGCATAGATGTTCCTGAGGAGTACCTGGTCGATTCGCTGCCCGATGAGATCTCCGACGGCGATCTGCGAACGGCGGCAACTGAGTATCTCGGCCTGATTCGCGCTTCTGAACAAGAGCTCGTCGCGTTCTTAGATCAGCTCTCTCGGTTGGACAGGCCCGTGGTCGTCGTGTTCTTTGGCGATCATCAACCGAGCTTTTCTGCGCAGATCAACGACCAGTTCTACCCTGGTGAGGATGAGAACGTCCATAACGCCCGCCTCTATCAGACGGAGTACGTGATGTGGTCCAACTACGACGTGGCCGGTTCTGTGCGCGGGGAGGGCGCGCAGGTGAGCGCGTCCAGTGCGTCTTCGCTCGGAGCCGAGCTGCTCAACCGTATCGGCGCTCCGCTGGGGAGCTTTCAGAAGGTGCGGTTGGCCGCCGATCTGGACGTTACCACCCTGGGTCTCAACGGCTATACCGGCGCGGATGGGACGCTCTATGCGCTCGACGCCGACTCGCCGTACGCTGGCGTGATCGACGACTTGCGCCGTATCCAATACAAATCGTTTGTCGAGAAGAAGTAGACGTGTGAGGTGCGCGTAGCCTTTTCGCATGGCGGTCGCCTTGGTGGGCTAAGCGGCTATACTGCATACCCGTATGTTCATCCTTGAGGAGGATTTCTATATGACCGAGAGCTGCAAGCCCGTTCGCGTGCGCTTCGCCCCGTCGCCTACCGGCAAGTTGCACATTGGCGGCGCGCGTACCGCTATCTACAACTGGGCGTTCGCCCGCGCCAACGGAGGCACCTTCATCCTGCGAATCGACGACACCGATCCCACGCGCTCCACCGACGAGAACACCCAGATCATCCTGCGCGCCATGCGCTGGCTGGGCCTCGACTGGGACGAGGGGCCCGAGGTGGGCGGCGACTATGGCCCCTACGCCCAGACCGACCGCCTGCAGTTCTATAAGGACGCGGCGCAAAAGCTGTGGGATGCCGGGCGAGCCTACCCGTGCTTCTGCACCTCCGAGCAGCTCGAGGCCGACCGCGCCGCCGCCCGCGCGCGCAAGGACCCCTTCCAGGGCTACCAGCGCCGCTGCCGCGATCTCACCCGTGAGGAGGCCCAGGCACGCATCGACGCCGGCGAGCCCTACGTGCTGCGCATCAAGGTCCCGGACGATCGCGGCGACGTGGTGATCCACGACGCGGTGCACGGGGATGTGACCTTCGACGCCAAGGAACTTGACGACTTCGTGATCTTCCGCTCCGACGGCACCCCCACTTACAACTTCGCCACCGTGGTGGACGATGCCATGATGGGTATCACCCACGTGATTCGCGGTGACGACCATCTCTCCAACACGCCGCGACAGGTGATGGTTTACGAGGCGCTCGACGCGCCTGTGCCCACCTTCGCGCATATCTCCATGATCTTGGGCGCCGACGGCAAGAAGCTCTCCAAGCGCCACGGTGCCACCTCGGTGGAGGAGTACCGCGACGCCGGCTACCTTTCCGACGCCTTTGTGAACTACCTGGCCCTTTTGGGCTGGTCGCTCGACGGCGAGACCACCATCATCCCGCGCGACGTGCTGGCGAGCCGATTCTCGCTCGATCGCATCTCCAAGAACCCGGCGACCTTCGACCCCAAGAAGCTCGATTGGGTGAACGCCGAGTACATCAACGGCATGACCGATCCCGAGTTCGCCGATAAGATCATGCTGCCCGAGCTGGGGCGCGCCGGCCTTATCGGCGAGGGAGACGAGTTCGACGAGGGCTGGATCGACGCGCTGGCCGCCATCGTGAAACCGCGCACCAAGATGCCCGCCGACGTGGTGAGCGTCGCGGCCCCTGTCTTCTCCACTGCCGATGACCTGGAGTATGACGAGAAGTCTGTGGCGAAGGGTCTGGCCAAGGAGGGCATGGGCGCCATTCTCGACGCTGTCCGCGAGGCACTCGACGCCGTGGACGCCGAGGCTTGGACCCCCGAGACCATCGACGGCGCCCTGGAGCCGTTGCCCGAGGCGCTCGACGCCAAGAAGCGTGTGGTGTTCCAGGCCGTGCGTGTAGCCGAGTGCGGCAACATGGTGAGCCCGCCGCTGGGCGAGACCATGGCGCTCATCGGCAAGGCCGACTGCATGGCGCGCCTTGCCCGCGCCCGCGAGATGGCGCTGTAGCGCATCTGCTTACCTGCATGCAAAAACGACCGGGCCCCGGGATCTTCCCCGGGGCCCGGTCGTTTTAATTTCACATCATGCGATCGTATCGAGATCGCTTCCGTATCGTTCCTCCACGGCGGTCGCCACGTGTTGAAACTCGGGGATGTAGCGCGTGAGCACGGTGTCGACCAGGGCCTGGACGCGGGCTTTCTCGTAGATATGCGTGGTGTCGTTGCGATCGCGAAGCATCTGGAGCCATGTTTCCTCGTCCAAAAACGCAAAGTAGCGGTAGGCGGCCTTGATGATGTCGCGCGGTGAGCCAGATGCCGAGACGCTTGCCCCTTCGTAGGCGAGGAGGGCCTTGAGCATCTTCCATCCAAGTTCGAATTGCAAGTGGAACTTGTTGATCACGCCGCTCTGTACAAACTCGTTGGCGAGGTCCTGTGAGCTGGCCTGCTCGAGCACAGCGAGGTTGGACCGGTAGTTATCGACCTTTTTCATAGAGGACCTTTCCGTCGCGCGCAATCTCGTGCAAAAGATCTGGGGAGCTCGCCCGGTCAAGATCAACCACGTCGACCATGAGGAGCGACCAGAGGTTCTCATCCACATCGTCTGCGAAGCCCGTGATATCGCCGCCGCTCACGGCAAGATCGATGTCGCTTTTTGGCAGCGCGGTGCCGCGGGCGCGCGATCCAAACAAAACCACGCGCTCCAGCTCGTGCTTGGCGGCGAGCTCGCAAATCTGGCCATACACATTCTCGATAGGAATCATGTTCCTCCTTTTAACCGTTTCATTCTACTTTGTATCGATGTGAGATTGGGTCTAAAGCTCGCCTAATGCCGCGGTCATCTGTGAGGATACTGCGCGAGGGCGCTTTGGGGCGGTATACTGCTTTCGCTCAAAGAACCCGGCGGAATGGTAACGGTCGCCGGGCCGTACATGAAAGGGGCTTTTATGCCAAAAACCAATCGTTCCACTATGGAACCCAGCGCCGACCGCACGTTTTACTTCACCTCAGAGTCGGTGACCGAGGGGCATCCCGATAAAATCGCTGATCAGATCTCCGATGCGGTGCTCGACGCCATCCTCACCAAGCAGATCGAGCTCGAGGCGCGCGGCTATATCGCACCGGACGGCCATCCCGCGAGCGTTGAGAACGTGCGTTGCGCCGCCGAGACGCTGCTGACCACCGGCACCGTGGTGGTGAGCGGCGAGATTCGCACCGAGGCCTACGTGGATGTGCAGAAGATCGCCCGCGACGTGCTCGCTCGCATTGGGTACGACCGCGCCAAATACGGTTTTGATTGCGAGACCTGCGGCGTGATCAACATGATCCACGGCCAGAGCCCCGATATCGCCCAGGGCGTGGATGAGAGCTACGACGCCCAGGCCGGGCGCACCGCCGACCCGCTCGACCTTATCGGTGCGGGCGACCAGGGCATGATGTTCGGTTACGCCACCAATGAGACGGCAACCCTTATGCCTATGCCGCACTACCTGGCAAGCCGTCTGGCCGAGCACCTGGCTGCCGTGCGTCACGACGGCACCCTGCCGTATCTGCGCCCGGATGGCAAGACCCAGGTTACCGTGCGCTACGAGGACGGTCGCCCTGCGGCCGTGACCACCATCGTGATCTCAACGCAGCATGACGCCGCCATCGAGGATATGGCTGTGATCCGCGAGGATATGAAGGCCCACGTGATCGCCCCCGTTATGGAGGCCGCCGGCATGCCGTGGGAGGACGCCGAGCTCTACGTGAACCCCACCGGTCGTTTTGTGGTGGGCGGCCCCATGGGCGACACGGGTCTCACCGGTCGCAAGATCATCGTCGACACCTACGGTGGCATGGGCCGCCATGGCGGCGGCGCCTTCTCCGGCAAGGACTGCACCAAGGTGGACCGCTCCGCCGCCTACGCCGCGCGTTGGGTCGCCAAGAACGTGGTTGCCGCCGGCCTTGCCGACCGCTGCGAGGTGGAGCTCGCCTACGCCATCGGCGTGGCCAAGCCGCTGTCCATCTACGTCGATACCTTTGGGACCGCGAAGGTGCCCGAGGCCGATATCGAGGCCGCGGTGTCCCGTGTGTTCGACCTTCGCCCGGGTGCGATCATCCGCGACCTCGACCTGCGCCGCCCCATCTACGAGAAGACAGCCGCCTACGGACACTTTGGCCGCGAGGATGCCGACTTCACTTGGGAGAAGACAGACCGCGTGACCCAGCTGCGCGAAGCCTGCGGCATGTAGCGGCTTGCCACCGCGGATCCTCGGCATGAGGGTCGCGCGTCGCCGCCCGTCGTTTTTGGTGCCGTCCGCACGGGCGGCGCTTTTTGTTTGGGCGTCCGAACGAGCGACGACTCGGCGGTCGCACGTGCCTCCTTCTGGGATACACTTGGTCCCATGAGAAACGATACTTCCCAACAGATGGCCCTCTTTGAGGCTCCGCGCGCCATAGGCTACGTGTCC
>Cebus_capucinus_imitator_PRJNA485217_SSR056__coassemble_1168_pt1 | contig 8366 bp, 6 predicted proteins | sample Cebus_capucinus_imitator_PRJNA485217_SSR056__metabat2_low_PE_012 | metagenome-assembled genome bin Cebus_capucinus_imitator_PRJNA485217_SSR056
GGGTTTTTGACGGAGCGGGCTCGCGAGAACGGAACGGCAGGCGGTGTCGCCTACCAGCTGTTCGACAGTTTCTACCTGCTGGTTCTCACCCTCGCGCTCAGCGTGCCGGTAAGCTTGGGCGCCGCGGTGTTTCTGGTTGAGTACTGCCCGGCGGGGCCCGTTCGCAGCGTGGCGTCCACCGCGATCGAGACGCTCTCCAGCCTACCGTCCATCGTGGCGGGCATGTTTGGCTTTCTGGTGTTCTCGGTGGGGTTTGGGTGGCGCTACTCGCTTATATCCGGCGCGGTGGCGCTCACCATGTTCAACATCCCCATCCTGGTGCGTGCCATCCAGCAGGCGCTGGAGGATGTGCCGCGCGGACAGCGCGACGCGTGCCTGGCCATGGGGCTCTCGCGCTGGGAGGCAACGTTGCATGTGCTCATCCCCAGCGCCATGCCGGCTATCGTGACCGGCGTGGTGCTGTCTGCGGGGCGCGTCTTTGGCGAGGCAGCGGCGCTGCTGTTCACCTCGGGCATGTCCAGCCCGGCACGGCTCAACTTCTTGAGCCTCTCGGCATCGCCCACCTGCGCGTGGAACGTGTTTCGCCCCGGCGAGTCGCTCGCCGTGCACATCTACAAGATCTACGGCGAGGGCACGCCTCAGGCCCAGCAGGTGGTATGGGGCACCGCAGCGCTGCTCATGGCGTGCGTGCTCATCTTCAATATCCTGGCGCGCCTGGCAGGTGGCGCCCTATCGAAAAAGCTTACGGGAGAACGGTAATGTCTTCGATTGATTTTGCAAACAGCGGGGCAGCTGCGGGCAGTATTGCCGCGGGTGTCGCGGAGCCCGAGCCCGCGGTGCTTTCAACCCGCGACGTGAACGTGTGGTACGGCGACCATCATGCCCTGGATGATACCTCCCTCTCTTTTGATAAGGGCCAGATCACCGCGCTCATCGGTCCTTCCGGTTGCGGCAAGTCCACCTACCTGCGCAGCCTGAACCTCATGAACCGCGAGATCGCCGGCTGCAAGATCTGCGGGCAGATCAACTACCGCGGACGCGACATCAACACCGACGATGTGGACCTCTACGAGCTTCGCCGCTCCATAGGCATGGTGTTTCAGCAGCCCAACCCCTTCCCCAAGACCATCTACGAGAACATCGCCTTCGCGCCGCGTTGCCATGGCTTGCGCGACCGCGGCGAGCTCGATCAGCTGGTGGAGGAGTCCCTGCGCGGCGCGGCGCTTTGGGACGAGGTGAAAGACAAGCTGGGAAGCAGCGCTCAGGCGTTGTCGGGCGGCCAGCAGCAGCGCCTGTGCATCGCCCGCGCGCTCGCGCTCAAACCCGACGTGCTGCTGCTCGACGAGCCTTGCTCGGCGCTCGACCCCATCTCGACCCTTGCCATAGAGGAGCTCATGACGAGCATCTCGGCGGGCCGTGCGATCATCATCGTGACGCACAACATGGAACAGGCGACGCGTGTGAGCGACCGCACCGCCTTCTTCTACATGGGCGAGATGGTGGAGACCGGTTCCACGAGCCAGATTTTCAGCGCCCCCAAAAGCCGACGCCTGGCCGACTACCTCTCCGGTCGCTTCAGCTAGCAGATATCGCCGAAGGTAGCGCAAAGGTCGCTGAATGACGCGTTGAGCGCCGTTTCAGCGACCTTTGCGCTACCTTCGCGAGAGAGGAGGGGGGCGAGGAGAGGGGCGGCGAGGCGCGTCATGCCTCGTCTTGCCGCGCTACTTAGCCTTCGAGTCTCTCGCTTGCCTCCAGCCAGGACATCTCCAGCTCCTCCAGCTCCTCGGCGGCGGCGTCGATCGCCTGCTGCTGGGCCTCAAGGGCCTGGTAGTCGGTGGGGTCAACGTCCATCATGCCGGCTTTGAGCTCCTCAAGCTTGGCGCGGCGCGTCTCCATCTTGCGCTCCAGGGAGGAGACCTCCTTCTTTAAGCGCTGGCGATCCGCGTTGGAAAGGCCGCTGTTGCTTGCGTCGCCTGCCGTCGCGCCGCTCGCGGGTGCGGATGCGGATTGCTCGGCGCCTGCGCCCGGGACCTTGGTCCGTGCCGTGTGCTGACCCTCCGCGGCGGCCGCCAAGCGCAGGTACTCGTCTACACCGCCCGGCACATGACGCAGCTCGCCGTCTATGAGCGCGAACTGGTTGTCGGTCACGCGCTCCATGAGAAAGCGGTCGTGCGTGATGAGGATGAGCGTGCCCGGCCAGCCGTCCAGCAGATCCTCCACGACGGCGAGCATGTCGGTGTCCAGGTCGTTGCCCGGCTCGTCTAAGATGAGCACGTTGGGCTCGGACAGGATGGTGAGCAAAAGCGACAGGCGGCGGCGCTGCCCGCCGGACAGGTCGCAGATGCGGCTCCACAGCTGCTGGGTGCTAAATCCCAGGCGCTCGCAGAGCTTCTCGGGGCTGGTCTCCTTGCCGTCGACCAGGTAGGTGCGCTTGCAGGTGGAAAGCACCTCGCGGATGGTCTCCGTCTCGTGCGGGGCCAGCTCGTCGAGCTGCTGGGAGAGCACACCGAAGCGTACCGTCTGGCCCACCTTCACGCGCCCGCGCGCGGGGGCGAGCTTGCCGCGGATCACATCGATGAGGGTGGACTTGCCCGCGCCGTTGGCTCCCAAAAGGCCAAAGCGATCGCCGGCGCCTATGAGCCAGGTGACGTCGCGGATCACGGTCTTGGTGGACGAGGAGTCCTCGGGCGTCAGCGCCGCACCCGTGCCCTCGCCGCGCGCGGGATAGCCTGCCGTGACGTCGAGCACGTCGATGACCTGCTTGCCCAGGCGGCTTACCGCCAGGCGTTTGAGCTCCAGTTCGTCGCGCACGGGCGGCACGTCGGCGATGAGCTCGCGGGCCGCCTCGACGCGGAACTTGGGCTTGGTCGAGCGCGCCTGCGCACCGCGCGAGAGCCATGCGAGCTCCTTGCGGGCCATGTTGCGGCGGCGCTCCTCGCTCGCGGCGGCCATTCGGTCGCGCTCCACGCGCTGCAGGATGTAGGCGGAGTAGCCGCCCTCAAAGGGGTCGACGTACCCGTCGTGCACCTCCCACATGCTGTTGCAGACCTCGTCGAGAAACCAGCGGTCGTGCGTGACCACGAGCATGGCGCCGCTGCCGCGCTGCCAACGGCTTGTAAGGTGCCTCGCGAGCCAGTCGATGGTGCGCATGTCCAGGTGGTTGGTGGGCTCGTCGAGCATGAGCACGTCCCAGTCGCCTATGAGCAGGCGAGCCAGGTCCACACGACGGCGCTGCCCGCCTGAGAGCTCGCCCACCGTACCTTCCCACTCCACGTCGGCGATAAGGCCGTCGAGGATCTCGCGCGTGCGGGGGTTCGCGGCCCACTCGTACTCGGGTGCGTCGCCCACCACGGCGCGGTGCACGGTGTCGGTATCCGCCAGGGCGTCGCGCTGGCCCAGCACTCCCACGGTGACGTCGCGACGATGGGTCACGCGCCCGTCGTCGGGCTCGAGGGTGCCCGCGAGTACGCTGAGCAGCGATGATTTGCCGTCGCCGTTCTTACCCACGATGCCTATGCGGTCGCCCTCGCTCACGCCCAGGGTGACCTGGTCTAAGATGAGCTTGGTGGGAAACTCCAGATGCACGTTGTCGCAGCCTAAAAGGATAGCCATGCGCGGCCTTTCACTCGAATGTCCGGGGACCATCCTAGCAGGTTGGAGGGCATAGGGGCGCGGAGCATCAAGACGAATGCGAGAGTATGGAGGAAAAGGATGGCGGGCAACGTCGAGCGCGAGGGCTTTTTCGCGCGGGTTTACGAGATGGTGGCGCAGGTGCCCTGCGGCATGGTAGCCACCTACGGTCAGATCGCCAAGCTCGTGGGCGAGCCGCGCAAGGCGCGTTACGTGGGCTTCGCCCTGCATGTGAACCCCGAGCCGGGTGATGTGATCCCCTGTCATCGGATCGTGTTCGCCGATGGTCGCCTTGCAAGCGGGTTTGCCTTTGGCGGGCCCGATGTGCAACGCCGTATGCTTGAGGAAGAGGGCATCCCGTTTTTGAGTGATGGGCGCGTTGACCTTGCGTCATGCCGATGGCCGGCGGGGATCGAATAGGTCGCGAGCAAGCATCGTCCCGGCGAGCTCCAAACAGGAAGAACCCCCGATGGCAAATCCCGTGCCATCGGGGGTTCTTCCTAAAGTACACCGTTGATACGCACAGAGGGGAGGGATGCGTGTCAGCGCAGCTGGGAGGCCTTTTTCATCGCCTGTGCCTCACCGGCTGTTGAGTTAACTATAGCAAACAGTTAACCGAGTACAACAATCGCTGTACCTCACCACAGTCCCTCCATAAGTTAGCCCTGGCTATCAATTGCGGGCGAAGGGGCGAGAAGAGACGAGCGTGCTAGTAAACCATCCCCATGGCCTCGCGCACCTCGGCGAGCGTCGCCTCGGCGATCTGGTTGGCGCGGCGGTTGCCCTCGGCGAGCACGTCCTTCACGTAATCCAGGTCGCCCTCAAGCTGGCGGCGACGCTCACGGATAGGCTCGAAATAGCCGTTCACGGCCTCGGTCACGTACTTCTTGAGCGCGCCGGAGCCTCCCATGCCAATCTCCTCTGCGATCTCCACCTCGGAGCGGCCCGTGCAGATGGCGGCGGTGGAGAGCAGGCCGGAGACGCCGGGGCGCTTCTCGGGGTCGAAGGTGATCATGCGGTCGGGATCGGTCTGGCTCTTCTTGATGCGCTTGGCCGTTTCCTCCGGCGTCATCGAGATGTTGATGGCGTTGCCGTAGCTCTTGGACATCTTGCGCCCGTCCAGGCCGGGCAGCAGCGGCGTCTCGGAGAGCAGAGCCTCCACCTCGGGGAAGACCTGGCCAAAACGGTTGTTGAAGCGCCGTGCGATGGTGCGCGTGAGCTCGATGTGCGGCAGCTGGTCGCGGCCCACGGGCACCACGTTGCCCTTGCAGAAGAGGATGTCGCAGGCCTGGTGCACCGGGTAGGTGAGCAAAAGCCCCGTGAGCTCGTGCCCGCTGGCCTCCATCTCGGCCTTCACGGTGGGGTTGCGCGCGAGCTCCGCCTCGCTCACCAGCGACAGGAACGGCAGCATGAGCTGGTTGGCGGCGGGCACGGCGGAGTGCGTGTAGATCATGGTCTTAGCAGGGTCGATGCCGCAGGCCAGGTAGTCCATGACCATGTTGTAGACGTTGTCCTGGATATTCTCGGTGGTGTCGCGATCGGTGATCACCTGGTAGTCGGCGATGAGGATATTGGTGCGCGCACCCATCTCCTGCAGCTCCACGCGGCCCTTGAGGGTTCCAAAGTAATGGCCCAGATGCAAGCGACCGGTGGGGCGGTCACCGGTGAGCATGGTGTAGCTGCCGGGGTCCTTCGCCAGGCCGGCGCGGATGGCGTCGCTCTTCTTCTGCGCGATCTCGTAGCTCTGCTCGTTAGGCATGATGTCTCCTTTGCGGTTAGCGATTCAAGATATGGCGCGAAAGCTTTTGCGCGCGCCCGTACAAGCCGGAATCCTCGATACCGAGGCGTGGTTCATGCCGAGGACCCAGGGTAAAAACAAAAGCAGCCTCTAGCTGCGCCATCGCTTGCCTGGTGCGTGCCGCGCGCGCTCGCGCTCCTGGGCACGGGTCTCCTCGGCAAAGGCGGAGTCGGCGGGGTCAACCAGCTCGTCGGCGTGCGTCTTGGGGTTGTAGTGGTGGCGCAGCACCGGTTCGAACAGGCGCAGGTGCATGGCGAACGCCGCCGAGCACATGAGCAGCGCGATGAAGATCACCACGCGCCAGACGATGCTCACCTGGTTAATGGCGGTGGCACCGGCGGCGAGCAGGATGCACCACGCGTAGATGAGCAGCACGGCCTGCTTTTGGTCGTAGCCCTCTTGGATGAGGCGATGGTGGATATGGCCCTTGTCGGCCTGGCCTATGCTCACGTGCGCGCGCTTGCGGCGGATGATCGCCGAGAAGGTGTCCAAGATGGGCACACCGGCCACGATGAGCGGGATGATGATGGAGGTGAGGGCCGCGGTGCGGCTCACGTTGAGCAGCGAGATGGAGCCCAGCGCGAAGCCCAGCAAAAGCGATCCCGAGTCGCCTAAGAAGATGCTCGCGGGATGGAAGTTGTAGCGCAAAAAGGCCCCGCAGGCGCCCACGAGCGCGATGGAGAGCGCTGCGGCGTCGTTTCTCATAGCGAGCAGCGCCATGAAGTACATGGTCACCCCGGCGATGGCGGAGATGCCCGTCGCGAGCCCGTCCAGGCCGTCGATGAGGTTGATGATGTTGGTGTAGGCCACAAGGTAGACCACGGTGATGGGGTAGGCGGCGAGGCCCAGATGCACATTCCCGCCGCCCAAGGGGTTCACCACGTCGTGGATGAGCAAGCCGCCCGCTGCCGCCACGACAGCGGCCAGGACCTGACCGGCCAACTTCACGCGGGGCCTTAGGGACACTACGTCGTCCACGGCGCCGGTGATCACGATGATGAGAAACGCCACGCCCAGCATGGGGTAGTTGATGGTCATGCTGGGGTGCGGAATGAGCGCCGGCGGCCAGCCCAGATACCAGGTGCCCAGCACCTGCACGGCGCAGGCGACCACCAATCCCGCGAAGACCGCGAGGCCTCCCATGCGGGGGATGGGCTCCTTGTTGATACGGCGCTTGTCGGGGTAATCGATGGCGTCCAGCGCCAGCGCGATGCGCTTCGCGATGGGCGTGCCCACGTACGTGGTGAGAAACGCCGCTGCGAGAATGCAGATATGGGGGAGCATGAAGTCCACGCGCTACCGCCAAGCCGCCGGAGATGTACACAATGCAAACCAGTTTACCTAAGTTGGCGCCGTCGCGTTCCCACAGGGGGCCATTACCACGGGGCGTGCAGAACTTGCGCTATGATGGGCGCTGGATTACGCGGTGCGCTCCGAGCCCCGCGCCATCGTCCTCCCTGCGCAGAAAGCCGTGTTGATATGCCCGCCGATTCGCCATTCCGCCTGCTCGACCCTGCCTCGCTCACCTCTTGCAAGCTGTGCCCACGTCGTTGCGGGGCGCGTCGTGCCCAAGGCGAGCGCGGGGTGTGCGGGGCGGGCGACACGCTCAAGCTCGCACGCGCGGCGTTGCATATGTGGGAGGAGCCGCCCATCTCGGGCGAGCGCGGGTCGGGTACCGTCTTTTTCTCGGGATGCCCGCTCAAGTGCGTCTATTGTCAAAACCACGAGATCTCGACCGGGGGCTTTGGCTTGGAGGTCGCGCCGGAGCGCCTGGTCCAGATCATGCTGGAGCTGCAAGATTCCGGAGCCCACAACATCAACCTGGTCACTGCCACGCACTGGGCGCACCTGCTGCCCGCTGCGGTGCGCGAGGCTCGCTCGCGGGGACTCGCTGTGCCCATCGTTTACAACACGAGCGGCTATGAGCGCGCAACGGCCGTGCGCGAGTTGGGCGACGTCGTGGACGTGTGGCTCACGGATTTCAAGTACGCGAGTGCGGGGCCTGCCCGCGATCTGTCCCATGTGGCGGATTACCCTGCGGTTGCCGAGCGCGCGCTCGGGCAGATGGTCGCCGAGCTCGAACGGCGCGGCGGCGGGCTCGTGGACGCCGAGGGCATGATGCGGCGTGGGATCATCGTGCGCCACCTCGTGCTGCCGGGACATGCGGACGACTCGTGCCGCGTGCTCGACCGCATCTGGGAGGTGGCCGGCGATGTGCCCATCTCGGTGATGAACCAGTACACGCCCAACGAGCGCGTGCGCGCCGCGGGCGGCGAGCTGGCGCGCGCCGTCACCCGCGATGAGTACGAGCGGGTGCTCGACCATGCCGACGACCTGGGTTTCACGCAGATGTTTTGGCAGGAGGGCGGTGCCGTGAGCGAGAGCTTCACCCCCGCGTTCGACACGTCCGGCGTGCTCGCACCCGCCGCCGGACCCATCGCGCCTCGGCACTAACGTGTGCTCCCGCGGCGTGGCTCATAACGACCGTGAGGGATGCTATAAACTGCTTGAGCACAGCCTCGCGGTGTCCCGTCTTATGACAGACGCCCGCCGCGCTGCGGGGATTCGGTTTCCCGACGATGATCGACCCGCAAACCTCGGTAAGGAGTAACCCATGTCAGACCGCGTTCTCAACATCGCCTATGTGGGCAACGGCAAGTCCACCAACCGCTATCACGCGCCCTTCGCGCTGGATAGACCCGAGAAGTTCCGTGTGGCGACCATCCAGGCGCGCCACATCGACCACGCGGCATGGGCGGCCATCCCCGGTGCGCGCTACTCCACCGACCTGGACGACATCCTTTTGGACCCCGCCATCGATGTGGTGGAGATCTGCACGCCGTCCGCGCTTCATTACGAGGGTGCCAAGCAGGTGCTTTTGGCGGGCAAGCACGTGGTGGTGGACAAGCCCTTCGCGGCGACCTACGACCAGGCGGCC
>Cebus_capucinus_imitator_PRJNA485217_SSR056__coassemble_1170_pt1 | contig 8348 bp, 5 predicted proteins | sample Cebus_capucinus_imitator_PRJNA485217_SSR056__metabat2_low_PE_012 | metagenome-assembled genome bin Cebus_capucinus_imitator_PRJNA485217_SSR056
TGGGGATGGGTGTCGTGCTCGCCGTGATCTCGTTCGCGGGGGCGGCGGTGTTCTTCTACCTCGCGGCGCGCATGGACAGCCTGCAGCCCCGCGGCCGACATGCCGCCACCGGCCTGGGCCGCGGGGTGCGCGTGTCCCTGGGCAAGAACCGCGGGCATGTGAGCTCCACGGGGTCGGCCCCGGGCCGCTTCGCCACCAAGATGATCGCGCGGGTCCGGCGCATCCGAGCCGATCGCGCCGCGGCAAAAGCGGTGGCCCAGGATGCCGCCCGACAAGATCAGCTTCATACCGAGAACCTTGGCGGCAAGCCCTCGGTCGAGGCGGCTCCGGCGCCCAAGCCCGCTACCCGAAGACGGGTGAGCAAGACGGCCGACGGCATTCGCGTGGCGATGCCTGCCAAGAAGCGTTCCGGCAAGAGTCCTTCCGAAAGCACCGGGACCGCGAAGTAGAGTCCCTGTGAGCGGCCGTGTTGTCGGCTTGGCCGTTACGCCGCCGAAACATACGCGCCGTAGGCTAAAGGTAAGATTCCGTGCGTCTGAGGGGATACGCCTATGTCCGCCACCCGTTTTGCCGAGCATGCCCTGTCCGTGGGCGACGTCACCTACCGCTACTTCCGTGTCCGCGACATCGAGGGTGCCCAGATGCTGCCCGTCGGCCTGCAGATCCTCGTGGAGAACGTGCTTCGATGCGTGAAGGATCCCGACGAGGCGCGGCGTATGGCGACGGAGATCGTGCGTGCCGGCCGTGCTGGCGAGGCCGGGGGCGAGATCGAGTTCATGCCTGCCCGCGTGCTGTTCCAGGACTTCACCGGCGTTCCGGTCTTCGTCGACTTCGCCGCGATGCGCGATGCGGCGGCGGCGCGTGGGGGAGACCCCGCCCTCGTGAACCCGCAGATCCCCTGCACGCTGGTGGTCGACCATTCCGTCGCCGCCGACGTGGTCTCGTGCGCCAAGGCGGCTGCCGAGAACGCGCGCATCGAGGCCGAGCGCAACGCCGAGCGCTTCGCGTTTCTCAAGTGGAGCGCCGCGAGTTTTGGGAACGTGGGGATCGTGCCGCCGGGGGCGGGCATATGCCACCAGCTCAACATCGAGCGTTTCTGCCGCGTCGCTATGGAGGGGCCCGTGGGTGACGGTGGGAGCGCGCTCGCTTTCGACACCCTGGTGGGCACCGACTCGCACACCCCCACGGCCAACGGCATGGGCGTGCTCGGCTGGGGCGTGGGCGGCATCGAGGCGGAGGCCGCGGCGCTGGGGCAGCCCTGCACCATGCTCGTGCCGGCCGTGGTGGGCGTTCGCCTCACGGGCAAGTTGGGCCAAGGCGCCACCGCCATGGACGTTGCCCTCACGTTCGCCGAGCGCCTGCGCGCCGTGGGCGTGGTGGGCAAACTCGTGGAGTGCTTCGGCGAGGGCGTGGGCACGCTCACGGCCACGCAGCGCGCGACCATCTCCAACATGAGCCCCGAGTACGGCTGCACCTCCACGCTGTTCCCGGCCGATGACGCCACGCTCGCCCAGCTGGAGCACACGTGCCGAACGGACCACGAGCTCGATTGCGCCCGCGCCTACCTCGAGGCCCAAGGGCTCTTCGACGACCCGTGCGCGGCCAGCCGCGTGTACTCGCAGGTTATCGACATCGACCTTTCCGCCATTCGCCCCTCGCTCGCGGGCCCCTCGCGCCCGCATAACCGCGTAGACGTAGCGGGCCTGCGCGATCGCTTCGACGCCGTCGCGGCACAGTACGGCCGGGTGACGGGGGAGCGCACGTTCTCGGTCGTCTTTGACGGGGCTGATTACGAGCTCGACCACGGCGCCATCGCGATCGCTGCCGTGACGAGCTGCACGACCGCCACCGACCCGCTCATGATGCTTCAGGCCGGTCTTGTCGCCAAGCGCGCCGTCGAGCTTGGGGCCGCGCCCTTGCCGTGGGTGAAGAAGGTGCTCGCCCCGGGCAGCCATGCCACCACGGCCCTGCTCGCCGCCGCCGGCCTTACCGGCCCGCTCGCGCGGCTCGGCTTCGAGGTGTGCGGATACGGCTGCATGAGCTGCATCGGCAACTCCGGCCCGGTGTTCGAGCCCATGCACGGCATCGCCTCCGAGTGCGAGCTGGCGAGCGTGTTGTCGGGCAACCGCAACTTCGACGGCCGCATCTCGGCGGACGTGGCGCAGAACTTCCTGGCCGCCCCGGCGCTCGTGGTCGCCTACTCGCTCGCCGGGACGGTGCGCGTCGACCTTGACCACGAGCCCGTGTGCGAGGGTGCCCACGGGCCCATCTACCTCGCCGACCTCATTCCCTCGGATGACGAGGTGCGCGACGCCCTCGACGCCGTGCTCTCGCCCGAGGTCTTCGACTCCGCCGCCCGCGAGCTCTACACCGGTTCGAAGGCTTGGTCCGACCTGCCTCAGGACGGGCAGGAGACCTTTAGCTGGGACGCCGATTCCACCTACGTTCGCCTCCCGTCCTACTTTGAGGACGCCGTCGTCTCGGGCATCTTTGAGCTCACCGGCGCGCGGATCCTCGCCAACCTGGGCGACTTCGTCACCACCGACCATATCTCGCCGGCCGGCTCCATCGCCCCCGACTCCCCGGCTGCGACCTATCTGCGTGCCCATGGCATAGCCGACGCCGACTTCAACACCTACGGCAGCCGCCGCGGCAACCATGAGGTCATGATGCGCGGGTGCCTCGCCAACGTGAAGCTCGAGAACAAGCTTGCGGGCGGCAAGGTGGGCGGTTGGACCCGCGATGCCTACAGCGGCGAGATCGTGTCCATCTTCGACGCCGCCTCCTCCGCCTGCGAGCACGGCGCGGCGCTGGTGATCCTCGCCGGTAAGATGTACGGCTCGGGCTCCTCGCGCGACTGGGCCGCCAAGGCGCCGGCGCTTTTGGGCGTGCGCGCCGTCATCGCGCAGAGCTTCGAGCGCATTCACCGGTCCAACCTGGTCGGAATGGGTATCTTGCCGCTCCAGTTCAAGGATGGCGAGAATGCCGAGTGTTTGGGGCTCACCGGTACCGAGGTCATCGACATCGCGCCCGTCGACTTCGAAAACGGCGTCCCCGCCGACCCGTATACTCGGGTCATCGCCACGCGTGAGGACGGGGTCAAGGTGACTTTCGAGGCACGCGTGCGTGTGGATACCGCTGCGGAGGCCGCGTACTTCCGCGCGGGTGGTATCCTGCCTTATGTGCTCGACTCCCTCATGGAGGGATAGCGCTACCATACCAGACCGTTCTCGCAGTGAGGATATGCATGATCTGCCCCCAGTGCCTCAAGTCCATCCCCGATGACGCCGAGTTCTGCCCGCATTGCAGCGCGTATGTGGGCGATAGGGTAAACCTCACGCCGGCGAGCGAGTTCGTCTTCTGCGATGGGTGCGGCGCACGTCTCACCGGCCGCGAGCGCACGTGCCCCAAGTGCGGACGCCCTGCACCCGGGATCCTGTCCACCGACTCCGCCTCCGCTGCGCTCGCCGCGGGTCACACCGCGAGTTTCCCACGGCTCACGCAGGAGCTTATCGACGCTAGGGCGAAGCCCTCAAACCACGAGTCGGTGCACGCCGCGCTTGAGAGCGTGAACGTGCCTGTGATCGAACCGGACTTCGCGGATCCCTCCGCGACCAATGTGCTGCGCGCCGGTGACATAGCTCGCGCGGCGGTCGAGAAGAAGGGGAAGGGGGCCGCCGCGGTGGATCCCTATCACAAACCGCGAAAGCGCTGGCCCAAGGTCATGGGAGCCATAGCGGCCCTGTTGGCGCTCGCCGGCGGTGCCGTCTACTTCGTCACGGAAGATCCGCTGGGCGTCATGCCCGGCCTGTATGCGGAGTTCCAACGCTCCGCCCGCGAGATGTTCCCGGTCCGCGAGGGCATGGCGCCTGCGGGCTCTGCCACGGATTCCACCTCTGCCGAGCCGCAAGAAGAGTCCGTGCTCACCGAGGAGCAGGCCTACCAAAAGCTCACTGCGGCATACAACACCATCGTCGCCCAGCATGACGCCCTCGACCAGATCATCAACGACTACAACACCTGGTTTGTGCGCAAGAATCTTGATGAGCGCAAGGCGGGTTCTCAGAGCGCCTACTCGGCCCGCAAGACCCTGGATACCGTGATCGAGGAGCTGCAGGGCCTTAAGCTTGCCGAGGGGTCCCAGTACGCGAGTCAGGCCGCCAACTTGGTTCAGCTGGCGCAGTGGGTCCGCACACGCGTGGATATCTATTGCAACAGCTGGGACATCTCGCTGTCCATCGTGGGCGACTCGCCCTCATCGCATCAAGACGAGATCTTGGCCCCGCTCAACAATCGCCGTGCCGAGGATCAGGAGGCTCAGGCGCAGTTCTATGCTCATGAGCAGGAGTATCGTCCTGTCTCGCCTGTTGCGTAGCGTGCGCAATTGGTGAATACGGGTGCTTCTTGCTAGAATTGGGCAGATACAGGTTTTTTGAAACGAAAGGGCGCCCATGTTCGGCATGTCTCCCAAGTTGCATACCCCCGACTTCGATGTGAAGGGCGACGAGGTCGCCGTCATCACCACCTCCAAGGGCGTGATTCGCGTGAAGCTCGACGGCGAAGGCGCGCCCATCCACGTCGGCAACTTCTGCGAACTTTCGACCATGGGATTTTACGATGGGCTCAAGTTCCACCGCTACGTTCCCGGTTTCGTGATTCAGGGCGGCTGTCCCAACACTCGCGACATGACCCCTGCCGAGGTCGCTGCCGGGCAGGTGGGCCCCGATGGCCGTCCCGGTACCGGCGGCCCTGGCTGGTGTATCAAGGAGGAGTTCTCCACCAACCCGCGCAACAGCCACATCGACGGTGCGCTTGCCATGGCGCGTTCCCAGATGCCCGATTCCGCGGGTTCCCAGTTCTACTTCTGCTTGGGTGCGCAGCACAACCTCGACTCGGGCTACACCGTGTTTGGCTCAACGCTCGAGGGGTTTGACGTCATCGCCCAGCTTCGCGCCGGCGATGTGATCGAGAGCGTCGAGATCGTTCACGAGGCCGCCTAAACGGCCCCGTTTCCATGTGAAGGAGCGCAAATGAACGCACAGCTTATGGATCAGGCGCGCGCTGCCTACCGTGCCGGGGACTTCGTGCTCGCCGCACAGATGTTCGACGCTGCCAAGACCCCCGAGGAAATCTGCGGTGAGGCCGATCACCTGCGCGGTAACTGCCTCATGCGCCAGGGGCTGTTCCCCCAGGCCGCCACGGCATACGCCGCGGCCCTGCGCGACACCGCCTACGGCAAGGCGGGCGCGCTTCTCACCAACCAGGGAAAGGCGCTCGCCGCCGCCGGGAACTTGGACTCCGCTGTCGAGGCGTTCTCCGCGGCGGTGAAGGATTCCAGCTATGCGACCCCCTATAAGGCCTACATGGGCCTGGGCGGCGCCCTTGTTTCGCGACATGACTATGCCGAGGCGGGAACGGCCTTTCGCCAGGCCGCCGTCGACGGCACCAACCCCGCCCCTGCGGCCGCGCTGCTCGAGCTCGGCGAGTGCTTTATCCAGCTCGGCCGCCCGGCAGACGCCGTGGAGACCCTGCGTCAGACGCTCGATTTCGCCGGCCCGCAGGACGATGTCCGCAAGATTCATGCCACCCTGGGTCGTGCGCTCGCGGCGGCGGGCAAGCAGGCAGATGCCGTTGACGCCTTTGGCGCTGCCACCGCCGATGGTGTCTATAAGCTGGATTCCGAGGAGCAGGACGTGTATCAGGGTTGCCAGGACTCCCTGTCCGCTCAGCGCGCCATCGCCTCGAGCCCCTCCGGCTCCCTTGGCGTGCCCGTCACGCAGGCCGATCCGCTCGACCCTATGGGCCAGACCGGAAACTTCATGCCCGATCCTTCCGATACCGGCTTTTTCACCCTGTCCGAGTCCGAGATGATTCAGCAGGACAAGGTGAACCAGAAGGTCCGCCGCAAGCGCCGCCACACCGGTCTCAAGGTCTTTCTCGTCATCTTGCTGCTACTTGCTCTTGCCGGCGGCGGTCTGGCCTTCGCTTTCACGCGCGGACTGGGGTATCCCTCGCAGCAAGATACCCTCACGGGCCTGTTCTCCGCAGTGAGCGATGGTACCGACACCGATGAGTTTCTCGCTTCCAGCCTCGATGATTCCTCTCGTTCTCTTTTGGTCTCGACCATTCCCGACGGCGCCACCGCTACGATTGCCGGTATGGATCAGTCTATGACCGAGAGCGTCGCCACGGTCGATGTGGCGCTCTCCAAGGGCGGCACCCAGACCTACGAGGTCACCTTCGTGCGCGAGGGTATCGGTTGGAAGGTCGCGGCTCTCTCCGTTGACTTCAGCGATTCGGACGCCACCGCTACCGAGTAGTTCGCTCTCGATCCTGCAGGCTTGTTAGGGAGACACCTTGTTTTCTTTGATGGATATGTTTTTGGGCCACTACGACGGTGACCTCGCGATCGACCTGGGCACGGCAAACACCTTGGTCTCGGTTCGCGGAAAAGGCATCGTGCTGCGCGAGCCGTCCGTGGTCGCCATTGACAAGAACGATGAGCGCATCCTTGCCGTCGGCATAGACGCCAAGCGCATGCTCGGCCGTACGCCGGGCAACATCGTCGCCGTGCGCCCCTTGAAAGACGGCGTCATCGCCGACTTCGACGTGACCGAGGCGATGCTTCGCTACTTTATCGAGAAGGCCAGCGACAAGCGCTATCCGTGGACCCCGCGTCCCCGCGTGGTGGTCTGCGTGCCCTCGGGAGTGACCTCCGTCGAGAAGCGAGCCGTCTTCGAGGCCACTATCCAGGCCGGTGCTCGCCAGGCGTATCTCATCGAGGAGCCCATGGCCGCCGCTATCGGTGCCGATCTGCCCGTTGAGGAGCCCACGGGCTCCATGGTTATCGATATCGGAGGCGGAACCACCGAGGTCGCCGTCATCGCCATGGGCGGTATCGTGGTCTCGCAGTCTATTCGCGTCGCGGGAGATGAGTTCGACAAGGCCATCCTCACCCATGTGCGCAGCGCCTACAACCTCGCTATCGGCGAGCGCACCGCCGAGGACATCAAGATCAAGGTCGGTTCCGCCGTTCCGCTCAAAGACGAGCTCGATGTCGAGGTCAACGGTCGCGACGTGAGCACGGGTCTGCCCAAGACCGTGCGCATCGAGAGCGAGGAGATTCGCAGGGCTTTGCAAAAGCCGCTTGACGAGATGGTGAAGGCTGTAAAGGATGCGCTCGACGCCACTCCGCCCGACCTCGCCTCCGACCTCATGTACTACGGCATCTTGCTTACCGGTGGCGGTGCGATGCTTCGCGGTCTTGACGTGCGCCTGCGCGACGAGACGGGTGTGGCGGTCAACGTGAGCCCCACCGCCCTGGATAACGTTGTGAACGGTTGCGCGCGCGTGCTCGAGGCCAACGCCTTCGACGGCGGATTTGTCCAGTCCAACGCGTAGACGCGTATCTCATAAGGAGCGTTTTGGCTCGTAATCAAGGGTTTCCATCTCATCTTGGCTCCAAGCAGCAGTCATCGGGCATCCGCCAGCTCGTCGTCTGCTGCCTGGCCTCCGTCTTGCTGCTCACACTTTTTCTCCGCGAGGGCGAGGTGGGGCCTCTGCACACCGTCCGTTCGGCGGTGACCACCGTGAGCGCGCCGCTTCGTGTCGTGGGCTCGGTGATCGCATCGCCGTTTGGCACCATAAAGACGGCCGCCGGCGATATGACGGCCTCGAGCAAGACCTTGAGCGAACTCAAGCGCGAAAACGCTCAGCTCACGGCTAAGGTCGCCGAGCTCTCGGAGGCTCAAAAGACCGCTGAGAGGCTCCAGGGGCTTGTTGAACTCAAATCTAACTATAACCTTCAGTCCGTCGCTGCCCGCATCATCGGATCCACCGGCGACGCCTGGTCTCAGACGGTCACCATCGACAAGGGCTCAACCTCCGGGTTCGAGATCGGTATGCCCGTGTGCAGCTCGGGTGGAGTCGTCGGCCAGATCATCGAGGTCTCGGCGACCACCTCTACCGTCCGTCTCATCACCGACGAGCGCTCCGGTATCTCGGCCATGATCCAATCGACCCGTGCTCAGGGCATGTTGCAGGGGCAAGCCGACGGTTCGCTTCGCCTGTCCTACGTCTCGGCTGATGCCGACGTGGCGGTGGGGGATATCGTCATCACGTCCGGCCTGGGAGGATCGTTCCCCAAAGGTCTTCCCTTGGGAACCGTGAGCTCGATCGAGAAGGCGAACAACGCCGTTTACTACACCATCGTTGTGCGATCCCTGTCTTCTGCCGAGAACAACGAAGAGGTCCTGGTCGTAACCTCCGTGACCGCCGATCAGGTCGCTACCTCCGACGAGGTCTCCTCTGCGAATTCCTCGCCTCAGGGTACTTCCCGCGATGCCGTC
>Cebus_capucinus_imitator_PRJNA485217_SSR056__coassemble_1176_pt1 | contig 8293 bp, 5 predicted proteins | sample Cebus_capucinus_imitator_PRJNA485217_SSR056__metabat2_low_PE_012 | metagenome-assembled genome bin Cebus_capucinus_imitator_PRJNA485217_SSR056
AACCGCCGCGAGCGCGGCGGCCGCAACGCCAACCGCGGCGGCGAGCGCGGCTCCGAGCGCTCGGAGGCCCCGCAGCGCACCCGCCGCTCCAACAACGCCCCCTCCATCCCCGCCGGAATGGACATGCCCAACCCCGACAAGCAGCAGGGAAAGGGCAAGAAGCGCCGCGGCGGCGAGACCCATGAGGAAGACCGCTACAGCCGCATGGCGCGCGAGGCGGAGGAATACAACCGCGAGAAGGTCCTCGAGGAGGCCCGTGCCGCCGTGGAGGAGGCCGGCCGCGAGAGCACCGGTCGCCGCAAGAAGCGCAAGGAGAAGCGCGAGCGCGAGGCCGCCCGCGTGGAGCAGGAGAAGAAGATCGAGGAGGCCAAGGCCCAGGGCGTCTCGGTGGAGGAGCTCGACGCCGTGCGCGTGGCGCAGGGCGTGACCGTGGCCGAGCTCGCCGAGGCTCTGGACGTCAACGCCAACGACATCATCAAGCGCCTGTTCCTGCTGGGCACCCCGCTCACCATGACGCAGTCCATGAGCGACGATCTGGTCGAGCTCGTGGCCGACGACATGGGTCGCAAGATCCGCATCACCACGCCGGAGGAGGAGAACTCCTTCAGCTTCTACGACGACCCGGAAGACCTCAAGGAGCGCCCGCCCGTGGTCACCGTCATGGGCCATGTCGACCACGGCAAGACCTCGCTGCTCGACGCCATCCGCCACACCGGCGTGACCGCGACCGAGGCCGGCGGCATCACCCAGCACATCGGCGCCTCCCAGGTCACCATCAACGACCGTGTCATCACCTTCGTCGATACCCCGGGCCACGAGGCGTTCACCGCGATGCGCGCCCGCGGCGCCAAGGTCACCGACGTCGTGGTGCTCGTGGTCGCCGCCGACGACGGCGTCATGCCCCAGACCGTCGAGGCCATCAACCACTCCAAGGCCGCCGGCGTGCCCATCGTCGTCGCCGTCAACAAGTGCGATAAGCCCGAGGCCAACCCCGACCGCGTGCGCCAGGAGCTCGTCGAGCACGGCGTCATCCCCGAGGAGTGGGGCGGCCAGAACATGTTCGTGAACGTCTCCGCCCGCCAAAAGCAGGGTATCGACGACCTGCTCGAGACCATCCTGCTTCAGGCCGACGTGCTCGAGCTCAAGGCCAACCCCGACACCACCGCCTCCGGCTACATCCTCGAGGGCAAGCTCGACCGCGGCCGCGGCCCGGTCGCGACGCTGCTCGTGAACCGCGGCACCCTGCACGTGGGCGACGCCCTGGTGGCCGGTCAGTGCTGGGGACGCGTGCGCGCCATGCTCAACCCGCGCGGTGAGCAGGTCAAGGTCGCCGGTCCCTCCGACCCGGTGGAGATCTTGGGCCTGAACTCCGTGCCGGGCGCTGGTGACGAGTTCCGTGTCTTCGAGGACGAGCGCGATGCGCGCGACCTCGCCGAGCAGCGCGCCCTCAAGGCCCGCATCGAGGAGCAGAACAAGGTCAAGCACGTCACGCTCGAGACCCTGTTCTCCGAGATGAGCGAAAACGAGCTCAAGGACCTGAACCTCGTGGTCAAGGCCGACGTCCAAGGCTCCATCGAGGCGCTGGCCGACGCGCTGGGCAAGATGGACCAGTCCGAGGTGCGCATCAACATCATCCACTCCGCCGTGGGTGCCATCTCCGAGACCGATGTGGTCCTCGCCGCCGCCTCGAACGCCATCATCGTCGGCTTCGGCGTGCGCCCGCAGGCCAAGGCCCGCGACATGGCCGAGAAAGAGAACGTGCAGATCAAGACGTACTCCATCATCTACAAGGCCATCGAGGACATCGATGCGGCGCGCATCGGTATGCTCAAGCCCTCCGAGGAGGAGGTCCGCACCGGCGAGGCCGAGGTCCGCGACACCTTCCGCGTGCCCAAGGCCGGTCTCATCGCGGGCTGCATGGTCACCGAGGGCGAGATCAGCCGCGACGACCGCGTGCGCGTGGTGCGCGACGGCGTCGTGGTCTTCGACGGCGTCTTCGGCTCCATGCGCCGCTTTAAAGACGACGTCAAGTCCGTCAAGAGCGGTTACGAGTGCGGTCTGGGCATCGAGAAGTTCCAGGACATCAAGGTCGGCGATATTCTCGAGGCGTACAAGATCGTCGAGGTCGCTCGCACCGAGTAGTCCCGATTTCCCGTTAAGGAGGAGTATCCGTGAAGCAGACCCCCGCCACGCGCCGCCTGGGCCATGAGCTCCAGGAGAAGCTCGGCTACATCCTGCTCTTCGAGGTCGCCGACCCGCGTCTTGACCTGGTGACCCTCACCGGTGTGGACGTGTCGCCCGACCGCTCCTACGCACGTGTCTACGTGACCTGCGACGCGATGCGCTACGATGAGGTCATGGATGCCCTGGCAAGCGCCAAAGGCCGTATCCGCAGCCTTCTCGCGCGCTCGCTCGACTGGCGCGTGACCCCCGAGCTCGACTTTAGGATCGATCGCTCCACCGACGAGGCGCAGCGCATCTCGGCCGCGCTCGAGATGCGTCCTCCCACCATCGACGTCGAGAAGGATGAGGAGGGTTACCCTCTTGACCCCTCGCATGCCGAGGATCTTTCTCTGGGGGATGACGGTCAGGATGGGTAGCTGCTTGCGCCTGACCACGCCTCAGGCGTGGGAGCCGGTGCTCAACCTTATCCGCGAGGCCAGGAGCATCGCTATATCGGGGCACACCAACCCCGACGGCGATGCCCTGGGCTCCGTACTCGGTTTGGGTCGCGCCTTGTCCGAGCACTTTCCTTTGAAGAGGATCACCTGCCTGCTCGCCGACGACGCACCCGTGCCGCGTATCTACCGCTTCCTGCCCGGGTCGGACCAGTTGCTCCCCGCGTGCCGCTACGACGAGACACCCGACCTGTTCATCTCCGTCGATGCTCCCACCATCGAGCGCATCGCCGATTCAGCTCGGGTGGCGGAGCGTGCCTATTCGAGCATCTCGATAGACCATCACCCCAGTCGCGATGAGTTCCCCGATGTGACGGTGCGCCGCACCAATGCGGCCGCGACCGCCATGCTCGTCGAGGAGCTGCTCGAGGCGGCGGATATCTCTCGCAGCCCTGAGGTCGCCACCTGCCTGTTCACCGGATTGGTTACCGATACAGGGCGCTTTCAGTACCAAAACGCCGACCCTGCGGCGTTTGCGTGCGCGGCTCGTCTGGTGGACGCCGGTGCGGATCCCGCGCAGGTGGCGCTCGAGGTCTACCAGAGCCAGCGCGTTGAGTACCTCCAGCTCGAATCGATCGTTATGGGTCGTATCCGCACGGTCGGTGAGGGCCGTGTCGCCTACAGCTACGCCTACGCGAGCGACCTCGATGTCTGCGGGGTGTCCAACGACGAGTGCGACGGCCTGGTGGACGTGGTGCGCTCCGTACAGGGGACCGAGGCGTGCCTGTTTCTCAAGGAGACCGAACCCGGCATGATCCGCGGCAACCTGCGATCAAAGTGCGAGCTCGATATCTCGGGCATCGCCGCGGCATTTGAGGGCGGGGGGCATCCCGCCGCGGCCGGTTTCACCTTCCGAGGTACGGTGGACGAGGCGCTCGCCGCCATCCTCCCCATGCTTCAAGACCTTGTCGAGAGCCGTTGACAGCGGCTCTCTTTTTTCCGTGAACCATTTAGGTATAAGGAGCTCTCGCCCATGGCGAAACGCAAACCTTCCGATATGAACTTGCTCATCGCGGTGGATAAGCCCGCCGGCATCACGTCTCACGACGTGGTGGCACGGGTGCGTCGCGCCCTGCGCGAGCGCCGGGTCGGCCATGCCGGCACTCTCGATCCGGCGGCAACGGGCGTGATGCTCGTGGGTGTGGGCCAGGCGACGAGGCTCTTGGGGCTCCTCACGCTCGATACGAAAAGCTATATCGCCACGATCGCCTTCGGGGCCAGGACCAATACCGATGACTCCGAGGGCGAGGTCGTATGCAGGGCGCCCGTGCCCGATGAGCTCGCGGACCCCGCGGTGGCGACCGCACTTCTGAACGGCTTTCTCGGCCCCCAGATGCAGGTCCCCCCTGCGTTCAGCGCCATCTCGGTCGACGGCGTGCGCTCGTACAAACGCGCCCGCGCCGGCGAGGACGTGGAGCTGCCAGCTCGACCCATAGAGGTCCTCGCTGCCCAGCTGCTCGGTATCGCGCGCGCGACCGATGGGGTGCCGCTCACCTGGACCGTCGCGTTCACGGTAAGCAAGGGCAGCTACATCCGTGCCCTCGCGCGCGATCTTGGTACGAGGGCTCATAGCGCGGCCCATCTGATCGACCTTCGACGCACCGCCTCCGGCCCCATCACACTCACCGATTGCGTCCAGCTCGATGACCTCGCCCCCGATACCGTGCGCTCCCGTATGATCGATCCGGTGCGAGCCCTGGGCATTCCCGTTCGCGTTATCGACGAGGCCGAGGCGATGCGCGTCCGCGACGGCCGTGCTTTGATCGCACGCGCGGATGAGCGCGGCGACATCGCGCTCACGCACCGTGACGCTTTGGTCGCGATCGCCCGCGAGCACGATGGGAGACTTACGATGGAATGCGTCTTTCCGCAGCCCGTGGAGGGCGTGCGTTAGCGGATCCGCGTGCTGGGTAAACTACCCTTCATATGACCATGACGAGAAACGGATGGCGAAACCTTGCCCTTTTCGCATGATATGTTTGACGAGCGTGCCCGGATGCGGCGCGACTTTTTGCTCTATAGCCAGCTCGCGCCCGTGAGCTATATCACCGAGCCGGTGCCGGATCCGCCCGAGCGCGCCGTCATCGCCATCGGCGCCTTCGACGGCGTGCATCGCGGCCACCGTGCCCTTCTCGACCTCTGCGTCGCTGATGCCCGCTCACGCGGGGTGAAGGCCGTCGCCGTCACCTTCGACCCCGACCCCGACACCGTCGTCTCGCCGCATCCCGCGCCCAAGCTCCTCACGCGCGATGATCGCCTGGCCGCTCTCGCCGCAAGCGGGGTGGACCGGGTGCTCGTGGTGCCCTTCACGCCCGGGCTCGCTGCGTTGGGCCATGAGGAGTTCCTCCTGTCGGTGCTCGCTCCGTGGGTCTCCATCGCCGCCATCCATGTGGGATCCGATTTTCGGCTGGGTGCTCGCGGTGCCTCCACCGTCGAGGTTGTCCGCGCATGGGGCGAGGGTCAGGATATCGAGGTCTTCGGCCATGATCTCGTCATGGATACCGAGCATTCCTCGCATGAGGTTATCTCGGCATCTCGAATCCGCGCGCATGTCGCGGAAGGGGAGCTCGAGCGCGCCTCGCACATGCTCGGCCGTCGCTACATGGTGCGAGGCACGGTGGTCCACGGGCGAGGGGAGGGCTCGCAGATGGGCTTTCCCACCGCGAACATCTCCCGTGGCGAGCTCATCCAGATGCCCGTCGACGGCGTGTACGCGGGGTGGGCCCTGGTGACGCCTAACGACGGGGTTCGGCTCGCATACCCCACGGCCGTCAACGTGGGGCTGCCGCCCATGTTCGCAGATGATCCGGCATCGGCCACGCTCGAGGCCACGCTTCTTGGCTTTGAGGGGGACCTGTACGGGCATGAGGTCGGCATCCTGTTCGACCGTATGTTGAGGCGGCCCGTGCATTTCGCCTCGCGCGACGGGCTCATACAGGCCGTCCGGTCGAACATCGATGAGGTCGCAGGGGAACTGGGCGCTATGCCCGTTCAGCTGTGATGGTGTTTTGCATAGCCTTTGAGAGGGGTGGCCTGTGATCAGCGATGAGGACCGTGAACGCGTGCGTTCGGCGACCGACTTGGTGGAGCTCGTGCAGGAGACGGTCGAGCTCAAGCCGCGCGGCCACGAGTTTTGGGGCTGCTGCCCCTTTCATGGCGAGAAGACGCCGAGCTTCCATATCATCCCTGCCACGCAGGTATGGCACTGCTTTGGTTGCGGTGAGGGCGGTGACGCCTTCTCCTACATCATGCATAGGGAGAACCTCTCCTTCCCTGAGTCCATCCGTTTTCTCGCCGACCGTGCCGGCATAGAGATCCACGATGATCGTCGAGGCCAGTCCCCTGGCACCAAGCGCAACCGTCTGGTCGAGGTCTGCGAGGCGACGGCAGAGTTCTACCATACGGTTCTTATGCGCGGAAAGGACGGGCGCGGCCGCGACTACTGCAAGCAGCGCCAGCTCGGGTCTGATATCTGCAGGCGGTACAAGCTTGGTTTTGCCCCGGGGCGAGGCGCTCTGGTCCAGCATCTGGGCTCCCTGGGGTTCACGCCCAAGGAGATGATCGACGCCAACGTCGCCATGTCGCGGCGCGGCGGAGGGCTGGTCGACCGCTTCTACGACCGCGTGATGTTCCCCATCTTCGATGAGCAAGGGCGCGGGATCGCCTTCGGCGGCCGCATCATGGGGGCGGGCGAGCCCAAGTACCTCAACACCTCCGAGACCCCGGTCTTTCACAAGAAGAAAAACCTTTACGGGTTCAATTGGGCCAAGGAGCATATCGTCGCGGCGAACGAGGCCGTGGTCGTCGAGGGGTACATGGACTGCATCCGCTGCTGGGAGGGAGGCGTGGGCAACGTGGTCGCCACCTTGGGGACAGCCCTGACGGAGCACCACGTGAAGACCCTCACGCGTTTCGCCAAGCGCATCGTCTACCTCTTCGACGGCGACGCGGCGGGCCAGAAGGCCGCTGAGCGCGCGATACGGTTCGTGGAGCATTCCGACATAGACCTGCGTTGCGTGATCTTGCCAAACGACATGGACCCGGATGATTATGTGCGCACCTACGGCGGGCCTGCCCTGCGCGATCTGCTCGACCACGCCGAGCCCCTCATGGACTTCGTCTTTCGCAAGCTCGAGCAGCGCGCCGACACCTCCACCCCGGGCGGGCGCGCCAAGGCGCTCGAGGATGCGCTGCGCCTCATCTTCCCCCTGCGCTCGAGTTACGTGGTGGACGGCTACTACATGCAGATCGCCGACAGGGTGGGTGTCGACGTCGGCGTGGTGCGCGATGCCGCGCCCCGTGTCTTTAAAGAGGCGGCGGCCGCCGAGGCGCGCGCCCGCGAGCGCGAGGCCCGCTTCGAACGCGACCGAGCGGCTCGGGAGCGCGCGGATCTAGGATATGGCGCTTCTGGCGCAGGGGCCGCCACAGCCTCGATGGGTGCGGGCCGCGTTGCCGATGACCTTCCGTTTGACGAGGAGGTCCCCCTCGACGCCTACGGCGCCGTTCCCGTCGAGGACGTGTCCCAAGGCGCGCCGGGTACGGGGGGCGGTGCCGGAGGAATCTCCGGTTTCTCGGTGCTGAGCGACCTGGAGCGCCGTGCGCTTGCCGTGGAGCGGGAGCTGCTCACCTTGCTCACCACCTATCCGGAGGAGTTCCGCCCCTTCGCCGAGCGGATCGTCGACCTGGATTGGGTCGATGGGAGAAACGAGGTCATCGCCTGGGCCGTGCTCGCCACACCGCAGGGCACCACGTCGGCAGATGCCATGGGGGCTGCCCGCGCGGTCTGCCCCGACGCCGCGCAGCTGGTGAGCGCGGGGACCGTCACCGCGACGAGCGCCCACCCCACCGCGACCAACATCGGATTCATCCTCGATACGCTCGAGCTCTACACGTTGCGACGCCGCATGAAGGCGGCCCAGGGCCGCCTGCGCTCCGACCGCAGCCTCGGTGCGCAGGAGCGTCGCGATCTGACCATCCAGGCTACGCGGGACGTCGCACGCGTCCGAGAGCTCGATCGCGCCCTGGAGGGCGTGGCGGACCCGTTCAAGTTGCTTCAGGAAGGTGCGTAGAACGAGCAGTTTCTCATGTAACTTTGTATATATACGTGCTATAGTAATGTGTCCTATGTGCTATGAAGGGAGAATCTGTGCCTAAAAACACCGAGAGCACCGGTTTCGATCTCGACATCTTTGTCCAGAAGCTATCCCAGCTGGGCGAGACGGGCGGAACCGTAAGCGAGGACCAGATCCAGGTCGTCCTCAAGGACGTCGATATCTCGGATGCACAGCTCAGCGCACTCTACCAGAGCCTTCGCGATCACGGTGTCGACATCGTCTCCGCGGCTGACGCCGATGACGTGGACGGCGACCCCCGTTCCGCCGAAGACGAACTCGACGACGAGCTTGATTCCGATGACGAGGAGAGCGTCGAGGACCATGAGCTCAAGGTCGCCAAGATGGCGGATGCCGAGATGGCCTCCGAGCGCCCCAAGAAGAAGGCCCGCGTGCGCACGACCCGCGCCCGCAGCCGCGCCCGCGGCATCGACGCCTCCACCGTGATGCTCACCGGCGACCCGGTCCGCATGTATCTCAAGGAGATCGGCAAGGTCGACCTTC
>Cebus_capucinus_imitator_PRJNA485217_SSR056__coassemble_1197_pt1 | contig 8134 bp, 7 predicted proteins | sample Cebus_capucinus_imitator_PRJNA485217_SSR056__metabat2_low_PE_012 | metagenome-assembled genome bin Cebus_capucinus_imitator_PRJNA485217_SSR056
GAACTCATCGATGCCCAGCTGCGCCAGGCGGCGAAGCTCAGCCACGGTCGCCGCGGGGTCCTCGGACTTAAAGACCGCCGATCCCGCCACCAGCACGTCGGCACCGCAGGCAGCGATCTTGCGCGCGTTGGCCGGTGACACACCGCCGTCGATCTCGACCAGGGGGGACACGCCGTGACGAGCGCACATCGCGCGCAGCTCGCGGATCTTGGATAGCGTGTCGGGGATAAAGCTCTGCCCGCCAAAGCCGGGGTTCACGCTCATGAGCAGAACCATGTCCACGTCCTCGATGATGTTCTCGAGCACGCAGGCGGGCGTAGCGGGATTGAGCACCACGCCGGCTTTCACGCCCCGATCTTGCAGGTGGTGAATGGTACGGTGCAGGTGCGTGGAGGCCTCCCAATGCACGGTGATCATGTCGGCACCGGCATCGGCGTACCAATCGATGGTCTCGTCGGGGTTGGTCACCATCATGTGCACGTCAACAGGAACCTCGCTCACGCGCTTGACTGCGCGCAGCACGTCGACGCCGAAGGTGAGGTTACCGGTGAAGTGTCCGTCCATCACATCGAAGTGGATGTAGTCCGCGCCTTTGATGGCTTCGAGGTCGCGCCCCAGCCATGCCATATCGGCCGAGAGGATGGACGGGGAGATCTTGGCGGTCATGCTCATGGGTTCCTCCTACTTGTCAATCCCGTAAAACTCCTCACCGGGGTTTCGATCGGTAAGGATAGCGAGCGCGTCTTCAAAACTGCGGCCCTCGTGCAGCACGGCGTCCACGGCGAACGTGAGCGGCGCGTCCACGCCTATGCGACGGGCCATCTGGGTCACGCTGCGCGCGGCGACGGCACCCTCCACGATCATATGGGTTCGGGCCTGGTACTCCTCAAGCGACTCGCCATGCGCGAAGGCGACGCCGAAGGTGCGGTTGCGCGAATGCTCCGAGGTGCAGGTGACCACCAGGTCGCCCATGCCGGCAAGGCCCATGCAGGTCATGGCGTCTCCGCCGCGCGCATGAACGATGCGGCTGATCTCGGCGATACCGCGCGTCATGATGAGGGCCAAGGTGTTGTCGCCGTAACCGGCACCCGCGGCGATACCGCAGGCGATGGCGATCACGTTCTTCTCGGCGGCGCAGGTCTCGACACCCACCACATCGGTGGAGATATAGATTCGGAAGGTAGGCGAGATGAGCAGGTCGCGGAAGAAGCGGGCCAGCCCCTCCACCTCGCAGGCGATCACCGCGGCAGAGAGGCTGCCACGGCAAACCTCCTCGGCATGGTTGGGACCGGAAAGCGCGGCCACGCGGGAGGGGTTACCGATCTCGTCGGCGACCACATCGGTCATGAGCTTGCCCGTGTTGGCCTCGATACCCTTGGTGAGCACGAGAACGGGGGTCTCGCTGGCGATATACGGCGCGGCGCCGTGCATGGTGGCGCGCAAGAACGGCGACGGCACAACCACGATGATGCCATCAGACCCAGCGAGCGCGGCCTCATAGGAGGTCGAGGCGCTCACGTTGGCAGGAAGCTCGTAGTCGGAAAGATAGAGCGGGTTTCTATGGGAGGCGTTGATACCCTCGGCGCTCTGGGTGTCGAAGGACCACAGGCACACCTCGTCGGCACGGGCAGCGGCGACACCGGCGATGGCGGTTCCCCAGCTACCGGCTCCGATCACGCAGATCTTCACGGGCTATCACTACTCCTTAGGCGCATCATCGGCGCGCTTGGTGAAACTCAGCTTGGACTCGGTGCCCGACCGTAGGCGGCCGATGTTGGCGCGATGGGCCCACACCACGGTCCAGCCCAAAAGCGCCCAGATACAGAGCGCCGCCAACGTTATGGAGGGAAACGTCACCCACATGGTGAGGGGCACCGCAGCCGCCGTGGCGATGGAACCCACGCTCACGTACTTGGTGATAGCGACCAGCACGATAAAGATCGCAAGGTGCACCAGGGCGAGCGGCCAAAAGTACCCAAAGAGGATACCCACGCCCGTGGCGATACCTTTGCCGCCGTGGAACTTGAGGTAGGGCGAGAAGACGTGCCCGTAGAGGCAAGCGAGCGCGACCAGGGCGACCATCCAATCGTAAGCGGAGCCGGCCCCAACAAAGCCGACGTTGAAGCCCCAGCCCCACTCAGCAACGGCAATGCGGCCCAGGTTGACGCAGATCATGCCTTTAAGTACGTCGAACAGCAGGGTCGCAGCAGCGATCTTGGGACCCGCGACACGCAGCGCGTTGGTGGTGCCGATATTGCCCGACCCCGCCTGGCGCAGATCGCGGTGGCCGAAGACCTTGCCCAGTATCAGGCCGAAGGGAATGCCGCAGACCAGGTAGGAGACCAGGCACGCGATGAGCATCACGAACACGGCGGGCCAAAAACCATAGAAACCCAGCATGAACGACTAGCCCTCCCGGTCCTTCTTCTCGTTCTTCTTGCGGAAGTGCAGGCGCACCGGCGTGCCGGCGAGCTCGAACTTCTCACGCAGGCGGTTCTCGACGTAGCGACGGTAGGAATCGGTCACCAGGTCGGTGTGGTTCACAAAGAACGTGAAGGTGGGAGGATTGATCGCGACCTGGGTGGCGTAGTGCATCTTGAGGCGACGCTTGCCGTCCACCACGGTATGGCCGAACTCGCGCAGGCCCGTGAGGAAGTCGTTGAGCTTCGCGGTGGAGACGCGGCTCGCGCGGTTTTGGGCGGCCTTGTCGATGAGCGGCCAGATCTTCTCGATGGAACGTCCCGTCTTGGCCGAGATGCGAAAGACGCTCGCCCAGGGAGCGAGTGTGAGGCGGCGCGCGACGGTCTCCATGACCTGCTCGCGCTCGATGTCCTCATGAAGCAGGTCCCACTTGTTGAGCAGGATCACCAGCGCGCACCCGCGCTCGATGGCGAGGTTCGCGACCTTTTGATCCTGCTCGGTCATGCCGGTGGTGGAGTCGATCACCAGCAGGGCCACATCGGAGCGGTCGATGGCGCGCAGGCCTCGCACCATCGAGTAGTACTCGATGTTCTCGTACACGGTGCTCTTCTTGCGAATGCCGGCGGTATCGACCATGCGGTACACCTTGCCGTCGTGCTCAACCACGGTGTCGATGGCGTCGCGCGTGGTGCCGGCGATATTGGAGACGATCGAGCGCTCGGAGCCGATCATCTTGTTGAACAGCGAGGACTTGCCGGCGTTGGGGCGACCGATGATGGCGACCGAGAGCATGCCGTCGCGCTCGGGCTCGACCTCGGGCTCCTCATCCCCAAAGAGGGCGACGACCTCATCGAGCAGGTCGCCCGTGCCGTGGCCGTGAAGCGCCGAGATGGGACGGGGCTCGCCCACGCCGAGCGAGTAGAACGGCCACATCATCTCCTCCTCGCGGTCGGGGTTATCGGCCTTGTTGACCAGTAGGAACACAGGCACCTTCACGCGCTTGAGCATGCGCGCCACGCTCTCGTCCTCCTCGGTGGGGCCGGTGGTGCCGTCCACGATGAACAAGATGGCGCGGGCCTCCTCGCAGGCGGCGAGCGCCTGGTCGCGGATGGAGCCCGAGAACACGTCGTCGCTCTTGAAGGGCTCGATACCGCCGGTGTCGACCAGCGTGAACTCGCGGCCGTTCCAATCGGCCTCGTGGTAGCTGCGGTCGCGGGTAACGCCACGGCTCTCGTGCACGATGGCGTCCTTGGACTGCGCGATGCGGTTGACCAGGGTGGACTTGCCCACATTGGGGCGTCCCACGATGGCTACGATGGGTTTCATGATCACAGGCTCCTCTACGGGTCGGTGACGGGTGAAGTCAGGTATGCGCGCTTTGCCGAGGGCGGCGGCTAGAGGGCGCGAACACGCGCTTCCAGCGCCGTGAGCAGGTCGCGAGGCAGCGTGGAGGCGACCAGCACGGTCGCTCCGCGCTCCTCGAGCGCTCGGCACAGCTGTTTTTTATGATATCCGTCGAGCGTGAGCCCCGACGCGTTGAACATCACTTCTGGCACAATGAGCATAACCCCGTGGAGGTCTTGCGAAACCTGCTCGAGCAAGTCGCAGGCGCAGATGAGGCCGGTCACGTTGACGTTGCCACCGAAGTAATCGTTGCGTATCGCCTGGACGCTGCCCCCAAGCACCGGCGCCTCGATGAGGCGCGCGACCGTGTCGCGGGCGCCCTCCCCGCTCAGCGCGACGAGACGCAGTCCGAGGTCTTTCAGGGCGACGCGCAGCCCGGCGAGCCGCGAAGCGTCTTGGGAGAGCATGGCGTCCGTGTCGTCCAGGTAGCTGCGGATCATGCCTATTCCGTCGTAGAACTGCGGGTATCCGTCGTAGAAGTCGGCGGGGGGCGGGTCCATCTGGGCGCACAGGTAGAACTCGTCGGACATCTGGAAGGTATGGCGACCAAACCGCTTGAATGCCCGATCCTGGTAGGGCCGCACCTGCTCTATCACCGCGCGGGCAGCCCGGGCATCGTCGCTGTAGCTCGTGGTGAAGCGATTTTGATGCTTGGTGAAGCCCAGCGGCACGATACCAAGACTCGTCACCTGCTCGTGTTCCTCGCAGTACGCGAGGGTCGCCGCGAGCTCGTCGCCGTCGTTTAGGTCCGGGCACAGTACGATCTGCGCGTGGATCTCGATCCCGGCGTCCATGAGCCGCTCCAAGACCTCGATTCCGCGAGCATGGTTGCGTCCGATGATGCGCCGGCGCACCTCGGGTGTGATGGCGTGCACCGAGACGTTCATGGGCGAGAGGTTCTTCGATATGACGTTTTCCACATCTTCATCGCTCATGTTGGTGAGCGTGACGAAGTTACCCTGCAAAAACGAGAGGCGGTAATCGTCATCACGGATCGAGAGGGTCTTGCGGCTTCCGCGCGGCAGCATGGTCATGAAGCAGAACACGCACGCGTTCACGCAGGTGCGCATCTCGTCGAAGATGGCGTCGTTGAAGGTGAGGCCCCAGTCCTCGCCGGGATAGCGCTCGAGCTCCGCCACGGCGCAGGTGGAATCGCTCGGGTCGAAAACCGTGAGGTCGACCTCATCGTCATCGGCCTCCCACAACCACACGATCATGTCGATGAGGGGATGTCCGTTCACCTCGGTCACGTACATTCCGGGCAAGATCCCCGCGTCATCCGCGGGGGACTCGGGGCGCACGGCCGTGACGAGCGCGCCCCGAAAACCAGGGCTCGAAGAACCGGGCGCGATGCTGGGGGCGTAGTCGGCGAGCGTGCCGGCATATGCGGGAACGATGGGCTCTGCCATGGGCTACTTGAGAAGCGATGCCTGCGGGACAACCGAGCGGATGGCCGCGAGCGCCTGGTCGATATGGGATGCGGGCGTGGAGGCGCCGGCGGTCACGCCGATGAGCGCCGTCCCGTCGAACCACACGGGCTCGATCTCCTCCGCGTCCTCGATATGATGGGTGATACGGCAGCGCTCGGCGCAGATCTGGGCCAGGCGACGGGTGTTGCCGGAATTCTTACCGCCCACGATGAGCATCACGTCGGCACGGGAAGCGAGCTCGGCGGCGCTCGCTTGGCGCTCATGGGTGGCGTTGCAGATGGTGTTCACCACGCGAACCTCGCCGGCACGGCGAAGCAGGGCCTCCACCACGGCGGCCAGCGCCTCGTCGGTCTGGGTGGTCTGCACCACCACGCCCACCTTTCGAGCGACGTCGATGCCGTCAAGATCGGCCGGGGTCGAGACAACATAGGCGCGCGCGCCCGCATGGCCCATGATTCCCTCGACCTCCGGGTGGCCGGACTCCCCCACCACGATGACCTGGTAGCCCTCGGAGGCGAGTTTGGCGGCGGCGGTGTGCACCTTCTTCACATAGGGGCAGGTAGCGTCCATCACCGTAAGCCCGAGCTCCCCGGCATGCTCGATGACCTGCGGCGTCACGCCGTGGGCGCGTATGATCACGGTCCCGGTATCCCCGGGCTCGAGCTTGTCGGCAAGATCCACCCCCGCCCGCTCGAGGTCGCGCACCACGCGGGGGTTATGGATAAGCGGCCCCAAGGTGCGCACGGGCTGCGTTGCGGACTTAGATGCCGAGAAGGCGGTGTCGAGTGCGCGCTCGACGCCGTAGCACACGCCGGCGTGGCGGGCGACCTCTATGGTCACGGAAGCGCCCATCTAAAACCTCCCGGGATGCTCGGCGCGAAGCTCGTCGCGCAAGGCGTACACGCGGGCCATGCCCTCGCGCTCGAGCCATTGCAGCTTTCCGCGGCGCTTGAGGTCGGCAGGCGCGTCGGCCAGCGAGAGCGGTGCGCCGCAGCGCAACCAGCACTTCATGGGGCGCATGAGCTTTTTGCCCGTGGGCGTGATGTCCCTAAAGCCGCACACGGCCATGGGCACCACGGGCGCCTTGGCCATCTGGGCGATGAGCGCATAGCCGCCGTGCACCTCGACGGGCTGCTCGTCGGTGCGGATGCGCGTGCCCTCGGGGAAGATGAGCAGGTCCTCACCGCGCTGCAGGGCATGGCTCGCATGGCGCAGCGCCTTCATGTCCGAGGTGCCGCGCTCCACGGGAAAGGCGCCGGCGCGAGTGAACGCCCATGCCACCAGGGGGTTCGCAAAGAACTCCGCCTTGCCGATGGCGCGCACCGTGCGGCCGCTTCTCACCAGATGGCACACGATAGCCACCACCTCCGCCATGGAGGTGTGGTTGCAGATGATCACGTTACCGGTCTTGACGCCCTCGACGGACCGGAGGTATTGAGGTTCCTCCACGCGCCAGCGCCACATAAGGCGCGAAAACGCCGTGAGGATGACGATGACCACCCGGTAGAGCACCTTGGCACCCGCTGGGAACTCGGCCATGGGCATATCGAACAGGTCTTGGTTGGAGAGCTTGGCCATGGTCTAGCGCCTCTCTGCGATAAGAGCCCCCACCTGCTCCACGATCTGGTCGATCGAAAACGCGGTGGAGTCGATATGCACGGCGTCTGGCGCGGCGATAAGCGGCGCGACGGCACGGGACGAGTCGAGGGCATCGCGGCGCACAAGATCGGCGAGCGTGCGCTCGACCTCGGCCTCGACCTGCTCGGCAGCAGGCGCCCGCAGATCGTGCTCATGGCGCTGGAGCACGCGGCGGCGGGCGCGCTCACGGGGATCGGCGGTCAGAAAGACCTTGAGCTCAGCGGCGGGAAACACCACGGTCCCGATGTCGCGACCCTCCGCCACCACGTCACGATCTTGCGCGAACAGGCGCTGCACGGGCAGCATCGCCTCGCGTACGCCGGGATATGCCGAGACCTTGGAGACGATACGGTCGACCTCGGGCGTGCGGATCGCCTCGCTCACGTCCTCGTCGTCGCAGGTGATGCGCGTCGCCTCGCCATGCGCGTCGAAGGAGATGCGCGCCGCGACGGCACGCCCGCACACGGCCGCCTCGTCATCGAGGTCGATGCCATGGCGCACGCAGGATACGGCGACGGTGCGGTAGAGCGCGCCGGTGTCGAGTTTCTCAAATCCGTAGCGCGCCGCGACCTCGCGGGCGATGGTTGATTTTCCCGAGCCCGCGGGCCCGTCGATGGCGACGATCATGAGATACCTCGTTTCTAACGGTAACGGTCAAAAAGGCTTTCTATTTTGTGGGGCCCTTGAGCTCAGCTATCTCCCGGGCGGTGAGCTCACGCCACTCACCCAGGCGAAGGTCGCCGAGCCCAAGGCCGCCGAAGCTCGCGCGATGGAGCTCCAACACGGGATGCCCCACCCGGCCGAGCATGCGTTTCACCTGGTTCTTTCGGCCCTCGTGGATGGAGACCTCGACCCAGGTGGACCGGTCGTCGCGGTCTTGCTCGAGCACCTGGCACCGCGCCGGTTGGCACGGGCCGTCATCGAGCGTGATGCCTTGGCGCAGCGGCTCCAGGCCTCGCTCGGATATGATGCCGTCCACGCGCGCCTCGTAAGTCTTCCACACATGATGCGAAGGGTGCAAGAGCCGCTGGCCCAGATCACCGTCGGTGGTGAGAAGCAAAAGGCCCGTGGTATCGAAATCCAAGCGCCCCACGGGAAACAGGCCCGGATAGCGCCCCGTCGGCATGAGCTCAGCCACGCAGGGGCGCCCTTGCGGGTCGCGCATGGTGGTGAGAAAACCCGCGGGCTTGTTGAGCATGAGATAAACCGCCCCGTCGGCAAGCTGGACCCTGCGACCGTCG
>Cebus_capucinus_imitator_PRJNA485217_SSR056__coassemble_1201_pt1 | contig 8129 bp, 7 predicted proteins | sample Cebus_capucinus_imitator_PRJNA485217_SSR056__metabat2_low_PE_012 | metagenome-assembled genome bin Cebus_capucinus_imitator_PRJNA485217_SSR056
GTTCCAAGCAACATCCACTTTTACGCAGGTTCAAACAGGTCGCGTCATCGAAAACCGAGAACTTCGTCAATTACGATGGGGATGATTGATAAATTGTCTTTTTAATTCGGTATCTCATCTTGAGTTCTCGTCATGTTCGAGCGCCATGCCTTTACTCGTACACAGTTGATGGCTCATATTTGCAATTGCTGTAGAATGGCCGAGCGACACACTAAAGAAAGGTGGAGGTATGGACATCCGCGCGCTCGCATTCGATATCGACGGTACGCTCACCACCGACGAGAAGGTCATCAGCCCGCGCACCCGCGAGGCCGTGATGCGCGCTCAGGAGCAGGGCATCACCGTGATCCTCGCGAGCGGCCGGCCCGCGCACGGCCTCAAGGCCCTGGCACACGAACTCGAGCTCGATCGCCATCACGGCCTGCTCGCCTCGTTCAACGGCGGCTGCGTGGTGGACGCCGCCACCGACGAGGTGATCTTCGAGCAGCCCATGAGCGCCGAGGACGTGCACGCGGTTCTTGAGCACATGAAGAACTTCGACGTGATTCCCATGGTCACGCATGGGCGCGAGCTGCTCGTGAACGACGTGTATCACTGCATGATCGAGCACAAGGGACAGCCCAAGAACATCATCCAGTACGAGGCGCGCGCCTGCGACCTGCTGCTGCGCGAGGTGGAGGATCTGGCGAGCTACATCACCACGCCCGAGAACAAGATCTTGACCGCGGGCACCGATGCCTACCTGCAGGAGCACTGGGCCCAGATGGCGGAGCCCTTTAAGGACCGCCTCTCCTGCGTGTTCACGGCAGATTTCTACTTTGAGTACACCGCGCAGGGTATCGACAAGGGCGCCTCGCTGGCTCGTGCGCTGCCGCGCCTGGGGATCGACGGGAGCCAGCTCGTGGCCTTCGGCGATGGCCAAAACGACCTCACCATGCTCCAGTTCGCCGGCTGCGGCGTGGCCATGGGCAACGCCGTGGACGAGGTCAAGGCCACGGCGGACATGGTGGTTGCCGACAACAACCACGACGGCATCGCCGACGCCCTTACCGAGCTTCTTGGCTGGTAGCTCGAACAACACCAAACGCGCGGCGGTATCGCCGCGTAGGATCTGCGACAAAAGCTGCTCGGCTATAATGCCAGGCAGCTTTTGTTTACCAATGTGAGGAGCATGATGGTCGAGGATACCCCCACGGCGAAACTGAGGGTCATTTTGGGCGATGAGGGCGTGGAGCGCCTGGCGAGCGCCTGCGTGTTCGTGTTGGGTTGCGGCGGCGTGGGCTCCAACTGCATCGAGGCCCTCGCGCGCGGCGGCGTGGGAACCATCGCCATCTTGGACCGCGACGTGGTGGGGCTCTCAAACATCAACCGACAGGCCATCGCCTTCCACAGCACCGTGGGCCAGCGCAAGATCGATGTGATGGAGCGCATGATCTTGGATATCAACCCCGCATGCCGCGTGGTCAAACGCGACGACTTTGTGCTGGAGGAGAATATCGAGGCAGTCTACGATGAGGTGCTGATGGCGTGCGGCGGGCGCATCGATTACGCGGTGGACGCGATCGATACCGTGTCGGCCAAGCTCGCGTTGGCGGGGCTGGCCCAGCGCCGCGGTATCACGCTCATCTCCAGCATGGGCGGGGCGATGAAGCTGCACCCCGAGTGCCTGCGCATCGACGACATCCATAAGACCGTGAACTGCCGGTTCTCGCGCATCATGCGCAAGGAATGCCGCAAACGCGGCATCAAGCACCTTCGCGTGCTGTATTCCTGCGAGCAGGCGCGCGTCGCCACCGCCCCCGAGGGCTCCGAGCGCGGCGAGCGCGCGGGCATGGGCACGGCGAGCTTCATGCCGCCCATCATGGGCCAGATGATCGCGGGCGAGGTGATTCGCACCATCTCGGGCGTGGAGTAACCGGGGGTGCGCCGGCACGAAACCGAAGGATCTCTCGTACGATATGTCTAGCAACACCTATGAGAAGGAGCGAAGCGATGACGCAAGTCAACACCTTTCCCTTTCGTGCCGTGATCTTTGACATGGATGGTGTGCTGGTCGACAGCGAGGCGTTCTATTGGCGCGAGCTGCGCGACTTCGCGGCGGCGAGCGGCCTTGAGGTCACAAAGGAGGAGCTCAACGCGCAGGTGGGCATGTCGCACGCCGATTTTCAGCGTACGTTGCAACGCTGGTGGGCACACTCCGGACGAGAGCTTTCGCCCCAGCAGGCTGAGGACACCTACAACGTCTTTGCCGCCGCGCGCCCGCGCGACTATCGCGGTCTTATGAACGAGGGCGTGCCACAGACCCTTGCCGCCTTGCGCGAGCGGGGAGTGCGCCTGGCGTTGGCGAGCTCGTCGCCTTTGGCGAATATCCGGCAGGTGCTCGCGGAGTGCGGCATCGATCATGCTTTTGAGCACATCACCTCGGGCGAGCAGTTCGAGCGCTCCAAACCAGACCCGCAGATCTACCTACATACGCTGGACCTGCTGGGTCTTCCCGCGAGCGCGTGCTGCTGCGTCGAGGACTCGGTGCCGGGCATCGCCGCGGGCATCGCCGCGGGCCTCACGGTGATCGCCAAGCGCGAGGATCGCTTCGGCTTCTCGCAGGACAACGCCCACACCATCATCGACACCATTCCCGACCTGCTTTGCGTAGGCGAGCTTCTGGGCGAGCGGTAGGCGATCGATGTGGCGGCGCCGCGGCTGATCGATATGCATTGCCATCTTGATCGGATGGCGAACGGCGATGAGCTTGCCTGCGAGCTGGGGGCTTGCGGACTTGCGTGTTTTTGCAACACGGTGACGCCGGCCGCTGCCGTCGCGACGCGAGCGCGTTTTTCCGCTTGCGGAGACGTTCGCGTGGGCGTGGGGCTCCATCCCTGGTGGGTGTCGCGTGCGGTGGGCAGTGTGCCTGCCGAGCACGCCGAGTCCCTTTCCACCTTGGTCTTTCAGGCGGTTCTCGCAGTTCGCGATGAGCGATTTGTGGGAGAGGTGGGGCTCGATTTCTCGGCAGCGCATGCTGAAAGCCGTGCTCAGCAAATCGAGGCGTTCGATGCCGTGATACGCTCGTGTGCCGAGCATCCCGTCGCGGGCCGTGTGATCTCCATCCACGCCGTGCGCGCCGCGGGTGAGGCCCTCGACGTGATGCAACGCTATGGTTTGGCCCGGCAGGCCTCCTGCGTATTCCACTGGTTTAGCGGAACCTCGGATGAGCTTGCCCGTGCGCGGGCGATGGGCTGCTGGTTCTCGATGGGGGAGCGTATGCTCGCCACGCGCCGCGGCCGCGAATATGCTCGGCAGATTCCGGTGGAGCGCCTGCTCATAGAGACCGATGCCCCTGCCCTGCTCGACACCGCGTATTCTGCCGAGGAGTGGGTCGCCTCGCTTTCTCGCACGATCGAGCAGCTCGCTCAGATACACGGTTGCGACCAAGAGGAGCTCGCCCGCACCGTGACCCAATCGAGCGCGGTTCTCTTAGGGTTGTAACGATAGGCCTGGTGCTCGGGCGTGTGCGGACGAATCTGCGCTGCATCTTTCACAGGGTATAATGGGCCGCGAAGAGAGGGCGGGAGGTCCTAACCATGCACGACGCGCCGCATCGCTACCCCGTGGGGGTCCAGGTGTTCGAAAATATTCGCTCGCAGGGCTACCTGTACGCGGACAAGACCGCATACATCTGGGACATGATCCAGATGGGCGGCAAGTACCGCTTCCTGTCGCGCCCGCGCCGCTTTGGCAAGACCCTTTTGGTCTCCACGCTGGAGGCGTACTTCCGGGGCAGGAAGGACCTGTTTGGCGGCCTTGCGATCGAGGGGCTCGACACGCGCGAGGTGTGGCCCGAGCACCCGGTCATCCGGCTGGACCTGTCTGATTTCAAAAGCACCGAGTTCACCGACTTGAAGGTGAAGTTCGACCGCATCTTCGCTCCTTATGAAAAGGAGCTTAGGATCGATGAGCCCGCCGATGTCCCCGGTGTGCGTCTGAATGACCTGATCGTTGCCGCGGCTGCGACCCCCGCTGGCGCCAACGGCGTGGTGGTTCTCGTTGACGAGTACGACGCGCCGCTGCTCAACGTGACACACGATCCCGAGAGATTGCGGGCGTTTCGCGAAATCATGCGCGAGTTCTACAGCCCGCTCAAGAAGAACGAGGCGAACCTCGCTTTCCTGTTCATCACGGGCATCACCAAGTTCAGCCAGTTGTCCATCTTCTCGGAGCTCAACAACCTGCTCAACATAAGCATGCTGCCGCAGTTCGCGGGCATCTGCGGTATCACCGCCGGGGAGTTGGACGGCCCGCTCGCTCCCGACGTGGAGTACCTGGCGGGGCGCATGGGCCTCACCGTGGAGGAATGCCGCGCCGAGCTCAAGGACCGCTACGACGGATACCGCTTCTGCCGGTCCTCGCCCGACATCTACAACCCGTTCAGCTTGGTCACGGCTCTCAATAACGGCGAGTTGGGCAATTACTGGTTTGGCTCGGGTACACCCACGTCGCTCGTGAACATGCTCAAGGCCGTCGACGCCGTGCCCGAGGAGTTCGAGGGGATCGTGCTGCCCTCTCAAGCATTCGACGCGCCCACCGAGGGTATGGCCGACCCGGCTGCCTTCATGTACCAGGGAGGCTATCTCACCATCAAGGGCTACGACCGCCGACTGGACCTCTACACGCTGGGCATCCCAAACCGGGAGGTCGAGCAGGGGCTCTTCGATGTCCTGCTGCCGAGCGTGACCGGCACCACGGTTCAGGCGACGGGCGGTATGCTCGCCCAGCTCAAGGTCGCCGTCCTGTCCGACGATATGAACCGCGCGCTGACGCTCCTGCGCTCGTTCATGGCGTCGATTCCCTACGACATGGCGCCCAGGCGCGAAAAGGATTTCCAGGCGATTCTCTACCTGGTGTTCAGGCTCGTGGGCATACATATCGACACCGAGGTGCGCACCTCCGCCGGCCGTGTGGACGCCGTGGTGCGAAGCGACCGCAGGCTCTACGTGATCGAGCTCAAGTACCGCCGAGCAGGGGAGACCTCGCCGATCTCGGAAGATGCCCTGGCCCAGATCGGTGCCCGTGGCTACGCCCTCGCTTGGGAGGCGGGAGGGATGCCTGTGGTGAAGGTGGGCGCCTGCTACTCGGAGCAGGCCCGCACACTGGACGAGGACTGGATCATCCAGGAGGCCTAGGCGAGCATCGCGCCCTGACGAGCGCATCGTGCCCTGGCAGGTGCATCGCGCCGCTGCCCAGCTATCTCGGCATAGAGGACCACGCCTGTCCTACGGGTTTTTGGCGAAACCGCGTCCGTGCCCCTCGACGGGCGCGGCCGCTCCGTGCGACGATAGGAAAACGTTCGCATCTACCATAGGAGTTGCTATATGGCAGAGTTCATTTACCAGATGTACCAGGCGCGCAAGGCGCATGGCGATAAGGTCATCCTCGACGACGTGACCCTGTCCTTCTACCCCGGTGCCAAGATCGGCGTGGTGGGCCCCAACGGCATGGGCAAGTCGACGCTGCTCAAGATCATGGCCGGCCTGGAGGAGGTCTCCAATGGCGACGCGCGCCTCACGCCCGGATATACCGTGGGTATCCTGCAGCAGGAGCCGCCGCTGGACGACGACGCGACCGTGATCGAGAACGTGCGCATGGCGTTTGGCGATATCCTGGCCAAGGTCGATCGCTTCAACAAGATCGGCGAGGAGATGTGCGACCCCGATGCCGATATGGACGCGCTCATGGCCGAGATGGGTCGCCTGCAGGACGAGATCGACACCGCGGACGGCTGGGATATCGACTCCAAGCTGGGCGTGGCCATGGACGCGCTGCAGCTGCCCGACTCCGACACGCCGGTGAAGGTCCTCTCCGGCGGCGAGCGCCGCCGCGTGGCCCTGTGCCGCCTGCTGCTCGAGGCGCCCGACCTGCTGCTGCTCGACGAGCCCACCAACCACCTGGACGCCGAGTCGGTCCTGTGGCTCGAGCATTTTCTGCACAACTACCCCGGCGCCGTGCTCGCCGTCACGCACGACCGCTACTTTTTGGACAACGTCGCCGAGTGGATCTGCGAGGTCGACCGCGGCCATCTCTACCCCTACAAGGGCAACTACTCCACCTACCTTGAGACCAAGGCGGCCCGTATCGCGGCACAGGGCCAGCGCGACGAGCGCCTGGCCAAGCGCATGGCCTCCGAGCTCGAGTGGGTTCGCAGCAGCCCCAAGGCGCGTCAGGCCAAGAACAAGGCGCGCCTGGCCCGCTATGAGGAGATGGAGGCCGAGGCCCGCGCGAGCCAGAAGCTCGACTACACCGATATCCGCATCCCCGTGGGCCCGCGTCTGGGCGCGAAGGTGCTTGAGGCCAAGCACATCCACAAGGAGTTCGACGGGCGCGTGCTCATCGACGACCTCTCGTTCAGCCTGCCGAGAAACGGCATCGTGGGCGTGATCGGCCCCAACGGCGTGGGTAAGACCACCTTGTTCAAGACCATCGTGGGCCTGGAGCCGCTCACCTCGGGCGAGCTGGAGCTGGGCGAGACCGTGAAGCTGTCCTACGTGGATCAAAACCGCGAGGGTATCGCCCCCGACAAGACTCTGTGGGAGGTCGTGTCCGACGGGCTGGACATCATGCAGGTGGCCGAGAGCGAGGTGCCCAGCCGCGCGTACGTGGCAAGCTTTGGCTTTAAGGGTCCCGACCAGCAAAAACGCGCCGGCGTGCTGTCGGGCGGCGAGCGCAACCGCCTCAACCTCGCGCTCACGCTCAAGCAGGGCGGCAACCTCTTGCTGCTCGACGAGCCCACCAACGACCTGGACGTGGAGACCCTCTCTGCGCTGGAGAGCGCCCTTTTGGAGTTCCCCGGCTGCAGCGTGGTCATCAGCCATGACCGTATGTTCCTGGACCGCGTCGCCACCCACATCCTCGCGTGGGAGGGTACCGACGAGAACCCGGGCAACTGGTACTGGTTCGAGGGCAACTTCGAGGCCTACCAGGCAAACCGCATCGCCCGCCTGGGCGAGGACGCCGCCCGTCCGCATCGCATCCATCGCAAGCTCACCCGCGACTAGGCCCGACCGCTTATATGACGAAGTGCCGTCGAGAATCGCTTCTCGACGGCACTTTTCCCTGCCTATGTTCGTTGTTGGAATACGCGCCCTGTATAAACGTGAAAAGGGTGGTCGCATGCTCGTGCATCTGAAGCTGTAGATAAGATTCAAATAGCCGTCGCGCGTATTGACTGGGGTTATCTGTCACTTTGGCAGCAGGTACCAGATCACGCGTATAGGCATGGTGACGATTCTCCAGCAAAGGTAGAGAAAGCCGATCATGTGATGCTCCTTTCGCGTCGGGCAGCTTTACTCCCAGGTCTTCCAGACCTCGGGTTTGTAACCCACGGTCGCCTGCTTGCCGTTGCGCACGATGGGTTCGGCCAGGATCTGCTGGTTCTCGAGCAGTTTGTCAAAGCGCTGCGCGGGCACCAGATGCCGCACCAGGGCGAGGGCGTCCTGGTCTTTAGCCGATGCGTTGAGCAGGTTGTCGATGCCGCCCACGGCGCGCTCGACGCTTTCCAGCTCTCCTTTGGACAGGCCCTTCTCCTTGAGGTCGACAAACTGAAACCTCACGCGGCGCTCTTTGAAGTAGCGCTGCGCCTTCTTGGTGTCGAAGCTCTTCTTGGTACCAAAGATCTGGATGTTCATGGGGCCTCCTGTGCGTGTTGCTTGTATGACAGCCTAGCAGAAGCTCTTGCACCCTTCTCGTTACAACTCGGTATCACCCGTATAGGGCGGCGCTCGCAGTGTATCTAGGGGAGTATCCTTGCGGCTGTTTTGCACGTACGAGCAAGGAAGATGTAATGCATATGAGCACCGCGAGTCTACCTACGAATACCGGGAATCAGGGGCGGATGGCCCCTATGGACTGGGCACCGGGCATCGCGGCGTCGATCGCCATGTTCCTTATCTGCATGGATACGCTCATCACCAATGTGGCGCTGCCCACCATCGAGGCGGAGCTGGGCGGCGGTATGGTCGCCCAGCAGTGGATTGTGGACGGCTACACCTTGCCGTTCGCCGCGCTGTTGCTGCTCGCGGGCAACCTGTCGGACCGTTTTGGCGCCAACAAGGTCTTTGTCGCGGGCACGGCGGCTTTCG